>JAEEGI010009730.1_pt1 | contig 20994 bp, 19 predicted proteins | sample 8958751 | NCBI WGS metagenome assembly JAEEGI01 (sample SAMN16246545, study PRJNA631951) | gut metagenome | biome: gut microbiome; feature: rumen; material: KS-attached | host: Bos | place: Iran: Karaj | collected 2018-10 | reverse complement strand
GTTCTTCCTCGGTGGCGTCAGTATCGAAACTGATCTCGAACTCTGCAGCCACGGTTTCGGATGCGAGAGTCTTTTTGCCTATGTCCAGGGGCTCTATGAAGAGGATCTCTATTCCCTCTGGAAGGAGAGGCCTAAGCATGCCAAGAAGCTCTTCTTCGGTATGCTCTGACACAGTCTCGAACTCCAGATATTCAGCAAAAGATGAATATCCGAGAGACAGTGGCTGCGCGAAGGACATCCTCGGGTGCGGATTGTATCCCTGAGAGTATTTGATATCCAGGGCGGCTATCTTGAAGCTTCTGGCGAATACCCTCATGAGGTCAAGGTGAGAAATGTATTTGGAATAGCCGGTCTTAGTGAACTTGAGAACATATTCAGCCATTTAAGATGCCCTCCTTTTCACATTTCACATATCTGTTGATACCGCAGCCGCGGCACTTGATCCTGCAGTCACCGGTGGTCTCGGCCCTGTAGGCCTTCTCAGCCTCGCTCCTTAAGAAAGACTTGGTAACGCCGCAGTCGATGATGTCCCAGGGGAGGACTTCATCAAAAGATCTCTTCCTGGTGGTATAGAAATCCTTGTCGATACCTGATACTCTGAAGGCTTCCTCCCAGATGTCGGGCCTGTAATGCTCTGTCCATCCGTCCAGTTTGGCGCCCAGCTTCCAGGCGTTATACAGGAGCGCGGATGTTTTGCGGTCGCCTCTGGCAAAGACTGCCTCGAAGGCTGAGGTCTCGTCGTCGTGGTAGTTGAAGGTGACACCCTTCATCTTAAGCTTCTCAGAGAGATAGTTGTGCTTTTCTCTGAATGATTCAGGAGTGTCCTGGCTCTCCCACTGGAAAGGTGTGAAGGCCTTGGGAACAAAGTTGGAGACCGATACAGTAAGTCTGAAGCGGCCCAGTTTGCCTCCGTTGACCTGCCAGTTGATGCTCTTGATGTTCCTTACGATCTCTGCGATGCCGTCAAGGTCCTCATAGGTCTCTCCCGGAAGCCCGTCCATGAAATACAGCTTGATGTGATTCCAGCCGAGAGTCAGAGCTTCTCTCACAGACTCATAGATATCATCTTCTGTCACGCCTTTGTTTATAATATCTCTGAGTCTCTGGGTGCCGGCTTCGGGAGCGTAGGTCAGGCTGCTCTTGCGGTACTCCTGGATGCGGTCCAGCACCTCAAAGGCGAACTTATCCATTCTCAGCGAAGGCAGAGAAAGGGATACGTTCATGGGTTTGGTCATGTCGATGAGCCCCAGGGCCAGTTCCTCGAATTCAGAATGATCTGAAGAGGAAAGGCTCAGAAGCGAGAGCTCTTCATGACCGGTGTTTCTGAGCTGCCTGAGAGCGATGTCATGGATCTTTTCTTTGGAACGTTCTCTGATGGGACGGTAGATCATTCCCGCCTGGCAGAAACGGCAGCCTCTGGTGCAGCCTCTGAAGGTCTCCACCACTGCCCTGTCGTGAACGGCTTCCACCATGGGAATTATGGGATCCACCGGGAAAGGTGCGTCCTCAATGGAAGGAAGAATGTTGCGCCTCACTGTTGTGGGTGCCTCCTCCACGTTTGGGATGTAGGACCTTACTGTGCCGTCTTCGTTGTATTCCACGTCATAAAATGCCGGCACATAAACGCCCTGCATTTGGCAGGCTCTCCTGAGAAAGTCTCTCTTTGAGAGACCTTCCTTCTTGGCCCTGCCCAGTTCTTCCAGAAAGTCGGGAAGTGCATCTTCTCCGTCTCCGATTAGGAAGCAGTCCACGAACTCCCAGAGCGGTTCCGGGTTGGTGGCGCAGGGTCCTCCGGCAATGACGAGAGGCATATCCTCCCCTCTCTCACGTGAGAACACCGGGATCCCGGCAAGATCCAGCATGTTGAGCATGGACGTGAAAGACATCTCGTACTGAAGGGTGAAACCGACGCAGTCCATCTCTCTGAGAGGTGTTTTGGTCTCCAGAGTATAAAGAGGAACGCCCTCCTCTCTCATCAGATCCTCCATATCCTCCTGGGGATGGAAGGCCCTCTGACAGAACAGACCGTTCCTGTCGTTTACCGCTTTATAGAGTATCTGAAGACCGAGATAGGACATGCCGATCTCGTAAATATCAGGAAAACAGAAGCAGAAGTTGACCTCTGTGTCCTCAGGGGACTTTCGTACAGAGTTGACTTCGCCTCCGATGTACCTTCCCGGTTTCTCTACTCTTTTAAGAAGTCTTTCAAGTTTTTCTGTGATATTATTCATCCCAGAATTCCATTTCGTAGTCGTTGATCCTGATGATGTCGCCTTCCCTGAGGCCCATTTCCTTCAGTTCCTCGATGGCTCCGTTCTTCTCTATGTATTTATAGAGATATCTGAGTGAACCCATGTCGAAGAAGTTGGTGGAGTTGAATATCTTGGTGAGCTGGCGTCCCTCAAGGGTATATACGCCTGCATCACTGTCATATCCGCAGGTGATCTTGTTCCAGTCTGGATCCTTGGAATCAGCTTCGAAATCGTAGTAATCCATGGGATCCGGTTCCTGAACAGGCTCCTTCTCCACTTCCTGGAGCTTGATCAGCGCAGCTGTGAGCACTTCCTTAACGCCCTCTCCGAGAGGTGCAGCCATGGGATAGCAGTCATAGCCCTTGGAGTTGACGTATTCTTTGAACTCCAGATACCTGGGATCCTCATCCATGAGCTCCAGTTCATCTATCTTGTTGGCAGCAACGATCTGGGGCTTGCGCGCCACGCTGTCGCTGTATGCCTTGAGTTCAAGGTTGATCTTGTCGAAATCTTCCTTTGGATCTCTTCCCTCCGAACCTGAAACGTCCACAACGTGGATAAGTACCTTGGTGCGTTCGATGTGCTTCAAAAACTTGAAGCCCATGCCTGCTCCCTCAGATGCGCCTTCGATTATGCCGGCGATGTCAGCCATCACGAAGCTCTCTCCGTGAATGTAAACAACGCCCAGGTTGGGATCGATGGTGGTGAAATGGTAGTTTGCGATCTTCGGTTCAGCCTTGGTAGCCTCTTTTAAGAGTGAGGACTTTCCGACGTTGGGGAAACCTACCAGACCTACGTCAGCCAGAAGTTTGAGTTCCAGTATGACCACTCTTTCTCTGGCCTCTCCGCCGGCTTCGGCAAAGTTGGGAGCCTGACGGATGGAACTCTTGAAGTGAACGTTTCCTCTTCCGCCCTTACCGCCTCTTGCTGCAACAAAAGACTGCCCGTCCTCCACAAGATCCTTCATGATCTTGCCGGTCTCCTCATCGATGACCATGGTTCCGCGGGGTACCTTGATGACGAGGTCTTCTCCGTCCTTGCCGAACTTGTTGCGGCTCATGCCGTTCTGGCCGGACTCAGCCTCGTATTTTTTCTTGTACTTGAAATCGAGGAGCGTCCTCAGGTTGCCGTCGGCCTGGATCACGATGTCTCCGCCGCGTCCGCCGTCTCCTCCGTCAGGACCGCCGTTGGGAACGTAGGGGTCGCGTCTGAAAGTTACCGCCCCGTTTCCGCCTTTGCCCGACTTCACATATATTCTCGCTCTGTCTACAAACATTGCCGTGCCCTTAAAAAGAAAGCCCCATACGTGTAGCGTACAGGGCCATCAACTCTACTTAAGCTTCCTTGGAATAAACGCTGACCTGTTTTCTGGTCTTGTCTTTTCTTTCGAACTTGACATTACCATCGATCATTGCGAAGAGTGTGTCATCTCCGCCGATGCCAACGTTGTTACCGGGGTGGAACTTCGTTCCTCTCTGTCTTACGATGATGCTGCCGGCAGTTACATACTGACCGTCGCCTGCCTTCAATCCAAGACGCTTAGATTCTGAGTCACGACCGTTCTTAGAGCTTCCTACTCCTTTTTTACTTGCCATGATTGTGCCTCCTTCTGTCAGTAATTACTTTCCGGCATTCTCAATAGCTTCGATGATGGCAGCCTTGGTTGCCTTCTCATCTACATCTATGCCGTTTTCCTTAGCGATAGCCAGTAATTCGTCCTTCTTCATGGACATGGACACCTTGACTTCCTCAGCCTTTACTTCTTCAGCTTTGGGAGCTTCTGCCTTGGGGGCTTCCTTCTTGGGAGCCTTGGCTGTGCCTACTGTAAGGATCTCAACAGCTGTGTAGGGCTGTCTGTGTCCCTGCTTCTTCCTGTAGTCCTTCTTAGCCTTGTACTTGAAGATGACTACCTTCTTGCCCTTACCGGATTCTACGACTTTGCCTTCAACGACGTCGCCTGTGTAAGGTGTTCCGACTTTGGCGCCTTCGCCTTCACCGAGAACAAGAACGTGATCGAAGTTAACTACTTCGCCTGCTTCAGCCTTAAGCTTCTCAACGCAGATCACATCGCCTTCCTGGACTCTGTACTGCTTACCGCCTGTTTCAATAATTGCGTACATTTCTTTCCTCCTCTTACCTGTCTCGCCATTGACGGTGGCAAAGTCAATTGCACTTAAAAACAACCGTGTCTGAGCGGCCAACTGTTAAAATATAGCAGATGAAACCAGGTATGTCAAGGAATAATTTATTAAAAACCTTATATATTTTGTGCAAAAAACGGCCTTATGCAAGGCCGTTTGCTGTCATCCGGGTCATATCATAGGGAGATCATTTCTCCATGATCACTCCGTCCTCATCCACGAAGATGTCCAGGATCTCATCGATCTCGTCCTGAGAGATGTCATCCTTTGCCTCGTCGGATTTATCAGCATTGGCATCGAGCTGAGCCAGAAGCCTCTTCTCGATCTCGTCCATGACTGCGGGATGGGATTCAAGATATTCCTTGACATTCTCCCTGCCCTGTCCGATGCGTTCGCCCTTATAGCTGTACCAGGAGCCGGCCTTCTCAAGGATGCCTGCCTGAGTGGCACAGTCCAGAAGGTCACCGGCCTTGGAGATGCCTCTGCCGTACATGATGTCAAATTCGGCCTGCTTGAAGGGAGGAGCCACCTTGTTCTTGACCACCTTGACTCTGGTGCGGTTTCCGATGATGGCGTCGCCCTGCTTGATGGATTCAGTCCTTCTCACGTCCAGTCTCATGGAAGCGTAGAATTTCAGAGCGCGGCCTCCTGTGGTGACTTCGGGGTTGCCGAACATGATGCCTACCTTCTCACGAAGCTGGTTGATGAAGATGACACAGGTATTGGTCTTGTTGACTGCACCTGTGATCTTCCTGAGAGCCTGAGACATGAGCCTGGCGTGGAGTCCCACGTGAGAATCGCCCATGTCGCCTTCCAGCTCTGCTCTGGGTACCAGTGCTGCGACGGAGTCTATGACGATCACATCCAGCGCTCCTGACCTGGCCAGCATGTCGCAGATCTCCAGCGCATCCTCGCCTGTATCGGGCTGGGATACAAGAAGCTCGTCAACATCTACTCCCAGATTGCCGGCATAGACCGGATCCAGCGCATGTTCCGCATCGATGAAAGCAGCCTTGCCGCCCTTCTTCTGGGTCTCGGCCACAACGTGGAGAGCAAGAGTCGTCTTACCTGAAGATTCGGGTCCGTAGATCTCGACGATCCTTCCCTTGGGCACTCCGCCGATGCCGGTGGCGATGTCAAGGCTTATGGAGCCTGTTGAGATCGCTTCGATGTTGAGATGAGTCTCATCTCCCATCTTCATGACGGCACCCTTGCCGTATTTCTTCTGGATCTGGGCCAGCGCCGCTTCCAGAGCCTTCTCTTTATCGTTATTTACTTGATTAGCCATATCCTTCTCCTTGTAAAGAACATTTGTTCTTTTTTAACTATACTATAGATTTGGATTCCGGTCAAGGATTATTTTGATTATTTAAAGAACTTCGGCTATGGCGCCGTACAGCTGATCGTACGTTTCGAGAGCCTTGAGTTCAGGGTGATCTTTTTTGAGTGTTTCCGTTGTCCTGAAGAGGAAACCTGCCTTTGAAGCCAGGATCATTCCCAGGTCATTGTAGCTGTCACCCACAGCAATGGTGTCGTATCCGATGGACTGCAGGCCGCGTACAGTGGTGAGCTTGGATTCTTTGCATCTCATTCTGAAGCCTGTGATCATGCCGTCCTCCCCTACCACCAGTTCATTGCAGAGAAGAGTGGGCATTCCAAGTTTCTTCATGAGAGGATGTGCGAACTGAGTGAAGGTGTCGCTGAGGATCACAGCCTGTGTCACGTCCCTTAATCTGTCCATGAACTCACGGGCTCCGGGGAACGGGTCGATCTTTGAGATCGTCTCCTGTATCTCCCTGAGTCCCAGGCCGTGTTCTCTCAGGATGTCTATCCTGTAATTCATGAGCTTGTCGTAATCAGGCTCGTCTCTGGTGGTCCTTCTTAGCTCGGGGATGCCGGTCTCTTCGGAGAAAGCGATCCATATCTCCGGCACCAGAACGCCTTCCATGTCCAGGCATACTATGTTCATCGTGCTACCTCTTTCAGTCGAACAATAACTTTTTAATTGCATAGGCGACCCCCTCTTCGTCGCAGGAAAGGGTCACGAAATCGGCGGATCTCTTTACAACGGGGAGTGCGTTCTCCACGGCCACACCGAATCCGGATTCCTCCAGCATGGCACAGTCGTTGGGACTGTCCCCGAAGCTCATTGTCTCTCTGAGAGGGACTCCGGTGAGCTCAGAAAGGATCCTTAAGCCGTTGGCCTTGGAAGTGGAACTTCCTCCTATCTCGATGTTATAGGAGGTGGAAGACGTCACCGTGCAGCGGTCCTGAAGGGCTTCCAGTTCCTCCCATACTTCCTGTTTCTTTACAGGGTCTTTGATAATTATATTGATGTTCTCAATGGTGTCAATATGCTGTTTCCAGAACTCCCAGATATCATCCACCGGCTTTCTGGTGGTGAGAACATATTCGGAGCCTTCCGGAGTGTGGGCTCTGTCTATGAAGTACTGATATCTCTCTTTGGAGATGTATGCTCCGCCCTCCGAAAAAACTTCTATGGGATAGCCGAGTTTCAGCAGATGATCCCTCAGCCATTCCGACACCTCAGGCTCGATGTAATCCGAGTACAAAAAACTCTTGTCCCTGAAATCGACGATCTGAGCGCCGTTTGAGCATATGACGTAACGGAGACCGTTTATTCCCTCAATGCTCCTGGGAAGGGCAACCAGGGGCCTTCCTGTGGCTACTACGACCTGTATACCTCTTCTGATGGCTTCCTCCAGAGTGTTTTTTGTGTTCTCGGTCAGACCGCGGCTGGTAAGAAGAGTCCTGTCCAGGTCAAGGGCGATGAGTCTTATGTGTCTGAGTATCTCGATTTTCTCTTCAGAAAAGATCATTTGATGGCCTGATAAACTTCGTTAAACATTCTCAAAATAAAGTATTCTCTGTTCCAGTTCCGTCCCCTGCTCCTGATCCTCACCTCGGTAACGTGAGTCTCTCCTTTGTAGGTAAGGCCGATGTAGGCCAGTCCCGCAGGTTTTTCGGGGCTCATGTCATCTGGTCCGGCCACGCCGGTGACTGCGACGCAGATGTCAGATCCGGACACCTTGCTCAAGCCCTCCGCCATCTCTGCGGCAACTTCCGGAGACTCTGCGGTATACTTCGAAAGGGTCTCGGATGATACTCCCAGTTCCTCTTCTTTTGCTTTATAGGAATATGTGACGATGCCTCTGTCGAACACAGAAGAGATGCCGGGAATATCGGTGAGAGCTTTTGCGAAGCCTCCTCCGGTGCAGCTCTCCGCACAGGAAATGGTGATATGATCTTCCATAAGTTTCCTGCCCACTACAGTCTGGAGATCCTCGTCGTCGTAACTGTATATATACTCACCTATAAGGTCTTTTACCTTCTCCACCATGTCCATGCAGGCGGCTTCAGCCTCTTCCAGAGTGTCTCTTTCGGAGGTGATCCTGAGGCTGCACTCCCCTTCCTTGGCGTAGGTCGCGATGGTCGGGTCAGTCTGCCCGTCTATCAGGGGCAAAAGAACTGTTTCCATCCTGGATTCACCCAGACCTATAGTCCTGATGATCCTGTAGTAGATGTAGTGCTCTCTGCGCGCCTCAAGTATGGGTCTCACCTGAAGCTGGAACATCTCAGTCATTTCTCTGGGAGGTCCGGGCATGGAGATGATGATCCTTCCGTTCTTCTCTATCATGAATCCGGGAGCGGATCCGTGGAGGTTGGGAAGAACAGTGCAGTTGTTCTCAGGGAACCAGGCCTGCTTCCTGTTGTTTTCAGTCCATTTGTACCTGGAAGACCTGAAATGTTCTTTCAGTATCTCCAGCTGGTCGGGATATTCCACCACCTTCTCGCCGAAGAATTCCGAGATCACTTCTTTTGTGAGATCATCTTCCGTGGGCCCGAGACCGCCAGTGGTGATCACAAGGTCGCAGTCTCTGTAGACTATGCCCAGAAGTTCCCTGAGCCTTCCCGGATTGTCTCCCACCGTGTAATGGTACATCACGTCATAGCCCAGGTCCTGGAGATTCTTTGAAATGTATGCGGCGTTGGTGTTGACCACCTGACCGAATAATATCTCTGTTCCTACTGTGAGGATCGCTGTTTTCATATCTGAATCCTTTAGTCTTTGAATACCTGTTTGTTATCGAGAACGTACTGTACTCCGGATACCACCGTCATCACAAGGGATGCCCAGAGCATTACCTTGGACAGAACGGTGAACCAGTTCATATCTATTACCGGGCAGAGAAGCAGCATGGGTACTGCGAACATCTGAAGTACGGTCTTGATCTTGCCGCTCATGGCTGCGGCGATCACGATTCCCTTGGAGGCTGCCACAGTCCTCACTCCTGCCACCAGGAACTCCCTGGCCAGAATGATAACCAGCATCCATGCGGGAACAGGATCGGGGACCATCAGGAGGAAGGCGCTGTAGACCAGCACCTTGTCCGCAAGGGGATCCATTATCTTGCCGAAATTGGTGACCAGATCATACTTCCTTGCGATCTTGCCGTCCAGCATGTCCGTAAGGGACGCCAGAACGAAGATCACAAAGGCGATGAGATAGTGCCCTGTATAGTATGAGATTATAAAGAACGGTACAGCCACCACTCTTGCGACTGTCAGTTTGTTAGGAAGATTCATATCTCTCACTCCTCCGTTTCAAATCCTGTAAGGTCATAGTCGAAGGCGTCCTCGATCATGACGCTGACGATGTCTCCCGGTCTCAGCTCCCGGCGGGACGTGAAAATGACAGAATCGTCGATCTCCGGAGCATCGTACATGGTACGTCCAACGTAGCTTCCGTCTTCATCCGGACCGTCCACGATGACCCTGAGGGTCCTGCCTGTCATCTCTGCATTATGTTCGTTGGATATCTCCATCTGAGCCATCATTATGAGGTCCAGTCTCTCCTGTTTGACGTCTTCGGGGATCTGATCCTCTCTGTCGCCGGCGGGAGTGCCCTCCTCCTGGGAATAGCTGAAGACTCCCAGTCTCTGGAATTTCTGCTCTCTCACGAATTCCATGAGATCATCGAAATCCTTCTGGGTCTCCCCCGGGAATCCAACGATCAGCGTGGTCCTGATGGATATGTCCGGCATGGCTTCCCTGAGCTTCTTAAGGGTGGTCCTGATGGACTTTCCTGTGGACCGTCTCCGCATCTCCTTCAGCACCTTATCAGATGAATGCTGGATGGGAACGTCTATGTAGTGGCAGATCTTTGGCTCAGTGGCCATTACATTTATCAGGTCGTCGGTGATCCTGTCTTCATAGCAGTACATGAGCCTTATCCACTCTATTCCATCCACCTTCACCAGCTGGCGCAAAAGATCCGCCAGCCTGTAATCCCTGTACAGATCTGTACCGTAGTTGGTAAGGTCTTCGGCAATGAGAATCAGCTCCTTCACGCCTGCATCGGCAAGATAACGAGCCTCTTCCAGAACGTCCTCCTTCTTCTTGGAGCGGAAGCCGCCTCTTATATCAGGTATGGCGCAGTATGCGCAGCGGTTGTCGCAGCCCTCCGCGATCTTGAGGGTCGCAGAATACGGATGTTCACCCAGGTCTCGTTTGAGGAAAGGAAGGAAGCTGTCATATTTATGGCTCACCTCCACCCTGCCTGCGGGCATGTTTTCCAGTAGTTCCGGCAGATGTCCGTATTCGTTGACTCCTATGAAGAGGTCCACCTCAGGCATCTCTTCTCTGAGCTCTTCTGCGAACCTGGTGGAAAGGCATCCTGTGACCACAAGCTTCTGACCCTCCTCCTTGGTACCGGCAAGTTCAAGGATCCTGTCGATGGATTCTCTCTTGGCGTCATCGATGAAACCGCAGGTGTTTACGATGATCACGTCTGCATCGTCCGGTGATCCTGTGATCACGTGGCCTGTCTCCTTAAGGAGATATTTTGCGGCATCGGAATCATAGAAATTTTTGGGGCATCCCAAAGTGTCAAAATATATCTTCATATAGGTCTATCCGATCTCCATCTCTTCCTGCTTTTCCTTAAGCTCTTCGAACTCTTCTCTGGTCATCAGGACCTTTCTGGGGCTGGAGCCGTCCTGTGGTCCGACCACGCCCATATCCTCCATGATATCCACTATCCTGGCGGCACGGTTGTATCCGATCCTGAATCTTCTCTGAAGAAGAGAAACGGATGCCTTGCCGGAGTCGATGACGCACTCGATGGAATCCATCAGAAGTTCGTCGGTATCTGAATCCTGCTCCTTGCCTCCCTTAGGATCCACTGTTGAGCGTTCCATTCTCTCCAGGATCTCGATCTGCTTCTCGTTGTTGGTCTCGATAGCCTGTTTCTTGACGTAATCGATGACAGCGTTGACTTCTCTGTCTGAAACGAAGCAGCCCTGAACACGTGTGGGCTCGCTCTGGCCTATGGGGCTGAAGAGCATGTCGCCCTTTCCTATGAGCTTCTCTGCGCCCTTCTCGTCCAGGATCGTCATCGAGTCAACATGTGAGGATACCGCAAAAGCGATCCTTGAAGGAATGTTAGCCTTGATGACGCCGGTGATGACGTCAACTGAAGGTCTCTGGGTAGCAACGATGAGGTGCATTCCTGCGGCTCTCGCCTTCTGAGCGATCCTCATGATGGAATCCTGAACCTGCTTGGGAGCGGCCATCATAAGGTCGGCCAGCTCGTCTATGACGATGACCACCTGTGGAAGGACCTTTTCAGGTTCGTCGTTCATGGTCACCAGGTCATTGTAGGATGCAAGGTCTTTTGCACCTTCGATGGAGAACTTGTTGTATCTCTCCTCCATCTCGGCAACAGCCCAGTTAAGAGCGGCCGCCGCCTTGGTGGGATCTGTGACAACGGGGACATAGAGATGAGGAATACCGTTGTAGTTGCTGAGTTCCACCACCTTGGGGTCGATGAGTATCAGCTTGACCTCATCGGGATTGGCCTTGTACAGGAGGGATGTCAGTATGGAGTTGATACACACTGATTTACCTGAACCTGTGGAACCTGCTATGAGAAGGTGCGGCATGGACTTGAGGTCAGCAACCACTGCGTTCCCGCCGATGTCCTTTCCAAGAGCGATGGATATCTTGGACTTGGCGTCCCTGAAGTTCTGGGAATCGATTATCTCTCTGATGTAAACGGGAGAAGACTTCTCGTTCTCGATCTCGATTCCTATGGCAGCCTTGCCCGGAATCGGAGCCTCGATCCTGATGCTCTTGGCTCTGAGGTTCAGAGCGATGTCATTTGCAAGAGATACGATGCGGGCGACCTTTACTCCGAAAGCAGGCTGGACCTCGTATCTTGTTACTGAGGGTCCCTGAGTGACCTGGATAACTGAAGCATCCACGCCGAAGGACTTGAGAGTCTCCTCGAGTTTCTCAGCCCTGGCCTGGAGAGACTGTACTGATTCCTTGCTTCCTGCCACCGGCTTGTCCAGAAGATTGATGGGCGGCATCTTGTATTTCTTGCTGACCTTGGTACGGTTTATCTCGTCCTGTGACAGCATGGCCTGTGAAGCCTCCTGCTTGGATATGGGCTTCACGTGCTCCTTGTCGGGAACTGATACGGTTTCCTTCTCAGAGGTCCTGCCGTCCACGTCATCATATTCGGGAGACGGTGCGTCCCCTTCCAGTCCATAACCATGTTTTACCTCAGACTTGCCGTCAAGGCCGGTGGAGTCTGACTTCTCGGATTTGCCGAAAAGATTGTCGCTGTTGAGAAGGCTCAGGATGCCTGCCTGTTTCTTGTCCTTCTTGCTTGTGGGATTGACCAGCTCTGAGATCGGTACGTAAACATCCTCCTTGCCGGAGGCCACGCCGATCTGATCCGCCGTCTTGACAGGGATCTCTCTCCTGGGCATGTCTTCGGCTGACGGTTTCTTCACCGTTGGCCATGGATCGTGAGGAACGCTTTCCACGGCTCTGGCCATGTTGTCTGCGTCGTCAAGATGAGCGTTCTCTTTCATGAGCCTGTGCTCTTCCATCTTTTCTCCAAGCTTCTGGAGTCCCTTGGATATGGGAGTGTTGATGATGAGCATGAGACAGACCAGGGTGACCACAATGCTGAAGATCCAGGCTCCGGCCTTGCCCAGCCACTGAAGCAGAGCCTGGGCGATGATCATTCCGAAGAGACCGCCTGACTTAAGAGTCACACCTTCAACATAGAACTCTTTTACTATACCTACTAAATTCCAGTTTATCGTTGTGACATCCACGAACCTTATGGAGTTCATGGTGCACGCCATGAAGACCAGAAGTATCAGAAGAAGCAGTGTCTTCAGATTGAAGTGAGAAGTCTTCTTGGCGAAAAGCAGCACTCCGAAAACGATCAGTATGAACGGGAATACCTTGGCCATGTGGCCGAAAAGTCCCTGCATTACATCTTTGAGCATCACGCCCAGCGTGCCTGCTCCCCCTGTGAAGACGCTTACCGCGAAGAAAATGCCCAGTGCGATGGTTATTATCGCCCAGATCTCATCCACCACCCGCTTGTCAGCCTTACGCTTTTCCTGGATCTCCTTGGCCTTCTGTCTGGCCTTGGAGTGCGGATCGGTTTTGGCGGTCTTAGTCTTTGTAGTTGACTTAGCCATTTAAATACCTCTTTTTACAGTTTATTTAAAAGCAAATATGTTAATTATGATAACGGCAGCTGCAAGTACGAACAGATAGTATGAGAAGTACTTCAGCTTGCGGTTCTGTACTATCCTGAGCATGATCTTGATGGCGAAGAGTCCGCAGAGGAATGAAACGATCACTCCAACGATGACCGGGCCAAGAGATGCTCCTCCCAGTCCTGACTTGATGCCGTCCGGAAGTTCAAGGATTACTGAACCCAGGATCGTCGGGATCGAGATCAGGAAAACGTATTTCACTGCGAACTTCCTGTCCAGCTGGACGAGAAGTGATGAGAAAAGCGTTGATCCGGATCTTGAGATCCCGGGGATGATGGCGATGCCCTGAACGATACCGATGAACAGAGCATTTCTCACGTTCATGTTCTCTATGGTCCTGTGGCCGGTGCCGATGTTTTCAGCTATTATGAGCATGATGCCCGTTATGACGAACATGCATGCTATGATGATGGGCTTGGAATACATTCCCTCAAAAACATCGCCGAATACGAATCCTATTATGGCGGTGGGGATGCAGGAAATGATAATCATCACCCCCAGCTTTCTTACAGGACGTTCGTCAAGCCTCAGTCCCCTTCCCTTTACCAGATCGCCGATGGTGACGAACAGTTCCTTCACCAGCTCAACGATGTCTTTCCAGAAACATACGAAGACTGCGATAAGGGTCCCGAAGTGAAGCAGCACTGCATACAGCAGAACTGCATCTTCCTTGATACCGAAGAAATGCTCCAGAAGAGCCAGATGTCCGGAAGATGAAATCGGAAGGAACTCAGCAAGCCCCTGCACAAGTCCAAGTATTACTGCCTGTAAATAAGTCATAATCTCAATTCTCCTTTATAGTTTTATGTTTGAACCAGTTACAGTATTCATTGACGGGACAGATGTCGCATTTGGGCCTCTGGGCACTACAGATGCGTCTCCCGTGAAATATCAGAAGATGATGGGCTTCTGTCCATCTTTCGTGAGGAAGGACCTTCATAAGGGATTCTTCGGTCCTGAGGACGTCCTTCTCATTCACAAGTCCCAGCCTGTTGGAGACCCTGAAAACATGGGTATCCACAGCGATCCGCTGCTCTCCGAAGCCCTCGGCAAGGACCACGTTGGCGGTCTTTCGGCCAACGCCGGGAAGACTCATGAGTTCTTCCCCTGTCCCGGGAACTTCACCGTTAAATTCTAATGCAAGTTTCCGGGAAAGTGCAATTATATTTTTTGCCTTGGTGCGGTACATCCCGATGGTGCGGATGATATCCTGCACATCTTTTTCATCGGCTGCAGCCAGGCTCTCGGGGTCGGGGTACTTTCCGAACAATACCGGAGTCACCTTGTTCACAGACTTGTCCGTCGTCTGCGCGGAAAGCACTACCGAGATCAGCAGCTGGAACCTGTCACCGAAGTCCAGGGCACACCCTGCATCGGGATAGGTCTCCTTCAATATGTCGAGCAAAGTTGTAACGTCTTTTTTCTTCATTGATTTTATCAACAGCCAATGCTAAAATTGTATACGATTTCAGTTACAAGGAGAGACAAATGGCTGACCTTGATTTTTTAACTGAGGATGGCGCATCCTCCGTATCCCCCCAGGATCTTGCAAAACAACAGCTCATGAGAGACATCATCACAGGAGAGATCCGTCCCGGCCAGAGGCTCATCGAGAGCAAACTCTGTGAACGTTTCGGTCTTTCCAGACCGCCTCTCAGGGAGATCATAAACCAGCTTGCCGCAGAGGGTTTCGTTGAACTGATCCCCAACCGCGGTGCTTTTGCTGTGGCTTTCGGTCCCAGAGAGGTTGAAGACATCCTGTTCCTCAGGAATCTGCTGTATCCCCAGGCTGTCCAGTGGGCCATCGAAAGGATCACGTCGGACGAATTCGAATCTCTCATGGAAGCCTACAATTTCATAAGCTTCTACACACCTACAGGTGATATCAATAAACTCCGCAGATTCGTAGTTGAATTCGACCGCATCGTGTACAGAGCCTGCAAATCCCCGGAGATCAGGAGAGACCTTGAAAAGTATGACACGATCATAAGATGGTATTATGAAAACGTGGTCATGCCCATGAACTACCCCGACAATCTTCTCAGCGAATACAAGGCCATCTATGACGCCTTCGTATCCAGGAAACCTGATCTTGGCGCTGAAGTTGCCAGAAAGCACATGTTCTACAGCACCCTCCGCATCAGACGCAGAGTCTGATCAGAGCAAAATATCCATGAGCGCCGACACTATGGGCGAGATTATTCTTCCGGTAAGTCCGAAGATTATGATGGCCATGAGTATCAGCGATCCTCTTCTGTATACAGGGAGCCACCAGTCGTATTTCCTCAGGTTGAAGATCTGCGTTATTATTCCCCAGCCGTCAAGAGGCGGACATGGTATAAGGTTGAACACCATGAGAAGCAGATTCATGTAGACCACGTAGGCGCAGATCATGTACAGGTAGTACAGAGCGTCCGAGGGTCCATGCTGATAGGCTGAAAGGATCCCTTTTGATATAAACGAGAATATGATGGCAACTATGAGGTTGACCGTCACACCCGCAATGGAGACGATGAATTCGTCTCTTCTTTTTTTCTTGTAAAAGACCGGGTTGATCTCCACCGGTCTGCCCCATCCGAATCCTGCGATGAGAAGGAAGAGGAAACCCATGGGATCGATATGCCTAAGCGGATTGACTGAAAGTCTTCCCTGAGCCTTAGGCGTGGGGTCTCCCAGCCAGTACGAGGTGTAGGCGTGTCCCGCTTCGTGAAGGGAGATACCTATGACGATGCCCGGCAGCATCAGCACCCTTGAAAGTATGGCGTCGCCTAAGTTCTCGGTGCCGTTCATCAGTCTCTCGGCGATGAGTATGGCTATGAAGACCCAGAAAAGCGGGTCCATGCTTTTGAAAAATCTTTTGATCGAATCTATCATTTTGAGATCATCCTTCGTACAGGATGCGCATTATGGAACTGTATGTTCCCGCATCCAGATCGGGTTCCTGGGCGTTATCCTGCCCGGGGTAACTGTTTCCTTCAATGAGGAGCGGACCTCTGTCTGCGCTTATTGCAACATCCCAGCCCACATAACCGACCTGAGGGACCACAAGTGAAGCCTCTTTGACAAGGGATACCACCTCGTCCCAAAGGGGTATCTGGAATCCCTTGAGCGTTACTCCGGACTCGGGAACGGTCTTATAGACTCTCCTCTGCTTGTCGTATCCGTCAGAGATGACCACGCCGGTCTTAAGGTCGTAGACAACGCCGATGCCTCCGGCGTTGAAGTTATCAACGAATATGCCGTTCTGGCCCATGCGTATTCCGCCTGCGACTATTCTGGCCTCGCCGTCCTTAAGGATGGTGATGACACGGATGGTGTTCACTGAGGTGGAGCACAGGAGATCCATTGTAGGATGCTGTCTGACAACTTCTTCCACAAGGGGTTTGGAATCCCTTACCAGATGTTCATAGAGTTCATCCACGTCCCATTCAGATATCCTGATCTTCTCTATGCCTGTGCCGCAGCTGAGCCCCAGAGGCTTTGCGATGATATATTCTTTATCCTTCAGGAACTCCCTGAAAGCCTCGGGCCCACGGCCTTCGACTCTGGCTTCCTCAGGAAGAGCGGTCCCCTCAGTATGACCGTACATGATGCCCTCTCCCACCAGCATCCAGTCTCTCTTCACATAGGCGTTGAACTTCTTGTTGAACATTGCCTTGCTCTCGAAGTAGTTGATGTATCTGAGGTCGTTGAAATGTTTGTAGAGCTTGTTGTTCTTGCCTACGGTCAGTATCTCGTTCCTCTGCTTCGAGTTCTTTTCATACATTCTGAAAGCCTCGTAGTCAACGTGGCCGGAACCGTACCTTACGGTGCAGTAAAAAATGTCCAGGAGCACTGCCCTCCAGGGTCTGCCGGTGATCGAGGATACGCGTTTGGCGGTCTCCGTGAATCTGGAAAGATCCAGACCCTTTAGTTTTTTGAGATAGAACGAAAGGTTCATAAATTCCTCCTGAGCTCGTTGAGCCTGTATTCGTAGGCCTCCATGGCCTCTTTTTCGAAGGGTATCTTATCATCGAGGCCCAGAAGCCTCAGGATGTACTTAAGGAAATGGGGATTCATTATGAAACAGGGTCCCAGGGAATATGTGGCGAAGAAATTCTTCACGTGAATGCCCTCCCTCTTGGTGTCCGGATTCATCCCGATGCCCTTCTCTATGTCGATGAAGTAATCGTTGAAATCGCCGTAGGCGAAGCTGTACTGGCTCCTGTGGCCCAGAAGTGTCATGCCGTCGAAGTCTCCGATGTACTGGGAGTTGTGACGCATCTCCTTCATGTGTCTGACAGCTTTATAGTCGAATATGGAAAGACCCTGGATGTGGATCTTGTCATCGCTCATGACCTCGTCGCCTTCAATGGCAGTCCCGAATATCTCCAGCGCGTTGCCGGTGACAAGGAAGATCACTCCCTGTCTTATGGCCTCTATCAGCTGGTCTCTGTAGGGCATCAGCAGCCTGATGGTGTTCTCCTGTTTCTCTTCGGTCATGCAGCCCATGTAGACCATGTCCGCCTCACCTTTTGCGAAGAGAGGCATGTCTCCGGGATGGGTCTCAACAATGTTGATCTCCGGGCTGCACCTTCTGAGATATTCCATGTTGTAACTCTCGCCGTAGATATTGGTGTATTCAGGAAAGATAAATTCTATGTTTTTCATTTATTTTCCCTCCTTTGCGTATCTTACGATGGCGTCTCTCATGTTCTTGGCCTTGGTGACACAGTCGGTCTCAAAGAGCACATAGACCTTGGAGATCCCTTCTCTGTCCACATTCTGCGGAATGTCCGCTTCATCCTCTACGGCGGCTATCTTCTCGGGAGGTATTCCTGCCAGGAGCATCCTCAGCTTGTGATTGAGGTACATGTGGCCACCCACTATGATCTTCTTTATGTTGGGGCTGTTGAGGAATTCGTAGTCTGTCTCGTAAAGCCAGGTAAGGGTCTCCGTAGGATGATTCTTGTCCTGGACCTCGTCCATGAGAAGCACTACGTCCTTGTCAGAGGGCTCCTTGGCCATGTATTCAAAGACCACAGAGGCAGCTGATACGTTCTGCGACTTTGCGGCGAACGCAATGTATTTGATGCCGTTGTACTCGACCTCGTCCTCTCTGATCTTGGTGACCTTCTGTCCCGCAAGGAACTCAGAGATCGTCTCTTCCTTATAGCCCAGCTCACTGAGCATGGCAACAACCGAAAGAACGTTGAAAGCGTTGAACACCGTATCCGAGATCAGCGGGTATTCGTGACCGTTGACAGTCATCTTCCTGTTGGACAGATCCACAGACTCCGCAAAATAGTCTGCTTCAGGATTGCGGAAGTCGCAGTTTGCGCAGTGGAACTTCCCGATGTGTCTGTAGTGACGGTAGTCGTAGAGGATCTTCCCTCCGCATCTGGGGCAAATTGCGATGTCTTTGGAGATGTTGGAAAATGGATCGGTCTTTGTGTCTCCCATGCCGAAATAAACGTTTTTACCGCCTCTGTTCAGCTCGCTGGAAATTGGATCGCTTGCGTTGAGAACGCCCTTCGTACGGGCTCCCAGAAGCCTGAAAGTGTGTTCTATGTGGCTGAATATGTTTTCCGGATGTCCGTTTCTCCTAAGACTGTCCTTGCAGATGTTCGTAACGAAAATATAATCCGGCTTGATCCTCGGCATGTAGGTGTCGAGAGAAAGCTCGTCCGCCTCAAGGATGGACGCATCGATCCTGGAATGGTTGAATATGGAGACTCCCCTCATGAGGTTCACGGCATATCCGGCCATCATGTTGGCACCCCAGTCGTTGAATGAGGTCTTCAGACCCTGAGACTGCAGGAAGTTGTTGAGGAGCGTGGAAGAAGTGGTCTTGCCATCGGTTCCGGTGACTGTGATGACCAGCTTCGGTTTAGCTACTTTCTCCAGAAAATCGGGACATATCTTGCAGGCAAGCAGCCCCGGCCTGTCGGTCTTGGGAAAGCCTTTTAAATTGTAAAAGACCTGAAAAAGCTTTGCAGCCCACAGTGCGATATAGAATCTTAGCATTTGATCTCCTTTACAATATGTCAGTAAGAAGCCTGGAAAGGCTTTCCTTGAACTTGATCCAGAGGGATCTCTGTTCAAATTCTTCTTCGGTCAGCTCGTGACCGTATGTGATATCTTCGATGAAAGTATCCTTCATGGTCTTTGCAAAACCTTCGTCGTAGAAGAAAGCGTTTGTTTCAAAGTTGAGTTTGAAGGACCTTATGTCGAAGTTGGTGGATCCTACCGAAGCCACCTCATCGTCGCACACCACTGTTTTGGCGTGCAAAAAACCTTTGTCATATATGAAGACTCTGCAGCCTGATCTTATGAGTTCACCTACAAAGGAGTAAGTGGCCCAGTACACGAATATGTGGTCCGGTTTGCAGGGTATCATCACCCTGACGTCAACTCCGGACTGAGCGGCCATCTTGCAGGACTCGATGATGGACTGGTCCGGAACGAAGTAAGGTGACTGGATGTACACATACTTCTTTGCGGAGGTGATCATCTTCATGTATGCTCTCTTCACCTCCTGAGTTGGTGCCTCAGGTCCGCAGGAAACGATCTGCATTCCTATTTTTCCCGGCTTGTTGGTCCTGTCGACCTCAGTGGGTATCACCAGTTTCTCTTTGGTGGTGAACCTCCAGTCAAGAATGAACCTGCCCTGAAGCTCCTTTACGGCTTCTCCCCTTATCCTGACGTGAGAATCGCGCCAGTAACCGAATCTGGGCACAAGATTGCAGTATTCCCTGCCGATGTTGTAGCCGCCGGTATATCCGATCTCATCGTCGATTACCACGATCTTGCGGTGGTTCCGGTAGTTCAAGTTGAGACCGATCTTGAGACCGAACTTATAAAGTCTCGGAGGGAAGAAAAATCCCACCTGTCCGCCGGCTTTTCTGAATTCTCTGGTAGCACGGTTTCCGATCATCCTGGAACCCTGAGTATCCACCAGAAGCTTGACTTTAACTCCCTGAGAGGCCTTTTGTGTAAGAGCGCGGATCAGCTGCTTCCCTATCTCATCATTCTTTATGATGAAATACTCAACATAGACCGATTTTTTTGCGGCGGCGATGTCATCCAGCATGCGTTTGAAGAGGATGCTGCCGTCGATAATGAGCTCAACGTCGTTACCGTCGGTATAGACCGAACCTCCGTAGACCTGATTCAGTTTGAGAAGGTCTCTGTTAGCCACTGCGGCAGGGTTTTCGGGAAGAGCCGTTCCTCCGTCCAGGTCATCGATCTGCTCCTTCAGAAGCTTCTCGAAGGCGTCATACTCATCGTCATAGAGCCGGTTGATCTTCATCCTTGAGAGATTCTGGTTCAGGAAAAGATAAAACACAAACCCCACAACAGGCAGGAACGCCAGCACCATGATCCATGCCAGTGCTGCAGCTGATGATTTCCGCTCAAAAAATATGACCGCAAAAATGAATATGAAGTTTATGACATAGAGTCCGACAGGGATCGCAGCGTAGTGTTTAAGGAATTCATCGAATACCATGTCAGATCAGTTCTCCTTCCAGACTGAAGGTGTTGGAAGACGTTATCCTGACCTTCACAAGCTTGCCGGTGAGCTCAGGTCCGCCCTTGAAATTGACGAGCTTGAAGGTGCCGGTCCGTCCGGACATCTTGCCTCGGACTCTCTTGGCCGGACCGTCGCAGAGGACCTCCACTTCCCTTCCCACATAAAGTGAATTCTTGTAAGCCGAGGTTTCGTTGATCTCATCGCAGAGCCTGTTGAATCTCTCATGCTTCACGTCTTCAGGCACCTGATCCTCGTACTCTGCGGCAGGAGTGCCCTTTCTGATGGAGTAAAGGAACGTGAATGCTGAATCGTAGTCAGCCTCCCTGCAGAGTTTAAGTGTATCTTCAAAGTCTTCTTCTGTTTCACCGGGGAAGCCCACGATGATGTCAGTGGATATGGAGATGTCGGGACATGCCTCTCTCAGCTTTCTGACAAGGTCCAGGTATTTCCTGCTGTCATATCTCCTGTTCATCCTCTTT
>JAEEGI010009724.1_pt1 | contig 21007 bp, 20 predicted proteins | sample 8958751 | NCBI WGS metagenome assembly JAEEGI01 (sample SAMN16246545, study PRJNA631951) | gut metagenome | biome: gut microbiome; feature: rumen; material: KS-attached | host: Bos | place: Iran: Karaj | collected 2018-10 | reverse complement strand
CTCTTCCACACTCTGATGTGGTGCCCATCCGGCACGAGGTCCGACTTCCGGATCGGAAGCCCACTTGAACAGCGTCTCCGCGTCACTGTCTCGCCAAGGACGCAATATGATACGATTTGTTTCCATTGTTACCCTAATTGACCTGGTAGGCGAAGTTTCTCCTTCCAAGGGAAGGAGGCTTCGTAGGCCTCGAAAGCCTCCGGATTCTCGTCGGCTACGAAATAACCCTTGGGTGGGCAGTAAGTTCCCTCACGATTGCCCCAATAGCCAGGTATCAGTTCTTGAGCGAGGAAATACGGAACTTCTGAATCTCGCGGCTCTGCGTGATAGTGAATCTTCATCTTGCTGGCGAGGTCGAAACCTGCGTGCTTATAGAACTCAATATTACCTTCCATCTGCAGAAGACCAATACCCATCTCCTTGGCTTTCTCTATCGCATATTTCAGCAACTTCAAGCCATAGCCCTTGCGCTTGTAGTCTGGATGGATGCTGATGGGGCCGAAAGTCCAAGAAGGGTAGGATGTTCCATCGTCCTGCGTAATCTCTGCTTTGGAGAACATCACATGGCCGATGATCTTGTTATCCTCCTCCATCACAAAATCGAGATCGGGGATGAAGTCGGGATTCGTCCGATACTGATTGAGTACGTAATGCTCTGTGCATCCAGGACGGTAGACGTTCCAGAATGCTTCACGTGTGAGGTTCTCTACCTCACGATAATCTTTGGGTTGTTCTAAACGTATGTTCATTGTTATACTTCGATTTTTATCATTTGACGTTGCAAAGCAAGAAAGCCGAATGGCAGCACGCGTCATCGCGACGAGTGCTGCTTTCATACTCTATTAAATAATAACTAACATATGTGTAAAGTATGATATTCCTTATTTCTCGAACTCTCGGAGTTCCTCCAAGCCGCGCTCTATCTCCTGCAGTTGCTGGGCGTGGCGACGAAGCTGCCATTTGGCAAAGACAAAACCAAGACCAAAGGTGAGCAATGAGAGTCCGAGAGGCAACAACAATCTCGTGCTGAACTCGTAGCCGGCCTCTGTGTTGAATCCCAACTCCAGGATGTAGAAGGCTATCATCGCCAGACATACGGCGCCAATCATCCATACCTTCTCCTGATGGCAGACCTTCTTATAGGTGAGCACCAACCGACTAAGTTCGCTGCTGCTCTTGCCGCCCAGATCGAATTTCGACAGCAGGGAGAGTTTCCATAACATGGGTATCAGTCCTATTACCATCACGCCCTCGACGATGGCGAATGAGGTGGTTTGGATGGGCGTGTTCAGATAGACAAAGGGGAATACCACACAGATGATGAGCATATTCACTACGAAACTGTAGATGTTCTGTCCCATGATGTGGTCAAAGGCCGACTTGGTCTTCTGCTGGATCATTTCCTTCACCATGCGAAGGTTCACTATTTCCGTTTCTGCCAGACGCTCGTCGAGCTTGTTCCAGCTGGCTTTCAATGCTTCAAGTTCCATATCAATTCAATTTTAACGGTTCGACATTTTTCTTAATTTCTCTTTTGTACGATTCAGTTTCACGGCGACGTTGGTCTTAGTGATGCCGAGGATGTCGGCGATTTCCTCATAACTCCGTTCCTCCAGCCAGAGGAGAATCAGCGCGCGTTCCAGTTTCCCCAGCTGGTTGATGAGGCGGTAGAGCTCCCTGAGTTGTCCTGTTGTGTCCTCGTCGGCTGCCATGCTTGCCACGTTGGCCGTCATCGGAACGGTCTGTGGACGGGCATTGGAACGTCGGAGGAACGTGATGCAGGTGTTCATAGCGATGCGGTATACCCAGGTTGTGAGCTTGCTATCCCCCCGATAGCGCGGGAAGCTCTTCCACAGGTTGAGCACCGTCTCCTGAAACAGGTCGTTCAGGTCGTCTTGGTCGTTGGCATAGATATAGCACACCTTGTAGATCGTACGTTTCTGCGCCTCGACCATCGTCAGGAATTCTTTCTCTAATTCTTTCGTCTCCATTGTTAAACTAAATCTTTTTACCTATTAGTCGCAGAAATAGTGAATTAATTACATCCAATAGCAAAAAAAGTGAATTTCCGGCCTGTCACGCAATGTTCTGGGGAAATCTCATAATCATAATACTTTCTTCGCTCCGGGAATCATCCTGACCAGCCAAGTGAACACAAACGAACAGATGGTGGTAATCATGCCGATGAATATAAACTTACCGAAGGCTCCTATCCAGATGCCGTCGGTGACATACTGCAGAACTATCATCAGCAGCAGATGGAAGATGTATGCACCATACGACTGAGCGGCGCACCACTGCCAGAACCGGCTGTCCCAGTTTCCATATTCGCGGAACAGCCAGAGCAGTCCAAAACAGATGAATACACACAGAAGTGATTCGTAGATGCCAAACCACTCTGTAACGAAAGCATTCCATCCTCCGCCATCACGAAGATAAATGCCTATTGCCAAAAGGCAGCCAATCGTTAGCGAAATGGCTCCTGTTGTGTTACCCATCTTTTCGAGCCAGGCAAACCGACGTGCCAGAATGCCGATAACGAACATCATGACATATTGCAGATAGTGGGCGGGTTCCATAGGCAACGGGATAATGCCAAAGGGCCAGATCCAATGATCCTGCGGGCTGACCTGACGAATCAGATAACTGCCAATCCCCATCACACCGCCAAATATCATCAGACCAATGATGGTAGGTCTCGATGAGGACTCGCCATCGATGGGCTTACTTATCAGTCTTATCAAGGCATAAATGAGGCAGAAAACCAGCAGGCTCTCGATATACCACATGTGCCCAATCTCTGGCTTGCCTGATAAAATAGATAACAGTCCACCCATCAGTAAAAGCGGAATACCCAGGCGGATAAGTTTCTTCTGCACAAACACCTTTGCTCCCTGCCTGTCGAAACTCGTAGGCACAAAGTAACCTGAAATCAGGAAGAACAGCCCCATAAAGAAGGCTGCATTGACCGAGAAGAAATGCCATATCCAAGGCATAAATTCGGCAGGATTGCTGGGATGGTAAGCCCAGTCGCCACCATCGCCGTAAGCCTGACCAGCGTGGTGGAATATCACCAACACCGTCAGGCACACTTTCAGATTGTCCAGATATAAAAGCCGTTTCTTACTCATCAAAAATCTTCATTATCTATTTGACGCTGCAAAGATACAAATAGTTGCGGAGTATTCCAAATTAATCATTTACATTCTCGCCTTCTGCTTCTCGCCTGCACCAGAGCCGCGATACTTCGAGCGGGCCTCGTTGAACTTCCAATTGAGGTTGACAAGGAACGTGCGGCGCGCTGGGTTGTCAGTCGACAGTTCGCGAATGCCATAGACGACGGCAGCGGTCTTGTTAGTGTTCAGCACATCGACGCAGCGCACATCGAGGGTCAGTTGTCCCAGGCGTCGAAGGTTGAAATCGCGCTGTAGACCGAGTGTGAGGTCGAAGCGCTGGGCCGTTATGCTGAAGTTGTTGTAGTCGCCCTTCGTGGCCCACTGAGCATTGGCACTCAGGCGGAAAGCGTGAGGCAGTTCGATGTCGTTGTTCCAAACGAGTGTGACGTAAGGGTCGTTGAGTGTTTTTATCGTACCGTTGGCCGTCGGCGTCTTGTAATTCTGGAAGACGGTGAAAGCATACCACAGTGGGTGCCACTTGCCAATTGTGGGACTGGCGGAGAGGCTCAGCGAAAGTTGGTTGTAGTCCTCCTCACTGTTGATGGGACGTACAAGGCTGATGAGCGGATCCGTGCTGCCAGGGAAAGGCTCGGTGGACATCGTTTCGCTGTTCTTCAGGCGGCCATAGTTGACGCTCAAGTTCGCCCACTGATAGGCCGCGTTCAGCACGAGGCTATGGGTGTAGGTCGGCTTCAGATAGGGGTTGCCGCTCTGGTAGGTGTAACGGTTGACATAGATGGTCGAACTGGTCAGGTTGCCATAGTTCGGACGCTGGATGTCGCGGCGATACGACAGGCTCAGTTGCATCTTTCCGATAGGCGCCGAGAGGGTTGCGGTGGGGAACCAGTCACCGTAGTTGCGACACACCTCATCCTCTTTTACGCCGAAGTTGAAGTAGTCGTTCGTCAGGTGCTCGTAGCGCAGACCAGCTTGGGCGAAGAGTTTTCCGAACTGCCGTCCATATTCGAGGAAGATGGCTGATGACTTCTCGTTGATCTCCGTATCGGTAGATTTCACGGGTACAGCGTCTGTGGCTTGGAAGGTATAGGCATCCGTGCGATGGTTATAGCTGTACTCGCCACCCAACGAGAGATTACCCATCAGCACGGGATAGCTGAAGATGAGCTTCGAGGCCCAGAAATTATTTGCGCTGTTGGTGTTGTTCTCGATGGTGCGGTCAACGGGGGCTGCGCTGACTGCCGTCGTCTGCTCTGTCGTTCGGCCAGGCGTCTTGGTGTCATCGAAGAGCCCGTCGATGTTCAGGTCTATACCCAACTGTCCCACCTTACCATTGTAATAGGCGTTGAAAATGTGCTTTTTGACACTTTGGTCCTGCCAGATGTAGCTCGCGGATCGCTCGGTTAGGATGCCATTCTCGAACATGTCCGTCAGGTAGTCGCCCTTTGTTTCGCCGCTGGGTGTGCGGTCGTATTTGTAATAGGCGCCAAAGGTGTGATTCTCATTAATCATATAGTTTAACTGCAACTGCGGCGACCATGCGTGCCAGGGGTGTCTGATCTCCTGAGTGGAGTGACCCGTTACCTGATCCTGCCCTACGTAGTAAAGCATGTCGTTGACTTGCAAGCCCTTATAATGATTATAGGTGCCCACCCAGAACGAACCCGTCACGTCTAGTCCGCCAGTACGATAGTTGGCAGTTAGGTTATTGTTCAGCGAACCGCCGTACTGGTACATATACTGCGTGCTGTTCTGGAAACTGAAGCCCTCGCCCTGTGCCTTTTTCAGCGTGATGCGAACGACGGCCTTTACCGAGGCGGCATACCGGGCACCAGGGTTCTGCACCACATCGACATGCTGGATTTGATCGGAACGCAGACGCGAGAGTTCCTTCATGTCCTGCACCCGTCGGCCGTTGATATACACCTCGGCATCGCCACGCCCCAACACCTTCACACCGCCGTCGCGCTCAGCCTCCAGCGAAGGAATCTTCGACAGGGCATCGCTAATGGTTCCAGCCTTCTCCAATATTGTGCCAGCGACGGTAGTGCGCATGGCGTCACCCTTTACGTGGGTTTTCGGCAACTGCCCCTTTACCACGACCTCGCTGAGCAATTGCGTGTCCTCCTTCATCTGGATGGTCAGGCCTTCGCCCGCGTTTATATATAAGGTCTGGTAGCCCACGCTGGTCACTTTGAACAATCCTTTATTCACATCCGTCACAATCTTGAACACGCCGTCCATGTCTGTCATCGCACCCTGCACGAAAGCCGAGTCGGGCAGCGACAGCAGCACCACATTCACATAGGGCATCGGTTCGCCCTTCTCGTCAACCACTCGTCCGCCCCAGTCCTGTGTCTTAGCGGTCATTGTCATCGTCATCATCATTGCAGCCATCAGCGCTGCGAATTTCATTGTTTTCATATCATTTATATTTTAATTTTCGCCTGTTTGACGATGCAAAGATATGATGAAGTTGCAGCACCTGCAAACATTTGGGATAATCAGCCCAAATTTGTGATAAACGGTGTGACGAACGGTAGATTCTGGGACGAATGGCATAATAAATGGCATGAAACGAAAGGCTACGGGTAGGCGAGCATAGCTCGGGAATGGATGTGAACCACCTGATCCGTTTCCACTTTGCCAAACGTGATGATACCCTCCTTGCTGCTCTGGGTGTCTATGCGAATGTTCGTATCATGTGAGGATCCTGCTCATTCCATTCTGCAATATATGACTTTTTATTCTTTCGTCCAAGTCATTTTAATGTGAGGAATGCCATCGAGCATGAAAGTGTCGGATGATTGTTTGAATCCTACGCTTTCATAGAATCCTTTGGCATATTCCTGTGCCTCAATGTCTATAAGTGTAGCACTGAAATGCTCTATGGCTGACTCGATGGCGCGAAGCATGATCAGCTTGCCATAACCTTTGCCACGCTCAGTAGTGATGACTCTGCCTATCGAAATTTCCTTCATGTGAGCACCGGCAGGACATACACGAGCCAAGGCAACAATCTTGTCTGTGACAGTCAGCCACAAGTGAATGGATTTCTGGTCATCCCCGTCCATGTCCTGATAGACGCAGTTCTGCTCAACCACGAACACCTCGCTACGTACTCTCAGGAGTTCGTACAGTTCATCTGTAGTCAGTTCCTGAAACGTTTTTTTATGCAAAATCGGCTCTATGTTCATAAAATCATTTATATTAGACGGCAAAAACAGTGCAAACCGAGTGCAGAAAGCTCGCTTTTTGCCGAGGTGCAGCCTGTTTTCGCAAAATTTCTTTGCAAATTTACACAAAATCCGAGAAAAATCGCTATATTTGTGGCGTTATTTAACGAAAGTTGATTCTTGACACGACTCGGCCAATCATGTAAGCATGTTGGCGCTCGCTACTCCAAGAATTAGGATAGTTTATAAACAAACCCAACTAAACAGTGAATATGAAACTAAACAATGGCTTTGAAATCCCCCAGATTGGTGTCGGCTTTTTGCGCCAATCTTTATTAATTCTACTTCTATGTGGTGTATGCTTTGCCTGTAATGCACCGCAGCAGGACGGAAAGAAAACAGACTTAACAAATGAGAACAAGAATATGACAAACGGAGAATTAAGAGAGAAACTGGCTTTGGCACTGGAGGATATGAAGGCCAAGGCTATTGAGATGGGTATTGAGGGTGTGGCAACAGCCTCGGTTCTTAACAGTGGTGATACGGTCGACTGGATTGGCGAAATGAAGGTTGTGGGCTCGTACTGCAACTGGAAAGACGGCTATAATTTGGTGGCCGTGGCTTGGTCGAAGTGCGGCGAGGTGATTGTCACCCATGCCGACAGCGGTGATCCTAATCACCAGACGATTACGGGCGAACTGGGTTATGCCGGTGGTGCCTACGACGAGTATGAAGGCTGCAAACTGGCTTTCGCCTTCAGTGGAGCAACATCTGAAGAGGATCTGGTCGTTGCGAAGTACGGCATCGAGAAGATGAAGGGCTACATATCCGGCAAGTAATATGAAAGTGATTATCCTTAATGGCAGCCCGAAGGCGCACGGCAATACGGCGACGGCGCTGCACGAAGTGGAGTGTACGTTGCAGCAGCAGGGCATCGAGACGGACTGGATTCATGTAGGGCACCTGCAGATTCACGGCTGCATCGCCTGCAACAAGTGTTGGATGACGGGAGTCTGCACTTTTGGCGACATAGTCAATGAGATTTCGGAGAAGATGCGCGAGGCTGACGGACTGCTCGTCGGCTCACCCGTCTATTTCGCGTCGCCCAACGGCACGCTGCTGTCACTGCTCGACCGTCTGTTTTATTCCAACCTGCATACCGACTGGACGATGAAGGTGGGAGCCTCGGTGAGCATCGCCCGCCGTGGTGGTGCCACAACGACGATGGACGTGCTGAACAAGTATTTCCTGAAGACGAATATGCCCGTCGTGCCCTCACAATACTGGAGCATCGCCCACGGCACGGCTCCCGGTGAGGTCGTCCGCGACGAGGAAGGCATGCAGACCATGCGACAGCTCGGACTGAACATGGCATTCATGATGAAGTCCATCCGTCTCGGTCTCCAGCAGTTCGGCTCGCCAAAGATTCAGGAAAAGTTAACTGAAACGCATTATATCAGATAAACGATGACTTACAAAAAAACATGGAGAACGTAATCAACGGATGTTACAAACTCTCGTGGCGGGAGCGCATCGGATTCTGCTCGGGCGATCTGGCGCAGAACCTGATTTACCAGACTGTCAGCATCTGGCTGCTCTTTTATTATAATAATGTATATGGGCTCGACTCAGCAGTCGTGGCCGTGATGTTCCTTGTAGTCCGTATCATCGATGTTGTATGGGACCCGATGGTGGGGGCGATAGTCGACAAGTCGCATCCACGCTGGGGCAAGTATCGCTCGTGGCTAATCTTGGGTGCCGTGCTGCTGTCGACCTTTGCCGCCCTCTGCTTCTGGAATGGGTTCAGCGGGTCACTGCTTTATGCCTATATCACCTATGTAGGAATGAGCATGAGTTTCACGTTCGTCAATGTGCCCTACGCGGCACTCGGCTCGTCGCTCACCCGTGATACCGACGAAATCACTATTCTCACCAGTGTGCGTATGGTGATGGCTAATCTCGCGGGACTGATCATCAAAACCTTGCCACTGGTAATCGTCCTCTTCGCGCCCAAGGTGCTGAATCCGCAGACGGGCGAGATGGAGGCTGTCTATAATACCCCCGAGGCAGGAGGGGCGTGGTTTATCACTATGAGCATCTTCGCATTGGTGGGAATGGTGCTGCTCCTCGTCACCTTCTTTGAGAGCAAGGAGCGCATCGTGATGGATAAGAGCGAGAGTGCGCAGGTCAAGGTGAGCGACCTCTGGATGGAATTGGTGCGTAACCGTCCGCTCCGCGTGTTGTCGTTCTTCTTTATCATCGCCTTCACCACCATGAGCATCAGCAATGCTGCCGACTCGTATTTCATGACCTTCAATATGCACGCCACGCCACTGATGACGACGGTGTTCATGTGGCTTGGCACGATTCCGGCGTTTATCTTCATGCCGATGGTGCCTGCCATCAAGCGCAGGATTGGCAAGAACGGCATGTTCCGATTGTTTCTCGGCATCGCCATTGTAGCCATGTTGCTGATGTATCTGATGATGTCCGTCGAGACCCTCAAGAGCATCACCGCGCTGATTTTCGTGGTGCAGTTCGTGAAGAGTACGGGCGTGGTGGTGGCTACCGGCTATATGTGGGCACTCGTGCCCGAGGTGGTGACATTCAGCGAGTATGCCTCAGGCCGTCGTGTGGCAGGTATCGTGAATGCGCTCATCTGTATCTTCATGAAGGCCGGCATGGCGCTTGGCGGCGTCATCCCCGGACTGGTGCTGGCCTGGGTAGGCTTTAAGGCGGGAGAGTCGGTGCAGACGCCGATGGCCGAGCAGGGCATTCTCTGGCTCGTCACCCTGATTCCTGCCGTCCTGTTCGTATTGGCCATTTTCGTGATTGGCAAGTATGAACTATCTGATGAGAAGATAGACGAACTAAACGCAGCAGTAACGAAAAGGTAAAAAGGTAAGTATATGCAATTAACATCAAATTCCGACAAGATTACGAGAGACTATTTCGACTCTCTGCTGATTGAGACCCGCTATCTGGACGCCGTCCTCCCGACGACGGAGATGACGCTGTTCGGCGAGACCTTCCGCACGCCGATTATGACAGCCGCCCTGTCGCATTTGCATAATACGGCCCAGAATGGCATGACCATCTACGCCCAGGCGGCTGCCCAGAGCGGAGCCGTACATTGGGTGGGCATGGGCAGCGACGAGGAACTGGAAGAAATTGTGGCCACAGGTGCCAGAACCATCAAGATCATCAAGCCCCATGCCGACAACCGTGAGGTGCTGCGCAAGATCGAGCACGCCGTCCGGGTGGGCTGCATTGCTGTGGGCATGGACATCGACCACGCCTTCAATTCAGAGGGCGGCTACGACAACATCTTCGGCCTGCCCATGAAAGCCAAGACCACGGAGGAACTGAAAGACTTTGTCGAGGCTGCTGGTGTGCCGTTCATCGTGAAAGGTGTGCTCAGTCCTCACGATGCCGAGAAATGTCTGAAGGCCGGCTGTGCAGGTATCGTCGTATCGCACCACCATGGCATGATCCAGTATGCCGTGCCGCCGCTGATGGCATTGCCTGATATCCTCTCAATCACAGGCAGGAGCATCCCTGTATTCGTGGATTGCGGCATCGAGAGCGGTATGGATGTCTACAAGTGTCTTGCCCTCGGAGCCAAAGCTGTATCGGTAGGTCGCCACCTGATGCCGTTGCTCAAGAACGGGGCAGATGCTGTAGCAGGACGTATCAACGAGATGACGGCAGAACTGGCAGGCATCATGGCCCGAACTGGTGTGAGTGCGTTGGATAAGATGGATGAAACGGTAATTCATAGGAGGGCGTTCTGATGTATTTAGGCATTTCATCATCATTGAAGCACAGCTCACCTGAGGAGTGGGCTGCGAAGCACAAGGCTCTTGGGCTGCAAACCGTGAATTTCCCCGTCACCTGTGATGAGGATGCGGAAACCATCATGGCCTATAAAAAGGCTGTCGACGAGGCAGGACTCACTATCGCCGAGGTTGGCGTTTGGCGCAACACACTGGCTGCTGATCCCGAAGAGCGTAAGAAATGGATAGACTATGCCGTCCGCCAACTCCGTATGGCTGATGCCATCGGTGCCGCATGTTGTGTGAATGTGGTAGGCACGCCCTACGGTCCTCGCTGGGACGGAGGCTATCGCGATAACTTCAGCCGTGAGCTGTGGGATATGGCTGTCGCAATGATCCGTCAGGTTATCGACACCGTCCGTCCTCGTTATACCAAATTCTGTATAGAATCGATGCCTTGGATGATACCCAGCTGTCCTGACGAGTATCTGCGTCTGATAGAGTATGTGGATCGTGCGGAGTTCGGCACCCACCTCGATGTGGTGAACATGATTACTACACCTCGCCGTTATTTCTTCAACGACGAGTTTCTCCGCGAGTGTTTCGAGAAACTACACGGCACCATTGTGAGTTGTCACCTGAAGGATATCCTGCTGAAGCCCGAATACACCTTCCAACTTCAGGAGTGCGCCTGCGGCGAGGGTACACTAGATATCGATCTCTACGCCCAACTGGCTACTGCTGAGAACCCTCGCATGCCCATGATCATCGAGCACCTGACCACTGACGAGGAGTATGTGGCGAGTGTGCAGTACGTAAGAGATAGACTGTCTGGTCAGTAATTACGAAAGAATACAATAATTATACATTTACAATTATGAAAACGAACATTATAATTGCAGCCATGCTGCTTAGCCTGATGCCTCTTACAGTCGGGGCACAGGGAACGGAAATCAACAGTCGTGACCTTCGCGGCAAAGTGGTTTATCAGAACGATGATGTGGTGTTCCGCCAGCTCGACGAGCATACATGGATAGGAAATGGACACCTCTGCTATAATGAGTCGCTCTACCTCGTTGAGGGCAATGACCGCGCAATCCTGATTGATGCAGGGACACGTATCCCTGAGCTGGACAAGATTGTGGCGAAGATCACCTCCAAGCCTGTCACGATGATGCTGACTCATGCCCACGGCGACCATGCGGGTGGGGTAGGACCTTTCCCCGAGGTTTATCTGAACGCGGGCGACATGCCTCTCGTTTCGAGTAACATGCGTAGCAGCTACAAGGGTAAGATCAGGTATCTCTTCGATGGCGAGGTGATAGACCTTGGCGGTCGCGAGATTGAGGTCATCTTCACGCCCGGTCACACCTCCGGCAGCGCCACGTTCTTCGACAAAGCCAAGCATTATGGCTTCAGTGGCGATGCCTTCGGCTCGACTAACCTGCTGGTTTTCACCAACCTTTCCACCGAAATGTACACAGCCGAACGGATTGAGCGCTACATGAAGAAGAACGATATCCACTTCCTCTTTCCCGGCCATTACAGTGGTGACAATCTGGAAACCCTCCAGCGTGTCATCGATATTAAGAACATGTGCCGCGAGATACTCGACGGTGAACGCCAGCCAACTGTCAGCAACGGCAACAATGGTGGCATGGACATGATGGTCGACGACAAAGGTGTGCGCATCAACTTCAGCAGCCGTTCCGGAATGAAATAATCTGATTATTACTCCAGCGTATCGGCGACCTCTGCCAGCAGGCCGATGATGGGCAGATGCTGCGGACAGGCTGCCTGGCACTGACCGCAGACGATGCAGGCCGAAGCCAGTGCCCCGCCGGGACGCCAGCGGTATTCGTTGCGCGCCTCAGTGAGATTGCCGTACATCTTATAGACGTTCATCACGGCGAAGATCTCTGGGATATGGATGCCTGCGGGACAGCCCGGCGTGCAGTAGTGGCAGGCCGTGCAGGGAATGTCGGCAAACTGCTTCAAGGCATTGTTGGCCTCTTCCAGCACGCGATGCTCCTCAGCCGTCAAAGGCTGGAACTCCCGCATGAACGACACGTTATCCTCCATCTGCTCCATGTTCGACATGCCGCTGAGCACCACCATCACGTTCGGCAGCGAAGCCGCAAATCGGACGGCCCACGAGGCAAACGACGCATCGGAATTCTTGCGTCCCGTTGGTAGCAAGCGACCAGAGGTCGAGCGTGCACGTTGCAGGATATCCTTCACCGGCTGGGGCGGATTGGCTAGCTTGCCGCCCTTCACGGGTTCCATCACGATGACGGGCTTGCCGTGGCGCGTGGCAATCTCGTAGATGCGGCGTGAACAGATAAGCGGATCTTCCCAGTCGGCATAGTTAATCTGGAGCTGCACGAACTCCACATCGGGATGGTCGGTCAGCAGTTGGTCGAGATGCTCGGGCGTGGAGTGGAACGAGAATCCGTAATGCCGGATCAGCCCCTCGGCCTTCAGCTTCTTCATGTAGTCCCAAATGCCGTAGCGGTTGAAGTTGTCGATGTTCCCCTCGTCGATGCCGTGCAGCAGATAGAAGTCGATATAGCCGGCTCCCGTACGTTCAAGGCTTATGCGAATCTCGTTCTTGGCTTCCTCCTCGCTCTTGGCGGCGAAGTCAGAGCCGTTCAGCTTGTCGGCCAGGTAATAGCTCTCGCGGGGATAGCGGTCGCAGAGCGCAGCCTTGGTGGCCTCCTCCGAACCCTCGTAGATGTAGGCCGTGTCGAAGTACTTGCCGCCGGCGGCGATGAAGGCATCCACCATCCGCTTGGTGTGCTCCAGGTCGATCGTGTTCGTGCCCTCCACTCTGGGCAGTCGCATCATGCCGAAGCCCAGTTTCATGCAGTCGTCTATAAGTTTATTCTCCATATCTTACGTTAAATGTCTTGATATATGGATTGCCGAGCGTGAATGGTTTCCAACCCTCGCTGCCTGGTTTGTTAGGATTGCCGTATTTGACGAAGTTTGTCCAGCAGTCCATCACCTCGTCGGCCAGCCTGTAGTCGGCCTCCGTCATGGGACGCCAGCTGCGATCCAGCGTGTGGAACATATACCACAGTTCGGCAGAATGGAAGGCGCCGTCGTGCGTGCCTGGCAATTTGCGGGCAAAGAGGTACTGATAGGCTGGGCGATGGTCGAGCGAGTCGCGCAGGAAACAGAACTCATCAATCTGCTTACCCATCGGACGGATATCATCGAGCGTGCAGCCTATCATATAGTTGGCATTGGCCAAGTGTTGATTGCGGGCTGCATCGTCAAAACTCTCTGTCAGCAGCAGACCGTCGATGTGAGGACGGAAGAGGTTCATGCCCTCGGCCTTGAATATCTCAAGCAGCTGCTCGGCAGGCACGGTGCGCATAGCCTTCAAACTGTTATAGCCGAACTTGTCCATAAAAGACTTGCCCGTTGCTTCAGCCTGCTTCTGGCCGTTCTCGGAATTTCCAAAAGCACCGATGCCGCCTCCGCTCTGGATGACGGCATTTTTAATCAGACCTTTCGACAGGGGCGAGCAGACTAAGTTCTTAATACTGGCGGCTCCCGCACTCTGCCCAAGGACGGTGATGTTGTCGGGGTCGCCACCAAACTGCGCGATATTATCATGTACCCATTTCAGGGCAGCCACCTGGTCGTATGTGCCATAGTTTCCAGATGTGCCGTCAGGAGTCTCTGCCGACAGTTCGGGGTGGGCGAGGAACCCGAAGATGCCCAGACGATAGTTGATGGTGACGAGAATCACACCTCGTTTAGCCCACGCATCGCCGTCCATCGTTATCTCATGACCGTAGCCGTTGAAATAGGCACCGCCATGTACCCAGAAAGCCACAGGCAACTTGCTCGTCTGATTTCCTACGGCACTTGCTGGAGTCCAGACGTTCAGATACAGACAGTCCTCGCTCTGCACGGTGTTCTCCTTCCAATAGAACTCATTGCCGTAGAACGTTCCGATGGCATTGCCCGGCTGCCAGCAGATGTTGCCGAAGGTGTCAGCCACCTTCACACCTTTCCACTTCACAACGGGCTGCGGACGCTTCCATCGGAGGTCGCCCATAGGAGGTGCAGCATACGGGATGCCTCGGAAAACGGTCACATCACTTGCAGCGGAAGGGACACCTTGTATCATTCCTCCCTCGACTTTCACTGTGGGACTTTGAGCCCAGACAAGAGCCGTCATCAGGCTCACTGCCAATAATACTATCTGTTTCTTCATCATCTTCACCTGATAAAGTTCATAAATGCCGGGCGCTCGTCGCGCTGGGGAGCGGGATGGCCGTCGGCGTGGATCTTTTGAAGCAGGAAGGCCATGTTCGTGGCCAGCGTGCGCATGGTCTGCATACCCTCGGTGTCGAGCTTCACCTCGCCCTTGCCGGCACCGTAGGCGATGTTCAAGTACTGCGAGGTTACCACCGGCATGTTCATCATCTCGAACATCATGTTCATCGTCTGGAGCGTGGCCGTAGCACCGCCGCGACGGCAGACGGCCAGAGCCGCTGCGGGCTTGTTCTGCACCAGATGACCCGCCGAGAAGAACAGCCGCTGCATCAGCGAGAGGATGCCGCCGTTAGGCTGACCGTAATAGACAGGAGTTCCAACTATCAATGCATCGGCCGTAGCCATTTTCTCTGTGATAACAGCACACAAGTCGTCGTCGAATACGCAGCCCTTGGCACCGCTTTGATGACAGCCGCCGCAGTTGATGCACATGCGGACAGGCTTGCGGCCAATCTGAACTATCTCCGACTCCACGCCATGCTTCTGCAGCGTCGCCTCAATCTCCTTCAGGCAGCAGAACGTGTTGCCGTCCTGCCGCGGGCTGCCGTTCACCAGCAGCACCTTACACTTTTTGTCCGACACTTGATTGATCATTGCCGATACAGGCGAAACGACCGCCGCTCCCGCAGCCGCCATCGTTGCTTTCTTGATAAAATCTCTTCTGTCCATACGTTTAGTTATTGCATATTCACAATTCTTCTTAAATCTTGGGGCAAATATACAAATAAATGCTGAATTTTCACTATATTTGCCTCAAGTTTTGAGATTAATTATAAAAGTTACTAGCAATTATCAGATAAACTATGACTTATAAAAGCAATTTCCTCATTCTCGCGCTCTTGTTTTGCACGACCATCGCAAGGGCGCAGTACAATCAAGTGAACGACATCCCGTATCGAGACGCGGCGAAGGGCTATGCCCAGGAGCGTTGTAAACTCGATGTGTATTATCCGACGAATGCTCAGGATGCGCCCGTGGTGGTATGGTTCCACGGCGGCGGCATCGAAGGCGGTGAGAAACATATCGACCCGCAGTTGAAGAACAGCGGTCTCGTGGTTGTCGCAGCCAACTATCGACTGCTGCCGAAGGCTCCCATCGACGACATCCTTGACGACGCCGCAGCAGCTGTGGCCTGGACGTACAAGAACATCGCGAACTACAATGGCAGCCCTCGCAAGATCTTCGTGGCCGGACACTCCGCCGGCGGCTATCTGCTCGACATCATCGGACTCGACAAGCGCTGGCTTGCGAAGTACGGCGTCGATGCAGACTCGCTCGCGGCCCTTGTGCCTTTCAGTGGCCAGTGCGTTACACATTATAATATACGTAAGCAGCAGGACATCGGCCCCTTGCAGGCCACCATCGACCAGTATGCACCGCTTACCTACGTCCGTGCCGATGCGCCTCCCATCGTCATCATCTCCGGCGACCGCGAACTGGAACTCTACGGCCGCTATGAGGAACAGGCCTACTTCTGGCGAATGCTGAAGCTCGTGGGCCACAAGGACGTGACACTCTACGAGATGCAGGGCTACGACCACGGCGCCATGCCGTTCCCCGCCTACAAAATACTGAAGGACCATATCAAGCGCCTGACTAAAAACATGTCTCGCTCAAATGATATCGTTGCAGAAGGTGAAGTACCTGTAAGACTCGCTGATTCGTATAGCTTTACCGAAGGGCCTGCGGCCGATGCAAAGGGTAACGTCTACTTCACAGACCAGCCTAACAATAGGATTTACCGTTGGGATTGTGAATCGGGTGAGATTACCCTGTTCACAGATCAGAGCGGTCGCTCCAATGGGATGTACTTTGATGCCCAAGGCAACTTGATAGCCTGCGCAGATATGGACAATCAACTATGGCGTTTCGATATAAAAGGTAAAGCCGAGATACTGATAACCGACTATCGCGGAAAATTGTTGAACGGCCCCAACGATGTGTGGATTGCGAAGGATGGAGGTTATTATCTGACAGATCCATATTTCAAGAGAGACTACTGGACGCGCAAACCTGAGCGCCAGCAGCCTGTGGAAGGCCTGTATTATCTGGCACCTGGAGGCAAACAACTGGTCATGCTTGACTCAACGCTTAACCAGCCCAATGGTCTTGTCGGAACGCCCGACGGCAAATATCTGTATGTCGCAGAGGCCAAGGCAAACAGAATCCTGAGATACGACATTCAGATGGACGGCTCCCTGACGAACCGCCAGGTGTTTGCCAACATGGGGTCTGACGGGATGACGATAGACGACCGTGGGAACATCTATCTGACCGGCGACGGCGTGAGCGTATTCGATAAGAACGGCCACAAGATAGCCCATTTCCCCATCCCCGAGGACTGGACGGCCAACGTCTGCTTCGGCGGCAAAGAGCGTAACATCCTGTTTATTACCGCATCAAAATCTGTTTATACCCTGAAAATGCTTGTGCATGGGGTAAAATGATCTATTATTTTTTAGTGTATTAGAATAGGGTCATTTGCCCATGCAAAATCTACTTTCCGACGCAGAAGTAAATATCTGCAAATGTAAGTAGCTGATAATCAGTGCAACACCTTTGTTTTGAGGTATATAAAGTGACTCCGAGGGACGGTGGAGGGACGTAAAATAGGCAAAAATCTGCAAATATGACTGCCGTCAAAAAAAGAAAATGCAAACATCTGCAAAATCGATTTTCCAGTTCTTTGCACGTTTACACTTTTTAACGCAGATTTTTGCACATTCTTGCAATCGCTGTAAAGCGAGCAAGGAATAAATCTGATGTATCCTTCAGTGATGCTCATTGTCATTTCTAACCTATTTTGAGAAACGCATTTGATGACAAGGTTTCAACGTCGGAAGATAAAAGGTTTAGTTTAGGTTATGGATATTTAATATGGGGATAAACTAAACCGTGCCTTGGTCATGTATACCGACTTTCCCATCTCTTTCTTTTTGACGGCATAAACAAGCCTCCTTTAATACAGATGTTTGGTTGTTTGGAAATATAATTTCGGCAACAAAATGTATTTATTGCCGAATCTATATAACCGTACAAAACTACCACACTTCTGTCTGATAGTAGTCTGTTTGTACAGGATGATGTTTTAGTCAAGGGGTAATTTCTGCCAGTTCCATGATGTCTAACATCTTGAATAAGACTCCATCAATAGATGAATGCCAGCTTTGATGAAAGTGACCGTAATACCAATGTGTAAGTGTCTCGGGCACTGCTCTCAATTTGGTATAGATGGCATCCATTGTCTCACGTTCCTTATGAACATCATCTAACAGACTGTTATCATATATTGCCCATTGCAGTAATCCGTCTTTGTTCTGTAGTTCACAGAAAGATGGGGCAGTATGTGTCACTACTGTATCTATTTTATGCAAGTTGGTTATCTCAGATAATAAGTCATTGTTGAAAACTGGAGCTTCATCTTGCCAATAATAGTTGGGTGAAAGAAGTTCTTTGTCAGAAGAGTTATGGCTGTACCTATGTGCCTTTCTTTGATTGTGTTCACATGCATCTATTCTTGGCTGACGGTCAACAGATATTGCTCCACCCACACAGAGTATGGTGTGACCATTGGCTTTGACTACAGAGTAGTCGGGAATGCAAGTAAACCTTTTATGCCGGAATGTCTTTCCGTCAAAGTAAGCTGGATTGTCATGGTTGCCACGGATGAAAAGAAACCAGTTGTTGGATTCATTTACTCGCTTGGTATTGCGCTTGACAATATTCTCATAGTACCCTTTTCTTTCAAAGCCAAAGCCGCAATCTCCTGCTACAATGACCAGAGTATCTTTCATCTGATATTGCACACAAACTTTATTCACGAGGAGATTGAAGTCCCCGTGAATGTCGCCACAGATGACAATGCTGTGGCAGTCTGGGAAATGAAGAGGTCAAGAAGACGCTGGGCATCCAAACCTCTTAATCCTGCATTCTTGAAGAAGTCTAGATTAGGCAGTTCTCCTATCCTCTGATAGAAATCACTCATGTCATTCCTCAATTTCTCAGGCAACGAGAATCGAGAGTCTTGTGGCAACATGGCTATCAGCCTGAACACATCTTTCTTATGCTTCTCGATATCACGGCTGTCCACTTGTTCGCCTTTGGCTTTTCTGTCCAGCATTTCAGTGTATGCCTTGGCTTTAAGACATATGAGAGCTTCAGGACTTGCTACATGGATGTCATCGATATTCCTGCTATGTTCTATAGTGAACGCATAATAGTCATCATCCATCAAGATGGCTGACAGGCTGGACAGGTATTCTCCTACACTTATGGGTTCTATGTGTGCATCGGATGGCAGGTTGAGGATTCCTGTACTACGAGCAAACAGTTCTATCTGCTTTGGATATGCCTTGTCCTCTGGATTTGTAAAGCGATAGTATTCATGCTTGAACTCGTTCTCTCCTTTGCTTCGACCAGCGTAATTGGCTGACTTGATAAAATCCCACAAACGGGCTCCGAAATCGGGAGTGAGAGCTTCTACTACAAGAACAAGGTCGAGATCCTTTGTCGCACGAGGATTCATGTCGAGTTCTTCTTCAAGCAGATTGCAAGCAGCGCCTCCTATGAGCACATACTTGTCCTTATAATCATTGAAATATTCCTTCCAGCGTTCAATTCCTGTTACCATTTCATTTCTTCAATTAAAGTGTCACACTCCATTTGTATTCTTTCGTCTTCGCTGTCCTTCATGCACAAATAGAGCGATAGCCTGTCTGCCCATTCATCCTCAGATAGCAGGGCTGGAGAGTATTTCCATACTTCCACCTTTATGTCGCCATATTCCTTATTCATTATTGCGGCATTCTTTCTGGCTGTTGCTTTGTCTATTGCTATGACTGGAGTAGCCGGCTCCGCGAGCATGGTGTAATGCCCCATTGCAGTCTCTCCGGCCATCAAACTTTCTTCGGGCTTTGTGTCTGTGAAGAGTATGCGCTCAATAGGCGATGTCATCAACGGAAGAGATTTGTCCCAAAGTTCTTTCTTGCTCATCGTTATCTGAACATGTTTCTGTTTGCTTCCAACAAGGGCAATGCAGTTGTTGGTCACAAGCCATCGAAGAGCGACGTTAATAGTCGGGTATGCCAAGCCTGTAAGTTCGGCTATCTCCGAAGCGGTAAGACCGTCAATTATTCTTGTTTCAAGGTGATAGAGCATCAGCAACTGGGCTACAGGTGGCATCATCTCAGGCATTTCCTTGACCGTGTTCTTCAGCTCACGCAATACGATTAGCATACTTGGGATGAAAACCATTTTCCCAGGTACAATAAAATCTACCTTTGCTTGGGTGAGCCGAGCTACCTGATAGGATGCAACTGATTCTAAAGCAAAGATGACAGGATGATTGAATGCCTCTATCATCTTAGCTTGATGCTTGGATAACTGCATTGGGGTGATGCTGTCAAGTCCTGAAGGTATAGCAATAGTGACTTGCGTTTCCATGAATTCAAGATCATAAAAGCTATAACTGGTAGCAATCGCCAAGGGCAATTTTTTGTCCTTGCCTTTGGCGTGAGCAAGTCTCCTTGTTTTATTGCCTGTCAATTCTTCCAGATAATCTGTTATCGTTGCTATATTATATTTCATTTTGCAAATTATATTACTTGTGAAATTTTGTGCAAAAATACATATAATATCCTAATACTCCAAACATTTATCACAAAAAAGTGCATAATAAAGCTATTTTTGTCTTATATTTGACAATTGGCGATGGATATTTTGTCTTTATCCTTGCAAAGTTTCTTTAATAGTAGAGTAGGCTCCTTTATTGAAATCTTCATTTATGCCTTTTCCGACGCAAGCGAGTCACATTTACTTTTCAATACAAAAGTTACTCAACTGATAGATTTATACTCGCCGGGAGTCATGCCGGTGAGGCGACGGAAGTATTTTGAGAAGAATGAGGGATTGGCAAAATGCATCTCATCGGCAATCTGCGCTGCCGGCTTGTCCGTGTGGCGCAGTTCTATTTTGATGCGTGTGATGAGGGCACGGTCTATCCAGTCTTTGGCGGTGGTGCCGCTGGTTTGTCGGATGACGGTGCTCAGGTATCGCTCAGTAAGGCACATGCGGTCGGCATAGTAGCCTATTTGGTGATGCTCGGCACAATGCTGGGTGACCAGTTGGAGGAAACGGTCGAAAATGGTCTGTTCGCGTGAACGACTGCTGGCCAGCTGGTCAGTCTGCCGATGGAACAGCTTGTCGTAGTGGTGCATCTGGGCAGCTACGAGTGCTGTGACGGTGGGACGATGATAGTCGTCCGTGGCATGAACCGTTTGCCAGATGGCGTCCATAATATGTGTGGCGGTAGCGATATCCTCTTCGTTGGCGGACAACTGGAAGTCGCGCACCTGACCGTTGAAGACCGACGGCATCTGTCCCTGTGCAAAGGGCATGGGGAAGTTAGAAAAAAGTCCCATTCCGAAGATGCGGAGGTCAGGCGACAGACGCTTGGGATGGATGATGGTACCAGGACCGATATAGACGAGTGTGCCGCTCGTAAGGTGGCGGTCTTGCAGGTTGATGGTAATTTCAGCCTCGCCGTTCATGATGATGCCCAAACGGTGATCATTGATGGTAAAAGGTGGCTTTTGGCGCATCAGCAGACTGAACACCGTGCTGTCGCCAC
>JAEEGI010009722.1_pt1 | contig 21015 bp, 15 predicted proteins | sample 8958751 | NCBI WGS metagenome assembly JAEEGI01 (sample SAMN16246545, study PRJNA631951) | gut metagenome | biome: gut microbiome; feature: rumen; material: KS-attached | host: Bos | place: Iran: Karaj | collected 2018-10 | reverse complement strand
ATTTTTGTGAGGAATTATTTACGATAAGCCAGAAAATGGTTTTCCATCAGAACGGCAGTCCGACCGCAAAATGGAATGCGAAGTCGCGGCTGAAGTCAGGATGGAAAATCGGATAATGGTCCTTTCCGCTGTATGCCGGGTTGATGGCCTTCATACCTGCATCAAAGCGAAGGGTGAAGAAGTCGAGTGACATACGGAGTCCAATTCCATAGCTGAATGCCAGTTGCTTGAAGAACTTGTCGAACCGAAATTCCCCGTCAGGCTGGTCGGCATATCTGCGGATGGTCCAGATGTTACCGCCATCGATGAACAGTGCCCCATTGATTTTCCAGAACAGGAATGTGCGCCATTCGAGGTTGAAGTCGAGTTTGATGTCGCCGCTTTGGTTGAGGAAGTTGATGCGGTTGTCCGAGCTCTTGTAGCCACCTGGACCGAGCGAACGGACCGACCATCCCCTGACACTGTTGGCACCGCCGGCGAAATAGCGTTTTTCGAAAGGCAGCACATCCGTGTTTCCGTAAGGGACGGCGACACCAACCCCCACATGCATGGCGAGCGAGTTGTTGTGGTCTATGACCATGCTCTTGGAATAGTCGATATCTCCCCTCACATATTGCGCGTATGCAATACCGCAGAACGTGCGGTGTCCCTGGTCGTCGTGGTGCCCTCCGAAGATGCTGGTGTAAGCATTGAGCACATTGCCTGAAGTTTCGATATTACCACGAATGACGACCGCATTCTTTCCGTATGTTGACACGACGGACGTACCAAGTGAGTTGTAGGTGAAATTGAAACCCAGCTTGGTGATGAGGATATTCTCGTAGTTATACCTGAGGATGGAGTTCTGCCGCCCGATGGAATCGAGGTACTGTTCCTTGAATGTGGATGATATCCACGGCATGTTGATGTAGTTGACCTCGAGGAGGTCGAACCTGTTCTGGAATTTCCGGTCGATGCTCTGCCATCTGTATCTCCATGCCGCCGTGAGCACCCTTCGGTTGAATTCCGGACGGTCCTGATAGTTGTACTGTGTCACGATTTCCGACGTTGCCCTGTGGCTTGCTCCAAACCGCTTGCTGACATAAGGGAGCAGGAACCCAGGGAATCCGAGTCGGATTTCCCCACCGACTTCCTTGTAGCTGTTGCCCTCATACCCCTCAAGTCCGGTGATAGCCTCGTACGCCCCTCGGAGCTTGAGCGAGAGCGACTCCGCCCCCTTGAAGAGGTTGCGGTGCTGATAGGTGGTGGAAAGTGCAGCACCGAGGTCGCCAGCCGTGTTGGTTCCCTCCACATCGAAGCTGACCGACTGCGGTAGTGCATGGTTGATTACGATGTTGCAGTCCAGACTGTCTTTCGTGGCGTTCGGTTCGATGCGGATATTGGAATAGGCAATAGATCCAAGTCTGGTGAAGTTATTGTAAGTCATGGAAATATTGTCGTCGTTGTAGAGTTCCCCTTTTTGGAACAGTGTGTTTCCAGTGAGGACACTCGGCCTGTAGCGCAGCTTGTCCTTGTAGATGATGGCAGCGTCGTCGTGGTACACGGTATCCACATTCCCTTCTGGAGTGTTCATATCAACCAGATAGTTGATGTTGTTGATCCTGTATTTGGGATGCCGCTCAGGCATGGACCGTCCGTCCTCCTGATGGAGCGCCACATGGAGTGTGAGCTCCACCTCCTTGCTGCCGATGATGGTGTCGGCAATGAAGGACACATATTCCTTGTTGAACCGATAGTATCCGTTGTTGCGCATCATGCGTGTGATGCGTTTTCTCTCCTCGTTGAGCACGTTGATGTCGAGCGGTGCCCCATCGTGGAGGAGGCTGTTGACGGAGTCGGCATAGATAATCTGTACGATGGCGCTGTCCTCCACCTCCCTCACCGTGCTTGCAATGCGATAGCGTTCTCCCGGATCCACTTTATACTGCAGCACCGCCTTCTTTCCCTCCACGGCCATGGCGGTATCGATTTGGCAATGTAGGAATCCTGCGTTGTTGAGCACGCGTGTCATGTCGGATATCGTGGAGTTGACCTTAAGCGTGTCGAGCAAAGCCGGCGGTTCACCAATTTTCCGAAGGATTTTCGCCCCTTTCCCATTGCTTCCCGGCTTGGATGCGCAATAGATTCTCATTGGGATTTTGAGTCCGAACCACTTGGTGTTTGGATTTTGCTTGACATAATTCTGAAGATAGAGGTTCTTAGTGAGTTCGGGATTGGCCGACTGCACCTCCACCTTCTTCAGATAGAGCGCCTCGTCTGGGACATACTTATCAATGGCACATGAGAAGAATCCCATGCACAGCAGAGCGATTATGATTATGTTGAGAAAGCGCTTCAGAATAGTCTTTAAGAATAGTTCTAAAAATGATTTTTTAGTAAATTATGTGCAAAGATACTGCAAAAATTCGTAAATTTGCCAATATGATAACGAAAAATAGAATAAAGTTCATCCGTTCGCTTGAGCAGAAGAAATATCGCAAAGTGCATGGCTGCTTTGTTGTTGAGGGTCCGAAGGTGGTGGAGGACATGCTTCCCGCCTTCGAATGCGAGTATGTGGCCTGTACCCGCGAATGGCTCGACCGCCATGTTCCTCTTCCCTCATCTTGCGAATGTGACGAGGTGAGCGAGGATGAGCTCCGCAGAATCAGTTTCATGGAGCATCCCCAGCAGGTGCTTGCCGTGTTCCGCATCCCAGAATCCCCCTTTCAGAAGCGCAGTGCTGAGATTGACCTGTGTCTTGCCCTTGACGGCGTTCAGAACCCTGGCAACTTAGGCACGATCATCAGAATAGCCGACTGGTTCGGGATAGAGCATGTGATTTGTTCCTCCGACTGTGCCGACCTCTACAATCCAAAGGTGGTTCAGGCGGCAATGGGCAGTCTGGCAAGGGTGAAAGTGCACTACATGGACCTTCCCGCCTTTCTGCGAAGCCTGGAGCCAGGAACCCCAATATACGGAACCCTGCTCGACGGTGATGACCTTTACGAGACTATGTTATCAACGCGCGGCGTGATTGTGATGGGCAACGAAGGGAATGGCCTGAGCGATGAGGTGCGCCAACTGGTGACGAGCCGCATCAAAATTCCGAGTTTCAACACCTCAGGAAGCAGTGCTGAGTCGTTGAACGTAGGCGTGGCCACCGCCGTGGTGTGTTCGGAATTCAAGCGGAGATCGGGGTACTAAAACTTTTTTGCACAGAATTCCTTTATCCTGCGGATGTATTCTTCTTTGTGGTTGAAATAGGAAGAAGCGTGCTCCGTGTTTTCCGTGATCCAGCATTCTTTTGGCTGCGGTTTTGCCTGGTAGAGTTCATGTACCATGTCGGTGGGCACAAACTTGTCGCTATCGCCATGAATGAAGAGCATGGGGTATTCCGACTTGCTGACCTGCTCCAACGCCGACGCCTCCGCAAAAGTCCATCCATAACGGAGTTTGCACAGAAAGCTTGAAGAATGAAGGATTGGGAAAGCCGGCAATCCGAACCTAACCTTCATCTCACCCGCAAACTCATCCCACACACTGGTGTAGCCGCAATCCTCCACAAATCTCACGTCCCTGACCTTGTCAGGCATTTTCTCTCCCGACATCATCATGGCTGTGGCACCTCCCATGGACACCCCATGTACGACCATGGTGTCGGATTGGAAAATCTCCATCCACCGAATCATGTCGTGTCGGTCGAGCCAGCCCATTCTCGCCGCATTCCCTTCGCTGAGTCCGTGGGCATGGAAATCGGGCATGACCACATTGTAGCCAAGTTCCCGCTCATACAATCGGGCGAGGTAGAAAAAGTCGATGGCACAGTCGCGCCATCCATGCAGCACGAGAGCCGTCCGATTTCCTCCGTTTCTAACGTACCAGGCATGATGGCGGTTTCCGTCGTCCATAGTGACGAATGTGTCTCTGAGCGCCACACATTTCCTGAGGCTGTCCACCCACTCTTTTGTCTCCGGATAGGTGTCGAACTGACGGGCGAAACATGCCGTGGTGTCGGTCCTTTCAGGATCGGGCGCCAGCGAATAGTTGACCATATAGAAACTGCCACCCACCAGAGCCAGGATCAGCACGATGAGGACAATCAGCAGTGTCCATTTCCATTTTTTGTTCATACAATCAAAATCTTTTACTTCCAAGTCCTATTGCACGACGCAAGATGCGTCGTCCCCCTGTAATGGATGCAAAACGCCTCGATGGCGTACGGTTTAAGGCCTCGGTGGAACTCACCAACATTGAAAAATCACCTTTGGCATAATGTCCGTGGTTCCTAAAAAGAACAGGCACACCCGAGAAAATTCAGATGTGCCCATTCTGCTTTTAGTATCAATTAGTTAGTGTTAGTCTTCCTTTTCGTTGAGGGCCTTGATTTTCTCCTTCACCTCCTTGAGTTCCAGTTTGAGCTTGTCGATTTTTCGGTTGATTTCATCGACGAGCGCATTTCCGCCTTTTGACTTAGAAGAGAAAGAAAGGAATCCAAGGTTGTTCTCGTAGGTCTTGATTTCATTGGTGAGGATGTCGCGCTGGCGGAAGAGCTTGTCCTTGAGCCTTCCGTCGTTGTTGTCCTTCATCTCGTTTTTGAAACGGGTGATTCTCCTCTTAGAAGCCGTCTCGCTGAATGCTCCATAGAGACGGTCCATCTGCGCACGGAATGCCTTGTAGATGTTCTCCTTCTCCTTGAACGGCACGAATCCCACGTTGTTCCAATCTTCCTGCGCTTTTCTGAGCTTAGGTCTGAAATCGCCCTCTTCCTGTTCAGGGTCGATGGCGGCAAGTTCCTCAATGATGGCCTTCTTCTTGGCAAGGTTCTCTTCCTGCTCAGAATACTGTGCGGAATTTGCCTCTTTCTTCGCTGCGAAGAACGCATCGCAAGCCGCATTGAAGCGCTTCCAAATTTCGTCGCTGTATTTCTTTGGCACGGTGCCTATCTCTTTCCATTTCTTCTGGAGTGCGATGATGGCATCAGTGGTTTTTCTCCATTCGGTGCTGTCCTTGAGCGCCTCCGCCTTCTCACAGAGTTCCTGCTTGAGCTGGTAGTTGGTGTTGAGACTCTCATGCACATTCTTGATAAATTCCGACTTCTTGTTGAAGAAATTGTCGCAGGCAGCGCGGAAGCGTTCGAAAATCTTGACGTTCATCTTCTGCGGTGCGAATCCCACGGTTTTCCATTCCTGCTGGAGGGCAATGATTTCATCCGTCTTTGCGTTCCACTCTGCAAAAGTCTTGAGCGCATCAATGTCGATGGCCTCAATCTGCTCGCAGAGAGCCGTTTTCTTCTCAAGATTCTGGTTTTCCTGCTCTTTGCGGGCCTCGAAGAATTCCTGATGTTTCTTGTTGACTACGGTAGATGCCGCCTTGAATCGGTTCCAGAGGTCTTCCCTGAGGTCTTTCTCCACCGGTCCGATTTCCCTGTACTCCTGATGAAGTTGCTGCAGTTTTCTGGCAGCAATGACCACATCCTCCTCGTCGGCCAGTGCCTCCGCCTTTTCGCAGAGGGCAGTCTTGAGCTCAAGGTTCTTCTTGAAATCGTAAGCCCTGAGTTCGTTGTTGACCTTGAGTGTGTCGTAGAACCGCTCCACATAGAGCTGGTAAGTTTTCCAAAGATCAGTAGCCTTCTCCACCGGCACGTTTTTAATCTCGTTCCATTCCTGCTGGAGCGCCCTGAAGTCGTTGTAAGCCCTGTTGACTTCATCTGGTTTTTCGAGGATGGCCTTGATTTTCTCTATGATTTGGAGTTTCTTGGCATAATTTGCTTCCCTCTCCTCTTTCTCAGCCTCAGCATTCTTCGCCCGCTTGGCATTGATGATGGCTATGAGCTCCTTAAGCACTTCCTCATCATTGTCAATGGTCGGAGTGAATGCGTCAGGATCACCACCCTGCTCGATATAGTTCTTGTATTCCGCCTCAGCGTTCTGCTTATGGATTTTATAGAATGAGGCTTTGAGATGGTCGCGCTCCTGGCGTGACACATCTTCATCGCCTTCTGCGAGTTCTTTCAATCTTGCGATGACTTCCTCCTTGGTTTCATAAACCACGTAGTTTTTTTCCTCTTCAGCAGGCTCGGCTGGAGTTTCCTCCTTGTCCTGAGCTTCAGTATCCGGCTCAGTGGCTTGTGCACTGTCGCCAGCATCCTCCAGTTCTTCCTGCTTTTCAGGCTCCTCCACCGTCTCAGCCACCTCCGACTCCGGTACCTCTGCTACGGGAGCCTCATCTTCAGCAGGCTCAACAGCCTCGGTCTTCTCCTCGGTTGCCTCAACTGCATTATCAACTTTTTCCTCATTCTCCTCAGCAACAATTTCCGTCGCTGTTTCTTCAGCCACCTGCTGAGCAGCTGCAAGGTTGTCTGTCGATGGAACTTCTACAGGTTCTTCATCGATTTTCTTGATGTCCGTCATCACAAATCAGATTTTGTTTAAAGAAACATGGAAAGATTTCTCTCTCCACTCGTTAGTATATTCACACCGTGCGAATCAGGGAAATCGCACAAAACTTTGCAAACTTAATAAATATTTTTTGTACCGCCACACTTTTTGCGTAAAAAAACTCACCCATCCACATAAATTGCGCCTTTGAGGCGGTTTGCACTCTCAAGTAGTCAGCCATATTGTTGGATTACGGTGCAAAAGGCCACAACCATTCGTCCTATCCTCCCAGCTTGTCAGATGAGATAGAGGTAGATGACCGCCGCCGGAATGGCCATAAGCGCAGAGTCGAGTCGGTCGAGCCATCCTCCGTGACCTGGAAGGATATTGCCAGAATCCTTCACTCCGAGTTTTCTTTTCAACCGGGATTCCACAAGGTCTCCCCATGTGCCGAACACGACCACCACGAGCGCAAGTCCAGCCCAGAGCAGGCGGTTAAGGAGTTCGCTGTCGGCATTGAGGTCGTGGCTGAAGCAAGCCACAATCTGCGAAGCGATGAGCGCCACCACTCCCCCACCTACAGAGCCTTCCCATGATTTCTTAGGGGAAATGCTCGGGAAAAGTCGGTGCTTTCCGAACTTAGACCCGATGACGTATGCTCCTGTGTCGCTTGACCAGAGGAAGATGAAAACTGAGAGGGTGAATACTGTGACATAAGCCAGCCCCGTTTCCACTCCGATGAACGCCAGCATGTTGAGCATGGACATAGGCAATGCGATATAGAGCAACGCCATGAAAGAGAATGCCCAATTCTCGATTTTCCGGAATCCTTTCATGTAAAGCTCCGAAATGAGCAGATACATGATGGTGATGACAAAGGGAATGAACACGCCCACACCAGCGCCCGTAAGTCCTGCAATGAAATCGAAGATGGCAAAGAAGAAATACACCGCCGCAATGGTGGTGATGAATCGGTTAGAGTTGATTCTCAGCCCAATGTTGACAATGGTGCAGAACTCCCAAGTGCACAGTCCGGTGAGTGCGGCAAAGAGAATGAGAAATGCCATGGGATGCTGAATGCAGAGCACGATAGCCACCACATATAGCACTCCCGTGATGGTTCTTGCAACGATAGAACCGAACGCTTTTGTTTTTTCCAGCTCCTTCTCGACCTGGTCAAGCACCCCTTGGTCGAGCGGGCTTTCCGCTTTCTCTTGTATATTCACTTCAGGTGTCTGCATTTTTGAAGGGTAGTTCAGATAGTTAGTAAAACTTAATGTTTCAGTGGCTGGGATTGAAAAACTGTTTCGGACATACATAAAGTAAGTCCCTACAAGTTGATGTTTTTTAGGATAGAAGTTATGTCAGTCATCACTTCTTGATATTCTTCTTGTCCTTCGGTTCATCGTCATCCGGTTCATCGCCTTCGCCGTTCTCGATGTAATCGGTGTCGAGCGTGATGGAGAACTCGTCGTCCTCAGCCGCATCACCAGGGATGACCTCCGTGAACTCTATGTCACGCCGTTTTCCGGTGTTGACACTGACGTACTCAGATGGTTCCTCCTCCACTTCTGTGGCGTTTTGGAAGCGGTCGTCGTCAGCAATCTCCTCCACCGCCTCGGTGTCGAGTTCCACCTCCTGCGGCATTTCCGGTTCCTCATCCTGGATGTCGGCATCCTCAGCCAGTTCCTCTGTAGATGGTTCCGGTTCCTGTTTGTCGTCGTCAGCATCAGTTGGCTCAACGACTTCAGCATCCATTGGTTCGTCAGGTTCTTCCTGCTCAGGCTCAACGACTTCCGGTTCTTCAACCTCTGAATCAGGTTCAGCCGTTTCGTTTTCCTCCTGCTCGAAGAGGTCTCTCTCCGGCTGTGGTGTCGGTTCCACTTCAGCAGGCTGCAAGTCGGCATCTTCGATGTCCTGATTGATCATGGCATCCGTATTGCCAGAAACGGAAGTCTCAGCCCATGTGTCGAGGATAGGGTTATAGTCATCTTGCTGCGATTTCTCATTGGCAACACTTGTGTCTTGCTCTTGGCTTTCATTATTGTTGCTTAAGCTTGGCGCATCATGACTTTCAGCCTGCATCCCGGCAACCGCACCAGCCGTCATACCCGCAGTCCCCATATCCGGGAAAAGCGACGGTTCGTTCTGAGCAGCCTCTTTTTGCTGCTCCTGAAGCCTGCGCTGCTTTTCAATGACCGCATCGATAGCTTTCTGCCGTATAATCTGCTCATTCTCATCGTTATAGTCGGTGGATTCGGCATCCAAGCCATTTTCCGCAGAAGCTTTGGCATCCTCCTCCGCCTTACGGTTGAGCTCCATGATTTCGTCGGAACGCGACCTCCACTGGCGCGGTCCGAAAATCTTTTCAAGGTCGGCCGGATAGATGACCTCCCTGTCGATGAGGAGCTGAGCGAGCTGCTGGAGTCCGCGTGCATTCTGCATGAGTACACGCTTTGCCCTGTCGTATTCCTTCTGAATGATGGCCTTTACCTCCTCATCGATGAGCTGCGCCGTTGTTTCGCTATAAGGCTTGCTGAAGCTGTTCTCGCTGAAATCATAGTAGTTGACATTCGGCATCTTCTCACCCATACCATAGATGGCAATCATGCTGTACACCATCTTCGTGACCCTCTCAAGGTCGTTGCTGGCTCCGGTGCAGATATGTCCGGTGAAGAGTTCCTCCGCCGCCCTACCTCCGAGGAGTCCGCAAATCTGGTCGAGGAGTTCCTCTTTCGTGGTGACCGGTCTTTCCTCCGGCATATACCAGTTGGCTCCGAGTGCGTTTCCACGCGGCACGATTGTGACTTTGACAAGCGGGTTGGCATGTTGCAGGAACCAAGAGATGGTGGCATGTCCTGACTCATGAATTGCGATAGTCCGTTTCTCAGCCTCCGTCATCACCTTGGTTTTCTTCTCAAGTCCACCCAGCACACGATCGACTGCATCGAGGAAACACTGCTTATCCACCCAATCCTGCTTTCTCCTGGCAGCGATGAGCGCAGCTTCGTTGCAGACATTGGCGATATCCGCTCCCGAGAGTCCCGGAGTCTGCCTTGCAAGCAGCTCCACATCCACCGACTCATCGATTTTGATTGGTTTGAGATGCACATTGAATATTTGCTGTCTTTCCTTGAGATCCGGGAGTTCTACGGAGATTTGGCGGTCGAAACGCCCTGCCCTGAGCAGCGCCTTATCGAGGATGTCGGCACGGTTGGTTGCGGCCATGACGATGACGCCCGTGTTGGCTCCGAATCCGTCCATCTCGGTGAGGAGTTGGTTGAGTGTGCTTTCGCGCTCATCGTTAGATTGGATGCTTGCCTTTCCGCTTCTGGCCCTACCGATGGCATCAATCTCATCGATGAAGACGATGCTCGGTGCTTTGGCCTTCGCCTGATTGAAGAGGTCTCTCACCCTCGACGCTCCTACTCCCACAAACATCTCGACGAAGTCGGATCCTGAGAGCGAGAAGAACGCCACGTTGGCTTCTCCCGCCACCGCTTTGGCAAGGAGAGTCTTACCGGTTCCCGGAGGTCCCACGAGGAGTATTCCCTTTGGTATTTTTCCACCCAGCTCGGTGTATTTCTGTGGGTTTCTGAGGAAATCGACCACTTCCTGCACCTCTTGCTTGGCGCCAGCGAGTCCCGCCACATCCTTGAATGTGATTCTGTCGGCATCATCTCCACCGCCCTCAAAGAGTTTTGCCTTAGACTTACCGAACGAGAAGACCCCTCCTCCTCCAGCGCCACCCATTCTCCTCATGATGACGAGCCAGAATGCAATGATGATGATGAATGGGAAGATCTGCCAGAACATATTCCAGAATCCCGAGCCACCGTTCTCATATCTCACGTTGGCCAGGAATTTTCCCTCCTGCTTCTTAGCAGAGATGAACTCCTCAAACTTGTCAAGTGTGGAATAGTTTGTGAGCAGGAGCATCTTTCCCCTCGCCTCCTTCGGCAGGATAGCTCCAGCCTGAACAGCCGCATCCTTCCTGAGTTCGAAGAAAAGCTCCTGTTCGGTCTTATCAACCTTGATGTCGGCCACATATCCGCTATCAACACATTCCTGGAACTTGGTGTAGGTGATTTTTGTTCCCGCCTCCTCGTTGTTGGACATAAGCAGGATGAAGAGCACGGCGAGCACTCCCATATACACCCATGTGAGGTTGAACTTACCTTTTTGGTCCCCCCCCCTGTTTTTCTGGCGGTTGGCGTCAGGCCTCAGGTTCTTGTTGATTTTATCTTTCAGATTGTTTTTAGTGTTCATATCAGATCCGTTAAAAAAGCAGTCAGAAAAAGAAATAGAAATGCTATTGGAAAGTTTTATTTCAGTCGATATCCGGTATCTCCTGCACCTCTGCATCTTCCCACAGGTGGTCGATGTCGTAGAAGGTTCTGGTGTCAGGCAGAAAAACATGTACGATCACATCCGCATAGTCCATAGCCACCCAGAGGCAGTTTCTCAGTCCATCGACTGCATTCGGTTTTTCCCCCGCCTTCTTGATGGTGAATTCCCTGACAGAGTCATAAATGGCCGACACATGACTTGGCGAATTGGCATCGCAGATGACCATAAATTTGCAGATAGTGTCGTGGATTTTGGTCAGGTCCACGACTTTGATATTATGTCCTTTTTTCTCTTGAATTCCCTGAATCGCAGCACTAACTAAATTGTTGTTTTGGGTCATATATAATTTCAGTCAATTAGTAATGGTGTGTTCTAAAAATTAAAAAATCGCCTCGACATAATTTATAAAACCCACCTAATATTACATTTATCCAAATTAGATGCAAAGATACTAATTAAAATGAAGAAATAGAAAAGAAGAATCAATAATTTTAAGAAAATAATTGGAGATATGACTCAAAATCCGTTTTTTTTCGTAACTTGCACATGGAAAAGCAATTATTAGTAATAAGTAATGTTTTTAAAAATAATTCACATGAGAAAATTTTTGTTTGCAATACTGTTTCCGCTTGCCAGCCTCAGCCTTCGTGCCGCGTCCGAAGCGTCCCTAATCGGGAATGTGCTGAACCGCCAGACCATAAGTTTGAATGGAGATTGGCACTATATTGTTGACATTCAAGAGGAAGGGTATTACGACTATCGGATGAAGCCAATGCGGTGGGGTTTCTTCATGAATGCCAAACCCCAGAAGCCCGAAGACTTGATAGAGTATGACTTCGACGCCTCCCCCACGATGAAGGTTCCTGGCGACTGGAATACCCAGGATCCTCGCCTCTTCTTCTACGAAGGGACGGTTTGGTTTGAGCGCAGTTTTCATTACACCAAAACGCCAGGTCGCCGCGTTCTGCTTTATTTCGGTGGTGTGAACTACGACTCGCACATTTATGTCAACGGCAAGAAAGCCGGCCATCACACAGGTGGCTTCACTGCATTCAATTTTGACGTGACAGACGAAATGAAAGATGGTGAGAACTTCGTGGTGGTGAAAGTGGACAACAAGCGTCATGCCGACGCCGTCCCCACACAGATATTCGACTGGTGGAACTATGGCGGTATCACCCGCGACGTGCTGTTGGTGGAGGTTTCGGAACACTATCTGGAGAACTACACGCTCCGCATTGACAACCAAGACTTCAAGCGCATGGAGTTTTCAGCCCGCCTGAACCAAGCGCTGGCAGGCGAGAAAGTGCGGCTGCGTATTCCCGAATTGAAGATTGACAAGACGTTTGAGACCAATCCGGAAGGAGTGGTGGTGGCATCGTGGAAGGCATCTCCGAAACTGTGGAGTCCCGAGGATCCGAAACTCTACCACGTTGAGCTCATATACAACGAGGAAACATTGACCGACGAGATTGGTTTCCGCAGTATCCGTACCGAAGGCAAGAAGCTTCTTCTGAACGGCCGACCGATTTTCCTGAAGGGCATCAGCATGCACGAAGAGAAAGCTTACGGAGGTGGCCGCGCCAACAGTACTTCAGACGCCCACCTGCTGTTGAGCTGGGCTAAGGAACTGGGTTGCAACTTCGTCCGTTTCGCCCATTATCCCCACAATGAACATGCAGTCCGCGAGGCAGAACGTATGGGTATTCTGCTTTGGAGTGAGATACCTTGCTACTGGACCATAGCATGGACAAATGAGAGCACCTACCAAAATGCCCAGAGCCAGCTTCGCGACATGATTCTTCGTGACCAGAACCGCGCCAACATCATCATTTGGAGTATTGCCAACGAAACTCCCCACAGTGCGGAGCGCGACCGTTTCCTCAGCCGCTTGTCCACCTATGCGAGAAGTCTGGACAGCAGCCGCCTCATCAGCATGGCGATGGAGGTGACCAATGCCAAGAACTATGTGAACCGCCTGAATGACAATATGAACCAATACGTTGACGTGGTGAGTTTCAACCAATATGTGGGCTGGTACCGCGACGTGAACGACGCTCCGAAGATGACATGGGAGATTCCATACGACAAGCCCGTGATTGTGAGTGAGTTTGGCGGTGGTGCCAAATATGGCCTGCATGGAGAGAAGAACCAGCGCTGGACAGAAGAGTTTCAGGAAAACCTGTACAAGGAGAACGTGGCCATGCTTGACAAGATTGACGGGCTTGCAGGCACAACACCTTGGATTCTGAAGGATTTCAGGTCGCCACGCCGAGTACTGCCAGGTGTGCAGGACTACTACAATATGAAAGGTCTTTTCAGCGACAAAGGTGAGAAAAAGAAAGCCTTCTTCGTGCTGAAAGAATGGTATGAGAAGAAATAGTCTCACCCAAAACATCTCCAACATTCTGGCACATAGCTCTGAAACGCAAAAAACTGGAACCCATCAGGATTCCAGTTTTTTGTTTCGCACCGTCTGCAAAGACGATGTTGTTCCTTAAGTTTTGATTACTTAGCCTCTTCAGCAGGAGCAGCCTCTTCAGCAGGAGCAGCCTCTTCAGCAGGAGCAGCCTCTTCAGCAGGAGCAGCTTCCTCAGCAGGAGCAGCTTCCTCAGCAGGAGCAGCCTCTTCTTCAGCAACTTCCTCGCCTTCAGCAGCCTCTTCCTCTGTAGCCTCTTCTTCAGCTGGAGCGAACTTAGCAGCAACTTCCTCGCCTAACTTGTCGAGCTCTTCCATAGCCTTGTCGCAAGCAGCTTTCTCCTCTTCAGTGAACTTAGTCATGTCAACTTCTTTGAGCACCTTCTCATACTCAGCAGCGAAGTCAGCCTGAACTTTCTCAAGTCCAGCAGCATCCTTAACCTGCTTAAGCTGCTCAACAGTCTTGTTAACGAGGTCAATCACCTTGTCAGAACCTTTCTTGCTACAAGAAACCATGAATACTGCTACGAGAGCAACCAAAAGAACTGTTAACTTTTTCATTTCTCTTTTGTTTTAGAAGTTAATAAATAATTGATGTAATGAATTCGCCGACAAAGGTAGTGTTTTTTTGAATTAAAAATCAATTTTAGTGAGAAAGTTTCACGATTTTAACAAAAAATAAGTAACCCTGCCCAAAACGCCTATTTTTTTTAATCCCTTTCACAATTGGCGGATGCAATGAGTGGCAAAAACCAATATTGTCAATGTCCATTTCATCAAAAACCAGTCACTTGTTTTCCAGAAATACGAGTTGTTGCTCAAGCATTTGTAGTTTTGGCATTCGGAAGCCGGCATCAGCGGCGATTTGGATTGGGCGGGAATAGATATAATGAATTTCCATAGGTCGGTGGAAATCGTAGTCGAGTTTCATGCTTGGCGAATAAGGAGTCATGACCTTGGTCATGTCAATCATCTTCTCCACGAAGGCTTCATCCACATTATTCACGCCCAATGCCCTTGCAGCGCCCACCACCTCCATCATCATATCCCTGACGAGGGCTTCGGTGGCTGGGTTTGCCAAGAGCTTGTCGGTCTGCGTGTTGAGGGCCACAGTGAGTCCGTTGAACGGCATGTTCCACACCGCTTTCTTCCATCTGGCCTCATGATACTCCACTTCCGCCGCCTGAATGCCCGCCTGCTGGAAATCGGCGATGAGCTCATGCAACTTCTGCTTGTCGCGACAAGAGTAATTGCCGATGTTGATATTGCCATAGCATTGATGGTTGATGTGTCCCGGTCCCGCCTTGGCCGAGCAGATAAACGCCAGTCCGGCAGCAAGCTGGAGATGGGGAAACATTTTTTGCACGTCCTCCTCCACTCCAACCCCATTTTGAATGAGGACGACGAGGGTACGTTCGACCGTCACCGGCGGAAGGAGCGTCTTGAGCAGTTGCTCGTTGACGGTTTTCAATGCTACGAGGACGACATCGCACTTCGGCATACCGTCGGGGCTGCCGTATGCGTTAACTTCTGGAAGGACGAAGTTGCCATCGCATGAATCGATTTTCAGTCCGTGTTTTTTCACATAGTCATAATCAGAATGGAAAAGAAAATGGACGTCCTTTCCGATTCTTGCCAAATTGCCTCCATAATATCCGCCGACACCGCCGACGCCAATAATTCCGTATGTCATAGAAAGGTAGTTGTGTTTTGTGACAAAAATAACACTGAAATTTCATGCAAAGTTATAAAAAAACAAAATCAAAATACAATTATTTGGTTGGGAAATGATTTTTACCGATATTTGCAACACGTTCTAAGATTCTTAAGGGGATCATTTGTCACATTATAAAAAGCAGAAAGCTATGGAAAGCGGACAGACAAAACCGATATATTATTACGGGGCAAGCAAATGGATACTTTTTTGGCATTTTTTTGCTTTCTTATGCGCATTAGCCGCCTTTATCCTGACCATCATTGGAGTGCTGCATTGGGTCATTTGGTGGTGGGCCGCTTTTTACGGGATGGAACTGTATTGCGTGTATTTCATCTCTCTGAAATATGGAAACCGCAACAAGAAGATTCCCATCACCATCGACGACATCCCGGAATATGCCCAAAAAGAGAAAAAGTTCAGTCAGACCCAGCGGATTCTGTGCATATTGACCGGCTTGTTCAACCTCTATCCATTTCTCGCTTTGTTCCTATCCTATAAATCATTGGAATCGTTCGGTTTATCGTCCTACGACTCAGCCGGTTTCATCTTCCACACCATGGTCGTGATTTTCGGGTTCTCCTTCCTGCTTGTGGGATTATTCTACAAATTTCCCTTGTACCAGCCCGAAGGGAGCCGCAAATTCGACGCGATGAAGATATATGGGCTTGACACAGAAATTCTCGACAACAGAAAAGGCATCCTCGTCAACCGCAGCACTGAAACTTTAGTCTTAAATTTTCTTTCAGTCGAGGAAGCCTTTTCTTTACGTGATTTGAAATCCTACAAGATGCGGTTGCGTCGTGGGAGCACCGAATATGTGCCCAAGCGCACGGTCGTGAAGCAAGTGACAGAAAGCCGTGTGAATCCAGGTTCGTTGGGGTTCCGCGCTGGACTGGGCAAGGCAATGTTCGGCAACACCGGCGCGATCATAGGCGCCATGACCACTCCCACCACCTCCACCACCCGCACCTACAGCTACGAGGTGGGAGGCTACAACGTAAGCACCTCAGATGAATACACCTTCACCCTGAAATGGTACAATCCGAAACAACGGGACACGATTATCACGACAACCAACGACAAGGCCGCCCAAGAACTAGAAGCCTTGTTCAAAGCCTATACCGAAAAGAATGTAATATGAAAACAATTGTTCGGTGTAAAGTTCAGTGTAAATGGAAATAAAAACTCCATGTTTTCTGAAAGACAATATATAGAAAAAAAAACATAATATAATACAACACAAACAAAACCTATCAATCCCAAAGAGATGAGAAGAAGAATTATCAGTATGATGCTGCTCATGGCAGTCGCTATGAGTGCAGCAGGCCAGGAGAAGGAAGCCTACAAGAAAGCGTTGAAAGGATATTTAGACGCTACTCCAGCCACCACAGCCAGTTGGAAAAGTGAAAACTTCGCAAACATTTATGGGCAGCTGAACCGGAACCTGATGACGGATTACGACGAGGTGAAGTCGAAACGCCTCATCGAGCGTTACCAATCCGAACAGATGATGGACGACATGGTTGAAGTGCTATCCACCTTGTATCAATCCAACGACATCACCATCGATGACCTCACCATCCTGACCAACACGTTCCAAACGCCTGAAGGTCAGGTCTATCAACAGCATCTCAAAGAACTGAACGACAAATCATTGGAAACGTTCTACACATTCGGCATGCTGACAGGGCAGATGGCAGGCCAGCCGAATTTCTCAGTCGATAACCTTCAGGACCTGAAGGTGGAGGACAATATCCCTTCGGAATACCGTGAGAAGTTTGACAAGTTCTATGTAAGCAGCAATTTAAGCAGGGGAATAGAATCCTCCCTGTCGGCGCTTCAGCAGCAGATTGGCAAAGGCGTTACAGATTATATGACACGGAACTTGAAAGCTCTGTATATCAACGAAGCTTACGGTGTGATAACCATGGATGACATGGATTTCGGCATCAAGCTTGGAGAAATTCCCTCTTACACCAAACAGGCGAAGCTGATGGAAAACATGAGTGAGACCATCCAGTCGGTGGGCATGACCATTGTGGCCGCTTACATGAACTGGTTGAGAAGTCAGGGAGTGAGACTGAAAATGTAAGCCGTATCCCTTATCCACAGATTTACCATCAAACTTCAGAAAAAAAAGTCCCTGTCTTGCCTTTTGATATGCAGGACAGGGATTTTTTATTCCCTCACAACACATTCGCTTTGAAACCGATGTCTGACACCGCTTTGATGATTGCTTCGGGGTCGTGGCTTCCTTGAACATAGGCAATACCCCGTGTGAGGCTGACCTCAACAGACTCCACGCCTTCCACAGCCGCAATAGCCTTCTCCACACTGGCCTTGCAATGATTGCAGCTCATGCCATCGACCTTATAATTACGTTCTATTGTTTTTTCCGCAGCTGTTTCTGCGCCATGACTGTCAGAGCATTGCGCCTCGTGATGCACATTTCCGCTGTGATGCGGATGCCAGAACATACGGACGAAAGCATTGGCAAGGAGCAGAGCGAGCAGCGCTATCCAGAACCAGTCCCATGCACCGAGGCAATGAGCGCAATGGGCTCCAGCCGTTGCGATTCCGCTGACCGTGAAATAGGATTCAGGGAAGAGGTAGTCGATTCCCAGTCCGAAGACAATGGCTCCCACGACCACAGAGAGGATGTAGAGACTGAGCGTGCGTTTTCCGAACACTTTTCCCACAACAAGCATCGACGCACTGTTCACGGCAGGTCCCGCCATGAGAAACACCAATGCGGCTCCCGGCGTAAGTCCTTTTGCCATGAGCGAGACCGCAATGGGGATACTTCCCGTGGCACACACATACATCGGGATGGCGATGGCGAGCACGATGAGCATATTCAGCAGTTTATACTCATGCACAGCCGCAAGCCACTCGTTCGGCACCGCCACGGTGATGAGTGCCGCAATGAGCAGTCCGACGACAAGCCATTTACCCACATCCTGGAGCATCTCCACAAAAGCGTAGCGCATGGCACTTAAAAATCGGGCGAACCACGACTGATTCTCTGGTTGTTCGTGATGACAGGAGCAGGAATCGCCCTCTTGTTCGTGATGGCAGGAGCAGGATTCCTCCTCATGCTCATGGTGATGCCCACAATGGCAGTGGTCATGTTCGCCGCTCAAGACCGCCTGTGCAGAATGTTGCTCATCCTCACGCGCAAAGCGGTTGACCATCCATCCGCCAAACATGGCAGTGAACAGAGCAGCCACAGGGCGGATAATGGCAAACGGGAGTCCCATCATGGAATAAGTGGCAGTGATGGAGTCCACTCCAGTCTGCGGTGTGGCAATAAGGAAGCTTGTGCAAGCTCCATGTGATGCCCCCTCGCGTCGCAACCCCACACTCGTGGGTATTACTCCGCATGAGCACAAAGGGAGGGGGACTCCGATGGCAGCAGCTTTGATGACACTCTTCATGTTTCGCGGTGCGAGATGCCGTTTCAGCATTTTTGCAGGCACGAAAGCCCTCAGCAGTCCGGCAAAGAAGAAACCCAAAATAAGGAAAGGAGCCATTTCTGCCGTCATCATCAGCAGCGCATCCCAATAATCAGTTAAAAAGTTGATCATAATCTTTAATTTTCTGCAAATTTACGCATTTGCTTTTGCAACTCGGTTGCAAATATGCATCACGATGCTTTTCTTCTGAAAAAAATCACTAATTTTGCAGAAAAGAGCAAAACGCTCAAAAAACTATTTTCTTTTCACCTTACCACAGCAAACACATGGATTCAGATAGGATAAAAGAATATGAGCGGATGATGACCACCCACAGCATCCGCCCAACCGCCAACCGGATATCGGTGATGAGGGCATTGCACGATGCTTCCCACCCGCTCTCCCTGGCAGAACTTGAAGACCAATTGGTCACACTTGACAAATCGAGTATATTCAGGGTGCTGACCCTCTTCAAAGAGAAAAATCTCATTCATGCCATAGAAAACGGAAGTAACGCCATCGTCTATGAGTTGTGCCTGAGCCATAGTCACACGACAGATGAAGATGCCCATGTTCACTTCTTCTGCGAGCGGTGCCACAACACCTATTGCCTTACCGACATACTGATCCCCAATGTGGATTTGCCAGAGGGGTACCAGATGAAGACGGCAAATTACCTGATTAAAGGAATTTGCCCTGATTGTGGATTATAGACTTTAGACTTTAGATTTAAGACTTGTGAGGGATATATTATTTTTAATTTTCTTTAGACTTTAGATGATATGAAATCAAGCAATTACAAAGAATTAAGAGTATGGCAGAAATCCATGGATTTGACCACAAAAATATATAATTTGGTTAAACTGCTGCCAAAAGAAGAGACATACGCTTTATCTGATCAGATGCGAAGAGCGGCTTTCGATTATTCTAATGTCAAAACCTAAAGTCTAAAACCTAAAGTCTAAAGTCTAAAGTCTAAAAAAACTCCGGACGACGACCAGTCATCCGGAGTTTTGGGTTGGGATACAAGGACTCGAACCTTGAATAACAGGACCAGAATCTGTTGTGTTGCCAATTACACCATATCCCAGTGTGCTTTCTCAAAAGCGGTGCAAAGTTACATGATTCTTTTGAAACTTCCAAAAAGTTTTTGAGTTTTTTTTGAAAAATGCCAAAAATAAGGATTAAAAGTCGTATTTTTGCATAGATTTTCTCCCCCTGCCTCGGCTTGCCTGCCGAGATGTGGCAAAATATGAGAATTTAGATGAGCAAAAAAGAAGATATGAATACCCCCGAGGGCGGTATAGCCCGTCCGTTGATATTGCTTTCCAACGATGACGGTGTTGGTGCTATGGGTCTTGAGGCTTTGATTTCGATAGTCCGCGACCTGGGCGATGTGATAGTCGTGGCTCCTGAAGGTGGCCGTTCTGGCGCATCACTCTCCATCACCACCACCATTCCCGTACGTTATAAAAAAATAAGAGAAGAAGCCGGTCTGAAAGTGTACAGCTGTACAGGCACTCCCTGCGACTGCGTGAAGATGGCGTTGGAAAACTTGGTTCCCCGCAAACCAGACCTGATATTGGGCGGCATCAACCATGGCGACAACGCGGCTGTGAATGCCCACTACTCCGGTACGATAGCCATTGCGATAGAAGGTACGATGAAAGAGATTCCCTCGATTGGCCTTTCGAGCTGCGCATTCCGTCGGGAAGGCGATTTTCTCCGCCTGTCGGGTTACATCCGCCGCATGGTGAGCCGCGTGCTGTCGGAAGGTCTGCCCTATATGACTTACCTAAACGTGAATTTTCCAGACGTTTCCGAATTCAAAGGCACCCGCATCTGCAAGATGGGCATGGGCGACTGGATCAACGAATGGGTGGAATGCGAGGATCCCCGTGGTGGCCGTTATTATTGGATGGCAGGCAGCTACGAGAATTACAACCGCGAAGACACGACGACCGACTCTTGGGCTTTGGAGCATGGCTACATCGCCGTCACCCCCATCACGCTCGACCTGACTGCCTATTCCGCCTTTGACCAATTGAAGTCCATGTTGCAGACCGACGATGCCGTTTCGTCTGTTCACAATTTATAGAAGACCCCAAAAAACACATTATTCCTGAGTAACCCCATTGAAATACTACCTCATAGCCGGTGAGGCATCCGGCGACTTGCATGCCTCAAACCTGATGCGCTCGCTCAAGGCTGGCGATTCAGACGCCGACTTCCGCTTCTATGGAGGGGATAAGATGGCGGCTGTGGGCGGCACGTTGGTGAAGCACTACCGTGAGATGTCGTATATGGGTTTTATCCCCGTATTGACCCATGCCCGCACAATTTTGCGCAATATGCGCGCATGCAAGCAGGATATCTTGGAGTGGCAACCCGACGTGGTGATATTGGTGGACTACCCAGGTTTCAACCTGAAAATCGCCAAATATGTGAAAGAGCACAGCAAGATTCCTGTGTACTACTATATATCTCCGAAAATCTGGGCCTGGAAAGAATACCGCATCAAGAGCATCCGCCGCTATGTGGATGAATTGTTCAGCATTCTCCCCTTTGAGGTGGATTTCTTCGAGAAGAAGCACCACTACCCTATCCATTACGTTGGCAATCCGTGCGTAGATGCCATAGCACAGTATCGTGAGCAGCGGGCTCTCCCTCAGGAAAAGCCATCAAAGCCAATGATCGCCATCGTGGCCGGCAGCCGGGT
>JAEEGI010009715.1_pt1 | contig 21028 bp, 26 predicted proteins | sample 8958751 | NCBI WGS metagenome assembly JAEEGI01 (sample SAMN16246545, study PRJNA631951) | gut metagenome | biome: gut microbiome; feature: rumen; material: KS-attached | host: Bos | place: Iran: Karaj | collected 2018-10 | reverse complement strand
GAGTATGAACCTCCGACCAGAAAAGATGCTATCGAGTACGCTACGAGAGTCTGGGGTGACTCGCCTCAAGATTATGGGTTGGCTATAAACGGAACCGGTACGGAGTATATCAATATCAACGCAAAAGAATATGAGTTGATAGAACTGTTTGGAAAGCCCGCGCTGTTTACTAGCGAAAGACTCACGAAAGCGGATATCCCTGCCGATCTGTATCTGAGCCATGTTAGAGGCGATGATGAAACAACCGGCGGATTTGCTGCTCTAGAGCCGCGAGTGCTCGTAAACCACTTCGGCAGTATAGTCACAAAAGAACCGATATGTTTCGGTAAAAAAGGTTATATCGAGTTTACAGACGAAACCGAGCCAAAATTCACCGGCAGATCGATTTCGTTTTCAGAATATATGTATAGGACACCATCTCTAACCCAGACATCCGGAATGTCATTGATGTAATCAAATAGCATATTCCCTTAAAAGATGCCAGATAATAATAGAACAGAGCACATTTTAAGGGAATATCCAATCAAATACAAAAGCAAAGGTCGTTTTGCGTATTCAGAAAGAATACAAAACGGCCTTTTCTGTTTACGCAAAGCGCCCGCATAAGCGAGGTGCATAATGAACAGTTTTATGTCCTGGATAGGCGGAAAAAAAGCCTTAAGGGATGAAATCGTTGTTCGTTTCCCAGCGCACTACACCAGATATATTGAGGTGTTTGGTGGTGGAGGCTGGGTACTCTTCCATAAGTATCCGGGCAATGACTTTGAAGTATATAACGATTTCAATCCCAATCTGGCCAATCTGTACCGCTGTGTCCGTGATCATCCTAACGAACTATGTGATGAACTCCGATACACATTAAACTCACGAACAGACTTTGATTACATAAGAGATCTGCTGCATACGAAAACCGATATTCCGGACATAAAGCGTGCAGCGTATTTCTATCAACTGATTCGGGAAAGCTACGCTTCTGGTCTTGATGCTTTTTCGTGCCAGCCTCATTCAATGTGGAATAACTTTCCGATAATCCACGAGGCCTGTCGAAGATTACAGAAAGTGATCATAGAAAACAAGGATTTCGAAAAACTCATCAAACAGTATGATCGTCCGGAATCGTTTTTCTACTGTGACCCTCCGTATTACGAAACGGAGAGTTACTACGATGACGTTGGCTTCACGAAAAAGGATCACGAAAGGTTGGCAAATTGTCTTGGCCAGATACAGGGAAAGTTTCTGCTGTCATATAACGACTGCCCTCAGATTCGTGATCTTTACTCCCGCCCCGGAATCATCATCGAAAGCACAAGCAGAATATCCAACATCGCCCAAAGATACGAAGCCGGCAAACAATACGCCGAACTTCTTATCTCAAATTATGACACTGCGGAATGGTTTGAAAGTTGCAGGCAACTGACACTTTTTGACCTTCTCGAAGATAACACCGAACTGTTAAAAGAAAGGAAAATTGTATGGAAACAGGAAAAGCAAAGCTGAAAATCACGGAAACTGACCTCAAATTGATCGTAGACCTTATTAACCGAAAGATCAACGAAAGCAATGACTCAGGAGTTGTCGGGATAGTCTTCTTATCGGCAGATGACGATGCCGAAAAAGAACGCAAACTGGAAATCGATGAAGCCTACGATGACGGTTTCGAAGAAGGATACGAAGCAGGCTATGCAGCCGGCTATCTGAAATTAAGAAAGGAGAACAAAAACTAATGGATAAAACTCTTAAAATCCTTGGAAGACGCGGAAGAATCACCATACCCTATGACATCAGAAAAAGGCTCGGCTTTGAGAAAAACGATGTTCTCTCGTTTGAAGACAACGGCATAGACACTGTAACAATAAAACGTGAAATGCTCTGTACTCACTGCGCGGATCAGGCTGAAGAATCGCTTGACAAACCCGATGATGAAGTAACGCTGCTTGATTTTCTTGACAACCTGTCTCTTGCAGAGCAGCGAGCCGCACTCATTCATCTTTCTCTCAAATGGGCAACACAGGAAAGCAGGAATGAAAATGGATAATTCATTTCATCCCCCTGTAGGTCACGAATCAGTCATTCCGGAATCATGGAGCGAGAACTATGAAAACAAACTCCTTATCTTAAAGCCCACTGCATTGATTGAGTCATACAGGTTTGAAGAGTTTCAATATTTCCGTGCCTTAGCTGGATTTGGATGTGACCCCTCTAAACTCGGGACAAAGGTGTTCGGGCATTTTCTGTTTGACGGAGAAGAAACATCTTTTCGCAGATACGACTTTATGGGTATTGCAGATCCGGAAAAGCTACCCGAATGGGCAAAGGAAAAACTGCAGCAAATAACATCACCGAAAAACGACACACAGTCGCAAAACAGCGTTTCATTGTAAGTGAGGTAACAGAATATGATCAACTGTAAAGTAACTCGAAACGGAAGAGAATCCGAAATTCGTTTTCCCTGTACCGAGAAAGATATATGGCGTGTTCAACACGAACTTGAGATTCCGTATGAAACCGACACGCGTGTTAAAGTTCTTGGCGTTGATTCGGATATCGAACAGCTTGAGATTCTTGAAGGTCAAAATGAAAATCTGGACTTTCTTAATCTGCTCGGACGACTGATGTCCGGAATGGATGCTCACGAATTCGAACAGTTCCGTATTGGCCTTTATCACGAAGGATTCACCGATCTTCGAAACATTATCAATGTATCACAAAGTGTAAGAAGGTATTCAATTATCAACCCAAATGACCTTTCTGGTTCTGGACTTGATCATGAAATGGATATCCGTGTCTGTATTCCAACCAAAGAGGTAGAAACAACAGATTATTCGACAATAGGAAAAGAACTGCTGGATTCCGGCAAATGCGAAGAGACGCCTTATGGCCTCCTGTATGTCAACGAAGAAATCCCAATCGATAACTTCTTTGATGGTAGACATATGCCGGCATATTTCGACAGAGATTTCCAAATCGCTGCTTTTCTTAAGAATGACACTGATGAAGATTTTGTGCTTTTACCATGTTTTGATGAAGAACTACAGAGAGCAGCAAATCGTCTTAACTCGTCTTTTCCGTACGATTTGAAAGTCAGTATCGATCTTATCAAGAACAATGATGAAGCTGTATTATCCGAATTGGTTAATAGCGCAGATATCTGTACCCTAAACGACTTCGCTCACCTAATGAATAGGTTCGATACAAAAGAAACTGAAAAATACCTTGCTTCTCTAAGATATGTTAAGCAACATCTTGGCAGTATTGGTAATTTACGGAACGCCATTCGATTAGGATATAGCCAGGAAGCATTTTCGTTTTATCCCAATGTAATGTGTAATGAAGACCTTGGATACACGCTTCTCGAAGAACACGATGTTCCAGAAGAGTTGTGGGAATATTTCGATGTTGAAAGATACGGCGAGGAAATGTGTGAACAAGAATTCGGAGAAATGTCAGACAACGGATACATCGGAATCAACGATTACACAACAGTATCTCACTGTCTTACCCAGAATCACGGAATGGGGGGTATGATATGAAAGTAAAAGTATATCAGATAAACGAGGACTTGGACTTCCGAGAGAATAAGTTCCAAAGTTACGATGCTTTTCTCAAAAGTGCCGGTCATATAGATCCAAGTATCTACAAAACGGTCTTTGATGGAGATGTCGAAGGAAATGATCTGGAAGATGTTTTCAATGTCCTCAACACAGATCTTCCGCCAGCCTTCCAGGGCCATTCATTATCCGTTAGCGATGTCGTTGAAGTATGCGATGATACAAGCAAGGTCAACAAAGGGTTCTGGTTCTGCGATACCATAGGGTTCAGATCACTTTCCGACTTTGACGCCGGAAAAGCCGAGCCGCTTCACGGGAAGAAAATGGTGATTGTAGAACCGAATAAACCAGCATATGAGGCTTTGGTTAAAGACAGCTTGGAGTCACTCCAGCGTGCTGTTAAAGGATATATAGAAATAACATATCCTTTCGATGACAATGCAATGGTAATCGGGAACGATGAGGCGAAGCTTATCGGTATGGAAGGAAATCGCCATATTAATGGCTCTGTTTACGCCGGACCTCTGCTGATTGCTGCGGATGATTATGAAGGCGGCATAACCGATCTTTCAGACGAACAAGTAAACCAGTATAAACAACTGTTCTCCATTCCGGAAGATATCTCCAATGAAGAAGTGCAGGCTGATACAGGTTTTCACATATACGGCTGGTCATATTAAGGAAACGAGAGCCTGAACAACTCGGGCTCTTTTTCATAAATCACATAAGAAGGAGGAACAAAATGAAGTTTAGAGCAAAGATCAACAAAACCATTTCGAAGGGTAATGTAAAAGCATCTGCTGATGTTGTAATCGATGATGCTTTTGCTGTTCACAACGTTTTGATCATGGAAGGCAAAAACGGTTTGTCTGTCGTAATGCCCGGCGAAAAGAAGCAAGACAAGGATGGAAATATCAAGTACGAAGATATCGCCCATCCTATCAAAGCGGAAACCAGGCGTGAACTCGACAAAGCAGTTTTGGAAGCGTACCAGACGTACACTCAGGCTCAGAACGCCAATACCCAAAGTATGGGCATCAGTATGTGATGCTAAAACAAAAAGAAAGGAGAAGGAAATTAGAATGAAGAAACTGTTCAGAAGAATCAAGAACAAGGCGAATGAAATCGCTGTGCGCGCAAAATCCGCCGTAAACAACGTCAAGGCTGAGGGTTACGTTGACTCCGGAGTCAAGATCCTTATTGCTGTTGTTATCGGCGCTCTTCTGCTTGCGGGTCTGTATGCTCTGTTTAATAACACCATCATGCCCACTGTAACCCAGAAGATCCAGCAGCTCTTCAACTACTCGGGGACCTGATAACAAGGCAAACCAAAACAACCATTTTTAAAAGGAGGAAAACAACATGAAGACACTTTTCAGAAAGATCAAAAACAAAGCAAATGAAATCGCGGTTCGCACCAAGAATGCCGTAAACAACGTCAAGGCTGAAGGATACGTCGATTCCGGCGTGAAGATCCTTATTGCTGTTGTTATCGGAGCTCTCCTGCTTGCAGGTCTCTACGCTCTGTTCAACAACACCATTATGCCTACTGTGACTCAGAAGGTGCAGGACCTCTTCAACTATCACGCCTGATAGTCGAATGTGGGGCGGTATCGGCTGATGCCGCCCCTTTATACTTTAATCTGAAAGGAAGAACATATGAAAAAAGTAATTCTTCTTATAACATCTATCGTACTAACACTTTCTTTGGCTGGTTGTATAAGAACTGACATTGGCGTAACACTCAATAAAAACGGAACGGGATCTGTTTGTGTTTCGGTTGGAATTGAAGAGTCTGCTTATAACGAACTCGCTACCACCTACGGTGCAAACTTTTTCGAAGGTAAAACGCCAACTCCCGAAAAGTACGGGGACACAACGTATATGACTGTCAAGGAAATAACGTCATGTTCTTCATATGACGAAATCAAAAACAAACTCCTTTCCTTAACATATAACACGGAAGGACTTGAGATTGATGATCAGAGCAGCGGTGTTGACTCTTCAACCGTGGATAATCACGTCTTTAGCTCCGTCGTTATTGATCGTACTTCCGGTATCTTTTATTCGGTTTATACATTCAGAGCAACTGTAAATACTCTTCAGTTAGACAACAGACAGCTATCAAATGCTTTTCTTTTCACTATCACTGTAAACATGCCCGGAAAGATAACGCAGAGCATCGGGGCAAAACCTGACGGAAAGTCTATAGTCTTTGATCTAACCAGTTCAAGCAGCACAAACGAAATCGCCGCGGTAAGCGAGTCGTACAATTACGGACTTGTCATAGGTATTTGTGTTGCTATGTCTGTAGCCGTTGCTGCTTTTATTATATTCATCAAGCGTAAAAAGTAATTCAGAGGTGCCAAATGATAAGACCGATTATTACACCAATCACACAAGTAAACACAGTCAGCGAAAACGTTCCAAGTTCAGCAATTGCTTTTAAAGTGATTTCCCTTGCTGCAATTCTGGGCATCTTCACTTTTGCTGTATGGATCATGCTGCGCAAATCAAAAGAAGAATTGAATTCACCGAAAACAGTTCCAGCGTTGCTCGCCTCTGCCGGAGTCGGTCTTATCCTTTTACTTCTATATGGTATATCGCTAACTGCGGTTAAGGGAATGATTCTCTGTATGATACTGCTCTGGGCAAGTCTTTCCGATATAGCAAAACACGAGGCTCCTGATTTCATTACCGCATTTATCCTCGTTCTTGCTTTTGTTGGTTTTGAACCAGCAAATCTTCCTTCTATGCTAATAGGCGCATCAATGGTATTTGTCCCCCAGATTGCGATATCCATTCTAAGGCCAAAGAGAGCAATAGGAGGCGCAGATATAAAAATATCAACTGCGCTGGCGTTTCTGCTAGGCGCCGAAAAAGGGATCTTCGCTTTGCTTATCGGAATGACCACAGGCGTTATTGTTATGCTGATTGTAAGAAAGATAAGAAAAGAAACGACTAAAGAACCGTTCGCTCTTATTCCATTCCTTAGCCTTGGCGCAATGTTTGCATTTTGTTTATAAACCCAAACCCAAGTGCTTTTAAGCATCACATATAATATGAAAATGGAATCCATAGAAAGAGAGGATTAATAAATTGAAAAACAGAACAATCATAGGAATCGTGTGCATAGTCATCGCTCTTATCGTAACTTTTGCGGTTGCACCACTAGTTAATAGGATGGCAGATAGCAAAGTAGATATCATCAGGATGAAAAGTAACGTAACTCAGGGACACCAGATTTCTGAAAATGACATCGAAGTTGTAAAAGTCGGAGGATACAACCTTCCGGCCAATGTCATCACAAAAAAAGAAAACGTTATTAGCAAATACGCAACAACTGATTTGAAATCAGGAGATTATCTTCTCCCTTCAAAACTGACTTCGGTATCAGACAAAGCTGATGACGTATTCCGTACGTTAAATGGCGATCGCCAAGCAATCAGTATCACGATTCAGACATTTGCTGGCGGCCTTTCTGGAAAACTCCAGAATGGAGATATTGTGCAGCTTGTCGTTTATCAAAACAGCCGCACTAAAGCAATTATCCCCGGCGCATTAACTTATGTAAAAGTGATAACGACTACTACCGCCGACGGAACAGATAAGGATGAGTTGACTGTAAATGAAGACGGCACCTACGAACTGCCATCGACAGTGACGCTTCTTGTTAATAAGGCACAAGCGAAACTGCTTGTCGAATACGAAAATAGTGGCAAAATCCACGCCGAACTTGTATTTCGTGGCGATGAATCGACAGCGCAGAAGTTTCTTGATGCACAGGATGCGTATTTTAAATACTATGAAGAGCATCCGGATGAGATTCCGACTGAAGAAAGCGAAAACACCAACAGCGGATTTGATATTGTACAATACGCAAATGATATCATAAACGGCAAGGTTCCCGCGTATATTCCCGGTCAGGAGGGTGATGGCGATGAATAAGTTGATTGCTGTTTGGGGATCCCCAGATTCCGGAAAGACCACTTTTGCGACTAAAGTTGCTCAAACGATATACGAACGATATCAGGCAACGGTTATCGTGCTATATGCTGACAACGATACTCCGGTACTGCCGGTTATCTTCCCGAACTACAAGAAGGAAGATATGTTTTCGGTTGGAGCCGTACTCGCAAAGACAGAGATCATCCAGGAAGATGTAATCAAACACCTCGTCACTATTAAACAGAGACAGAATTTTGGCTTTCTCGGTTTTACTGATGGCGAAAACAAACACACCTATCCTACATTTGACGAAACAAAAGTCAGGAGCCTTTTCGCAGTTCTTGCAACACTCGCCGACTTTGTTATAGTCGATTGCACAAGTAACCTCAAGAATCCCATCTCAAGAGTGGCAATCAAAGAAGCTGACGAGGTGATTCGTCTGGCCACACCCGATCTCAAATCGGTCAGTTTCTATTCTTCTCAACTTCCTTTATATGCTGATCCTATTTACAAACTCGATCAGCACATCCAGGGCATCAATGTCCCCGATGCAGATCTATATATGCCCATAGAAGAGGCCAAATCACGCTTACACGACCCAAGATTCGTTATTCCGTATAGCAGAACAGTTAAAGAACAGATGCTAGACGGTAAACTTACAGAACCGGTGAACGACAGGAAATTCAACGAGAAATTCAAGGCAATAGTTGAAAAGATTGTGGGATAAAAAGAAAAGCGGAACAGGCAATAAGCTTGTTCCGCGAAAAACAAATCATCTCGACAAACCAGAATTTGTCTATTTCAATGTGAGATTTTAATTTCATTGTGAGATTTTACCGGATAAAACTAAAAAGACAAATACTGCCATCCCACATGCTGCAACCGCAAAAACTGCTGCATGACATATACTCAATACTAAAGTTGTTGTTTTTCTCCATCCATGCAATCTTTTAAACAATAGTAAGCCGGTAATGGCTAATACTATTCCGGCAATTAAAGCCAATGGAATAACGAAGACTCCAATGTCTTGAATAACCTGTAAACCTTTTTGATAAAAAACATTGGTCGGTGTCGTCAGATACAGCGCAACAATTGCATACAATCCGAACGGTATTAATTCTATCCACGGGAATGCGGTTAGTTTTTTTCCCTTATTAACCATTTCTGCCTCCATGAATCCCACTGTCATCGTATTTTATGGTGTCATAAACGCTAAGAAGGTCTGCCTCCCGGCTGCGATTCTGCTGCACATGCTGATGGATACGTTCCCGGCGATGTACCAGAGAGGCCTCGTGCCGCTGTGGGCTGTCGAGATATGGGCGGCTGTATGGACTGCTGTTACCGTATTTATTGCCGTAAAGCTTTACAAAAGATGCGACTGAAGCGGTTACGCCTGAAGTTTTTTGATGCGCTCGAGACATGCTAGGAATCGCGGTTCTTCGCGGATCGGATCGAACCACTCCCAGCCGTCACGTTCGAACAGTGGATGCACCTGCACCGTCACCACCAGGTCGCACATCAAAACGTCGCCTCTCCGGTACTCAACGTGCTTTAATGGAATACCGGGTCTCGTGTGGGGTTGATCCTCGCTATCGCTGAACGGGATCACTGTGTAACTGAAATTATCGAGCGAAGGACAGTTATAAGTGAGTTTGCTCCCGACCGGAAGGGCAGAAAAGTTTTCGATCAGAGTGATGGTATCTTCCAGCACGGAAAGCGCTTCTTCTTTTTTATTATCGGATGCGAGTGCGCATGACAGGCGGAATCCGATAAAATACTTCTGCTTAAACCACATATCCGGGACGGGATCTACGAGCGGACCGCCGTAGTGATCCGCGAGGACATTCATAATCTCGAGTGACTTTCGTTGTGCCCAGGCGCTATATGCGGCAGAAGCATGATATTGTTTGCGCAATTTCTCTTCAAAAAGATCCTGCAGCAGCTCTCTCAGCCTGATCTGCCGCGTACTTTCGTATTTGTCCCACTCTTTACGCACGAAATATCTGCGATTAAGCAGCGCGGTCCGCGTCATATCGACATTTTCGGAAGAATATTTGTCAATAAGATCCTCAAGTTCCTTATCCGGTGCGGTTTCAAATAATGCAAGGATTAGGAGGTTTTCGTTGTTGCGTTTCAATGTAAAATCCATATTCGGGTCGCTGGAGGCAATAAATTCTTCGGTCAGTGCTTTCTGCTCTGCGTACAGTTCCGGGAATTCCGACACAATATTCGCGAGGCACAACAGCACTTCGGTGTTTTCCGGAAAGTCCCGGCGCATCTCACGCAAGAGGGAGAGGCGTTCGGTATTGTCAGCCGCAGCATAATAATTGCGCCATGCTTCACTTAACTTTTCCTCTTTTATTGCCCCCGATAACCCCATCAGATCGTCCGTGGATATACCGAAATAAATGGCGATCTCCGGGATCAGCTCAATATCCGGGTAGTTTGTGCCGTTCTCCCAACGGCTCACCGATTGAAACGAAACGCCAAGCGCGTCCGCAAGCTGTTCCTGTGTCATATCCTTCGCGAGCCTCAGACGCCGTATGGTATCTCCTATATACAGTTTCATATGATTCTCTCCTTTGTCAGATCTTAAGCTGCGCAGCTGATGGTAATATATTAACATCTTTCACGGACGCTGTCTGCATCCTGTAACGAGAGAATTATTCGCGCAAAGCAGGAATACGGTGGCTCTTTTCCTTATTCCGTGAACAATCAATTTGTTAATACCCTCTTTGTCACTCATTTCCGTATCCTGGCGCTGCCTTCTCGCTTTCGGCAGCGCTATGATCTTTCGTCCGTCATAGCAAATGACCTGGAATCGCTCATTTGCTATGACGAGGGCGCTGTCTATACCGGAAAAACGGGCACATTTTACGATTTGCGTCATAGCAGATGAATTGAATGTGGTAATGATCAAAGGAACACTAATGTTATCCAAGCGTGAACTGATCCGGTTCGTCTGCACGAAGAATCATATCTTCAATCCGCCGACAATTAAACTAAAAGAGTTGATTGCGCAGATTTAGCAATCAACTTCGAACGGAAGCTGCAATACCATATTGGGTATAAAAACGGACTTGGCTAGAATTAGTCAAGTCCGAAACAGTTGTTGCGAAAAAGGATCATCTCGACAAACTGGAATTTGAAAACCACGATTTCATAAGTGGTTACTGCCCCTCATAGGGCTTTAATAAAATCCTCCAAAACGCTTGAAAACAAAGGATTTATCGCAATGTGTCCGCCTTATCCCTTTATACGATTTCACTTGCGTTTATGCTTCCCTCGCCACCTCATAAGGGCAAAAATAAGGGAAGAAAAATCTGATAACAAGCTATAAAAACAAGTGGCAATCGGGAAACTGTGACATATGTGCGAATATATTATACTGGAGGATTTCAAGATGGACAAGTACATTTATGATGAAAACAACGGTCTTTGGTATGAACTGCAAGGCGAATACTATTTGCCGTGCCTTAGCTTGCCACCCGAAGAAGAAAAGCCTATCGGGATATGGGGACAGCGGCACAAACGCTACCTGAAAGAACATAGAAAAGCAACCTACACAACACTTCTGACCAGCGGTAAGCTCAACACTTATCTTTCCGGCATCAACGAACAGGCGCAGGAACGCTTTGAACGGCTCATAGATGGCATGAAGCAGGCACAGGGTATCACGGAACAATTAAAGGCGGAAAACGCCTTAGAATGGGTCAGGAGAATGAATAATATACGGGCTTGTGCGATGGAGATTGTGAATAAAGAAATCATCTTCGCATAGCAGACTGGCGGTAACGCAAAGCGAGGGGTAAAGGTGTAAATGCCTTACCCCTCGTATTTTATGACGAGAATATGGCTTAACACAAGGCATTTGTGGGTTAAAAGCGCTACAGTAGAGAGATTATGCTGAAAACATAGGGTTTGGCAATCCAAAAGCAAACTTTTTATGAATGTTGTCTGTTGCCTCTTGACTTATATCGGCAATCTATATATAATCGATATGTAGACTGTCGATACAAGGAGGGACATATATGGCAATTGATAAATCTCTGATTTCAGGGAATACAGATATGCTGATTTTGAAGCTGCTTGAAAAACAAGATATGTATGGGTATCAGATGATAGAAGAACTTGCGAAGCAATCCGACCATACTTTTGAATTGAAAGCAGGAACATTATATCCTCTGCTCCATCTCTTAGAGCAAAAGCAGTATCTTGTGTCCTATGACGGAGAAACTGTTGCGGGGAAAACAAGAAAATATTACAGGATTACAGATGAAGGGAAAAGATTTCTTGTGGTGCGGCTGTCTGAGTGGGAAAGCTACTCTGCCGCAGTCAATAAGGTTTTGTCGGGGGGTGTTTTGCTTGCAGGAATATAATTCTCCCGAAGAATATATCAAGGATGTTCAAAGATACATTCGTTGGAGCAGAGCAAAGGTTGTGGCAACAAGAGAGCTTTCTGACCACATAAACGACCAATACGATGCTTTGCGGGAAAACGGTCTGAATCAGAAAGAAGCAATGAGAAAAGCCATTGAAGAAATGGGCGATGCAGATGTAGTTGGGACAGAGCTTGATATTGTCCACCGCCCGAAAGTGAATTGGCTGTTGCTGCTCATAGCAGGCGTGTTGCTGCTGAGTGGTATTCTAATCTCTGCTATGCTAACCTCAATATCCCTGACCGTACCAAAGATAATCGGTATTGTGCTTGGAGTTTGTGTTGCTGCTTTTTTGTATTTTATTGATTACACTGTCTTAATTCGCTTTCCAAGAGCGTTATACGGACTGCTCTCACTGGCGGCAATCTTCGGGCTACTCTATGAATTATGGAACGGATTTGCACCGCTTGGATACGGTTTTCTGTTCTACCTGCTGCTATGCTATCCGATTGTTTTGGTCGGAATCCTGTTTTATGAAAAGAACAGTGAAAGCGAGACAAAAATCATACATTACTGGCTATATGCTATTTTTCCGCTGACTTTAGCGTTAATAAATCAAGCGTTTCCAGTTTTTGTGTTGCTGTTGGCTTGCGAGCTATTCATCTTTTGCTGCGGGTTAAAATTAAAATGGCTGAAATGGAATCGTGTTAATATCTTCGGTGTGGCTTGTATGCTGATTTTTCTTATTATCGGAGTGTACCTGTTAAGCCGCTTTTATCATCTTTTTCGCTTGCAGGAAAATACAGGATATTTACAACAGCTCGATTTCTTTTCGGTGTTTCGTGAAGCGGAGTTAATTGGAAAAAGCGGAATGCCTGTTGATGTGAAGGTAATGAGCTACTTCTATGACCACCCAATCACCCTGCTCCTGTACGAATACGGAAAATTTTCACTTGTATTTTTGCTGTTTGTATTCGGGATATTGTTTGCTATCCTTTACAGGACTTCAAAAAAGCAGGATACAGAGGTTGGCAAACTTCTAACCAATACCGTGCTGTTGATTTATATTTTACGAATTGTTTTCACTGCCTTATCCGACATTGGGGTTCTTCCGAACTTCTTTATGTGCGTCCCCTTCGTTGTAACAGGAGGAATGTTCATTATTTACGATATGGCACTTGTTGGAATTATCCTATCAGTAAACCGCAATGAGAGCATTGCAAAGGATTGGATTAAATTAAAAAGCAAGCGTAACGCTGCTAAAAACGGAGGTCAACTATGAAAAAATTCTTATGTGCTATTCTATTCTTGACGATGGTAATCAGTCTCTCCGCCTGCGGCGGTAAAGGCGTTTCGACACTTGTGAAGCATTATGGTCAGGAAAAGGTCGATGAAATGGAAATCGAGTGTACCGATGAAACACAGCTAAAGGTCGCAAATGACCTCATAGCAGAAGCAAAGGATATTATGTCTTACTGCGGGTCAGGAGACGGTACGAATAAAGAGGACTGCGGTGCGTTAGAAAGATACTATTTCTTTGATGATAAGGCGGTTCGGGCAGATGTTTCGATAGAACTTGTAACCACCAAACAGGAAAATGGGAAGGGATATATCTGGGTGAAATATTCAGCCGATTATTACGATAAGGATGATACTCTCATTTCTGGTAACGGAGAAGCATATTCACGTTGGGATATTGAACAGTTAGATGGAAAATGGACGGTAACGTTAATTGACGAAATACCGTAAGGATTGGTGAGTGTATGCAGAAACAAGCCGAATGGATATTATGTCCTGTTTGTGGCAACAAAACCCGTGACAGAACAAGATATGATACGGTCTTGAAAAACTATCCTCTCTACTGCCCGAAGTGCAAGCAGGAAACGCTGATAGAAGCAGAGAACTTGAAAGTAACCGTTATAAAGAAACAGGAAAACTAATCTCTATATGTATGCCGCCGTGTATGGGTAAAACCATAGCGGCGGTTTTTCTTCGCCTATCGGCTGCCTCTGTCAAAGGATTTCTTTCGTGGCTTTTGCTGTCTGCCCTGCTCCTGCAACTGTCTGAGCCTGTTTCGGACGCTCTCCTTTTCGGGCGGTCTTGGCGGTCTGCTCTTTTGTTTCACCTGACGCTCCCATTCGGCAAGGTCACGGTTGTATTGTTCCACAACGGCTTCCGCCTCCCGATAGGTCGCCATGAATGCCTGCACATCGGGATAACCGTCCTCCCTGAGAATATCGGGGAGCTTATCCAGCCTGCGGTCAATTTCTTGCTCCGTCTGCTGTATCTGCTCGGTAAGGGCTTTGCGCTCCTTGCCCTTGAAAATCCCTGTTGTTTCTGCAAGCTGTGTTTTCAGCTTGGGCAGAATGTTGTCCTGCAAATTCCTAATCCCTCTTGCCTCATCCTGCACCCGTATCATTAGATTCCGCATGGTGCAGAACTCTGTCATATCAATATCCAGCGTGGGCTTCGGCGGTATCCCGTATTCACGGATAAGGTTTTGTAAAATGTCCTTCGCCTTGTTCACGATACGGCGGAACAGATTCGGCAGCCAGCCCTCGCTTTTAATGGATTGGCTAACCTTGTCGTGTATCTCGGTTTGTTTGATTTCCAGTATTTTAGCCTCCTCAATCCCCGATACAAGTGCCATGTCCGCTGTCCTGTTCCATTCCTGCCTTGTAGCGTTGTCGGCTGCAATCTCTTCGGCTTTGGGATTGTTCTTGCCTATTTTCTTTGTCGGCAGGTACACGCTGTTTTTGTCAAATACCTTCAGGTGCTGTTCAGGGTTTTCAATATGGAGATTGATAAGGTTTGTATAATCCTCTTTTACCTCCCGAAGAAAAGGCTCTCTCTTGAAGCGGTCATCCTTTACGGTGAACAGATGGCTTTCGTAAACCTCTCCCTTTTTGATAATGGTACAGCCTTTTCTTATCTGCCCGTCCTCACCTGTGATTTCCTTCTTGGTGCGTACCCGCTTGCCTGTTTCGTCAAAGAATACGCTTCTTGTGGCAATCTTCACATCAGGCTCAGGAAGCAGCTTCCTTTCGCTGAAAATCAGATGAATGTGGTAATTGGTCTTGCGCTTATTGTGGTGCAATGCCGACACACATTCCACGCCGTACCGCCTGCGGAACTCATCTGTAAAATCCTCAAGCACCTGCTGCGGCTCGTACTGCGTGTAAACTTCGGGCAGGGCGATAATCAGCTCCCTTGCCTCAATACATTTCCCCTCTGCGCCGCTGCGCTGGAACTCCTGCCGGCTCTCCCTTGCGAGATTATTCCAAAAGGCATTGTCGGCGGTGCGGTAAGTGGCGTACAGATTTTCCTGTCTTGCGTGGCTGGTGATATACGATATTCGTCCTTTGACATTAGGCAGCTTCGACATCTGTATGAAGCTGTGTCTTGCCATAATCCAACCTTTCTTTAAAATATACCGTTCTCATTTTGCAACCGTCTTGACGGTTGCTGCTGTTTCGGCGGCTTTGCTGACGGAACAGCGCCGTATCAAAAGCGGCAGGGATTTCCTGCAAGCGTTGATACGGTAGCTCCCCGCAGGGGCGAAATACCCTGAGTACAAATCGACAGATTTGTGCGAGGGGTGTATTTCGCTCTCAAACGCCGAGGGCTTTAAGAACGGTCAATCTACTCGGCGGACATCATTCTGATTGAGAAGATTTCTGCCTTGATTGACCGTCATAAAACGCTCCAGCGTGTCCCTTCGGATAATGGTCTTGCGCCCTACCTTTAAGACAGGCAGCTTGCCCCAGTCCACCAATTTCCGCATGGTGTTCCTGCCGATACCCGTACATTCGGCGGCTTCCTCGATGGTCATACCTATTTTAACTGCGTTCATTATCTCATCCTCCTTTTGAAATACTTGTTTTGCAACTGTACAATCCTAATTATACTTATTTTGCAATCTCGTGTCAACCTGTTTTGCAACTGTTTAGGAATTTTTTTTAATATTTATCCCGTTTCAGGGTTGCAATCTGCATTTTGATGTGCTATAATGATACTCGTCAGGAGGTGAAAACCTTGAAAAAAGAAATTGAATTCACCGCAAAACAAGTCGGTGAACGGGTAAAAGAGCGCCGAACAGAACTAAACCTTACCATGCCTGAGCTTGGAAAGCGTATCGGCGTAAACAAATCCACCATTCAGCGGTATGAAGCAGACGGCGTTGACCCGAAGCGTACTATGATTATCAACGGTCTTGCCGATGCGCTGCTTACCACTCCCGAATGGCTGACAGGGCTTTCCGAGGAAAAGGAATATGATGCCCGCACGCTCTGCCAAAAGGACATTGAGGAGCATATCAAAAAGTACCTTGATACGGTTTCCTCCACGGTCAGCGGAGAGCCGCACCAGCAGCTTCTTACCACCTTCCTCGGCAAGATGATTGACCTGTACTCGGTGCTGTGCCACTACTTTGCCAACGCTATGGCGGAGGTTGACCGTGTGGCGGAGGACGAGGGCTTGAAGCAGTCGATTATGCGGTATGCGATTGAGGTGGGCGCAATCGAAGAACGGGTCTACCGCAAAGAAATGGAAATACCTATCGAAGATATGAAGCGTTTTTTAGACGGAATTTTACATATCTACGATGAGGGACGCACCAAAGTATCTATGGGCGACCTCTTCGGGATAGTGACGGAAGCCGAAAACAGGCTTGCCGAAAAAGAAAATTCCGTGGCACCTTGACAAAAAAATATGCCGATTGAAACCAACCGGCAAAAGTGACATTCTTTACTTTACGCACACCATATGTCACAGTCCCGATTGCCACGGATAGAAAGGAGTTTTTATCTATGGCAAAAGGTTCTGTAAGAAAGAAAGGCAAAAAGTGGTACTACCGCTTCTATATCGAAGATGAAAGCGGCAATCTGGTACAGCGTGAATTCGTGGGAACAGAAAGCAAATCCGAAACGGAAGCCCTGCTCCGCAAGGCGATGGAGGACTACGAGGAAAAGAAATTCGTTGCAAAGTCTGAAAACGCCACGGTGGGAATGCTGCTGGATATGTGGGTGGAGGAAGAACTAAAGCCCGGCAGTCTCAGCAACGGTACGGTAATGGCATATCAGGGTACGGTAAACCGTATCAAGCAGCACCCTATCGGCAGCCGAAAGCTGAAAACCGTCACCGCCGACCATTTGCAGGCGTATATGGATTTTCTCAGCTTCGGCGGGACAAATCCCGACGGTACAACGGCAAAGGCACTTAGCAAAGGGTATCTGCGTTTGTTCTCGGCAGTCCTGCAAGGAGCGTTCCACTTTGCGGTATTCCCCAAACGGCTGATTACCTTCAACCCGATGCAGTATGTGGTATGGCGGGGCAAAAAAGAGGACTATGACCTGTTTTCGGACGAGGACGGCAATACCGATTCCACACCCACGCTCAGCCATGAGCAATATCTGAAGCTGGAGGAATTTCTGAAAAAGAAAGATAACCCCGCTTTACTGCCCATTCAGATTGCCTACTACACGGGGCTTCGCATCGGCGAAGTCTGCGGCTTGACTTGGCAGGATGTCAACCTTGACAAGCAGTACCTTACGGTGCGCCGCAGTATGCGCTACAACGGGGCAAGGCATAAAACCGAGATAGGAGCGACCAAACGGAAGAAAGTCCGTACCGTGGACTTCTGCGACACGCTGGCGGCGATCCTCAAAGCGGCGAAAACCGAACAGCACAAAAACCGCCTCCAGTATGGCGGGCTTTACCACCTCAACTACTACACCGAGGTGAAGGAAAAAGACCGTACTTACTACGAGGTTTACAGCCTGCCGAGGACAGATGAAATCCCAGAGGGGTACAAGGAAATATCCTTTGTCTGCCTCAGACCTGACGGCGCATACGAATCACCGAGTACGGTAGGGATTATGTGCAGGACGGCAAGCAGAAAGGTCGAGGGCTTGGAGGGCTTTCATTTCCACCAACTTCGTCACACATTCACGAGCAATCTGCTCTCAAACGGGGCAGCGCCGAAGGATGTGCAGGAGCTTCTCGGACATGCCGATGTCAGTACCACAATGAATATTTACGCTCACGCTACAAGGGAAGCGAAGCGTACTTCCGCAAGACTGCTGGATAAGGTGGTCGGCGGAGAGTAAAAAACTTTCCCTTGTTTCGGCTCGTAAGGGCAAAAACAAGGGAAAATACATAAGGTTGGAACACAAGATAGGCGAAATGCCTTGAAAATACAGCGTTTTCAGAGGGTTTAACAGATAAATCAGAATTTGTTGAGCTTACTGAAACGGCTTATGGATGAACTCTATTATGTCTGAAACTGTTTTTTCACTTGTCAACAGATCGCCTCGAATACTGCTCTTCCCATATTGTCTGGCGGATAAAAACAGAATATCTGGCTCTTGCTCCGTTTGGTAAGCGAGAGCTTTTATAAAGTTCTCCTTATTTGTGTTGCTGACAACAATACAGCGTTTAGGAATTTTGAGGTATGCACTCAAAAGATCCGTTCTTCCCTGAAAAAAGCACTGACTGCGTTCATTAAACGAGAAGTAATTAGCGCATGGATAGTCACAATAATTCGGTAAAACGAAGTACGTTATCTCGCTATGGACGATTGCGTCAAGTATCTCACATTCCTTGTCTCCAATATGGGGACATGCTTCACTTTTCTCAAAACAATCATAATTACATCCACCGCATGCCTGAATGCTGAAATCTGAAAAGCAGTACAAAACGGAATACTTAGTATTCTCCTTAATCAGTCTTCCGATTTTGGTACAGTTTCCATTTGCTCTTGAACTAAATGAAACGATTACTGTTTTCATTCTCCATATTCCTCTCAAGCATAAATTGCGATTTGTATAATCGATTGTAACATAGAACCCCTGAAAAAACCATAGTCAATTCAGGATAAAGAACGGAAAGCGCAGTTGACCTGAGACAACTGCGCTGTACTTGCCGAAAGAAAGAAGAAAGTTGAAAAGCCCCCTTGACAAACCTTCTCTGACGGCCCTTTTTCAGTCCTCCGAAATGGACGGCGTATAGACGATCTCGGCGACCTTGCCGTCGACGATCGTGACCGACAGCAGCGCCGTGCCGTCGGCAAGGTTCCAGTCCGCATCCTTCAGCGCGGGAAACGCGTTTGCGGCGTCCTCCTCGCGCATACCGATCTTCAGGCCCTGCGGCGTTTCGACCATGTCGGTGGTAAGCCGGATCGCCGTGATCCGCGCGACGCCGTCGATCTCGTTCGTCGTGATCTCAAACGACGGATAGAAGTGCGCCACGTCCGCGTGGTCGAACGCGCAGCTCTCGCTCGTGTGCTCGCCGACCTTGCCGGAAAGCGCGGAAAGGACCGGCTCCGCCTCGTCGTAGATGCCGAAACGCACGCCGTCGGCTTCGAAATACAGATCGCCGTATTCGCCGCCGCGCACCGCGTTCGGGTCGATGTAGACCGCGTTCGGGTCGGTCTCCGTCTTGGATCCCGTGCCGCCGCAGCCTACCGCAAGCAGCATCAGAAGCGCCGTGATCAAAAGAATCGTTCGTTTCATTTTCCGTTCTCCTCCGAGATCTGTCTCTGTTTTTCCGCTTCGTAGCGGGCGGTCAGCGCCGCGTAGTCCGTATCGTATTCCGCTTCGCCGCGATGATCGGGAAGCGCATATTCCCGCTGCAGCCGTTCGCCGAGCCAGCGCGCCGCCTTTTCCGCGCCGAACACGTTCAGATGCGCGCCCTCGTCGTAGGTGTCGGTCTGCATGTCGATCCCGATCGCATCGTTCCGTTCGATCATATCAGTATACAGCAATCCGTGCGATTTTGCAAATGCTTCGACGTCCGCGCTCCATTCCGGGTACCAGTACGGGTCGATCGACGGGGACTTGATCAGCACGAGCGCGATCCCCCGCTCTTTGCAGAGCGCCGCCATCCGCCCGAGCCACTCCATGCTGCTTTCCGGCAGATGCTTTTCGCCGTCCTTCAGGATCGGCGGCGTCGGCAGGCCGCGATTCGGCTTCACGCCGGCATGCATCAGATAGCCCTTGAACGAAACCGGCTCGCCTTTCGAAAACCAGTATCGGACGTCCTCCCTCGTGAGTCCGGTGATGCGGTCGTGATAGCGAAGGAGCGGAAAGACGTAGCTCATGAGGTCCTCGCCCTCCGTCATGCTCGCTTTGATCGCGCCGAGCTTTGCGGCTCCCCAGCGCATGCCGTCGAGGTTCAGGCGGTTGTAGGCCTCGGACTGCGGCGCGCCGTACTTCAGCGCAAGCACGTTAAAGACGACGACCCTCGGCGTTTCGGTTTTGAGCGCGTCCTCCAGAAGATAATACGAATGCCAGACGAGCTGCTGCGCGCCGCCGCGGATGTACGAGGTGATCCCGTATTCGTTGTACAGCGTGACCGGCGAGAAGTTTTCGAACACCTCGCAGTCGCCGACGAACAGCACGTCGTGATCCGTCTTTTCGTCGTAATACTCGCCCGTCAGGTGCCCCTCGACGAGATCGTCGTGGTATTTCGGCGCGACGAGGCGCGAAGCCGCGTACAGCGCTCCGAGAAAGACGATACAGGCGAGCAGGATCCCGCCGATGACGAACAGCTTTCGTTTCATATCAGAACCGGTTGTAGATGAACTGCGAAGCGTCGAAGCCGAAGCCGTAACGCCCGAAGAGCAGGATCGTGCCGATCAGCACGAGCAGCACGCAGACCGACAGCACCGGTCCGCGCTTTAAGATGCGCTTTCGGATGGGCGCTTTGCGCTGCGCCATGGAGAGCGCGAACATCGCGAGCACGCCCAGGAACGCGATCGCGTAGTCGACATAGGAAAGCCCGAGCGATTGCACGCCGCCGCGGAAGACCGCGCCCCAGTTCCACGTCGTGAACATGGAGAAGAACGACGAGAACGCGTCCTTGACCGTTCCGTAGCAGTCGAGGATGCGCAGCGACGACAGCAGCAGCACCGTGCGGATCACGGTGAACCCGCGGTAGAACGCGCTCTCCGTAATCCTCGGAAACTTTGCGTGAAAGCGTGCATAAAGCGGCTTCAGCTCCTCGGACAGCAGGATCACGACGCCGTTTAGTAAGCCCCAGACGAGGAACGTCAGGTTGCTGCCGTGCCATGCGCCGGTCAGCGCCCACACAAACAGCGTGGCGAGGTATACCGGCACGCGCCGCGAAACGCCCGCGCCGAGCCTGCGCGTATTC
>JAEEGI010009713.1_pt1 | contig 21029 bp, 23 predicted proteins | sample 8958751 | NCBI WGS metagenome assembly JAEEGI01 (sample SAMN16246545, study PRJNA631951) | gut metagenome | biome: gut microbiome; feature: rumen; material: KS-attached | host: Bos | place: Iran: Karaj | collected 2018-10 | reverse complement strand
TCCTTGTGACTGCGACCTACCAGATTGGTATAGACTCTTTGTTGTAGGTTATTCCAAATAGCGGAACCCACAAGTCCGTAGTGTCCCGCTATATAAATTTTAGACTGTTTATTCAGCATATACCCGATTCTTATTTGACGATTCCACGCTCCAAATACTCAGCGAGATTCATCTTAACCTCTTCACTCGCACGCTCAACAGCGACCTTGGCCATATCTGCATCCACCATAATCCTCACAAGCTCCTCAAAAGAGGTCTTTGAAGGATTCCATCCGAGCTCGCGTTTGGCCTTCGATGGATCACCCCACAGATTCACCACATCAGTCGGACGATAGAAGTCTTCACTCACTTCAACAAGCACCTTGCCTGTCTTCTTGTCTATACCCTTCTCGTCAATGCCCTCACCCTTGAACTCCAGTTCGATGCCTGCATGCTTGAAAGCATAATAACAGAATTCACGCACACTATGCTGCTCGCCAGTTGCAATCACAAAGTCTTCTGGCTTGTCGTGCTGAAGAATCATCCACATACACTCCACATAGTCTTTTGCATATCCCCAGTCACGAAGCGAAGACAGGTTACCCAAGTATAGCTTATCTTGCTTGCCCTGTGCTATTCGTGCTGCAGCCAAGGTAATCTTACGGGTCACAAATGTCTCGCCTCGCCGCTCACTTTCATGATTGAACAAAATACCAGAACAACAGAACATATTATATGCCTCACGATACTCCTTCACAATCCAAAAGCCATACTGCTTAGCCACAGCATATGGACTATAAGGATGGAATGGCGTGTTCTCATTCTGTGGAACCTCCTCTACTTTACCATAAAGTTCAGAAGTTGATGCCTGATAGATACGGCATGTTTTAGCCAAGCCACACTGACGTACAGCCTCCAAAATTCGAAGTACACCAGTTGCATCTATATCTGCTGTAAACTCTGGAGAATCAAAGCTTACCTGAACATGGCTCTGAGCTGCCAAATTGTAGATCTCATCAGGTCGTACACTGCCAATAATTTTAATTAAGGCAAGGGAATCACCCATATGCCCAAAGTGCAAATGAAAATTGGCGGTTCCTTCTAAATGAGCGATACGTTCACGGTAATCACTTGAATTACGACGAATCATACCATGAACATCATAACCCTTTTTTAATAAAAACTCTGCCAAGTAAGAACCGTCTTGGCCTGTCACACCTGTAATAAATGCTTTTTTCATAAATAAAGTGTTTATTTTACTATTTATTTTTCTTTTTATATACACTGTTAGCTAATGGACTATCATATTTGCTAATGGCGCCCTCCACATCTAATGGTATAAATCTCAGTTGCTGGCTAACGTATAGTCCTGATTCCTTAAGACTTTTTGTAATTGTTGAATTCGCACCAATAGTTATATAGTCCCCTGTAGTTACACCACTACATATTACTGAGCGAGCACCTATATAATTATTATTCCCAATCACTATATCTCCATCAACACGAACATTCCGTTCTCTTCCCATATAAAATGCGTGAGTCCAAAATTGACTGCCTGCACCAGCTATCAAAGAATGGGCACCAATCGTTATGTCACTCGTAACATCAAACAAATGATTTGAAATAACAGCGGAACCTTCTTTCATCTTGAAACATGGCAGTTTATCTGATAATTCATTTTTATACGGAGTTATTATTCTATTCATACTATGAATCCATGCATTAGAGGAGATACTAACAGACATATACCCTTTTATTATATTAAGATGCTTTATCCTCCCCCCTACAATTTTAAATTTTTCGACATTTATAAAATTCAAATGTCCAATTTTTGTGTTTTCAGAAATATGAAACTCTCTACAACGTATCCAAGAAAACCCCACTTTACAGTTTTTCCCAATATAAATATGTTTTGACATAGAGAATATAACTCTACTCCAGGATGCTGGTAGAATCAAAAGACAAAGTGAAAAAAGAATTTTACACATAGATAGCCACAATAATTAGAATTTGCTTGCCAACTTATATCTAAAACCTTCACCCAACGGAGATACAAAATGTTTGACTAATAGCCTTATGGAATAGTAACATCTAAATATAATAACTTGTACTCTATTTGCTCCATTCTTTTTTAAGATAAAGCATAACTCATTTAGACGTTTCTTTTCGCTATCTTGAGAAACGCCTCCTAATCTGAAGGTTGCGAGTGGTTTATTTATATACTTATGTATTGCTTTTTGCTGCGAAAGACGTATAAACAGGTCTATATCCATAGAGTATCGCAATGCTTTATCAAACACTCCATATTTATTATAGGCACTTGATGAGACAAATGTTGCAGGATGGGCTCCTCTCATTTTTATCGGAATAAGAGGCCAGTACATAGTTGGTTTTTCAAAAAAAATAAAATTTGTTTGATCATTCCACACTTTACAGATCCCCCTATAAACATCAATCTCAGGATCAAATTCTTCAGCTACAATAGAAAGAGCATCTTCTTCCAATTTATCATCTGAATTAATAATTCCTATTATATCACCAGTAGACGCAGCTATTCCCTTATTGAATGCATCACTAATCCCGCAATCCGGTTCAGAAACGAAATAATCTATCATTTCTTTATATCTCTCAATAATAGCAAGTGTCCCATCCGTCGAACCGCCATCAATAACAAGATATTCCTTATTCAAATATGGCTGGTTAACAACACTTTTAATACATTCTTCAATATATTTCTCTGAATTATAGCAGACCGTAATGATTGAAATCCTTGGTTTTTCCATATTTTTATTCATTTAATAAATTTCTGTACACATTTTCTGTCTTCTTTGCCATTTCCGCCCAAGTAAATTTTCTGAGTTGTTCAATCCCTTTATTCTTTAAAGCGGTCAGTCCTACAGAATCAGACATCCCTTTATCCAAACTCTTGGCGATACTATCAGGCTCATTGGGATTAAAGAAATAAGCCGCATCTCCTGCAACTTCATGAAAGCACATAATGTCACTGACAAAGCAAGGGCAAGAACATCGGAATGCCTCCAAAATAGGAACTCCAAAACCCTCGCCCAAAGATGGGTAAACAAACGCTTCTGCATAATAAAGAAGGTTATACAATTCATCATCTGTTACAAATTTTTGAAAGACCCTTTTAGTTATCCCTAATTTATTTATTAGAGTTTTTTCTTGTTCATTAAAAGGCATTCCGGTACATACCAAATTGACATCTCCCTTTAACAAGCTGAAACCACGTAAAAAGTTATGGAAATTTTTATAGCCATTTCTGGCACCAATATAAAGGATGTAAGGATCTCTCTGAATCCTATCTTTTTCCACTTTTATCAAATCTTGATTCATTCCTAAATATATTGTTACAATCTTCTCTTCTGGAACATTATGATATTTAATTAAATCTATTTTTGTTTCATCACTAATGGCTATAATCTTTTGTGCTCTAGAACACGATTTCTTCATTCTTTTCGAAACAGCATTAGCATTGGGGAGCATTGACGGGAATTTGTCAAAATTTAAATCATATACTGTTACTACGACAGGCTTATTTGTATGATTACAAAAATAAGGATTATAAAATAATGGATGGAAAACATCATAATCATCTTTATGAAGATGATATAAACTTTGAGCGATGTTTAATGCTTTATAACAATCGTATTTCCATGATTTAGAATTCGCCCCCATAAAAGAATTATGAGTCACATGACACTCCGACAAATACACATTATCTGACCATATCTTAGGTAAAATCGGTATAATATCAGGAGACAAATTATTCATAAGTTCTAATGAATATCTACTAACCCCTCCTATTCTTTGGGTAAAGCCCTGATAGTCATATAATACTTTCATATAAGCTTTTAACTATTAGATTCAACATATTCTTTTATACGACGAGTGATTGTCTCCCACTCGTATTCGTCTAAATTATAATTGAGAGTTGCTCTATCTATCTCAAGAGCTTTCTTAATCGCTTCACACCAATCATTTATATTGTAGCCTTTAACCGTTATTCCCCTGCCTTCAACAACTTCAATCATTGCCGAATTATGAGCTGTTATAACTGGAGCACCGCATCGCATGGCTTCTAACTGTGGTAATCCAAAGCCTTCATTCAACGCTGCAGATATAAAACAATCTGTAATTGAATAGAGCTTACGTAGTAATATGATATCCACATAATCTGCAAAAACGACTGCCTCACGAGGGTAGTTTGGACCATTAAACTTTTGACTCAAACTTGAAATCTTCCATCCCCTACCACCAACTACCAACAGTTTCAACGTAGGTATTTCTTTATGTATTGCCTCCATTACATTAAGAAGAAAGACCAAATTCTTCCGTGGCTCCAATGTTCCTACGAACAGCAAAAACTTATCAAATATACCAAACTTCTGCTTGATCTTTGTTTTTTCACTCTCTGAGACTGGTTCATAACGAAACAATTCTGAACATGAACATGCAACGAGAATATCTTTTTGCCGACGATCAGGGTAATACTCTTCAATCTTTTGTTTTGTATAATTAGAGATACTTAAAATCAAGTCTGCTTTTAATATACTAGCATTAAAACTTGTTTGACCAATTAATTTATTATGAAATGATTGAGAATTACTATATTCCTTAGCAACTACATCATTTACACTAACAAACTGACGTATGCCCGATGGAACGAATAATGGTCTAGAAGGCGCAGGGGACCACATAATGTCAACCTTATATCTTTTACATTGTCTAATATATTCAGTATTATACCAAATAAGATGCTTATTTAACACACGTAAAGGACATATCACTTTTATAACATTACGTCCATTTATAGGCAATACCGCCTCATGGAACTCCGAAGGAGCCATTAAATACAGCTCCCATTCTGGCAAAAAACTCTGCATGGCGATAATCATATCCGCCAACAATTTAGAAACTCCAGTTGGCCGTAATGTCAAGCACCTACAATCAACACCGATTTTCATCAGTTACAATATGAAAAAATAAAATAAAAGAACGAATATTGACTTTTGAATCAAAAAGGTCAATACACTAGTGTCTCTTAATATATGTTAATCAGATTTGAAGTCCAAATAGAGTTGCCGATCATCCGGTTTGACAGTATCCTTGAGAGGCTTGAGCAGATCATGGATGCTGTCCATGGTGAGCGAAGACTTGCCAAGGATTCGCATGACCTCGAAGACGGGTCTGCCAATCTTAAGGTCATGCTCAATGATGGCAATGAGGCAGTAGGTGATAATGGCCACGTGTATCTGTATGCGGACTGCGTTTTCAGATTCTCCCCAAAAGCGCTTGACTTGAAGATGCTGCTTGATCCATTTGAAAAAGAGTTCCACCTGCCACCTATATTTATAGAGCAGGGCAATGTCCTTCGCACTGAGGTAGAAGTTGTTCGTATAATAGACGAAGCTTCGATGAAGCTCTGGCGCATAATAGACAATTCTTCTGATAACACCAGGATACTTCTCCTGATTCCCCTTCTTGGTGAAGCGAATGGTCTGGTCTTTGAGCACGTTGTCTGCTCCATCGAGAATACTCTCGCCATCGACAATCTCATAGGCAGGCTTGCCCTTCTCCCTGATGATGAAGAATGCCCCAAACACACTGATTCTATAGAGTCTGGCGAGGTCAAAGTAGCCTCTGTCAAACACATAGCACGCCAGAGGCTCATACGTGAACCAGTCCATAGAGTTGACGTCGTGTACTTTGGCATTGGTGATTCTGTAGAACACGGGTATTTCCGTGACAATGTCAATCTGAGTATGAATTCTGATGCCCGACTTCGTGCTTCTGAACTCTGCCCATCTGAATACGGACATACAGAGGTCAATAGTCGTGGAGTCGATGGCATAGAACCTTCCGTGCAACTCGAATTTCTTCGTGATACGTTTGGCTTGGGCAATAGACACCATGTAGAAAGCGAACTCCTCAAAGATACGATGGTCTCTGAGAGCATTGGCCTTAGACAACATCTGTCTGTTAACGGGCTGATGGCCAAATCCGAGGTGTTTAGACTTCTTAGCATGGGCGGTTGTCATATCTGTGAGTTCCCTGAGACTACCACACCCCATCAGCTGGCCGAACATCAGAACCAGCAAATGGTTCCAGTGAGACATGGCCCAGCCTTTGGTCCTATCGCCAAACTTGGCTACGATGCGGTTGAACTGCCTCTGTGGGAGAAACTGGGTAATCTGTGCAAAAACGTACCTTCCTATATGCATATCTGCTCCGATTTTGAATCGGATGCAAAGATAGGCATTTCAAAACCCGGACAGGGTGTCGGAGGGCTAAAACGTTGTGCATGAGATGCTTAATTTTGATTTTTAATAATTTTAAGAGACACTAGTGAGGTCAATATAATTAACTATATTAACATTTTCAGTTTCCGTGGAAGACAAAAAAACCAGAGCAACACTCTTTCAACAAAGCTCATTTTTAATTGGCACTGTTCTTGCTGGTTCCAACGGGTTTCATGCGCTATGCGAAGTCCCTTTAACAACGTCATTACAATTTTCTTTGACAAACAAGAAGGAATATGTAATTTAAAAAGCACACATTTCCACAATTTAGGCATTATTACAAAATATTGGGGATATATTTTATAAGAAGTATTATTTGCAATTCTATAACAGAAGAGTGGTAATCTATAAAAAACACTCCCACATTCAAAAATATTTTTTATATTTAATGCATAATCTGTTGCGGGGTAATACTCTTCATTATAACCTCCTAAACACATTACTTGAGATTTGAGAAACAAACTACCTACCCCATTTGACGGGTTTTCGAGTATAATATCCCACTTGCCATATTCGTATTTCTTTTTAAAATAAATACTATCACAATCATATCTTTTTAGAGGGAAGTGAGTATCTTCATCTATATCAATGTGTGCAGAAAAAATGGGTTTGTTTGGATATCTTTTATGAATCTCCAATAAAGTTGACAAACAATTAGGAAGAAGCATATCATCGTCATGACAAAAAGTAATTAACTCTGCTCGAGCTAATTCTATCCCTCTGTTAAAATTACCAAACATCCCAATGTTCTTTTCATTTCTATAATAATATAGATTGGATAATGATAGTTCTTCAATAAATAATAGTGTTTCACTTTTCTCTCCATCAAATGGAGTATTATCGACAACAATTATTTCATATAAAATATCACAATCTTGATTGACAACAGAAAGAAGTGCGTCTTTAAAATATTGCGGGGATTGAAATATCGGCATTATTATACTTATACAGGGCGATACACAACTTGAAATATCGCCATACTGCAAGATGCTTTTTACATCTTCGTATTTTGAAAAATTGTTTATATAGTCAAATAAAGGTGTCATCTTTTTACTAATTTATTAATTTCTAATCCACTTACCAATGCCTGATCGCTCCACAAATAATTCCACTCTCCAAAACGGCCTATTGTTTCTATCTCTATAGAAGTGAGATAGTCGCGAACAACTTTCTTTGCATCATAAATGGGTTCTGTGAAAAAAAGTGGCATACTTTTCAAAACCAAGATGGATAAACAAAATGTTTTCTTGTCTGAGGTTACCTTACTCCTCCCCTCATTAACTATTTTAGTCCATTCCAAGAAACATCCGTATTCCTCTTTCCACATCTATTTCGGCTTTCCATCCAGGAACAGGCTTACCTATCCAAGGAACCATGACCTCACGGTCACGATAAGGCTTCCCGCCCCATTCGATATTGAGTTTTCGTCCTGACATTTCACAGAATAATTGTGCTAACTCTTTAAGTGGAATTTGTTTCCCTGATGTCAACACATATTCCTCGTCAAGTTTCTCGTCGTTTGATAATAACTCAGCAAGGCGGGTAAATCCAGCAATAATGTCAGTAATATAAATCAAATCTATCTTTTGTTCACCAGGAGACATCTTCAATACTTCACCACTCTCAGAGTAATCTTTGAAGAGCTTAAACAGTTTCTTACGGGTATCATTCGGGCCATAAGTATCACAAAGCTTCAGAGTGCAGAAACGAATTCCGAAAACATCGCTGTAATATTTAGCCATATCAATGAAGGCCTGTTTGGTGGCAGCATAAAGGTTTACCGGATTGTAGGCAGTTCCTTTCACATTATAGTTTTGCCAGATACTACCCGTGTTCAGGAACCATTTTACTGTTCCAGCTATAGAAGCGGCTTCCAAGACAGCTGTCCCGAAATAGACATTGGATAAAACCAAGTCTTTCATCTGTTCTGGAGTATGAACTGTCAGATAAAGTGAGGCAAGATGAATAACGCCCTCTATCTCGTTGGTCTTGATATAATCAGCAAGATGCTGAATATCATCGGTCATTACAATGCCCGGAAGTCCCAACTTCTCTGGATCCCCTTCAAACTGTCCCAGAATGAACAATTCGTTATTCTTTCTAAGCTCGCGGGTAAGGTTTGTACCAATAAAACCCGTTGCACCTGTTACTAATATTCTCATTAGAATGGTGAATTAAAATCGTTTAACTTCTCAAATGTCAAATCTCTACCTGAACGGATAGGATTATCTATGCCCCAATCAAAACCAAAGGATGTTGCATCTATTCCACAATCATTGTCCTTGGCATAACATGTGGTCTGTGCGTAGTTAACAATGCTGCCATCTTCCAATGAAACAAAACCGTGCGCAAAACCTTTAGGGACGTACAGATATTGTCCTTTCTGGTCATCAAGTTCTATAGAAAAGCACTTACCATAAGTTTTACTATTCTTCCGAATGTCCACTACTACATCCCTTATGTGACCTTTGCTCACATAAACAACTTTTGTGTGATCAAAAGGAGGATTCTGAAAGTGCATTCCTCTCAGCACATTTGCCTTATTTACAGAATAGTAGAATTCCTTGAAATCGCAATCTAGGCCATTCTCCTTAAAGAAGTCGTAATTGAACAACTTCTGGAAACCACCACGGTTGTCCTGGAAGTTAACTGTCTGCAAAACAAGCAGTCCCTCAAATGGAGTTTTTAATATTTCCATTGTATGAATCTTTCAATTTCATCAATACAGATGCTGTAAACATCTTCTTTCTGATAGCGTTTGTACCAATCAGAAGTCAAAATGGCACACTGAGTCGCATCCAATCTTGGTTTCCAACCCAAACGTGTCTCAGCTTTGGTAATGTCAAGCATCAGGAGATTTGCCTCATGAAGCGCATTTGGATCTGAAACATCCTTCAGCGCTCCATAGCCAAAATTCTTAATCATGGCTGTCGCCACTTCCCAAACAGTCAGCACACTCTCATGTTCCGGTCCAAAGTTCCAACCCTCACAATACTCCGTGGGATGTTCCCACATCTTTTGAGCAAGCAACATATAACCACTCAGCGGTTCCAATACATGTTCCCAAGGACGAACAGCCTTCGGGCTACGGATGTCAATAGGCTTGTCTGCTTCCAAAGCACGAATGCAGTCAGGAATGATGCGGTCTTTGGCCCAGTCACCGCCACCAATTACATTACCGGCACGTACACTGGCAAGACTCATATGGTGTTTCTTACCATAATCCTCAGGATTGAAGAAGCTCCTACGCCAACTTTGAATAGCTATCTCGCAAGCACCCTTACTGGAACTATAGGGGTCATAACCACCAAATGGATCATCCTCCTTATAGCCTCGCATTTGCTCATTGTTGTCATAGCACTTGTCGGTGGTAATCATAACGCCAACCTTGACGCTTTCCGTTGCACGGATGGCTTCCATAATGTTGATGGTTCCCATCACGTTGGTCTGATAGGTTTCGACAGGAATTTCATAACTGAGACGCACCAAAGGCTGTGCGGCCAAATGGAAGACGATCTCCGGCTGGTACTGAGCAAAGATTTCTTTCATCTTCTCTCCGTCGCGAATGTCTGCACGGATATCTGCCTTGATCTTTTTACCAATGCCAGAGAGAACGAAGTTATCCTTTTCGCTATAAGGTTCCAGACCTACACCTACCACTTCTGCTCCCAGTTCGTGGAGCCAGATGCCGAGCCAAGAGCCCTTGAAACCAGTATGACCGGTTACAAGGACTTTCTTGCCTTTATAGAAATTATTGAAAACGTCAATGTTCATGTTCTTGAAACTCGAAACCTGAAACTTATTTTGCATGTGCAATGCAAAATTCCCGTATGCACTTAATCATCCACAGGTTCATTTCCTTGGTCATGCCGGGGAATACACCAATCCAGAAGCCATTGGTCATCACAAAGTCGGTATTCTTCAGTTCTCCAACAATGCGGTAGCCTTCACCTGTCTGACGCATCTCGTCAAAGCAAGGATGCTTTGTCAGATTACCTGCAAAAAGATTGCGGGTCTGAATCTTATTCTGCTCCAGATAACTTGTCAGTTCATTGCGGGTGAAACCAGCATCTTCTTTTACGGCAATCAAGAAACCGAACCAAGAAGGATTGCTATTATTCTCAGCCACAGGAAGGATCAGTCCAGGCACATCTTTCAGACCATCATATAGCATCTGATAGTTGGCACGACGAACAGCTACAATCTGATCCAGCTTATCCAACTGTGCGCAACCAACGGCAGCCTGCATGTCAGTTATCTTTAAGTTGAAACCAAAGTGACTGTAAACATACTTGTGGTCGTAACCTTGAGGCAGTTCACCAAACTGACCCGTGAAACGCATACGACAGGTATTATCCACACCAGAAGCGCACCAACAATCACGCCCCCAGTCACGGAACGAAAGCGTAATCTTGTTCAGCAACGGATCGTTGGTATAGACGGCACCTCCCTCGCCCATAGTTATGTGATGAGGAGGATAGAAACTGCTGGTTCCAATATGGCCCCATGTGCCTGTCTTCTTGGTTACGCCATCAATAGTATATTCAGAACCCAGGGCATCACAATTGTCCTCAATCAGCCAAAGGTTATGCTTCTCGCAGAAAGCCAGCACTGCCTTCAAGTTAAAAGGATTACCCAGCGAATGAGCCATCATTACCGCCTTGGTCTTGGGGCTATAGGCTGCCTCCAACTGAGTCACATCAATATCAAATCCCGGGAGTGCCACATCTACAAACACCGGGATTGCGCCATATTGAATAATAGGCGTAACAGTGGTGGGGAATCCTGCTGCTACAGTGATAATCTCATCCCCCTTCTTGATTCTACGGTCGCCCAACTTATGAGAAGTCAACGTATAGAATGCCAGAAGATTAGCACTGGAGCCAGAGTTGGTTACAGCACAAAACTTCACACCCAACCAATCTGCCAAGCGACGCTCAAACTTATGCGTCCAAGGGCCTTGGGTCAGCCAGAAATCCAGCGATGAATCCACCAGATTCACCATCTCCTCATCATTGAAGTAGCGGCCTCCATAGTGGACAAATGACTTACCTGGTTCAAACTCCTTCTTCTGAGCATGAACCTCTTTATAATACTCTCGCGTCAGATCTAAAATCTGCTTTTTTAATTCTTCTTTCTTAGACATATTTTTATTACTTTCTATTTGCTATAATCAGGAATGTTGGGAATCGACCTGTCCCATTTCTTCCAAGGTGCTTTGTTGGATTCCAACAACTTTTCGAGCATTGACTTTTCGCGCACATTATCCATACACTGCCAAAAACCTTCGTGAATGTATGACATCAGCTGACCTTCCTTGGCAAGAGTTTCTAACGGCATTCGTTCAAATACTGTACCATCTCCTTCGATATAATCAAATACCGATGGTTCTAATACCATATACCCAGCATTGATTGGAGCACCATCCGAAAGATTCTTCTCGCGGAATGACCGAACAGCATTATCGCCCCCTATATTGAGTACACCTTTATCCTGTGCAATCTTCACAGCCGTAAGCGTTGCCTTCTTTCCATGAGATTTATGGAATTCCAACAGCTTGTTAATATCAACATCACAAACTCCATCTCCGTATGTCAACATAAAGGTTTCGTTACCTACATACTTCTGGATGCGTTTAATACGTCCACCGGTCATAGTATTATATCCAGTATCTATAACCGTAACCTTCCAAGGTTCAGGATGGCTCTCATGTATAGTTACTTCATTCGTTCCATTTCGGAAATCAAAGCTGACATCAGAGTTATGCAAGAAATAGTTACTAAACCATTCTTTAATATATTCCTGCTTATATCCAGCACAAATGATAAACTCATTGTGTCCGTAATAGGCATATTCCTTCATAATATGCCACAGAATAGGCATACCACCAATCTCAATCATTGGCTTAGGCTTGAAAACAGACTCCTCAGAAATTCGGGAGCCAAAGCCTCCTGCTAATAATACTACTTTCATAATTTTTATTACTCTAGTCCCAATATAGTGACTAATTATAAACTGTCATTCTGAAACAATTGAAGATATAAATCTTCTTTAACTCACGACATACTAAGATCTTGGATCTTCATCCCTCACTTTTGTACAGATTGTTTCTAATCAATATATACTTTACAATTGCCAGAAGCAACCTCCAGTTACTCTTTTTTTCATAAGAATTATCCCTTAAGATTTTTCTGTTCTCATCATACAATTCCATTCCCGTTCCAATATACTCAAAAGAAGATTTTTCTGAAATGGTCTGGGTCATACATTTATCTACTATATCCTTATAGATTTCTGGTACGCAATTTAGGCCAGACCCATCCCATCCCATATTTCTGACAAGTGAGACTCTTGGCATAATAACATCCAAGCCTTCTATTGCCATCATAATGCTATAATTCCAATCACTTAGACTTGAATGCGATGCATTACATTCCGCTAAAAATTTTATTGCATGGACATTTCCACTTTTTCTGACTTTCATAAAAGAATGTAGACTGAGTCTTTTACGAAAATATTCAGAAGAAATTGGTTCCATGTACTCTTTATACTTATCCCGCCAAATACCACACCCCCATGCTGAGAAATTGACATTTTGCCGGAAGAAAGTGTTATCCTCAAATTTAGCAGGACATAAAAGTTTGTATCCATTGATGGATAAAACCGTCCTGTCTTTTTCAAATTTCTCCAATCCCTTATTCATAAAAATTAAAAAATTGGGAGAAAAAATATTATCATCTTCTGTTGTGATACATCTATCATAAGTTTTAAATACTTCATTCGTTAATGAGGTTATATTCCCATGCTCAGAATAAAAATAGTTGGTTTCACGATATATTTTATTTAGCGAATGAAATCCAAGATCTCCACAATTGTCTAAATAGTTTTTTATCAAACGGTATCCTTCCCAGTACTTCTCACTTGGAGGATAGTCAACAGCCACAAAAACGTCTGTGTGGTCAGCCCAGACACATCGCGACAAGGATTCTATACATTCCCTGAAATGTTGATATCGATTAACTGTTGTTATTAAGACAGGAGCATATTTCATAAATACCAATCTTTAATATTATTCATTATTTGTCACCAGCCGACTTCCATACATTAATCATAGAGTCATACGTCCTTCCCTGACTGTTCCAGATATACAAATATTTCTGTGCATTATCGAAAAGTGGTTCTGTTAGATTTCGGCGTCCCATGCTCATAAACATCATAAAAAAAGCAACAAGTGGCACTATATACGGAATTTTCTTCTTACCTATAAAAATAGACGCAAATACAATTGCCATAAAATGATAGAACAATATGATATAGCGACCTACAAGTTCAATTTGGTTGGCAACTGGTAATAGTAAGACCCCTATCGCAAATAGGTTGTAGGCGAATACAAATGGTTTACCAAGTTTGGGAACCATTTTATAACCATATAATAATAGTAAACATATAGTAAAGATCTCTGTAATGCCAGGAAACGACGGCTTACTGGAACCGTCATTTCCCGAGGTAAGCCAATAGTCTATATCATTACCATAATGTTCATAGTTCTCTGAGAGGACTGTAATTATATTAGCGAGATCTGCAAAACGCAACATAAAACTTGTCTGAAATGCTAAACCAATAACGAAAAAAAGAGGGATAGAATACATCGGAGAAAACACCCCTTTTTTCCACTTATATACAATATAGAAGAGAATGGGAATAGGTAAAAAAGCGTAATGTATTAAACAAGCGATAAGACTAATTACTATATATTTCCGTAGCCATTTACATCCACCTCGAATCATGAATGCCAATGCAATCATAAATACAGAAAATGCAAAATACCATTTGACCATATTTTCTACAAAGAACAGAGATATTAATACGAACCAAGGCAATGCTATCGGAAGGGCTTTACCATATTCTCTTAATAAAAAAAGTAGGCCAACTATAAACAGAAAACTCATAAACATCACGCACCCTTGCCAAGGGAGTCCAACTACAATACAGATTTTTTCGAACACAAGAAAACCTATATTCTGAATCGACTCACCATTGGATTCTAACACCTCATAGTCCTGACCATAGTAATTGTAGTCTAGTCCGCGCCCATAACGTAATCCTTCATTAAGCGTATATGCCAACATAGCAATAAGACCAGCCTTGGAAAAGACTTTCCCGCTCAATGCCAAATGCTTACCTGAGCAATATATCACAAAAAGCATTAACAACAATAGAAAAACATAAGTTATCGTTACCATAACGCCTTCACAATAGACTTAAGATATGACAACTCTGGAAATCTGAATACATAGGATATTGTTAAATAGAATATTACTCCTATTGTTACTCCCATAATAATCTGAAGGACTTTGCTGTCTATCAGTTGGGTACACGAAAAAACCAATACAAACATCAATAAAGATGCCACCAAGACTCCTGCCAAGTCTTTCATTTGCATCAAGAAGCCGACACGTATTAACTTATTAGTATAATATGTATTGATAACCAGGCAGATGATAGTTGTCATAATTCCGCTGTAACACATGACAAGAAGCCCAAACGGAACGCTTATGCAAAGAACAATAACACCCACTATCTTTTTTATTATCTCTAACCTCAGGAACAGGTCTGAGCGACCTTTCACTTGTAAAATATTCAGGTTTAATCCATGCACAGGATACCACATCAAACTGAAGCAAATGGGAATGATTAAAGTTGCAGCGAAATGCCATTTTTCTCCAATTAGCAGCTCAACCAGTGGATAAGCGACGCCTGCCAATCCACACATCATGGGAAATATGATAAAGGCAGAAAGACTTAGAAACATTCTATAGTCTCTTTTAAGACGCTCATCTTCATCCTGTATGCTACAAAGAACAGGATATGAAACGCGATGGAGTACCTCTGACAGGTTCGAAGAAGGCAGTTTTGTAAAGCGGTCAGCCTGTGTATATTGACCAAGAATATCTGCTGTGAAAAGCTTTCCGATGACCAATATGTAGACATTATTATAAACAGTATTCAACAGTGCGCTTACCAAAAGTTTTGACCCGAAAGTAAAAAGTTCCCTAAAAGAATTCCAAGAATACAGCATCTTAGGATGCCAACTGGAGTAAAACCACATTAAGGCTGTCACTATTATCGCATTTGTCAACTGCTGAAACACTAGAGTCCAAACGCCATATCCATTTAATGCCAAATATATACCAAATCCGCCAGAGACAAAAGCGGCAATAAATGACGCCTTTGCCTGAGTCCTGAAGTTAAGGGTTGCAGTATAAATGGCACGCTGGACTAATGCAAAAGAATTGATTACGACAATAAGACATAAGACACGCATCAACAGACACAACTGAGGCTCATTATAGAAACCTGCCACCCACGGAGCAATCAGACAAAGAAGCAGATATAGAAAAAGGCTCACTACAATGTTAAAATAAAACACCGTAGAATTATCCATATCTGTCCTATCCATCTTTCTTATCAGGGCCTGAGAAAATCCGCTATCTATCAACGTTTGGGCGACGGCAATGAAAACAGTAAGCATTCCCACCAATCCAAAGTCCTTCGGATCCAAAATACGGGCAATAATAAGCATCACGAGGAACTGTACGCCCTGCACGGAAAATCGCTCCACGCTGCTCCAAATGACTCCCCTGACAGTTCTATTCTTTAAGGACCCTTCTGCCATATATTATAAACTCATACAAAACAGAATAACATCATTTAACAACACGTCAGTCCGCCATCAACAATGATTTCTTGTCCTGTCACCCATTTGGATTTGTAAGAGACAAGGAACTCTACGGCATTGGCAATATCTTCGGGAGTCCCATCACCTAAAAGATACCGTGGATTAATAACGCCATCATTAGCATCATAAAGGAACTGAGTGGTTCTTGTTTTTACTCCTCCTGGCATTACTGCATTTACTCTTACTTTAGGAGACAATTCTGCTGCCAAAGATTTCATTAACCCCAACATCCCTGCCTTTACGGCACTATAAATAGTATATCCTTTCGTACCCATAATGGCTGAGACACTGGAAATCATAACTATGCTTTTAAGAGCATCTTTATTCACTTTCTTAGATGCCAACAACTGGGTTATAGCAAAGATGGAAAAGAGCGCAATATCAAAATTCTTCTTAATAAATGCATAATCCAAAACTCTCAAAGGTTTAATTGCAAAGATACCGGCAGCAAATACAGCATGAGATATCTGGATGTCATTTCCCAATATATAGGATTGAAGGATGTCTTTTGCCTCTTCAACCTCAGAAAGGTCTAAAGACAAAACTCTGTGTTTCTCCGGATTCTGGAGTCCACTGATGGTTTCTTTCAAATCTTCTTGTTTTAAATCTGTCAGTAACAAAGTATGTCCATTATCCTCCAAAATCTTGCAGATTTGTCTACCTATATCCGAAGTTGCCCCAGTTATTAACGTATAACCCATATTTCTGTCTAAGATAATTATTTATTTGGCCTCTATCAGAGCAATAAGCTCCGCAACAGTTTTCAAATCACGGATCTCATTGTTCTTCAATTGTTTCTTGTAGTGTTCTTGTGCATAAGCTATGATAGAGAGGATTGACAATGAATCCCAAGCTTCGAATTCTGCCAATACATCATTTTCATTCACCACGTCTTCTTCCAATATCTCTGCAAGATCTATCAAAAATTGTTTTTTATCCATAATACTAAAATTCTATGATTTTATTAAAATTCAAATTACCTACATTCATTAAGATTGAAGACCATGTAAGTCCTACGCCAAACCCTGCCATACACATCTTGTATGATTCTTTTTCAAGTTTATCTCCAAGATTATAAGTAATACAGATTGGTACAGTTACGCCACTGGCATTTCCGAAGTTCTCCACTATATTGCTTGGCATCTTATCATAAGGTACACCAATAGCATCTGCTAATTTGTTCAGCATAAACTTATTGGGTTGGTGGAACATAAACCAATCAACATCATAACTCTTTATATTTGCTCTCTCAAGCAAATGATGAATCATTGGAGGAACTTCGCGTTGAACAAAATTGAAAACATCATCACCTTGCATTACCAGATTATCTAATGCCCTTAAATTACCAGCTTCATCTTCATACTCAATAGCAGTCTCGGGAGAAGAAGGGTGTCGGAATCCACCTGCCGGAATATTTATTGCCAATGCACCTGTTCCATCCATATTAACAGAGCAAAGTATATCTTCACCATTATCACAACTTTCAACAATTGTTATGGATGCGGCATCCCCCATCAAAGGCCGGCTATTTCTATCATGCTTTGACACTTTGGGGCTGAGAACATCAGCATTCATCAGCACGACCTTATTAATTGCTTCTTGTTCCGATAGCATAAATGCCTGTATCAATCCTATTTCAAAGCCAGCGCACCCTTGATTGATATCAAGGCATATCATATCATGCTTCATATTGAAATGGCCTTGGATAAGATTGCTAGTAGGAGGCATATAATAATCTGGCGACTGTGTCACCAAGATCAATGCATCAATGCTATCTTTTTCAAGCAAACCTTTGTCGAACAGAGACTGTAGTCCAAAGATGCAAAAATCAGAAGAGCACTGTCCTTCCGCTGCTATGCGATGGGTATTATAGCCCATCACCTTCTTCAGGCGTAAAGACTTCTTTTCTGGGAAATTATAATCTCCCATTTCTTCTTCAAAAGGAACTATCTTCTTGGGAAGTATCGTCAGTATCCCAGAAATCTTTTTGTTTTTAAACCTAAAATCCATTTACTTTGCTCCGCTTTTCTTTAACAATGCTTCTATGCTGGCTACAGTTGAGAAGTTAGATGCTATGACATCAACTCCATCAATCTTTATTCCAAACTGCTCTTCGAGCTCATCCACTAGACTAACCATATCAAAGGAATCGATCATTCCCTCTTCAATGAAATTAACACCTTCTTCCGTGAAATCAAATTCCGGGCGTAAATCTGTTAAAATCTCAATAATTTTCTCTTTCATAATAATAATAGTTTAAAATTTCAAAATTGTACCACCCCAACTTAAGCCAACACCAAAACCAGAAATCATCACATTATTACCAGATATAATAATTTGATTATCTATGCAATCTTTCAATCCTATTAGCACCGTTGATGATACTGTATTTCCTGTTTTTGCCAAATTTACATAGAATTTATCCTTTGGCAAAACACATACTTTACGAATAGTATTCAACATAAATTTATTTGCCTGATGAAAAACATAATAGTCAATATTATCTTTTTCTAAATTGTTTTTTTTCAATATCTCTTTCATCATAACAGGCACTGCTTCGAGTGTGAAGTTGAAAATATTACCTCCATTCATATAAAGGTAATCGTCATACCAAACATGACCTTCTTCATCTTCTACAAACTCACCTGTAGACTTCTTCTGACGGGAAGCCCCTGTTTTAACAATCAGGTTATTTGCACCACTTCCATCCGTACCAAGAGAGAATTCGCCAATCTCAGCAAAACCATCTGTTGAGATAAGACATGCTGCTGCCCCATCACCAAAGATGGAACGGTTGCTTTTGTCTGATGGATGCAAATACTTTTGGTATGTCTCAGCTGTTAGCAACAACACGTTTTTAGCAATTCCCGCAGCTATCAGACCTTTCGCCATAGCCATGCCATATATACAACCAGAACACCCGAGGTTATAATCGAAAGCACCTGCAGATGTTGTTATATCTAACTTGTCCTGAAGAACACATGCCGTTGAAGGCAAGAAATAATCTGGACTCTGGGTGCAAAGCATCAGGAAATCTATTGATTTTGGGGCAATTTGATACTCCTCAAACAACTTTCGTGCAGCTTTCTCTGCCATATCTCCTGCAGTTTCTTTCTCGGCGGCTAAATGGCGAGAATCCACACCTACTTTCTGAGCGACTTTATCTACGCTCCACTCGGGGAACTCCTTTACCAGTTCCTCATTGGTAACCACCTTTTCAGGCAGATAATAAGATATACCTTTTATAAATGCTTTCATTATTACAGTTGGCCACCTCCTGATATTTTCACATTACTTCCTGTCATCCAAGTGCTTGCATCACTCAGCATATACACTGACAAGTTTGCAATATCCTCTGGCGTTCCATATCTTTTTAGGGGATATTTATTTTCGTCTTCTTTTAACTTCTCTTCTTCTACGCCTTCCTGATATATCAAATCAGTCCAAACCATTGCCGGACTAATACAATTCACTCTAATCTTCCTGGGTGCCAATTCCAAAGCAAGACAGTTGGCATAGGAAATAATGGCTCCTTTAGATGCACTATACACCGAATTACCAAAACTTGCAGACCAGGAAGCAATAGAAGCAATAAAGACTATTGATGCGCCCTTGTTTATCTTCTTCTGACGAAGTAATTCTGCCTGCAACATAACTGGAGCTTTGAAATTGGCATCCATTACTTGATCAAAAGCTCCTTCTGTCAAAAATTTGCAAGGAATACGTTGGCCGATACCTGCACAATGAACTACTCCATCAAGAGCAGGTAAACAATCCATCATTTTACAGACAGACTCTCTATTTGTCAAATCGGCTGCTACCATTTGATGTTTACCCTCCTCTAATAAAGCAAGGGTTGCGTCCAATTTATACTGGTTACGACCATTTAGGACAACAGTTGCACCCATCTTGGAACACGCTACAGCGATGCCCCGCCCTATACCAGACGAAGCACCTGTCACTAAGATTGTTTTTTCTTCAAGTGAAAAAGGATTGAAAAACGTCATTATTTAGAAGCAATCAGATTATACAAATCCTCGACAGTCTCACATTCACGAATCTCTTTTCCTGTTATAGTTTTGCCATACTGCGTCTTTGCCATAGCAATTACACTCATACCAATTAATGAGCCCCACTCATCTAATTCGTGAAAGCGGGTATCTGCTAAAATCTCAGAAGGATCAGTATCATCAAATTGATCAGCAAAAATTGATACAAAATCTTTTAATTCCATAACTATAAATTTTTAATAAATGTATAATCACTAGTACCGTCAGGCATAGCTCCTGTTAACTTATGAATCTTAATAACCTTTTTATTTGTAGACTTAGCCCAAAAATATGCATATTTGAGACCTTTTTCTATCATTATGTTATATACATCAAATAATAGATAAAGACCCTCACCGCTTCTGTCTATCCATAAATTCAGATAGCATTTTCTTCCTTCAATAGTATATATAATAACGCCTTTAACTTGATTATCCTTCTTGTTCACAATGACCTGATTATTACCAATCATTTCCAGAATGTCACTCTTGGATGGTAAATAATCAGTATAAACGGAAAACTCATCACAATAAATAAGATTCATTATACCATCAACGTCTTCCCTTCCTGCGATAACGCCGATGTCACTTTCTCTTTTCTCTATTTGTGTATTATAATACCTGTCATATCTTGCATAGGGTTCAAAACCTGAATCTTTAAGAAGAGCTTTCCATGTATCAGTACCATTTTTTGTAGGAATATTCAATACATATTTATTGTTATCCAATGATTTCAACAATTTCAACAAATCATCATGATTCGTAGAACAAATATACAATCTATAAAAACCTTCTTCGATTTTCCTAACCAAAAGGGTGGTTGCCGTTTCTAAGATATCGTATTTACATTTTATATCAGCACCATAAAAATTATAATATATTGGTTTATTCTCACGTTTGAATACTGGTAATTTGATATTCAATTCCCAAGATTCAATGGGTG
>JAEEGI010009711.1_pt1 | contig 21030 bp, 33 predicted proteins | sample 8958751 | NCBI WGS metagenome assembly JAEEGI01 (sample SAMN16246545, study PRJNA631951) | gut metagenome | biome: gut microbiome; feature: rumen; material: KS-attached | host: Bos | place: Iran: Karaj | collected 2018-10 | reverse complement strand
GATAGGATACCCAAAGCGTTTCCTGCACGAGGCCGGTCTGCGCGGCTGCCCAGACGGCGCCGTAATCCTGAGGCTCCCGCTTTTTCAGGAAGAGAATTCCGCCGCCGATCAGCAGCAGGCCCAGCAGCAGGCAGGCCGCCGCGGGGATCCACCGTTTCATCAGGCGCCGCTGCTTTTCCGCGCGCTGCGCCGCTTCTTTTTCGTATTCCATTGCCCCGGCGATCAGGTCGGGACTCGTCTCATTCATGGCATTTTCCCAGAGCTTCATACTTCATAACCCTCATCTTTCAGTTTGGCTTTGAGAGCCTGCCGCGCCTTTTTCAGCTCTTTTTCCACAGTGGAACGGCTGACGAAAAGGCGGCGGCTGATCTCTTCCACGGAGCAGGAAGCGTAGTAACGGTACAGGAAAATGGCTCTCAGGCGGGGCGGCTGGCGGCGCAGAAAGTCCTCAATGCTCGCGGCCAGTTCCTTTGCCAGCAGGGCGTCCTCCGCCCCGGAGGCATCCGGCAGCACCTCTTCCAGCTCCTCCAGGGCCAGCAGATGCTCCGCCGGCACGTCCTTGGCGCGGGTGAGCCCCCGGAGCCGGCTGATGGCGGCGCGTCTTGCCAGCGTGACCAGAAAGGCGGGCAGATTTTCAGGCTCGGCCGGCGGGATGGCGTTCCAGGCGGCCAGCAGAGCGTCGCTGAGTGTTTCCTCAACGTCGCGCGGATCGTCCAGAAAGCGGGCGGCGCTGCGGCGAAGGAGTGCGCCGTACTTTTCTTCGGTCCGGCGGAGCGCGTCCTCTTCCCGCGCCTGAAACAGCTTCAGGATCTCGCCGTCGTCCGGCTGCCGATTCTGTTTTTCCTGATCGTTCTTCAATCCGTTACTCCTTGTTGCTGAAGGTCCTTCACCCTGTCTGTCGCAAAAAATGAGAGAATCCGTAAAAAACGGAAAGAAAAACCCCGCCGGGCGGCGGGGTCTGCTTCGTCCGGGCTCACATGCCCTCGCAGATGCTTTCGTAGATCTCGTCGGCGAGCGGCAGGGACTCGGCTAAGATGCGGCCGCCGCGGGCCCGGAAGTATTCGGCCTTGTCCGCGTCCTTCAGGCTGCCGATATTGATCAGCACGTTCAGCCACGCGCCCTGCATGGCGGCTTTTAAGGCGAGGGCGGAGACGGCGAGATCGCTGACGGCGTTCTTGTTCGAGCGGCCGACGAGCGAGGCGGTCAGCTGCAGCGCCTCTGCGGCCAGCTCCATGGTATGCAGCGGGGACTGCGTGCTTGCGGTCAGGGCGTCCTGCAGCGCCTGCGCACGCAGGGCTTTTTCTTCCTCCGTGGCCTTCGGCAGCGCCAGCGCCGCCATGAAGCCGTCGTAGGAGGAGGCGTCCTCGTTTAGGGCGTCCAGCAGGGCCAGCCGCAGGGCGTCGGCCTTTTCGGCCGCCTCGGCCGCCAGTTCCTGATAGTCCGCGTATCTGGCGCGGCCCCGTGTCAGATTGGCTACCATGCCGCAGAGCGCGGCGCCCAGCGAGCCGCTGAGGGCTGCGGCCGAACCGCCGCCTGGCGCCGGCGCGTCGGAGCCCAGAAGGGAGGTGAAATCGTTGATCGTGAAATGTGTCAGTTCCATTGCTTTTTTCCTCTGTCCGGATTCGTTCGGGATCCTGCCGTACGGCAGCTTTTACAGTACCTTCTGCTCCAGCAGGCTCTGCTCGAGATGCGTGAGCAGCTCGTCCACCTTCATAAGCAGGGCGGCGGCGCTGACGGCCTCGCCTTCCTTTAAGCTTAAGGTCAGGGTCGGGTCGCCGGCCGCTTTAAAGCGCAGCGCTCCGCGGGATTCGCGCAGCATTTTGATGAAAAGTTCGGGCTCCAGCGGCGCCTGCGGCAGGAAGGTCAGGCGGATCTGGCTCGGTGAAGCAGCCAGCTCGGTCACGTAGACCTTGTGTGCGCGCGCCTTTAAGAGCGCGATCTTCAGAAGATGGTCCACCGGCCGCGGGAGATCGCCGAAGCGGTCGATCAGCTCGTCCAGAACGTCATCGTAATCCGCCCGGCAGCTGATCTCCGCGATGCGGCGGTAGATCTCCAGCTTCTGGCTCTCGTTCGGGATGTACGTCGCCGGGATGTTCGCGTCCATCGAGAAGTCTACGCTCGTGTCGAAGCGGAACTGCTCGGAATCGCCGCGCTCGATGGAGACCGCCTCGCCCAGAAGCTTGGCGTAGAGCTCGTAGCCGACGGCTTCCATGTGGCCGTGCTGCTCCGCGCCCAGCAGGTTCCCGGCGCCGCGCAGCTCCAGGTCGCGCATGGAGATCTTGACGCCGCTGCCCAGCTCGGTAAAGTCGCGGATGGCGGAGAGGCGCTTTTCGGCGACTTCCTTTAAGAGACGTCCGCCGCGGTAGAGCAGGAAGGCGTAGGCGGTGCGGTTGGAGCGGCCCACGCGGCCGCGCAGCTGGTAGAGCTGGGCCAGGCCGAAGCGGTCCGAATCCTGAATGATGATGGTATTCACGTTCGGGATATCCAGTCCCGTTTCCACGATGGTGGTGGAGACCAGCACGTCGATATCGCCGTTTACGAAGTCGAACATGATGCGCTCCAGCTCGCGCTCGTGCATCTGGCCGTGGGCGAAGGTCACCACGGCGTCCGGCACCAGCTCCTGGATGCGGGCGGTCACGCTTTCGATATTGCGGATCTTATTGCAGATATAGTAGACCTGGCCGCCGCGCGAGAGCTCTCTGGCGATGGCTTCACGCACGATCTCATCGTTGTACTCGGAGATATAGGTCTGGATGGGCAGGCGGTCGATGGGCGGGTCTTTTAAGGTGCTCATGTCGCGGATGCCGATGAGGCTCATGTGCAGGGTGCGCGGGATGGGCGTCGCGGTCATGCTGATGACGTCCACGCTTTCGCGCAGCTTTTTGAGTTTTTCCTTGTCGGAGACGCCGAAGCGCTGCTCCTCGTCCACGATCAGCAGCCCCAGATCCTTGAAGGAAACGTCGTTCGAGAGCAGGCGGTGCGTTCCGATAACGATATCGCAGGCGCCGCGCTTTAAGTCCGCGACGGTCTTTTTCTGCTCGGCCGGCGTGCGGAAGCGGGAGAGCAGGCCCACGCGGATCGGGTAGTCCTTCATGCGCTCCGCGAAGGTGGTGTAGTGCTGCTGGGCCAGGACCGTGGTCGGCACCAGATACGCGACCTGCTTGGAGTCCTGCACGGCCTTGAAGGCGGCGCGGATGGCGATCTCGGTCTTGCCGAAGCCGACGTCGCCGCAGATCAGGCGGTCCATGATCTTGTGGCTTTCCATGTCGGCCTTGACGGCTTCGATAGCCTTGGCCTGGTCCTCGGTCTCCTCGTAGGGGAACTGCTCCTCGAACTCCTTCTGCCAGACGGAATCCGGCGAGAAGGCGAAGCCCTGGATGCGCTGGCGGGTTGCATAGAGCGCCACCAGATCCTTCGCGATCTGTCCGACCGCCTTCTTGACGCGGGTCTTGGTGGCCGTCCATTCGGCGCCGCCGAGCTTGTTTAAGACCGGCGGGGAGTCCGTATCGCGCGAGGCGTACTTCTCGATCTTATTCATCTGCGAGACGGGGGCGTAGAGATTGCCGCCGTCCCGGTAGCTGATCTTTAAATAGTCGCGGCCGATGTTGTCCACGATCTTGCGCTCCACGCCCCGGAAAATGCCCAGGCCGTGGTCCTCGTGGATCACGTAATCGCCGACGGAAAGCTCGGAGAGGCCGCTTAAGGGCTTGCCGCCGCGGGAATAGCTCTTGCGGGAGCGGCGGCGCTTCTTGCCGAAGAGATCGCCTTCGGCGAAAACGGCCAGGCGCAGAGAGGGAAATTCGTAGCTCTTCCGGAGGTTTCCGCAGGTGACCAGGATCTGGCCGGGCTGCACGTCCTTGCCGACTTCCTCGGAGAAGAAGGCGGCGAGCTCATAGTCCGCCAGCTGGTGCGCCAGACGCTCGGCCCGGCTGCGGGAAGCCAGCAGCAGGATGCAGCGGTATTTGTCGCGCTGCATTTTTTTGAGATCCGCCAGCAGCAGATCCATCTGGCCGCTGTAGGCGTGGATGCTCCGCGCTTCCACGGAGAAGCCCTTTTCGGCCGGAACGGGCCGGCCGCGGTAGGGAAGGGCCGTCAGGATCAGGCAGCGCGGGCGCGAGAGGCGTTCCCAGAGCTCGTCGGGAGCAAAGAGGGAGAGCAGCTGGCCGGCGTCGCCGGCTTCCGCCCGGCGGACGGCGCTTTCCTGATACTCTTTTTCGACGGCGTCGGCCTTTTCGGCCATGCGCTCCGGCTCCTCCAGGATCACGACGTCCGAAGCGGAGAGATAATCCAGCAGGCAGGCGGCGGGAGAGGGAGCACCGCTTCCGGCGGATGCGGAAGAGGGCAGGAAGTCCTCGCCGCCCAGCTCGTCCACGGGATAGACGTGGATCTCCCCGATATTTTCCAGGCTGCGCTGGGTCTCGGAGTCAAAGGAACGGACGGAATCGACCTCGTCGTCGAAGAACTCGATGCGGACCGGGTTTTCCTCCGTGACCGGGAATACGTCCAGGATGCCGCCGCGCAGGGAGAATTCCCCGGGCAGGCGGGTGATGCTTTCGCGTTCGTAGCCGGCGGCCGCGAGCTTTTTGATGAGGGTGGCCGGCTCGCAGATATCCCCCGTTTTGACGCGGATCACGCGCTCCATGAGCTGCAGCGGAGACATCAGGCGGCAGAGCAGGGCGTCCGAGGTGGTCACGACGGGGCCGCCCTTTTCCTCCAGCAGGGACTTCAGGCAGATCATGCGCTGGCGAGCGAGCAGGTTGCCGCGCACGTCCGCGCCGGAGAAGAGCAAGTCGCGGGCCGGGTAGAGAAGAGGCTCCGCCTCGCAGAAGTTCTGGGCGTCCTCCCAGATCTCGCGGGCGCGGACCTCGTTGTAGGTGATGAAAAGGACGCGGCGCTGTTCCGGGAGCGGCTCCGCCAGCTCCAGCCCCAGGTGGACGGCGGCGGAATCCGTGCAACCGGACACGGCAAAAGGGGCCTTCTCCGTGAAGAGGGCCCTCTGCATGGCGTCGAATTCGGCAAGCTTTGTCAGAGAACTGTTAAAGTTTTTCGCCATCCGGCCTGATCCTTTGATTGTATTCGTTCATGGCGGCGCCGAGCCCATTCTTCACGGCCAGCAGCGCAGCCTTCGCGGCCCGCTCTTCGGCGGCAGCCGCTTCCTTCCGCTCGCCCGCGGACATCGTCCGCAGCACGAACTCGATCAGATCCATTCCCTCGGGCTGCAGGCCCACGCCTACGCGGATGCGGGGGAACTGATCGGAGCCGAGGCGCTCGATGATGTTCTTCAAACCGTTGTGGCCGCCGGCGCTGCCGCCTTTTCGGATCCGCAGCTGGCCGAGCGTCAGGTTCACGTCGTCGCAGATCACCAGCACGTCCTCCGGCGCCAGCTTGTAGTAAGCCGCCAGCGGGGCGATGCACTCGCCGCTTAAGTTCATGTAGGTGAGCGGCTTGACCAGCAGCAGCTTTTCGCCTTCGTAATATGCCGTCCCCGTCAGGCCGCCGCTGCGGTTGACGTAAACGCGGGTCTCCAGAAGGCGCGCCAGCTCGTCGAGGGCGTGCCAGCCCACGTTGTGACGGGTCATATCGTATTTTTCCCCGGGATTCCCCAGTCCGGCTATCAGCTTCATGGAACTTCTGCACCTCGCTTCGGCGACAAGTATAGCACACTCGGGCGGGCGGGACAAGAGTGATTGTCATTGACTTGCCGCTTGCTTTTTGCTAAACTTGACGAGACAAAGGCGCCTGGCCCGCCGAGCGCGCCCGAATAAACTTTCGAGGCATATAAAGCGAAGCGTCCTATGCCGAGAAAGTTTTATCGTGGCAGCGAGGCGCAGGGAATGTTCCGTTTAGGAGATCAAAAGCATGAATCAGCATAAACAACATAAACATGTCAGCCTGCTGGCGGCGGTCCTCTTCCTCCTGTCTCTTTCCGCCTGCAGCTTCGGCAGCCGGAAGGATGCCGCGGTGAGCGGGGAAGTCAGAAAGAAGACAGTGGAAGGAGAGGCAAGCTCCGTAACGGTGGAGAACATCCACTTAAAGACCGGCGGCAGGTCGTACGGGCCTAAAGTGGAGCTGCTTTCGGACGGCGGGGCCAGGCGCGTGGAGGTGCAGGCGCAGGAATCCCTGCTGGACGCCATCGTGATCAAATTCAGCGGCGGCAGCCTGCGGATCGTGGCGGCCCAGGACGCGGACTATCTGACGGGCGAGCCGGTCGTGCTGCGCCTGTACAACTATTCTTTTGAGAAGATGAGCTTTTCCGGCGCCTGCGAGGTCAGCGCCGATACGATCGGCAGCCGGGAGAAGGATCTGGAGATCACGCTTTCGGGCGCCTCTTCGTTCAGGATCGGCGCGCTGTCGGCCAAGAAGCTGACGGCGGACGTCTCCGGCGCTAGCGCGATGACGGCGGACGAAATGACGATGGAGCATTTCAAGCTGGATCTAAGCGGCGCCTCGACCTTAAGCTGCGAGGCCTGCACGGTCGGCACCAAGTGCGACTGGCACGTCAGCGGCGCTTCGCTCATGACGCTGGCGGGGACCGGCAAAGAGCTGTTCGCGGTGGTGGCCGGCGCTTCCACGGTGAAGAGCTTCGATTTCGTGCAGGAGAGCTGCGTGATCACGGTCAGCGGCGCCTCCACGCTGGAATGCCACATGACGCAGAGCCTGGGCGGCAGCGTGCTGCACGCGTCCGCCGTGTACTATAAGGGAGACCCCGAGACGGCGGTCGAGGTGGGCAGCAGCGCGGTGCTGCAGAAGAAATAGGACGGAGGATATTATAATATGAAGACGATTGCAATCATCACCGGCGCGTCCAGCGGAATGGGCCGCCGCTTCGCTGAAACCGTGAAGAAATTCGGCGCTGTAGACGAGATCTGGGCCATCGCCCGCCGGGCAGACCGTCTGGAAGAACTGAAAAAGACCGCCCCGTACCCGGTCCGGCCTATCGCCCTGGACTTAAGCAGTCCGGAGGCGCCGGGCGTCCTGCAGGCGATGCTGGCGGGAGAAACGCCCTCCATCCGCCTGCTGGTGAACGCCAGCGGCTTCGGCAAGTTTCAGGCGACGGAGGAAACGCCGCTCGCCGACAACATGAATATGGTGGACCTAAACTGCCGCGCGGTGGCGGCGCTCTGCCAGATCTGCCTGCCGTACATGACGGAGGGCTCGCGCATCATCAATATCGCGTCCGTGGCGGCCTTCCAGCCGATCCCCTACATTAACGTATACGGAGCGACGAAGGCTTTCGTGCTGTCCTTCAGCCGGGCCTTAAACCGGGAGGTAAAGCCCCGCGGCATCCGCGTGATGGCGGTCTGTCCCTTCTGGACGAAGACCGAGTTCTTCGACCGGGCTGTGGTGACGAAGGACGCCGTGGTCAAAAAGTATATCGCGATGTACGATCCGAAGGATATCGTGCGGCGCGCCTGGCGGGACTTAAAATGGGGGAAGGACGTCAGCATCTACGGCTTCAAGGCCCGCGGACAGGTCGCGCTGGTCAAGATCCTGCCTCATAAGCTGGTCATGGATATCTGGATGAAGCAGCAGGGACTGCCGCAGGAGGAGAAATGATGCAGAAGAGAAACGATGCCGCGGAAAACAGGAGCACCGCCGTGATCCTGACCGCGCTGGCCATGATCTTTACGCTGCTTGTTAAAATCGTCGACGTGCAGGCCATCGGCCCCAACGGCTCCGAAGTGGGCTTTGCCGCCGTCAACGGAGCCGTGGCGAACGCCCTGGGCGTTAAGCTCTTCTGGTACGACGTCAGCGAGACGCTGGGCTATCTTGCGATCCTGACCTGCCTCTTCTTTGCCGCGCTGGGCGTGTATCAACTAATTAAGGAAAAGAGCCTGAAGAAAGTCGACAAGCGGATCCTGGCGCTGGGCGCCCTGTATGCGGTGACGGTGATCCTGTACGTCCTCTTCGATAAGGTCGCCGTCAACTACCGGCCCGTGCTGGAGAACGGCGTGCTGGAGCCTTCCTACCCGTCGTCGCACACGGTCCTGAGCCTGGTGGCTTTCGGCAGCGCCTTCCTGCTGGTCCGTAAGTATTTTATAGAAGAGAAGCCGCGAAAGATCATCAGCGCCGCCTGCCTGCTTCTGATGATCCTGACGGTCCTGTCGCGCCTGCTGTCCGGCTTCCACTGGCTGACGGATATCGTCGGCGGGCTTCTGATCGCCGGCGCGCTGCTGGCCTGGTTCGCCTTCGTACTGGGCCTTCTGGACAGAAGACGGGAACGGTAAGCGCGGAGGCTGCGGGGCGGAACCACAAGATGTAGTGGTCCCGCCCCGTTCCGGACACAAGAGAAAAACGTGCATAATATTATTAAGTAAAACGCCGCAAAAAACAAAGAAAATAAAGCTTGCTTTTTGCAGGTTCCTGTGGTAAAGTACCCCTTGCTGTGACATTGATAGCTGTGAAGCGCGAGGTTGCTGCCCGCCCGTGGCAGGTTTTCCGTGGAGCGAATGTCATGTTAGGAAACTGACGACAAGTCACTGTACCAAAGGATCTGTGAAAAACAGAGATCACGTGTGCAGACCGTTAGGACACACACGGAAGCGTGTACAGTCACCGCTTGTCGGACTTCCCAAGTTCGAATAAGGAGGCGACTATTTTTATGGCAAAAGAACGCATCATGAGGATCATCCTGAAGGCTTATGATCACCAGTCTGTGGACGCCAGCGCGGCTCAGATCGTGGACGTCGTGAAGAAGAACGGCGTGCAGGTGAGCGGACCGGTCCCCCTTCCCACCAAAAAGGAAGTGGTCACCATCATCCGTGCGGTGCATAAGTACAAGGATTCCCGGGAGCAGTTCGAGCAGAGGACCCATAAGAGACTGATCGACATCATGAATCCGAATCAGAAGATCATCACGGCCCTCTCCACTCTGGAAGTTCCCGCCGGCGTCTTCATCCAGATCAAGATGAAGAACAACTAATCTACATTAACTATTAAACGGGCAGACCCGGGTGGCTTTACACCCGACAAACAAGGCGCCGAGCGCGCCGCAAATATCATTCTAGTATGCGCATGAAAGTGCGCCGCTGTAGGAGGAAACATGAAGAAAGCAATCTTAGGTACCAAAGTCGGAATGACGCAGATTTTCGACGAGAACGGCGTGTTAACGCCCGTCACGGTGCTCCTGGCCGGCCCCTGCGTGGTCACGCAGATCAAGACTCCCGAAACCGACGGCTACGCCGCGGTCCAGGTAGGCTTCGGCGACATCAAGGAAGCCCGCGTAAACAAGCCTCGCAAGGGACACTTCGCCAAGGCCGGCGCCGCTAACAAGCGCTTCGTCCGCGAGCTGAAGCTGGAAGGCAATTTCGAACTGGGCCAGGAAATCAAGGCCGATCTGTTCGCTGCCGGCGACAAAGTGGATGCCACCGCCATCTCCAAGGGCAAAGGCTTCCAGGGCGCCATCCACCGTCACGGACTGCACCGCGGTCCCATGGCCCACGGCTCCAAGTATCACCGCCACGCCGGTTCCAACGGCGCCTGCTCCGATCCCAGCCGGGTATTCAAGGGCAAGAAGATGGCCGGTCAGATGGGCCACAAGCGCATCACCATCCAGAACCTGGAAGTGATCCGCGTGGACGCAGAAGATAATTTGATCCTCGTCAAGGGTTCCGTGCCCGGCGCCAAGAAGTCTCTCGTGACCTTAAAAGAGAGCGTGAAGGCGTAAGGATCAGAGGAAAGGAGAAACCACGATGGCAAAAGTATCCCTTTATAATATGAAGGCCGAGACCGTCGGCGAGATCGAGTTGAACGACGAGATCTTCGGCGTTGAAGTCAACGAGCATCTGGTCCACATGTCTGTCGTGCAGCAGCTGGCGAACAACCGTCAGGGCACGCAGCAGGCCAAGACCCGCGGCCAGGTCAGCGGCGGCGGCAAGAAGCCCTGGAGACAGAAGGGCACCGGTCACGCCCGTCAGGGTTCGACGAGAGCTCCCCAGTGGAAGGGCGGCGGCGTCGTATTCGCTCCCGTGCCGCGCGACTACAGCTTCAAGCTGAACAAGAAGGAAAAGAGAGCCGCGTTAAAGAGCGCTCTGACCAGCCGGGTAGAAGAAGGCAAGATCTTCGTCGTCGACGACCTGAGCATGGACGAGATCAAGACCAAGAAGTTCCAGGAGACCCTGGACGCCTTCAAGCTTGACAAGGCGCTGGTCGTTCTGGATGAGCTGGATCAGAACCTGATCCTCTCCGCCCGGAACATCCCGGATGTCAAGACCGAACAGGTCAACAGCATCAACGTGTTTGACATCTTAAAGTATGACAGCCTGCTGATCAGCGAATCGGCGGTGCACACGATCGAGGAGGTGTACGCATAATGGCAGATCTGAAATACTATGACGTAATCCTTCGTCCGGTAATCACCGAGAAGAGCATGGGCCTGATGTCCGAAAAGAAGTACACCTTCTACGTACATCCGGATGCCACCAAGACTCAGGTGAAGGATGCGGTCGAAAAATTGTTTGCCGGAACCAAGGTTGCCGCCGTCAACACCATGAACTGTGACGGAAAGCTTCGCCGCCGGGGCATGACCCAGGGCAAGACCGCGAAGAGCAAGAAGGCAATCGTATCTCTGACCGCCGACAGCGCGGACATCGAGATCTTCGAAGGACTGTAAAGAGCCTTCCCCTATACGGCGTATCCGGCGCCGTGACAAGAAAAACAAGGAGAACAGTTTATTATGGGCATTAAAAAGTATAATCCCTATACTCCGTCCAGACGGCAGATGACCGGCCTCGACTTCGCGGCAGTGACCAAGAAGACCCCGGAAAAGTCTCTGACGGAATCTTTGAAGAAGAATGCCGGCCGCAACAACCAGGGTAAGATCACCGTGAGACATCAGGGCGGCGGCGTTCGCAGAAAGTACCGCATCATCGACTTCAAGCGCAACTCGAAGGACGGCATCGTCGCGAAGGTCATCGGCGTCGAGTACGATCCGAACCGCACCGCCAACATCGCCCTGATCTGCTACGCGGACGGCGAGAAGGCCTACATCCTGGCTCCCGAAGGCCTGACCGACGGCATGGAAGTCGTCAGCGGCCCCGACGTGGAAGCGAAGCTCGGCAACTGCCTGCCGCTGTCCAACATCCCGGTCGGCGCTCAGGTCCACAACATCGAGCTGGTTCCCGGCCGCGGCGGCCAGATGGTCCGCGCAGCGGGCGGCAGCGCCCAGCTGATGGCCAAGGAAGGCAAGTTCGCGACCCTGCGTCTGCCCTCCGGCGAGATGCGGATGGTCCCGATCAACTGCCGCGCCACCATCGGCATCGTCGGCAACGGCGAGCACAACCTGGTGAACCTCGGCAAGGCCGGCCGCAAGCGCCACATGGGCATCCGTCCTACGGTCCGCGGTTCCGTCATGAACCCGAACGATCACCCGCACGGCGGCGGCGAAGGCAGAGCGCCTATCGGACGTCCCGGTCCCAGCACCCCTTGGGGCAAGCCTGCTCTGGGTTACAAGACCCGTGCGAAGAAGAAACAGTCCAACAAGATGATCGTCAGACGCCGCGACGGCAAGTCGGTGAAATAAGGAGGTTTAGAAAATGTCTCGTTCATTAAAGAAAGGCCCTTTCGCCGATGAGCATCTGTTAAAGAAGATCGATGCGTTAAACGCCAGCGGTCAGAAGACCGTCATCAAGACCTGGTCCCGCCGTTCCACCATCTTCCCCAGCTTCGTGGGGCACACGATCGCCGTACATGACGGCCGCAAGCACGTTCCGGTGTACGTCACCGAAGACATGGTCGGCCACAAGCTTGGCGAGTTCGTAGCCACCCGGACCTACCGCGGACATGGCAAGGACGAGAAGAGCACCCGGACCAGATAAGCGGAAGGAAGGAGGTTTCATTCATGGCAAAAGGACACAGATCCCAAATTAAAAGAGAAAGAAATGCACAGAAGGACACCCGCCCTTCGGCTAAACTCTCTTACGCGAGAATTTCCGTAACGAAAGCCTGCTTCGTTCTGGACGCGATCCGCGGCAAGGACGCGAACACCGCTCTGGCCATCGTGCAGTACAATCCCCGTTACGGCTCCGAAATCATTACCAAGTTACTCAAGTCCGCCATCGCGAATGCGGAGAACAACAACGGACTGGATGCCGACAAGCTCTACGTAGCCGAGTGCTACGCGAACAAGGGACCGACCATGAAGCGGATTCATCCCAGAGCACAGGGCCGCGCCTACCGTATTGAGAAGCGCATGAGCCACATCACCATCGTTCTGGATGAGAAGCAGTAAGGAGGAAGAAAATGGGACAGAAAGTTAATCCTCATGGTTTAAGAGTCGGCGTGATCAAGGGCTGGGATTCCGTATGGTATGCGGACGGCAAGGACTTTGCCGACAACCTGGTCGAAGATCAGAAGATCCGTGAATTTTTAAAGAAGAAGCTGTACGACTCGGGCATCTCCCATATCAACATCGAGCGGGCTTCCGACAGAGTCAAAGTCACCGTGCATACCGCCAAGCCCGGTATGGTCATCGGCAAGGGCGGCGCCGACATCGAAAAGCTGAAAGCCGACGTCCAGAAGCTGACCACCAAGAAGCTGCTCATCGACGTCAAGGAGATCAAGCGCCCCGACAAAGAAGCGCAGCTGGTCGCTGAGAACATCGCTCATCAGCTGGAGAACCGTATCGGTTACCGCCGTGCCGTCAAGTCCAACATGAGCCGTGCCTTAAAGAGCGGCGCGCTGGGCATCAAGGCCTCCGTCGGCGGCCGTCTGGGCGGCGCCGACATCGCCCGCACCGAGTTCTACAGCGAAGGCACCATCCCGCTGCAGACCCTGCGTGCCGACATCGACTACGGCTTCGCCGAGGCCAACACCACCTACGGCAAGCTGGGCGTCAAGGTCTGGATCTACAAGGGTGAGGTGCTTCCCACCAAGAAAAACAAGGAAGGGAGCGAGAACTGATCATGTTAATGCCGAAAAGAGTAAAGCGTCGGAAACAGTTCCGCGGTTCCATGGCCGGCAAGCCTACCCGCGGCACGAAGATCAGCTACGGTGAGTACGGTCTGGTCTCGACCGAACCGGCCTGGATCAAGTCCAACCAGATCGAGGCTGCCCGTGTTGCGATGACCCGTTACATCAAGCGTGGCGGCAAGGTCTGGATCGATATCTTCCCGGACAAGCCCGTCACCACCAAGCCGGCCGAGACCCGTATGGGCTCCGGCAAGGGCACCGTGGAATACTGGGTCGCCGTTGTAAAACCCGGCCGCGTCCTGTTTGAGATCGCCGGTGTTCCGGAAGAGACCGCGAGAGAAGCTCTGCGCCTGGCTATGCACAAGCTGCCCGTCAAGTGCAAGATCGTCTCCAAAGCGGATTTAGAAGGCGGTGAAGCGAATGAAGAGTAATGATTATCTGAAGGATTTAAACAAGATGACGGCAGATCAGCTGCAGGAAGAACTGGTTTCCGCGAAGAAGGAGCTCTTCAACCTCCGCTTCCAGAACGCCACCAACCAGCTGAGCAACACGGCCCGCATTACGCAGGTCCGCCGCAATATCGCCCGCATTCAGACCCTGATCCGGGCAAAGGCCGAGTAAGGAGGAGTAAGACGTGGAAAGAAATCTTAGAAAGACCCGTACCGGTAAGGTGATCAGCGACAAGATGGACAAGACCGTCGTCGTCGCGATCGAGGACCACGTAAGACATCCGCTGTACGGCAAGATCGTTAAGAGAACCTATAAGTTAAAAGCCCACGACGAAGAGAACCAGTGCGGCATCGGTGATACCGTCAAGGTCATGGAGACCCGCCCGCTGTCCAAGGACAAGCGCTGGAGAGTGGTCGAGATCGTCGAGAAGGCGAAGTAAGCCGGGAGGAGGAAGCAAATGATTCAACAGGAAAGCAGACTGAAAGTTGCTGACAACACCGGCGCCCGCGAGATCCTGTGCATCCGCGTGGTAGGAGGCTCCGTCCGCCGTTATGCGAACATCGGCGACGTGATCATCGCCACAGTCAAGGATGCGGCTCCCGGCGGCATGGTGAAGAAGGGCGACGTGGTCAAGGCCGTCGTCGTCCGCACCAAGCACGGCGCCCGCCGCAAGGACGGATCCTACATCAAGTTTGACGAGAACGCCGCGGTCATCATCCGCGAAGACAAGACCCCCAGAGGTACCCGTATCTTTGGGCCGGTAGCCAGAGAGCTCCGTGACAGACAGTTCATGAAGATCGTTTCCCTGGCTCCCGAAGTACTGTAAGGAGGACCCATTCATGTCTATGTCTAAGATTAAAGTCGGTGATACCGTCCGTATCATCGCCGGCAAGGATAAAGGCCGTGAAGGAAAGGTCCTGAAGATCGACCATGAGGCCGGACGCCTGACCGTTGAAGGCGCCAACATGATCACCAAGCACAACAAGCAGAGCGCCCAGAACCCGAACGGCGGCATCCTGAAGATCGAAGGCACCATCGCGATCTCCAACGTGATGCTCCTGAAGGACGGCAAGCCCGTCCGCGTCGGCTTCACGGTGAAGGACGGCAAGAAGGTCCGCGTCGCCAAGACGGAAAACGGCCCGGTGGTCATTGACTAAGGAGGTTCAAAGTGAGCAGCAGATTAAAAGAAATGTATCAGAATGAGATCGTTCCCGCTTTGACCAAGAAGTTCGGCTACAAGAACGTTATGCAGGTTCCGAAGCTCGACAAGATCGTCGTCAACATGGGCGTCGGCGAAGCCAAGGAAAACGCCAAGCTCCTCGAGAGCGCCATGAAGGATCTGGAGATCATCACCGGCCAGAAGCCCATCATGACCACGGCCAAGAAGTCCATCGCGAACTTCAAGATCCGCGAAGGCATGAAGATCGGCTGCAAGGTCACCCTGCGCGGCGACCGCATGTACGAATTCCTGGACCGTCTGGTGAACCTGTCCCTGCCCCGCGTGCGTGACTTCCGCGGCGTGAACCCCAACTCCTTCGACGGACGCGGCAACTACGCCCTGGGTATCCGCGAGCAGCTGATCTTCCCGGAGATCGAGTACGACAAGATCGACAAGACCCGCGGAATGGACATCATCATCGTTACCACGGCCAAGACGGACGAAGAAGCCCGTGAACTGCTGACCCAGTTCAGCATGCCGTTCAGCAGGAACTAAGGAGGGACATCATGGCAAAAACATCAATGAAGATCAAGCAGCAGCGCACGCCGAAGTTCTCGACCCGCGCGTACACCCGCTGCCGGCTGTGCGGCCGTCCTCATGCGGTCCTGCGCAAATACGGCATCTGCCGCATCTGCTTCCGCGAATTAGCCTACAAGGGCGAGATCCCCGGCGTTCGCAAGGCAAGCTGGTAAAGGAAAGGAGGAAATCACCATGGCTGTAATGAGCGATCCGATCGCAGATATGCTTACCAGAATCCGCAACGCCAACACGGCGAAGCACGACAGTGTGGACATTCCTTCCTCCCGCGTCAAGGCTGCCATTGCCGAGATCTTACTGAAGGAAGGCTACATCAAGGGCTACACCATTGACGGCGACGACGTCAAGAAGACCATCCACGTAAGCCTGAAGTACGGCAGAGACAAGAACGAGAAGGTCATCCACGGCCTGTCCCGCATCTCCAAGCCCGGCCTGCGTGTGTATTCCGGCGCGGAAGATATGCCGAAGGTTTTAGGCGGCCTGGGCATCGCCATCGTTTCTACGAACGAAGGCATCCTGACCGACAAGGAAGCCCGTGCAAAGAACGTGGGCGGCGAAGTGCTGGCCTATATCTGGTAAAGAATGAGGAGGAACAAGGCGAAATGTCACGAGTAGGAAGAATGCCTATCGCGATCCCCGCGGGCGTGTCCGTGGATATCGCAGAAAATAACAATGTGACGGTAAAAGGCCCCAAGGGAACGCTGACCCGCGTCCTGCCGGCCGAGATGGAAATCAAGAAGGAAGGCGCTGAGATCGTTATCAGCCGTCCGAATGATTTAAAGAGAAACAAGGCCCTGCACGGCCTGACCCGGGCTCTGCTTCACAACATGGTCGTCGGCGTATCCGAAGGCTTCCAGAAGACTCTGGAGATCAACGGCGTCGGCTACCGTGCCGCCAAGGAAGGCAAGAAGCTGACCCTGTCCCTGGGTTATTCTCATCCCGTAGTCATGATCGATCCCGACGGCGTCGAATCCGTCTGCGAGACGGCCAACAAGATCATCGTCAAGGGCATCGATAAGGAAAAAGTCGGACAGTATGCCGCCGAGATCCGCGGCAAGCGCGGACCGGAGCCTTACAAGGGCAAGGGCATCAAGTATTCCGACGAGCACATCCGCCGCAAAGCGGGTAAGGCCGGCAAGAAGTAAGGAGGTTCGATATGGTTAGCAAGGAATCCCGTAAAGAAATTCGCTTAAAGAAACATTTAAGAACCCGCAACCGCTTCGCCGGCACTGCCGAAAGACCGCGTCTGGCTGTGTTCAGAAGCAACAAGCACATGTATGCGCAGATCATCGACGATGACGCGCAGAAGACACTGTGCGCCGCCTCCACGGCGGAAAAGGACGCGAAGGCTGCCCTGGAATACACGGACAACACCGAAGCGGCGTCCTACGTGGGCACCCTGATCGCCAAGCGTGCGCTGGAAGCCGGCATCACCGAAGTCGTTTTTGACCGCGGCGGTTTCCTGTATCACGGCAAGATCGCAGCATTAGCGGATGCGGCCCGTGAAGCCGGTCTGAAGTTCTAAGGAGGCACGACATGAAGAAATCGAATATCAATCCCAGTTCCCTGGAATTAACGGATACGCTCGTCGAGCTGCGTCGTGTTTCCAAGACCGTCAAGGGCGGCCGGAACTCCCGCTTCGCCGCGCTGGTCGTCGTCGGTGACGGCAACGGTCACGTCGGCGCCGGCACCGGAAAGGCCAAGGAAGTTCCCGAAGCCATCCGCAAGGCCAAGGAAGCCGCGACCCGTCATCTGGTGGAGATCCCCCGCGATGAGAACGGTTCCGTCCCTCACGATTTCATCGGTGAATTCGGCAGCGCCCGCGTGATGCTGAAGCGCGCCCCCGAAGGTACCGGCGTTATCGCCGGCGGCCCCGCCCGTGCGGTGATGGAAAAGGCCGGCATCCGGAACATCCGTACCAAGTCTCTGGGCTCCAACAACAAGAACAACGTTGTTCTGGCTGCCATCAAGGGTCTGACCAGCATGTACACGCCCGAAGAGATCGCCCGCCTGCGCGGCAAGAGCGTAGACGAGATCCTGGGCTGATGGGAGGAAGATCATGGCTAAAACATTAAAGATCACCCTGGTAAAATCCCCTATCGGTGCGATTCCGAAGCATAAGAAGACCGTGGAAGCGCTCGGCCTGAAGAAGCTGCATCACACCGTAGAGCTGCCCGACAACGAGGCGGTCCGCGGCATGATCTGGCACGTAAGGCACCTGCTTCAGGTAGAGGAGGTAGAGGAATGAATTTATCCAATTTACAGCCTGCTGAGGGCGCAGTACACAACGATTTCCGGCGCGGCCGCGGCCATGCTTCCGGAAACGGCAAGACGGCCGGCAAGGGCCACAAGGGTCAAAAGGCCCGTTCCGGATCCCCCCGTCCCGGTTTTGAAGGCGGCCAGATGCCTCTGTTCCGCCGTCTGCCCAAGCGCGGCTTTACCAACATCAATTCCCGGAATCTGGTCGGCATCAACCTGGATCTCCTGGCTGCCTTCTTTGAAGACGGCGCCGTGATCACGGAAGACGCAATCCTGGAAGCCGGCCTGGTGAAGAATCCCCGCGACGGCATCAAGATCCTCGGAAACGGCGACCTGAACAAGAAGTTCACCATCTCCGGCCTGGCCATCAGCGAAGGAGCCAAAAATAAGATCGAAGCTGCCGGCGGCAAAGTAGAAGCGTAATCCGGGAGGTCCCTATGTTCAGAAACATCCTGAATGCATTCAAGATCAAGGACATCCGCAAGCGCCTGATCTTTACGCTGCTGATCATCGTGCTCGTGCGTCTGGGCAACCAGATCGTAACGCCCGGCATCAACCCGGCTTTCGTGAAGCAGTGGTTCCAGCAGATGCAGAGCTCGGCCTTTAACTTCTTCAACGTGATCACGGGCAATTCCTTCTCGACGATGTCCATCTTCGCCCTGAACATTTCCCCCTACATCACGAGCTCCATTATCGTTCAGCTCCTGACCATCGCGATCCCGCGCCTGGAAGAGCTGTCCAAGGAGGGTGAGGAAGGCAAGAAGACCATCAACAAGATTACCCGCTACCTGACCGTCGGTCTGGCCATGATCCAGGCTGTCTCCATGGCGATCGGCTTCGGCGACAACTACATGACCAACTACACCTGGTACAACGTGATCTTCGTGGGTCTGGTGATGACCGCCGGTTCCGCTGCTTTGATGTGGCTGGGCGAGCGCATCACGGAAAAGGGCATCGGCAATGGCATCTCCATCCTGCTGCTTGTGAACATCCTGTCTGGCCTGCCGAACGACTTCTCGACCCTGTATCAGGTCTTCGTGAAGCCGAACGGCGTGACCCTGGGTATCATCGCCGCGATCCTGATCCTGGCCCTGATCCTGGCTCTGGTCGTCTTCGTCATCTACCTGCAGGACGGCGAGCGCCGCGTCCCGGTGCAGTACGCCAAGAAGCTGCAGGGCCGCCGGATGATGGGCGGACAGTCCTCCAACATCCCGATCAAGGTCAACACCGCCGGCGTTATCCCCGTGATCTTCGCCAGCTCTCTGCTTTCGATCCCGTCCCTGATTGCCAGCTTCGCCGGTATCAACGTGTCCACCCCGACCACCGTGGGCGGCCACATCATCAAGGGTTTAAGCCAGAGCTCCTGGTTCAACTTCAAGGAACCGATCTACACCGTAGGTCTGCTGCTGTACCTGTTCCTGCTGGTCGTCTTTGCCTACTTCTACACTTCCATCACCTTCAACCCGACGGAAGTGGCGAACAACATGAAGAAGAACGGCGGTTTCGTTCCGGGTATCCGTCCCGGCAAGCCTACCTCCGACTACCTGAACAAGATCCTGAATTCCCTGGTCTTTATCGGTGTGGCCGGCCTGGCGATCGTCGCCGTGATCCCGATCATCTTAACGGGCATCTTCGGCGTCGGCAGCTCCCTGTGCTTCTTCGGCACCAGCCTGATCATTATTGTCGGCGTCATTCTGGAGACCTTAAAGCAGGTCGAATCCATGATGACCGTCCGCAGCTACAAGGGCTTTTTAAACAATTAAGGAGCAAGCGAGATGAAGATCGTATTATTAGGCGCTCCGGGCGCCGGGAAAGGGACCCACGCCCAGTATCTGTCTGATAAATATGAGATTCCGCATATCTCCACCGGGGACATCTTCCGGGCCAACTTGAAGAATGGCACGCCCCTGGGCCTGAAGGCGAAAGCCTATATGGACCGGGGCGAGCTGGTCCCGGACGAGCTGACGGTGGATCTGGTGCTGGATCGTCTGAATCAGGAAGACTGTGAGAACGGCTACATTCTGGACGGTTTTCCCCGCAACCTCTTCCAGGCCGACGCCTTAACGAAGGCCCTGGCCGAAAAAGGAGAGGACATCGACCACGCGATCCACTTCGTGATCAGCGAAGAAGCCATCATCCGCCGGATGAGCGGACGCCGGGTCTGCCCGGTCTGCGGCGCCACCTACAACGTCGTGGGCATGCCCACGAAGGTGGAAGGCATCTGCGACCGCTGCGGCAGCGAGGTCATTCAGCGCGAGGATGACAAGCCCGCCACTGTCCTGAAGCGCCTGGAAGTTTATCGGGAGCAGACGGAGCCGATCGTGGGTTATTACCGCGAGCGGGGCAAGGAGGAGCGTATCGATTCCTCACAGCCGCTGGAAGAAGTCCGCAAAGCACTGGACGAGCTCCTGAAGGGGTGAAGCGATGGCTGTCACGATCAAAAGCGAACGCGAGATCGCTCTGATGCGGACCGCCTGCGGATACTTAAGCGAAGTCCTGGATGAGATGGTCGCTTACGTAAAGCCGGGCATGTCCACGAAGGAGATCAACGATTTCGGCGACAGGCTGATCCGTGCGCACGGCTGCGTCCCCAACTTCCTGAACTACGAAGGCTTTCCCGGATCCTTCTGCCTCTCCGTCAACGAAGAGGTGGTGCACGGGATCCCGTCCCGGAAGCGCATCGTAAAGGAAGGCGACCTCTTGAGCATCGACGGCGGCCTGATCTATAAGGGCTACCATTCCGATGCGGCCCGCAGCCTCATCGTAGGCGGCCGGGACAAGGCCGATCCGGCGGTGCTGAAGCTGATGGACGTCACGGAGGAATCCTTCTTCAAGGGGATCGAAAAGGCCGTGGCGGGGAATCATCTCTACGATATTTCCAACGCCATCGCGGATTACGTGGAACCCTTCGGCTACGGGATCATAGAGGATCTGACGGGGCACGGCATCGGCCGGCACCTGCATGAGGATCCGATGATCCCCAACTACCGGCAGCATTCCCGCGGGATCCGCCTCAGGGCCGGCATGACCCTCGCCGTCGAGCCGATGATCGGACTCGGCACCTGGGAGGTCGATTTTGCCGACGACGGCTGGACCTGCACCACAAAAGACAAAAAGGTGGCTTCTCACTACGAAAACACCATCCTCGTCACCGACGGAGCGCCCGAGATCTTAACGCTCCCCGGCGGCAGAAAGCGCAAAAGCGCAGAGCAATAAGGAGATAACGACACATGTCAAAAACCGACGTCATCGCTATGGAAGGCAAGGTGCTGGAAAAGCTTCCCAATGCCATGTTCCGCGTTGAACTCGAGAACGGCTTAGAGGTGCTGGCCCATATCAGCGGCCGGCTCCGCATGAATTACATTCGCATCCTGCCCGGTGATAAGGTTACGGTGGAATTGTCCCCTTACGACCTCACGAAAGGACGCATCAGCTGGCGGGACAAGTAAAAAAGTACTTGACACAAAGGCTCATGCTGTGATACATTAATAGTTGCGCTCGCCAAAAGCGCGCTCATTCGAAACAAAGGAGAATGACCATGAAAGTGAGATCTTCCGTAAAGCCCATCTGCGAAAAGTGCAAAGTCATCAAGCGCAAGGGCAGCATCCGTATTATCTGTGAAAATCCCAAGCATAAACAGCGCCAGGGTTAATTTT
>JAEEGI010009709.1_pt1 | contig 21031 bp, 20 predicted proteins | sample 8958751 | NCBI WGS metagenome assembly JAEEGI01 (sample SAMN16246545, study PRJNA631951) | gut metagenome | biome: gut microbiome; feature: rumen; material: KS-attached | host: Bos | place: Iran: Karaj | collected 2018-10 | reverse complement strand
CCGAAAGAAGCCAGTCAAGTTCTCTTTTTACTTCTTTTACTCTGCCGCAAGGATCGTCTTTAACGTCTTTTTCAAGTGTTTCGTATCTTTTTATGGTATTATGGAAATCGGGAATAGTTTCGAAAAGTGTTGATGCGTCAAAGTCCGATAGGAGCATCTGAAACTCTCCGAACGCTTCGCCCGAGCTGCGGACGATATCGAGGTCGTCGCAGATATTGTATGTTGTTGAAGGAATGTAGTTGAAAAGTCTCCAGAATCCAGTCGTATCGTGAACATATGTTTTGCGGTCTATTGTATGATGGTAATGAAGAGAAGGTTCGTCGGGGCGCTTTGTTCTGATATACTCAGTTATATTCTCTATATTCTTCATTACCTCTTCGGGTTTTCTGAAAACGTAAGTATTGACCTGCTGAACAACGTATGATTTTATCTTTCCGTTTTCATCGGCAAAATTAGCTTTATACGTTTTGTTTACGTTGCCTATGGTTATTTCTTCGTATGAGATATATTCCCCGGAGATCTTAAACAACCGGCAGATCTTTTTTATCTGTTCATCCATAAAGCTCTTCCTCAGTTAATTGTTGATAAGAAAGAACTGTTACGAACCGTAATAATACTTGTAATCCTGGTATGCGTATTTATGGTATTTGCCTATCTTTTTGTCTTCCTGCTGATTCAGAACAACTCCGAGAAGAGGACATCCCGATCTGTCAAGCATGGAAATGCATCTCTGAACGTCTGCACGGCTTGTTGTGTGAGCCTTGATAACAAGTATGCAGCCGTCGCATATTCCGGCGATTCGCTGACCGTCGGAGATAAGCTCAAGCGGAGGGGTATCGATGATAACATAGTCGAACTGAGTGCGGAGATAGCTCAGAAGTGTTTTGAATCTGTCTCCTTCAAGCAGCAGACTTGGATTTTCTATGTTTGTAGTGGGTATGATATAGGCGTTTTCAAGGTTTGTTGAATAGATTATATCATCCATGCTTGCCCCAGCAAGATAATGGGAAAGCCCCAGGAATCCGTTTTCGGAATCAGCAAATTTCATTCGCAGATTGCTTCTCATGTAGCTGTTTCTCATATCTGCGTCTATAAAGCAAACCTGTTTGCCGGCTTTTGCAAGCTCGATCCAGAGACCTGTTGTGACAAAGCTTTTGCCTTCGTTGGGTCTGCTGCTCGAGATCATGATAACCTTTTTATCTACTCCGGTAAAGCCGACGTTAACGCGGAGGCGGTCAAATTCTGTCTGAACAAAATAGTCGTTTTCAACCAGCTGTTTGATTTTTACCTGTTTCATTTGCGTTCTCCTTCTTTACCGTTTCTGCAGGCCGTGCGGTGACTTTCTTTTTTATTTTTTTCGGTGTTTTTCTTCTGTATTCATATGAGTAGGCGCTCTTATGCTTCTGTCCGTTTTTCGGAATTACCGCCATAGGCGCAAAGCCGAGATAATTTTCGACGTCATCCGAAGAGTTGAACGTATCGTTAAGGAAGAAAAGAACAGTGTAAAAACCAAGTACGGCAACAAGGCAGATCAAGGCGCCTATAAAAGCATTTCTCAGATACTTTATATTGCTCGGAGAAGTCGGAAGATCCGCAGAGTCGATAAGAATCGGTGGTTTTGCCGCCATATTGATTATATCGGGCAGATAAGTCGTTGCCTGCTCGGCAAAGTTTTTGGCTATATACTGCGCTCTGACGGGATCGGGGGCGGTTATGTTTATTTCAATGATACGCGTATTTGCCTGGTTGGAAACCGACAGCATCGTTTTCAGTGCAGAAACGGAAACGCTGTGTCCCATCGTGTTGACGACGCGCTCAAGCATCATTTTGCTCTGAAGGAGCTCAACGTAGTCTTTAGTGAGCGAGGTACCGAGATTAAGGTCCTGAATGCTCATATCTTCTTCGGTAGATACGACGTAGATACTCGATTTTGCCGTATACATAGGCGTTACAAAAAACCTGGTTACTAAAAGACCAGCTATAAGACCTATCACGATCGCTACGACGATAACGAGGATGTGCTGTCTCCAGACAGTGATAAGATCAAGAAGATCTATCTCCGTAACGTCCTGCCGTCTGCGGTCGTTTGTTGTGATTTCTCTGTTCATTAATTTTACTCCTTGAGCGTGAATATCGTGAATAAATTATACAATCCTTGATTGATCCGGGGTTTCAGGTTCATCCGAACAGAATCGAAGCTGCGCACTCATCAGCTTTTTCAAGCCAGCCGATTCCGAATTTTTTTTCAGCATAGGTTCTTGCATCGCCGAGATTCGGTTTGCGTGAAGTGCAATTGTGCGCATCGCTGCCCAGAATTATATCGTAATCCGACCTTATCAGATCGGAAACCGTTCCTCTTGTTGAGAAATGCAGAAATGCCTCAGCGTTTACCTGAAAAACGACCGGCAGAGCGGAAATCTCCTGCAATTTCTGTCTGTTGCCCTTATATCTCATAAATCTTTCGACGTGAGCAAGAACAACCCGGTATTCCATATCGAGCGATAAGAAAGAAATATCGTCGATAATGCTGTTTTGCCAACTTTCAAACGGCATTTCTATCAGAAGAGCCCTGCTGTTGCCGATGCACAGCTCAGCCAGATCGCTTTTTCGCATATGGCGGAAATACGCGATCTCAGCCCCGTAAAGAAGTTTGGGAATTTCCGGTTTTTTCTCGTTAAGGATCTGAAAGCTTTTCTCACGTCTTTTGCAGAATGAAGAAATATCTTCCTTCCACGGATAGTAGTGCGGCGTGAGTATCTGAACTTTCACACCCTGTTCGCGGGACATGGCAAGCATTTCAAGGCTTGTCGCTACATCCGGACTTCCGTCATCGATACCGGGAAGGATATGGCTGTGAAAATCTATGATTCCGTGCTCTGTCACCTTGTCATCCCCTTACACGGCAAATGCCGCATAGTAACATTATACATTTTAACATATTGCAATACAATTGTCAACCCGATTTTATAAACAAAATTTGAACTATATTTAATAGGTAAATTCACACAGAAACGGGAAAAACAGCAGATAAATGAGGGGACAAACAGTAAACGTCTGTCGGTCACATTAATTCGCACCTTTCCCATGTCCCTGTTTTGACCTGTACGTATAAAGAGGCATGGTCAGAAAAACGGACAAAGTCCTGCCGAAAGGGAAAACAGAGATAGCGTTTCCATTCCGACAGGACGTTTGCAGATTATTATTTTGCTGATCAGAGTTTAACTGTTTTTCCGGCTTTTACGGAAACGTGTTTCCCCTCGCCGTTCATATTCAGAATTATTTCTGAGTCTTTTGCCGCGGTAAGCGTGACAGACGTTACTTTGCTATCTTTCCACTCAGCGTCAACGGTTATTCCGCCGCGCGCTTTTATGCCCTTGAAGCTGCCGTTGCAGAATTCGGGAGGAAGCGCGGGAAGTATAGAGATAACGCCGCCGTGGCTTTGCAGAAGCATTTCGGCAAGACCGGCTGTCGCGCCGAAGTTTCCGTCTATCTGGAAAGGCGGATGAGTGTCAAAGAGATTATCGAGAGTGGAATTGGAAAGAAGTTTTTTAAGCATTTCGGATACGCCTTTGCCGTCCTTCAGACGTGCAAAGAGGCAAACGAGCCATGCACATGACCAGCCGGTATGTCCGCCGCCGCCGGAAAGACGAAGTTCGAGCGTTTTCTTTGCGGCTTTCATAAGCTCCGGTGTTTTTTCGGATATCTCGTCTCCCGGATAGACCGCAAACATATGCGAGACGTGGCGGTGACCGGGATCGGGTTCGTCGTAGTCTTCAAACCACTCCTGAACGTTGCCGCGTTTGCCGATTTTGAGTGAAGGCATCTTGGAAAGGACGTTTTTTGCACGTTCTCTCATATCGTTATCATGACAGAGAAGGTCTTCGCACTCTATGTATATCCTCAGAAGACCGCCGATGATCTCAACGTCCATTGTCGGGGACATACAAAGCGTTGCCCTGTTGCCGTTCTTATCGTAAAATACGTTTTCCGGTGACGTGGACGGACCGCTCATGAATACGGTCTTTCCGTCAATATTGACCTCGCACATATAGTCGAGGAAGAAAAGAGCAGACTGCTTGATAAACTCGTAAGCGGTTTTATCAAGGAATTCAAGGTCTTCGGTATAAAGATAGTGTTCCCACATATTGAAGCAGAGCCACGCCCCGCCGAGAGGCCAGAGTCCCCAGATTCCGTCGGCAGGAGCAGTAAAGCCGTATATATCCGAAAGGTGGTGCGTAACCGTTCCGTTGCAGTGATAAATACCTTTTGCGGTCTTTTTGCCCGATTCAAGAAGGTTCGTATTCATATAATCAAACAACGGAAGAGCGCATTCGGAAAGGTTTGTTGATTCAACCGGCCAGTAGTTCATCTGCAGGTTGATATTCGTGTGATAGTCACTGTTCCACGGCGCCTGCATATAGCCATTCCAAACACCCTGAAGGTTTGCGGGGAGCGTGCCGCATCTGCTCGAACCGACCAGGAGATAACGTCCGAACTGATAATAAAGACCGAGAAGACCGCCGTCGGTCTTGCCCGCGCGTATGCGTTCGAGTCTTTCATGAACGGTGAGATTATCAAGGTCCGGCTCATCGTTGAGATCAAGACGGATCTCGGAGCGTTCCATAAGCTCTCTGTGGTCCTTTTCGGCGCGGCTCGAAAGCTCAGCCCAGCTTTCCGAGTCGGGCATTGCCGGAGTTTCGCCGACGGCTGCGGTCATGTAAAACTCGATATTGTTTGCACCGGTAATGAAAACGGTGTTTTCTTTGAAGGATATTTTTCCTGCCGTAATTATTCTAACGAGAACGGTGAAATCATGAAGATCATCCGCCGTAGATGCTTCGATTTTCATAATATTGCCGTCCAGCGAGATTTTTTTGATATTATCTCTTTCCCATTTTACTTTAACGGTTCTGTCGGGGAAAAGACCGGAAAATCTGATTCCTATGATATTGTCGGGATACGAAGCAAAATACTCCCGGCAAAATGCGTGACCGCCTCTGATGTACGATACGGTGCACACGCCGCTTATAAGCTCAAGATAACGTGCATACTGCTCGACAGCTCCGTCTGCGTCGGTATCCGCGGTATCCACAAGCAGGTCCCCTGCCGTTTCGTATGAGCTTACCCGATAGAAGTCATCCTGCATATTTTCAACAGCCCATTTATCCGCTTCGGCATTTTTGCCTGCGATAAGGAGCTCACGAAGATGATCGAGCTTTTCGCGAAGTCCGGGCATTTTGATCTCACGTTCTTTTCCTGCCCAGATCCTCTCCTCCGAAAGCTGTATACGGTCACATCCGGGAATTCCGTATATCATTGCGCCCATTTTTCCGCATCCGACAGGGGACGCATTTTCCCAGCCGTCCGCAGGATTATTAAGATATAATCTGTATGTTTTCATTTCCGCCTCCGAAAAATAAATGTTTTTATTGCGTTTATATTATAATACATTTGCAAGAAAATTGCAATGCATAAATAAAAAATAAAACGGAATTTTTTCAGAACGCGGGTATACCGTCCGTCAAGTGTTGACAAAAGCATAAAAATGTAGTAAAATATACAAAGCTTTATAAAAAATATTGACGAGGTTTAAGTATTATGCAAAAAAAGCCAATAACAAACAAAGTATTGTGGATATTCGCAATAGGACAGTTCGGCTGGAGCCTTCTGTCGGGCATAATCTCGACGTGGCTCGTTCACCTTTATACGGGCGCACCGGAAAAGTTCGGAGATACAAACGGTCTTTTTGCCGATTTTATATCTCAGCATGCGCTGATCGCAGGATTGACGCTTTTCGGGATCATAACGGCTGTCGGAAGAATTTTTGATGCTGTGACCGATCCTCTTATAGCGAGCTGGTCGGATAAGGCAAACTTCAAGGGCGGAAGAAGAATCCCGTTTATGAAGTGGATAGCTATTCCCTTTGCCGCTGTTACAGTTGCGGTGTTTATCGTTCCGCAGTTTTCAAACATCGTTGTAAACGATATACTGATTTTTGTTTTACTGATGCTTTTTTACCTCTTTATGACGATTTACTGCACGCCGTATAACGCTCTTATCGCGGAGCTCGGCGACACGCAGGTGCACAGAATAAACGTATCGACATATATTTCGTTTACATATATAGCAGGTTTTTCGATCGCTACGCTCATACCTACCATTGCTGGAATGTTTGAAGGCGGAAAGATCAGTGAAATCCTTTCGGAGATAGCGGTCAAGAACTCGATCACACTTGAATCTCTCAATTCGCAGCTTGCAGATAAATCGATCCTCATAAAAGACGTTGCCACTCCTGAACAGATAGCACAGATGGCGTCTGTTCAACGGGGAAGCATACATATGGCGATAGGAATAATGGCAATCGTTGCATGCGTCGCGCTGCTGATTCCCTCGCTTTATATAAAAGAAAGAGCATATATAGATTCCAAACCCGTAAAATCGCACGCTTTCAAATCGCTGATAAAAACTTTCGGAAACGCACAGTTTCGCCGTTTTGTTTATTCGGACATAATATACTTCTTTGCCGTTACTCTTTTCCAGACAGGGCTTGCGGATTATGAAACGAAGCTGATGGGTATAAGTTCGGACAACACGTTCACCCTTACCGTACTTATGACCGTAATAAGCCTTGCGCTGTATCCTGCAGTAAACGCGCTTGCACGCAAGATCGGCAAAAAAGTGCTGATAATAATAGGATTTTTCACATATTCCGCAGTATTTCTCATCACAAGCCTTACAGGTCAGGGATTTATCTGGGGTGTGATCGTTGCGGGATGCGCGGGAATACCTATGGCTATACTCGGAATTCTTCCTCAGGCGTGCGTGGCTGACGTAAGCGAGCTGAGTACTCTCAAAACCGGTGAAGACAGAAGCGGTATGTTTTTTGCCGCAAGAACCTTTGCGCTCAAGCTCGGTCAGGCGCTGAGTATGCTGATCTACACTTCCGTTACAGTAGCAACGATAGTTGACGGAGAAAAGGTTGTTTCACCTTCTCAATACCGCATGACTGCAATCATAGCAACCGTTGCATGTCTGATAGGCGCGGTACTGTTTTTCTTCTACAACGAGAAAAAGATCCTCGGCGAAATAAAAACCCTGAAAGAAGCGGGAAGACAGACAGAAAACAGCGAGGGCTGATATGGAGATAATCAAAGAAAAAGACTACCGACGCTCGATGGAAGAAGTTGTTCTGCCATACCTTGAAACCGTGAAAACAGACGGTTATTTTGACGGTTACGGCGGCGTAAAGCTTCACTACGTCAGATATGAATGTGAAAAGCCTCTGCGCACGGTAGTTATACTGCACGGATTTACGGAGTCCTGCGAAAAATATCGTGAAATGATCTATTATTTTCTGAAAGCCGATTGCAACGTATATATTTATGATCAGAGATGTCACGGCAAAAGCGAAAGGCTCGTTGAAGATAAAACGCTTACTCACGTTGACAGATTTGACGACTATCTGAAGGACTTTGAGATATTCACGGATAAAACAGTTCCGCATTTGCTGCCTCTGATACTGTTTTCGCACTCTATGGGCGGAGCGGTAGCGGCGCTGTATGTTGAAAAGCACCCTGGTGTGTATCGGAAAGCGATTTTCTCTTCACCGATGATCGCCCCATCGACGGGTGGGATACCGAAATTCGCGGCTAGAGCGATCTGCTGTGCGGCGGAGATAATCGGAAAAGGCAAAAAAAGGGTATTTGTCTCATCCGAATACCCCGGAAAAGAAGAGTTTGAAAACTCTTGCGACACTTCGTTTGAAAGATTCTCGTTTTATGAGCGGTTCAGAAGGAATGATCCCGATTATCAGAACTACTCCCCCTCCTACCGCTGGACTCACGAAGCCATAAATGTTACACGCAGTATCATGAAAAAAGGAGAGCCCGAAAAAACAGATATTCCTTCTCTTCTTTTCAGCGCAGGACTTGACAATATGGTCAGCATTCCGGAACAGAAGGAATTTGCGGAACGTATGAAACACTGTGAGTTTATTTCATATGAAAGCGCAAAGCATGAGATATATTTCAGCGCCGATGATGTTTTAGAAAAATACGTTAACAGGATTATTAGCTTTATAAACGACTGATCTCTCGTTTCTGCAAGTCTTTTTCAGCGAACGGCCTGACGTTTTTTCATTTTCAGCCAGTTGTAAAAGCCGTAAAGGTCATTTACAAGAAATACCGTAAAGCAGACCGTAACGGAAATATACTTCGTATCCTCTGCAGATGCCAAAGTCCACAGAAGGATCAAAACAATATCGTTTGCAGCATAGGCAAGAGCAAAATACGGGCTTCTGCGAAACGTCAGATACACGGCGATAAAACTTGTTGTTACGGATAAGGTGCCGGGAACGATATTTGCCGTATTGAAAAAGCTCAGAATGAAATAGAACAGAACCGTTACTATAACCGTTACAATAAGCATGAAGATTATCTCTGATAAATTCAGCTTATTTACGGCTACTTCAGATCGGTTGCCCTTATATTGGGTTCTTTAACCACGAGATAAGCGCAAACGCAGCCATAGGCATGGTCATACCAAGATACGTGATCATTTCTCCGTAATAGGAAAACGAATAGGAAATAACCCCGTAAAGCAGGCTGAACACTATCATCAGCGCCTGACCGACGGGGTTTCCTTTTGCGTTGAATATCAAAGAGGTAACGCCGATCAGAGAGGCGATAAACGAAAGGAAGCCGTTCCCGCCGAACGCAATAAACGACAAGGTTATCAATACGGCAGACAAGCCCCAAAGGATGAGCTCAAAAGGCGTAAAAAAATTTTTCATTATGTTCTTCCCCCCCCCAAAAAAATAAAGCATCCGTAGCGCATCTTCTGAGACCTTACGATGCGCCGCGAATGCCTGATAACATTCCTACCCGGTGGCAGTGCAAAGATTATACGATAAAAACTGAAAAAAGTCAACCGCAAATCTGAGAATAATATAAAAAAATTGATTTTATAAAGGATATTTCGCGTAGATTTCCGCGCGAGGAAGAAGTTTACGTCTATCAGGGAATGCCGATGGAAAATATTTTTTATCCAGTCCGATATCGCTGCCTGAGTGATTTCGGGTCATTGGATATATCTGGCTTTGTCTTTCACTGATTCGACGTTCGCAGTATACTGTCTGAAACGCTCGTTATTCTGCCTTGTGAATCTGTAATAAATATCCGGTATTCCCCCGGTTCTGCAGGAGTCCTTATCTCGGAGCTCGTTCCCGGGGTCATGGTAACAACAGAGCTTTCTGCAAAATATACCGTTTTCTCCGGTGCTATCCAGACGGTTTTACCCTCTCCCGCAAGACGAATCGGGATTACGGTATCCGTTCCGGTATCGCAGCCTGCAGGGAAAACGTAATCGGCAAAATTCATCAGCCATTCCGGCATTATTTTTCTAAATTCATCCTGAAGCCCTGATCTGACGCATATCTCATACTGTTTCTGCGGCCAGACCGCATCTGCAACGACTACAGGACGGTCGATATCGCAATTCGGAGGGTTCTTTCCCATTCTGTCAACAGTGGCGTAAGTGCGCTTTATCGTCATATGATGCTTTACGCCCCATTCCTCACAGTTTATTGTGTAAGTAACATCCGGGTCGATATCGAGAATATTGTCGAATTCCTCGATCCACGCTGTTCCGTCATCATTGTGAAGACCGTATGTCGGAGCACCGACCGCTCCCGCCGGGATACCTTTGACATAGTTTTCATTGATCACTGTACCCGGCATCTGACCTATCGTGTAAATGGCTCCCGTGTCGTGAAGACGGTATACGGCGTCAACTATGCGGTTCCGACAGATCATATTGTTTCTGCACGTGGATGATGCAAGGAATTCGCTCCATCCCCATCCGAGAGAAATGCCGTTAAATGCGGTCTGTTGTATATGATTTCTGAGTATTCTGACATTCTCCACATAAAATGCCGTAATTCCCGCGCAGCCGCCGAATCCGTGCGCCATTCCCGTATGGTATATAAGATTATCGGAAACAGTGATATCCTTGCACAAGCCCTCGATCCCGCGAGGGAATTTTTCGCGATTTGTGCCATCTCCGTCGCCGATGTATACGTGCTGCGGATTTCCTATCGTGATACCCGACGACGTGATATCGGTGAGAAAGTTGCCCGATACAGTGCAGTTGACAACGTCGTTAGTCATTGACAAGCCGTCCGCGCCGGTATGTTTGATCACGTTGCCTGTGAAGTTTATCGATTCGGCATTCGTAATATTGATAACTCCGGGAAACGTATCGCACATCTCATATTTTTCGCTGTGCCAGTTTGAATCCGCAAACACAGTTGTCGTAAGCGCCGCCTGAACGGTAGCTTTGCCGTATGAATCTTCGACTTTCGTAAGAAGATAATCGGTATGGGCGAACGTCAGTCCGCTGAAGGTAATATTTCTTACACGGTCATTTGTTGAATCGCCTGAAATTACTATCAGTCTGTCTGCGCACGGGACTTCAACGTCGGCGACAGACATATCCTCACCCTCGAGCGGATAGTAATAAAGCATATGTTCTTTCTTGTCAAAATAGAATTCCCCGGGAGAATCGACAAAAGAGAATGCGTTGAAGAGTTTGTGACGCCCGGTGCACTGAAATTCGCAGCCCCAACCGGGAGTTTGAGCGATCGCGCCGTATGGCTGCTGAAAAAAGAGGATAGCCTGTCCGTTTTCATATCTGATATCGCGGGCGCAAACTATATTCTCATTCCACGTCGTTCCGTTTACGATCTCGATATCATCGAAGCCTGATTCGATTTCAGGCATATCTTCCGCGCGGTAAACGACACCGTCAGATTTTGTCCCCGATATCCATGCCCAGTCCGCCTGCCCTGCTCTGACGCGGTATTCGCCGTATCCGCCCTGAGCCTCTGCCTCTATGCTGCCCATCTCAGCTCTGTGATCGTTAACATAGAGATTTCTGAGCTTGTCATCTCGGTCTAACGGCGCAGAGTAAAGATCATCGTTATATTTTGTCCAGCCCGTAACCTGCTCTGCGCCTGAGAACACGGGAGTCTCACCTTTGTATGCAGTATAAATAATGAGGCTGCCTTCCGGAGCGGAATCACGCACGTCGAAAAATACAGGTTCCTTCATTCGATATATCCCCTCTCGGAAATATACGATTATCTCGCCATCCGTCAGCCCGTTTTTGATAGTCCTGACCATGTCTCTCGCGCCTTTGAGTGTAAGCAGCGGTTTTTCTATTGTGCCGGGGTTTGTGTCGTTCCCGTCAGGGGAAACATACAGCTCCGCATAATACCGTCCGGACGTCCCTGTTGATGCGCAGCCCGTCGGCAACACTGCTGCAGATACCGCTGTTGCTAAACCGAGAAGAAAAGCTTTGCGCAGCAATCCGTTTTTTTCAGCAGCGGTTTTTCGTGTGATCCTTTTCGCTTTGGATGCTTCGTGCCTGCATTTGCCGTTAAGACAGGCTATCTCTTTTTTATTGTGACCGTCAGTATGCACTTTTACCACCTCTGTTATCTGTATAGGAAAAATCATATGTCGCTTATGATTATAATATACACTGTATCGGCATACAAGTCAAGTATTCCCAGAGATTTTTTTTCGAACAAGCACGTGTTTTATAAGTGTTTTTTTACGTATCCGCTATTCGCCTAAAAGCAAAAATCGCGGGTAAAAAGTCTGAAAGGTTCTTTCTCATTAAGAAATGGTCAAAAGGAGCCCCGAAAGATCGGGGCCCCTTGCTGATCGTATTGAAGATAATTGTTATCACAAAATTAATTACTGTTGCGAACCGGTTTTTTACGTATGAACAGTCTGAATATCGTATAAATACCGTATCCGACAGCCACACCGAGAGTATTCAGAATCAGATCGTCGATATCCGACGCTCTGGAAGCGAAAGGCAGCTGCAGTATCTCTATACACAAAGAGATCGACGCGCCGACTGAGATCACTTTCAGGAAGCTGTTCAGCTTTTTATATACTACGGGCAGTATGATGCCGCTCGGAATAAACATTGCGGTATTGCCGCCCACGTTCCAGATAATATCTCTGACACTGCTATAGTCAAAAAGACGGACCACAGGAAGAAGATTTATGCGCAGAGGAAGCATCTTCGCGGCATCAAAAACGAGAGGCTGGACATGTCCGTCAACCAGAGCCCTCGGGAAAAATACGAAACGAATGATCACTGCAAGGTTGACATACATCAAAATCAAGACCGCTTCCCGTTTCCAGTCCACTCTGCGCTGCTTTATCCAGACGCATATCCTTACAAGCAGCCATATCGCCGCAAAAGCCGTTTCTGCCGCAGGGAAAGATATTTCCATAATTGTTTTCACCTCAGAGCATGAATTTATTTCAGGCTGCTTATCCACGCAGCAGCCTCAGCGCGTGATCGAAAAATGAAACTGTTTTTATCGGAATATTTTTCGATCAAAGCTAAAACGACAGGACGGTTTTCCGTATCATAGTATTCAACAGTTTTCACCAGTTCCGGATCAAGTTCCTGTTCTGTCCATGGAATATCCCCGCGTTTCTTTCCTGTACGTTCTTTTATACCATTCATGCATTCGGTAAGATCATAATCAAGGAAAAATACGGTATCGCATGCCTGAAATCTGATTTCATAGGTCCTGCTGTAATCCCCGTCTATGATCCACTTGTCCATATGAAGTATTTCGCCCAGTTTTAAGTCAAATTCTTCTCTTAAGATATGCGATCGGTCTGACTTCCACCAGACGTTATCTAAATGGATCAGCGGCAGCCCTGAAATATCGTGAAGCATATCGGAAAACGTGCTTTTTCCGCTTCCCGGACATCCGAGAACGATGATTTTTTGTCCAATATCCACAATGGACTCCTCACATACTTCGATTTTCAGCATTTTTTTAAGTTCGGTATTCGATCTTGAAATGAGCATTAAGTTTCTACGGCAGCCAAGAAATGATTCTTTCATTTTCCTTTTTATCGGGCGTCAACACACGCTCCGAATAATCCCCTGCTCCTGCAGATAAAGGCTTCTTATTCATTCTCAATAGCCGAGGAATTTTTTCAGGTCATTGTCCGGAAGAAGCTCTTCTTTACCGAGACCGAAGGAGTATTCCGGAACGATCTTCAGATAGCGGTCAAGAAATTCCTCGTAGGTCTTCGCTTCAAAGCAGTACGGAGTGATGAAAAAATCTCTGCTGCCGCCTGTCACGCGGTCTCCCGCCGTCACACTGACCTTGTAGTCGCCGGATTTCAGCTTATAGAAAACATATTGTTCGAGGTTCCATCCGTGCAGACTGATGTGTCCGAACTCGGGAGCATAACTTGCCACTGTCTCATTTGCCTGAAGCGCCGCGCTTTGATAGTCGTACTCAACAGTCTCTATAAACCTTTCGGCGCTTTCAACGTCGTACACGGAATACTTGATTTCATTTCCATATTTTCTGACGAATTCAAGGTCTCCGTCTACCTTGCGTATATCATACTGCCAGCCTTTTTTGAGAATCTTTTTATCAAGCCAGTGATAATCTTTTTTGACGTTATTGAAAGCCTTTTCGAGATATACGTCTATATCCGTGCCAAACTTGAATTTTTCTTCCGGATTTGAGTTTTTAACAGTATCGTGTGTGTATCTGCAAAGGAAATCGACGAACTCATCCGCGGTCGCGCCTTCCGTCCATGGAGTCACGATATCGGAATCGTCATAATAACTTTTGCTGATCTGACCGAAAACATATTTGCCATGAAGAGGCGCGATCTGCCAGACGGGCGTCTGTTTCTTCATCATCGTCAGAGTAGCCCAGTAGAACTCTTCACGCAGCTTTTCCAGCGCTTTTTCGTAATATACGTTGATATCAGTACCGTATTTGAACAGCTCCGGGTCGGCAGAAGGATTTTTGTTCAGTTTCTTTTCGCGTTTTTTCTCATTCTCACGTTCCAGCTCCATAGCGAAGGACTCATCGGTGCTGAGCGGCTTCCACGCCCACACCTCATCCGAGCTGTGGCTTCCGAGAGCTGGAGCGTAAATAAAGGCACCTCCGGCTTGACCCCGCCATTTGTTCCATCTGCCCGCCGCAAGAGTCCCGTCCTTCATTATCAGAAGGCAGTACTGTTCCTCCTTCGGGTTCTTTCTGTCGGCAAAAGATTTAAAGCCTTCAAACTTAACGCTGCGGCAGCCTTCTTTTTCCGGTCCGAGATTTATCAAACCCATCTCTTCATCTTCAAGGCACTCGCTAAGATCGTAACGCTCAAGAGAATGCCATCTCTCCACTTCCTCCGATCCTATCGTGTCGGCGGTACCGCGGATGAATTTTCCGGATGTTGATTTTTTGCTGCGGTAATCATCGGGATTCCATTCGCCGGCGGTGTAGTCGCCGTTCTTCAGCTCAAGCAGGCAGAACTCTCCGTACTGCGGCATGTCTTTATCCACAATATCGTAAAACTCATTGAAAGACAGTATGAGCGTTTTATAATTGGCATTAAACATGGTTCCTCCTCTGCACATCCGAATTTAACGGGTTGCCAGTTTCAGAAATTTTGCGTCATTCATCTGTTCGTTTGTAAGATAGTCCCCATTGTAAAACAGAGCATAGGTCGTGATCGGTGAAGGCGCGTTCTGCGCGGCTTGTTTGCTCTCTATATGGACAGACCTGAACTCTATTTGATGTTCTTTTGCGGTTTGCTCAACGATAGGAACATACTTTGCGTTGAATGGGCACTGGCTCGTATAGTAAAGAACGTAGCCGGTCTCATCGATGCGGGGATGCTTTGCGCATTCCTTAAATTTCGGTTTTTGTGCGTCAGAGAAAAACGGCAAATACCAGAGCTGTATTCCGTTATCCGCCTCATCGCACACAGAAAAGCCCTTATGCGCCAGATACTTCGGATCAGCAAGAAACGGTCTTTTTTTCGCGGCGCTCAAAATGCAGAGCCCTTTTTTACATTTTTCTTTGCTGTCCTCGATACATGCGCCCAAAAGATCGTTTGAATATCCGTGTCCCTTGAACGAGCCGGAAACCCACAGACAGTCAATATACATATACCCGTCCGCATCTATCGGATTCCATGCATTTTCTGCAGGAATATACTCAATGAAGCACTTGCCTCGTTCCACGCTTTTCAAAAATACAAGTCCATCGTCAAACCGATCTGAAAGCCATGCTTTTTTGGATGAAACCTGTATATCTTTGTTATTGGAGATTGCGCAGCAGATATGCTCCTTTTCCAGATTCTCTTTCGTTACTTTGATATATTCCAAGTAAATCCCCTCCCCAAGTTCAAGCTTTATCTGAATTTTTCCAGTCGGTATACCTGTCCGTCGTCTAATTCTTTCACTCCGCCCTTATATTCATAACCCATCTTTCGATAGAATTCCACTGCGGTAATCGATGCAGGAATCTCGATCCGCTCTGCTCTTAAAAAGTATTCGTCGTGTTCCAAAGTCTGAATGATCAGTTTTCCGATACCTTTTCTTTGATATTCCGGCAAAACAAAAATCGTTAAGAATATGCTTTCCGTGGTGCTCCCGTAATATCCCGCGATCGCCCCGCAGCCAATGATTCGTCCTTTATCGCAAACAACATACATATGTCCTTCTTCCGAACGTTTCAACAATACGTCCGAAGAATGGGAAGAGATCATTTCATAGATATAACGCGGAGAATAGTCTTTGCTGTTGCTTTTTTTCAGCGTATAGGCAATCATATTCGCTGTTTCTTCCGCATCCTCTTGTTTAAATAATCTTATTTCCATATGATATTTCTCCGCACAACGTTCGGCATTTTATCGACAACCATATATTCGCGAGAATGCTTTGATCTTTCTCACTACTCATATTCTTTTCAATATTATTCTCCCGTATGATTTACAGACAATACTTTTTTCTTTCTTCCCGCGCCTTTTCCTCAGCCATCTGCGTGAAACGGTCTACGTTGTCGTATACGTATTCCGCGACGCGGCAGAACTCTGTTGTCTGATCGGGGAAGAAGTACGCGGAGCATCGCTCGCAGTCACCGTTCGCCTGACACTCAAGCAGCTCGTCATCAGTTTTTTCTGCTACGTATCCCATCCAGTCTCCGTCATCGTCGTCCCAAAAGCCGTTGACGCGTATTCCTACGGTAGAGAATGCGTGGTGTCCCCTTAAAAGATCGAGGGACAGGATATCGTTTATCTTTACGTTTACGAATTCGGAGAAAATATATCCTTCAAGCCCGTGACTGACCTCAAAATGCTCCGCGAGTTCCTTTTTTACCGTTTCGTAGATCGGGTCCATATCTATATAATAAGGATCCTTCGTCCACTCTCCCACGGGCTTTATAAGCTCAAACAAAAGCTCTTTCATAAACTCCTTCAAGGCGAATCTCACGTAAGGCCCGCCCGGCTGAAGGAACGCTGCCGCGTCATCGGCGCAATTGTCCTCCAGACACAGCGGAACGTAAAGATCAAGCTTTTCCGTCGCTTTATCAAATATCGACTTTTCTTCACTCTTTTTCATTCGATTTACTCGACAAACAGGAATTTACGCTTTAAGTTCATACATGCGGTATATCTTTCTGTACAGCCTGCCTGTAAACAGCAGCCTGAAAAACAATCTTTCGGCAGACGTAAGCTCTTTGACCAGTGCGGCGGGAGTGAAGCTATGCTCTTTTACAAAACTGATCCGAAGTCCGTTAATTAAACTCTCGATATCATCTATCCCATACAGCTCAGTAACACCGACGTCATTGACAGGGTTTTTAAGTTTCGATGCTTTGACGCCGAATTCGGTATAAACATCCATCAGAATATGGATTTCCCGATACTTATTATCAAGAGCTTCCAATAATCCCCGTACCTGGCTGTTGGTCAGATACATGCTCAGTCCCTCAAGGACAACGATGACCGTATTACAATCCGGGAGCGTTTTGATCTGTTCAGGTCTGGACGCATCCAAAGCCGTCATACGGTACGTTTCATTTTCCTGAAAATACTTCCTGCGGATCTCTATGACGTCAGGAAGATCGCAGTCAACCCATTCTGAACAGGGAGTTTTGACCCTCATATTCCTGCTGTCAAGCCCGCACCCGATATGAAGCACCAACGCATCGGGGCTCCATTGCAGCATACTTTCTGTCCAGTCGTCGAACACACGTGCTCTCATAGCCATATTGTAAGCAAGCCATTTTGACCTTGACTTGCCTTGAATCGGGAAAGCTTCTTCTTTCCATATTCTCTCAGCTGAGGGATCGTTCAGGATAATCCCCTGTTGGCTCACCTTTGATTTTCCATACAGCGGAATATAGAGTGTTTTATTCACTTCATTCATGTGATCTTTCTCCTCTGTAAATCCCTTCTTGCCGATATTATTCTATCACACCAGGTAATCTTTTCTTCTGAAAACGGGTTCGGAATATTGTTTCCAAACCCGCAGATGGCGGAGATGATGGGATTTCTCGCCAATGGGATCGTATATGCTTCCCACACCTTTGGAGCACAGTCACGGCAAGATATTTTCACGCGCGTTTGTCTGAATGATCCAAAACGGGAAAGCCTTGCTGTGATAGCACAGAAAAACAGGTCTCTCGGGGTATGGAAGCACTTTCACAAAATATCTTCTATATCAAACAGCACAAAATGACGATAATTGACTATATTATTTAATATTTTTTATTTTAACATATAATAACTATACTTGTCAACCCTCTATATATTTATTTTTTTTCGAAATATTGTCGAAAAATGCGCGTTGAGCTTGCGGGAGACTCAAGAAAGGCAGATTCTATTTACACAGTTTAGTTCCATGAGCTGCGGCATTCCTGCGCGTCGCTTCTGCTTGCGAAAAAGGTGCCGATGAAGATGATCCAGGAATGGCTCGGGCATTCCGATATAAGTACGTCGAGCAACATTTATTCCCACCTTGACGCTGAGAGCAAACTCGAATCCGCGAATATCATCGCACGGCGCTGTCGTCGTAAAACGCGTGACATGACAAAAATCCCTGTCCGAATATCTCATCGGGCAGGGGTTGTTTTTTGAACGAAAACTGCGGGGTTTTGGCGCGCAGGATCGTCTGTGTACCCTTCAAATCGATCGGGAGGCATAGTTTCCCATCCGAACCGGAATGGCACGTAGAACGCGTTTAAATGGGGCAGAAGGCATCGCCAAATTCGATTATATATATTTATAATTCTGATCTTCCCGAATAATAGTAAGATAATAATCTGAATAGTTTTACTGATTCTGCTCTTCCCCTACTATCTCGCCGTCGTGGAGGCGAATGGTGCGCTGGCAGTAGGAGGCTACGTTGGCGTCGTGGGTGACTACTATTACGGTTGTGCCTTCCTTGTTTATCTCTTTGAAAAGATTCATTATGCTCTTTCCTGTTTCTTCATCCAGAGCACCTGTAGGTTCATCGGCAAGTAAAAGTTTCGGTTCAAGCAGCAAGGCTCTTGCAATAGCAACCCTCTGTTTCTGACCGCCGGACAGTCTGTTTACAGGTGAATTGAAGTATCCGGACAGTTCAAAGTCTGTCAGTATTCTTTCCGCCTTTTCGGTCATTTTTTTCATATTTTCCTTGTTAAAATAACTAGGAATCATAACATTGTCCATAACGGAGAAATCAGGAATCAGCGCAAAATCCTGCATTACATAACCGATTTCTTTGTTACGCAAATTCGCTTTTTTCCTTTCAGGAAGATTGTTTATATCGCAATTATCGAAAAAGTATTTACCACAGTCTGCATTGTCAAGGCAACCGAGGATATGCAGCAATGTTGATTTACCGGAACCGCTTTTACCGCTTATAGCGATTATTTCGCCTTTTTTGACAAATAAGTCTATTCCGCGAAGAGCATAAACCGGATTATCCGTATTGCTAAGATATGTTTTGTATATTCCGGTCATTTCTATCAGCATTTTCAGTACCTCAGTTTCATTTATGTTTCGCTATAAAGATTAAAAATCGTTTTATTGAGAATAGTTCGGGGTATAACTGCCGAAACAATGAAGGATGCAGTATAAATCAAGATTGTTATGGCGTAGTTTCTCCACGAAATATACGGCGGTTGTCTGTATGCAACAGAGGCATACATATTAAATATCGGAACAGAAAACAGTAACGAGGAAAGGATCAAAAACAGGTTTATCAGTGAAGCTACGGTAACGCATTTTCTCTTTGTTGCGCCGCAAAGCCGGAATATTCCGTATATTTTCATGTCGTTAAGGGTATTGAGCGATACGCATCCTGTTACGCAGGTAATACATATAAGTAACAACAATGCGCATGACGGAAGTTTATCTGCGATATCACGTTTTACCGATTCCAATAATTCGCTGTAAACACTTCTGAAACTGTATGTATAACCGTAATCGGTATTTAATCGAACGATAAGATCATCTTTTTCAAGGGGATTCAGAGACTCATCGAAAAAGACGATTTTGATATAAGACTTTATGTAAGAATGCTCCTTGGGTATGATTATCCATGGGGGAGCTGACGTAATTTCTTTAAAATAACTTGAGGCGTTGCCCGATCCTGACAGTGAAAGGAAAACATTTCCCTCTGCAAGAATACCGACAACAAAAACATTGTATTGTCCTTCAACTTCATTGAAGACATATTCGTTATTCAACTGCAAAATTTTACTTAACGATTGGCTTACAAGTATTTCATATACACCGTCGTATCTTTGTTTCGGATGTCTGCCGATTAAAAGCGGTATTTTTACTTCATCCGTATATCCGTTGGTTGTATATGCAACATAAACCTCTTTTGCTTTTTCTGGAAAATCCATTTGCATAAGACCGTTGAGCGTTGTTCTGCTGCAGTTGCAGGACATAACTTTGTTTATACCTTTTATATCGGACAGTTCATCGTCTGAAAGAGACGGAATTCCGCTCTCAATCGAAAGAAACTGAGATAGGAGATATGCGTCTTTTTCGGAGAAGTGGCGTATATCATCAGTATAACGTGTTTTTGCAAAAAGCTCGGACAGCTTTCCGTTTATCAGAACCGTGCACGCAATAAGCAAAAGAAAAGAGAGGATGTATGTTTTAATATTCTTAATAAACAGTTTCAAGGCAGGGATCAGAAGGCGCACAGCTGTTTACACCGCCTTTCCGTATATTGTCAGTCCGGAGCTTTTGATTATTCTGATTATTAACGGTATTATGGCGACAAGGCTGATGGCAAATACGATTACGAAAACAAACAGATTAACCAATATAAACCGGCTCGTAAACAAAACGGAGGATATTCCCATTACACTAACGAGGATATAACCAATGATTTCACCCACAATAAAGGCGGAGGAGGAATATATAAAGTATTCACCTAAGATCAGCGCTGCTACAGCTAATGAAGAACCGCCGGTAATTCTGAATATTGAATATGCGTAACTTCTTTTTTTCAGGATATATCCGTAAACAAGCATATAGGATATTATCGCGAGTACCATTATAAGCAATGGTTCCGACATTTCTGTGATATAGTCCGAGAAAATAAACCAATCGGATTTAATTTCCGGTTCCTGAGATTCTACAACGTAAAAAGTGTTTAAAATATAATCGTTAATTGCTTTTGCACGTTGTTCGATGCCCCCTTCGTCGGGAAGGAAGAAAAGAGTTACATCAGTAAAACCGGCATTTACAAATGTATTGAACGGAACAAGTATCTGCGTAACGAGATCACCGAGTGCTGCGGTTCCGATTACGGAGTATTCCGCGCCGTTTACGGTAATTTTTCCGGATGAAATTCCAAGACCGGTTTTTAAAAGGCATACCCTTTCTCCGCTTAATTCCTCATTCTCCGTCCAATAGCGACCGGAATAAATATAGTTTTCGGCAATAGTATTGCCCAGATACCAGGTTTTTATCACATGTGTCAGCGAATACGGTGTATTTTCTTCTTCCACCTCGGCAGAAGATGCAAATACTAAGTTTTTTACGTCTTTTCCGCCAAATTCAAGTATTTTTTCCGCTGTTTCCGTCAGTGGCTGACCTTTTTCAAGACGGTATGAATACATTCGTTTAAGATTTGTCTGACGAAATAAATCATATTGAGCGGCAATCTGATTGCCGCTAAA
>JAEEGI010009705.1_pt1 | contig 21034 bp, 20 predicted proteins | sample 8958751 | NCBI WGS metagenome assembly JAEEGI01 (sample SAMN16246545, study PRJNA631951) | gut metagenome | biome: gut microbiome; feature: rumen; material: KS-attached | host: Bos | place: Iran: Karaj | collected 2018-10 | reverse complement strand
AAAGGCGAAACGCTTCCCGGCTCCAGACCAAGATACTTCATCATGCGCTCGGGCGATGCGAACGACAGCTTTCCGCATGATGGCAGACCCTTTAACACGAGCGATTCCTTCAGAATATGCTCAAGTTCGTGAATGTCGAGGTCGTAGTCGCAGTTGAAGCACACCAGATAATGCTTGTTGCCTTTATGGTTTCTGAAGAAGAGATTCTTGCAATGGACAGAGCCGTCCTCCTTCCACCAGCGTTTGGCTTCTTCTATGGTTTTACCTTCGGGATGATTGTAATTCGTAAACGGAATGTTATGTTCTCTGAGATAGTTGAGAACAGTTTCTTCTCGTGTCATACTGATTGATTTTTTTTACTTCTGTGTGCAAATATACATTAAATAGCCGAAAATTCCGAACTTTTTGTAAGATTTTAGGCAAAAAGAAGGTCGGCTACTGAATGATGTAGCCGACCGTTGTATCCGTTTCTTTCGTGCTTTGCATAAAACGTGCAAGGAAATGCGTTTTTCCTTTATTTGTCTGGGTCTTCGCCGATGCTCGATTGGTCGTATGTTATCGTTGGTATTCGGTAGATGCTTCGGGCAGAGAATAGACCGAGCACTCCTGATGTGAAGTTTGGCAGTGGATTGCAGTTGTTGCTTTCGGCAATGCTCAGCGAGAAGAAGTAATTGTATGCCGTCTCGTCGATGAGGCTCACCGAGATGTCGAGTTTGTCGCCGTCGTGCAGCCATTCCTCGCGCTTCTCTTTCTCGTCGTCGCCCTCGTTGTTTGCGAAGAGGCTGCAGTTGAATACAATCTTTCCGTCGTTGGCAACCTTGTTGTCCGAGAGCATCCAGCGATACATCTTGTCGTTGCGCATGATGCGAATGTAGTAGTAGCGAGGTTGCTTTCCGTCGTCGGCTAACGTTATCTTGTATACGTAGAGTGAGTCGCCCAACATCGGCATACGATAGAAGTAACTGTCCTCGAACTTTATCTCATCGGGCATGACCGATGTCGATTGCGTGGTTACGTTTCCGATATTTGCTTTCAGCGTATATGTTACGCCCTCAACACCCTTTACTGGCGATGTGTAAATGCCGTTGCCTTCGTTGGTGAGGGCTGTTTGTGAGCCGTCGCTGCCGGTCATCGTTACATTTGCGTCATTTACTGTTGGAGCGTCGGCGGTGCTTTCTACATCGCGAGTCTGGGTAATTACGGCTTTTGTGCCTTCGTTGCTTACCGTTGCCTCGATAACGTAAATTGGCTCAACAGAGTCGTACTTGAAATCGAGTTCTTTCTCGCACGAGCAGAGCACGGCTGCCACAAGCGGAATGTATATCTTTCTTAGTTTCATTGTCATTTTTTAAGAGTTGTGGTTTGTTAGAATTTTAGTCCGAAAGACACGAACGGAATAACTCCGAAGAGCGAATACTGATTGCAGACTGTGCCCGAAGGTTTCTCCTCGTCGTTCTGGAACATGATGACGTAAGGATTGTAACGGTTGTATGCGTTGTACACTCCAAACGCCCATTCTCTCTCTACGTGCTTCAGTTTCTTGGTGTATGTTGCGCTTAGGTCAAGACGATGGTATGCAGGTGCGCGATAGCCATTGCGCTGCTCGTAATAGTAGTGAATGTCGCCGTCGAAATCGTATTTTGCGCTTGGTGCAGACAGAGCCTGACCTGTGTTGTATGTAAAGGTTGATGACAGATTCCATTGCTTGTTCAAGGCATACATCGCAACGATGTTGAGGTCGTGACGACGGTCGTTGTTGGCTGTGTACCAGCGGTTTTCGTTAATGCCGTCAATCTTGTTCTCCGACCACGACAGAGTGTAGGCAATCCAGCCCGTGAACTTGCCCAGATTCTTTCGTGCGCACACCTCAACTCCGTATGCGCGACCCTTTCCGCCCAGAACGATTCGCTCAATCTCCATCTCCGAGAACTCGGCCTTTCCGTCCTTGTAGTCGTAGATGTTTCTCACGTCCTTGTAATATCCTTCGATGCTGAAATCGTAAGCCTCGTTGTTCGTTGCCTTAATGTAGCCGAGGCTTATCTGGTCGGCAACTTCGGGCTTTATGTTGTTGGTGCTTATGGTGTAGCGGTCGTATGGCATTGACATGCCAGACGAGCGTGTGGCGTGTACCGACTGGGTGGTGCGGCTGTAGCCCAGTTTCAGACTGCTTGTTGCATCGATGTTGTACTTCATGCTGAGGCGTGGTTCAAGGTTGAAGTATGTCTTTACAAACTTGCTGCTCTTGTAGTTGTATGTGTTTGTTATGTATCCGTTGGCATCGATGTCGTAGTAAGGCGAGCCGCCAAGAGGCGAGTACATGTCGAGGCGCAGACCTGCCGAGATGTTCAGTTTGTCGCAAACCTTCCAGTCGTCGTTAATCCAGATGTCGTTGTTGTTCGCGCTTCGCACCTCCTTGTCGTGGAAGAAGTTGAACATCCAGTCGCCCGACTTAATCTGCTGCCACATTCCCTGAACGCCGATGTTAATGCTGTGGCTGTCGTTCGGATTCCATAACAGGTTCTCTTTCAGCAAAGCCTGGCGGATGTGTCCGCCACACTCGTAGTTCTGCTTAGACAGGTGCATAGCCATGTCGTTGCTGAATGTTGAGTACACGGCGCACGATGTGAGGCTCAGCTTCTCGTTGAACATGTGGTTCCATCGGCCCGTTACGGCGATATTTCCCCAACTCATGTCAGCCAAATCCTTCAGCCCCATGTTGTCGCGACATTTGTAAACCGAAAGCGAAAGATTGTTCTTGTCGTCCATGCGGAAGTTAAGTTTCGCGTTTATGTCGTAGAAATACAGAGTGTTATCCTTGTATTCATCTGTGCCTTTCAGGAAAAGGTCGAGATAAGAGCGTCGTGCTGCAAAGATAAGTGTGAGTTTCTTTCCGATAGGTCCGTCGGCATTGATTTTCGTAGCCAGCAGACCGATGTTTATTCCGCCGTGCCATCTGTCGGTGCTTCCGCTCTTTGTGCTGATGTCGAATACCGACGATGTTGCTCCGCCGAATTGCGCCGGAATCAGACCTTTATAAAGCGATGCGTTAGAAAGGACCTCGTCGTTGAAGGCTGAGAAAATTCCCATCAGATGTCCCGAATTGTAGATTGTGGCATTGTCGAGCAGAATCTGGTTCTGCGCTGCCGTTCCGCCTCGCACCTGATAGCCCGACGAGCCGTCGCCTTCGGACTTTACGCCCGGCAGCAACTGGATTGAGCGCATAATGTCGTGTTCTCCAAAAAGTGCAGGAACTTTGGCAAGTTTGGCAATGTTTATCTTCTCAACGCCAATCTGCGTCTCGTTAACCCTTTTAAGTGCCGAAGTCGAAGTTACAACAATCTCCTCTATACTGTCGTTCAGTTCTCCCAAGGGTTTTACAATTTGTGCCGAAGCTGTATTCGCCAATGCCCCAAGGCACAAAAATAATGTTAAACTCTTCATTTGAAATGTTAATAATTTTGCTTTTTACTGATTGAATTAACGAAAAAATTACTATTCTTGCAACTCTTAATAACGCTTCGAGCGTTTGTTTATTGTGTGCAAGTGTTTATGTTTATGCCGCCTTTGTCGCCTTGTTTTCTCGATAGATAGTTGCGTTCCGCCGGCTGACGAATGCAAAATTATGCTTTATCCGCCAATCTGCCAAAATTTTGGGATATTTTGCATCCTTCTGTGACGAATGACATTGCAAATGCCCGTAAAATGGGCAGTTTGTGACGAATAACAGTTTTGCCTGAAGAATGTTTTGGCAGACGGAAAAAAGTGATTATTTTTGCCGATAGTGTTAAAGTTGCAGGTTTTTTGAATAAAAATAACATGATGTATATTTTTGTTTTGGCTATTATTATTGTTGCAGTATTGATTGTTCTGGGTTATTTCTACGGAACAAAACTGAAGTCGAAGGGAAAGATTTTTGCTGTTAAGATGATGGCGAAAAAGTTCTTTTCGGAATGTGACAAAATGCAGAAGGATTTCGTTTCTGAGGATAACGAGAAACAGTTTATCGAGAAATGGCGAAGTCTGTATGCACAGGCAGAAGAACTCCATATTTCAGAAAAGAACGAATCGTTTGCTGAGATAGAACGTTTCAAAAACGCTTTTTTGTCGTTGCACGAAACATTCTCTGCATCAAACGACAGATATATCGAGGAGTTGAACAAGAGAATATCTGTTTTCCGCGAGCCGATGAACCGTTTCTTTTGTGAATGTAACGACTTGCGTGAACGTTATGTAACCGAGCAGGAGAAAAAGCCGTTCATCGAGAAATGGCAAAGTCTGTATCTGCAAGTTCGCGATTTGCGCATTCCCGAGGTTCATGAATCGTTTGCCGAGTTTGAGCGTTTCAAAAACGATTACGAGTCTCTGCCGAATTTCTTCGAGACGGCAAACGACAACTTCATCAAGAAGGAATCGGTAATGTACGACTATCTGTTTTCGAATATCGACGGAAAGTCATTGGACGCTCAGCAGCGCGCCGCCGTCATTACCGACGAAAACAGAGTGCTTGTTCTGGCTGGCGCAGGAAGCGGAAAGACGCTTACAATTGCTGCAAAAGTAAAATATCTCTGCGAGGTTCGCAAAGTCAGCCCGAAGGATATTCTTCTTATTTCCTTCACGAGGAAATCGGCTCAGGAAATGACTGAGCGCATCTGCAACAAACTTGGCATTATGGCAGAGGCTACGACTTTTCACAAACTGGGACTCGACATCATCAAAAATGCTGAGGGCAGATGCCCTGACATTTCGGACGAGAGCGTACTGAATCGTTTTGTTCACAATTTCTTCGAAAAGGAACTTCTGAACTATCCCGATTTGATAAAGAATCTGACCGAATATTTCACATATTTCCTTGAAATTCCCGATAAAGTTGAGGATTTCTCTTCGCTCGGCGAATATTACGAGGCTGAAAAGAATGCCGACCTCGAAACGCTGAAATCGAAATACGACCGCGAGAAGTTTGTTCAGGAGAAAAGTTCGGAAAATGCGAAGAAATATACGACGCTGAACAACGAGAAAGTTAAAAGCCTTGAAGAGACGAAGATTGCGAACTTCCTGTTCATGCACGGCGTGAATTATGAGTACGAAAAGCCTTATCCTTTCGAGAGCGACGACCCTTTGCGCAAGTCGTATTGTCCCGATTTCTATCTGACGGACTATGACATTTATCTTGAGCATTTCGGCGTTTCCGAAAACTTCAGACTGCCTTGGCTTTCAAGGGTGGAGGAAATGAAATATCTTGACGGAATAGATTGGAAGCGCAAATTCCATCAGGAACACGGCACAAAGCTGATTGAAACGTATTCATTCTATAGCTCGCAAGGCATTCTGTTCAAAAAACTCGAGGAAATGCTGCTCAGCAATGGCGTGAAATTAACGTCTCGCGATTTTACAGATGTCTTCAATACCGTTTATGCCAGCAAGAGCAACAAATATTTTTCTGAGTTTATAAAACTCTGTTGCACTTTTATAACGCTCTTCAAATCAAATAATTATAAGGTTGAATATATCGAGGTTCTCCGAAGGGAAAACATATCGCATGAGAAAGACAAATTCTTGAGAGATAGAACAAACCTTTTCCTCGACATTATAAAAACAATCCTTACGGCTTATCAGAGTTATCTTTCTGCAAACAATGCCATCGATTTTTCAGACATGATAAACAACGCCGCCGAAAGGGTTGCCGAGGGTTGCGAAATAACTCCATATAAGTATGTGATTGTAGATGAATATCAGGACATTTCGAAGTCGCGTTTTAATTTTCTGAAGGCTATTGCCGACAGAACGGGCGCGAAATTCTTCTGTGTGGGCGATGACTGGCAGTCTATTTACCGTTTTGCAGGAAGCGATATCTCGTTATTTACCGATTTTGAAAGATATTTCGGCTACACAAAAGTTTTGAAAATAGAAAAGACTTACAGAAATTCGCAGCAGCTTATAGATGAGGCTTCGCGCTTTGTGTTGCAAAATCCTATGCAGTTGCGCAAGGATTTGCGGTCGGACAAACGCCTTGATTATCCGCTCGTATTCTGGGGCTTCGACGACGATGCCGGAAGGGTATTGCAGTTGGCGATAAACAAAATTGTTTCTGAGTTCGGAACAAAATCCTCAATCTTGCTTTTGGGACGAACGAACTATGATGTTGAGATTGCAAAACGAACTGGGCTGTTCAAGGTTACGCACGAGAATCAGAAGGAAAATCTTCATTACATTCCAATTCCGGAACTGCCGATAGAGTTCATCTCGGTTCACAAGTCGAAGGGATTGGAGGCAGATAATGTTATTCTTCTGAACTTCAAGAACGAGAAACTTGGCTTCCCGAATCAGATTGCCGATGATAATGTTCTGAATCTTGTTCTGACTACGTCCGAGAAATTCAAGTTTGCCGAAGAACGCCGTCTGTTCTACGTTGCAATAACGCGAACCAAGAACAGAACTTTCATTCTGACTGACAATAAGATTCCGTCGCCATTCTTCAAAGAGTTCTCCGAGTCAAAATCGGTCTGCTTTGCGGCGATAAGAAAGCCTTCGGATGAGAATCAGACAAAGTGTCCGTGCTGCAAAACTGGCAATCTGCTTAAGGTAGAGCATAACGGAAAATCGTTTGTCGGATGCTCCAACTTTCCGAAGTGCCGATACACGCTTCGTGATGCTACAGTTCTGCTTAATCCGAAGAAATGTCCGTATTGCGGAGGTTTTCTTGTAAAACGTAAGAGCAAAGACAGACATTGGTTTGTCGGCTGCACAAACTTCCCGTATTGTGAGTACACCGAGGCTCTTTCAGAAAACGAAAATAGTGGCATAAGGTATAATTATTACGCTCGCCGAAGAAGGTAGTTTTTGTATCAGTATAAAATTTATTCACTAAAATGTATTGCGTTTGTAATACAAAAGTAATACTTTTGCAGTTGAAAGTATCACATTAAATTACAGCGTATGGCAACAGCAGTAGTAAGAAAACCTGTTTCGTTCCGTTTGAATGCGGCTTTGTTGGAAGAACTGAAGCGCAAGGCGGCAAGTGCAAATCGCTCGCTCAACAACTATGTTGAGAGTGTTCTGCTCGACGATGTTTATAACGAGCCGAATGAGGAAACAAGGGCGGCGATAGAGGAAGTTAAATCAGGTAGAAATCCTAATAAAGTTTATAGAAGTGTAGATGAGATGTTTAACGATATTCTTAACGAAGAATGAAAACAATCAAGACATCTACACGATACCGAAAGGATCTTAAAAAATATAAACATCAGCCATCAAAGTTAGAGGCGTTGCGAGAGGTTTTGGATTTGCTTTTGAATGACCAGCCAATCCCATCCGAATACAAGCCTCATAAACTCCTCGGCGAGTATGAAGGCTGTTTGGAATGTCACATTCAAGGCGATTTTCTGCTTATCTGGTTCGATGAAGTTAACGATATCATCGAGTTGGTAAGATTGGGAAGTCATTCCGAGGTTTTCGGCAAGTAATAAAATTTAAGGCGCGTATCAGCATTCTTGCTCGATACGCGCCTCTTTGGTTATTTTTGTGTAAGAGAGAGAATTTTAGTCGCCCATACGAGCCTTCGACTCCTTGCCGGCGCCGCTGCCCTTGTACTTGCTGCTCGTTGTGTTGAAGTTGTATCTCAGCGACACGTTCAGACGCTGATAGTTTCTGATATTGTTTATGTCGATAGTATAATATCCGCAGTCCATAAAGGCCTTGTGTCCGTCGTACTTCGTGTAAGTCGCTCTCAGACAGAGCGCATCGTTCTTCAGCCAGCATTTCTGGATTGTTGCGTTGAAGTTGAACTTATGCGATTTGAGATAGAAATTCTGCACGTTTCCTTTTGAGTTGTACTCGCAGCCGAGTTCAAACTGCCAACTGTGCTTCAGTCTGAATGTGTTCTGTATCTGAGCGATGGCAAGAGGCTTCGTCAGACTGATGGTGCGCTTTCCACTTACCTCGCGAGGGTCGGCAAGGTCTATTGTCGTGCGGTGGTTCAGGATGCCTACCGTCAGACTCGGAGTCCACACGCCGATGGTTGGCGATGCGTTCAGGAATGCCGACAGATTGTTTATCGGGTTGGCAAGGTTGATGTTTGTCAGAAGAATCGTTCCCTCGTCGTTGTAGAGGTACGACCACTCGGTAAGCAGATTTGTTATGTGCTCGTAACTTGCCGACAGGTTAACGAACTGCCAACGGACGTTAAGTCCCAGTTCGTGGTTCTTCTGGTTCTCGAGTTTAGGGTCGCCACTCTGAATGGTGTAACTGTTAAGATAATATGTGCTGTTGCTCAGTTGCCAGTAGTTTGGGCGGCGTGTGCGCACGCTGTAACTTAACGATGTCTGAACCTTTCCGAACTGTCTTGAAAGCGCGATGTTTGGGAAGAAGTCGTCGGTGGCTCTGTTCAGACTGTTGCTTGCGTCGATGTGGTCGGTATAGTCAAGTCCAACGTGCTCGTAGCGCAGACCGATGCTTCCGTCTACGATTTTCGGAAGGCTGAAACTGTAGTCGAAGAAAACGGAGATGTTTGTCTCAGCAGTCTTCGAGTCGGTACTTGGAATCATCGCGTTGTTAATGGCGTAGGTCGATTTGCGGTTCACGAGTGTTATCTCGTCGCCCACGTTCAGCATACCCTTCCATATCGGATAACTCAGAATCAGTTTCTCGGCAATCATGTTGCTCGATGCTGTCTTTATTGAGTTCATCAGGGTTGTCGGTTCGTTCGGATGATTCTCTGTTATAGAACCGTCCTCCTCGCTCTTGTTTGTGTAGAAATCGGTGTTGAGGTCGATTTTCAGTTTGCCAAACTCGCCGTTGTAATAGGCGTTGCCCTGCCAACTGTAAGGCTGACGCTCCTTTGTCATGTTCAGGCCCGATGTATTCTCGGTTATCTCGTTGTTGTGGTTAATCTTGCTTTTAGTCTCGTCCTTGTCAATACCGTAGAGTTTCTTGTTACATTCAATTCTGAATCCTGCCGAATGTTTCTGCGAAATCTGCCAGTTTGTGCCAAATGTGTAGTTCATGCCGTAGCCGTGCCATTCAGAGTTCATTCTGTTTTCCTGCTCTATTGACTTTACTTCGTTTGCTTTCGAGAACCACGAATTCTGTAAAGCCTCAGTTTTGTTTCTGTTGTGCCATGCCCAGTAGTTCACGTTTCCGAAGAAGTCGAGCGACTTGTATCTGTAGTTCATGTTGAGCGATACGTTAGGGTCGTTGTGATTGTAATACAGATGATAGTTGTCGCTGGCATTAAAACTGAATCCAAAGCCCTCGCCCTGACGCTTTATTGTGCGGATGCGAACAACCGATGTAACCGTGGCATCGTATCGCGAGCCGGGATTCATGTCAACCTCAACGCTCTCAATCTCTTCGGAGCGCAGACGCTTCAGTTCGTCCTTGTCCTGAAGTTTCCTGCCGTTAATGTATATTACAGGCGAGCCCTTTCCGAGCACTTCCAGTCCGTCTTGAGTCTCTCTCAGTCCCGGAATCTTGGTAAGCATCTCCTCGGCTGTTCCCGATTTCTCGAGAACCGAGCCTTGAACCTGCGTAAGCATCGATGTGCCGTGCAGTTTTGTCTTCGGAAGTTGAGCCTTAACAACCACCTCGTTGAGAGTCTCGGGCGATTCTTTCATCGTGACAGGCTCGTTTGCCTTTCCGAAGTTTACATATTGAGTCTGGAATCCCACGCTCGAAAACTTCAGAACGCAGTTGCTTGTGTTTGCCGATATGTTGAACTTGCCGTTCTCATCCGAAACCGTTCCGTTTACGAAGGCAGAGTCGGGGAGCGACAGAAGTGAGATGTTTACGTATGCCATTGGGTTGCCCTTGGTGTCGATGATTTTGCCGTCGATTTTCTCAGACTTGGCAAAACTGCTTAGCGATGCTATCGTAAGAAGTGCCAGAAGTGATGATTTTGTTTTCATGTGTATGTTTTGTATTATTGTTTTTTACTCTTGTACTGCTTAGACGCAACGAGATGCACATTTGGTTGCATCTGAATGAAAAAAAATTTTTCGTGTTCACAAATGATACTTACCAACATAATTTATAATACTTTATTTCATGGAGAAAAATCGGGTGCGAAAACGGGAAAAAATCTGACTTGCATATTCTTTCATTACGGTATCTTTTCTATAACTTTGCCATAAATCGTGTAAAAAACTATAATTTAGATACAAATGAAGAAAATATTGATTCTTGCGGCCCTTTTTGCCGCGCAGATGACAATGGCGCAGAAGCCTGCCATTCCGAGGGACGAGAAGATTGAGCAGAGAGTTGAGGCTACGCTCAAGAAGATGACTCTCGACGAGAAGGTGGGTCAGATGCTCGAACTTAATATGGACGGTATGGGCAAAATTACCGTAGAGAACGGCAAGCCCGTGTGGAAACTGAACGAGCAGACGCTCGATACCGTAATTTCTAAATGGAAGATTGGCTCAATCCTCAACGTGCCGATGTCGCGCGCGGCAACCGTCGCCCAATGGCAGGAGTGGATAAGGCTTATTCAGAAGAAGTCTATGAAGTACATCGGCATTCCCGATATCTACGGACTCGACCAGAACCACGGCGTTACATACACGCAGGGCGGAACAATCTTTCCGCAGCCTATAAATCTAGGTGCTTCGTTTAACATCGAACTTGCCCGCCAGATGGCAGAGGTTACAGCCTACGAGACTCGTGCCGGAAACTGTCCGTGGGTTTACAATCCGGTGCTCGACCTTGGCAGAGACCCTCGCTGGTCGCGCCTTTGGGAGAGTTTCGGCGAGGATGCCATCGTAAACGCCCGCATGGCTGAGGCCGAAATCAACGGCTATCAGGGCGACGACCCTAACCATATAGGAAAGTACAAGGTGGCAACAAGCGTTAAGCATTACTTCGCCTACGGCGCACCATTCTCGGGCAAGGACCGTACTCCTGCCTACATCTCTCCGGCTATGCTCCGCGAGAAGTATTTCGAGCCGTTCAAGGCTGCCATAAAGGCTGGCGCGCTTACTATTATGGTCAACTCCGGAAGCATCAACGGCGTGCCGGTTCATTCAAGCTACGAATATCTCACGAAGTGGCTGAAACAAGACCTCAACTGGGACGGAATGATTATAACCGACTGGGCTGACATTAACAATCTTTACACTCGCGAGCATGTGGCAAAAGACCGTAAGGATGCCATCAGAATCGCAATAAATGCCGGCATCGACATGAGTATGGACCCTTACAACGTTGATTTCTGCACGCTTCTGAAGGAACTTGTAAACGAAGGTAAGGTAAAGCAGGAGAGAATTGACGATGCCGTTCGCCGAATCCTTCGCCTGAAATATCGCCTCGGCTTGTTCGACGAGCCTAACACCGGTGGAAAGGGCTACGAGAAGTTCGGTAGCGAGGAGTTTTCAAACCGCGCTCTTAAATCGGCAGAGGAGAGCGAGGTTCTTCTGAAGAACGACGGCATCCTTCCGCTGAAGAAGGGCTGCAAGATTCTTGTAACAGGTCCTAACGCCAATCAGATGCGATGCCTTAACGGAGGCTGGACTTACAGTTGGCAAGGTTCGAGAGTTGAGGATTTGGCTGCCAACTACAACACAATCTTCGAGGCTCTCGGCAACAAATACGGAAAGCAGAACGTGATTCTTGAGCAGGGCGTAACCTACAACGAAGAAGGACAATATTTCGAGGAAAATGCTCCTGAGATAGACAAGGCTGTCAAGGCTGCCGCAAATGTTGATGTTATTGTGGCTTGCATAGGCGAGAACAGTTATTGCGAGACTCCCGGAAACCTTACAGACCTCACACTTTCTGAGAATCAGCGCAATCTGGTAAAAGAACTGGCAAAGACAGGCAAGCCTATCATCCTTATCCTGAACGAAGGACGCCCTCGTCTTATAACCGACATCGAGCCGTTGGCAAAGGGCGTAATCGACATCTTCCTGCCCGGCAACTACGGAGCCGATGCCTTGGCTAACCTTATGGCTGGCGATGCCAATTTCTCGGCAAAGATGCCTTACACCTATCCGCGCGAAATCAACTCGCTCAATACTTACGATTACAAGGCAAGCGAGGAGGTTGGAACGATGTCGGGCGCATACAATTACGACGCAAAGGTATCGCTTATGTGGCCTTTCGGCTACGGATTGTCATATACAAAGTACGAGTACAGCAATCTGAGGGTTGACAAGTCTACATTCAATTCTGACGACGTATTGACCGTTACTGTCGATGTGAAGAATGTGGGTAATGTAGACGGTAAAGAGCCTGTGCTGATGTATTCGTCAGACTTGGTTGCATCAATCGTGCCAGACAACAAGCGTCTGCGTTGTTTCACAAAGGTAGAGTTGAAGGCCGGCGAGAGCAAGACCGTAACATTCAGTCTGCCTGCGCGCGAGCTGGCTTTCGTAGGAGCAGACGGAAAATGGATTCTCGAGGAGGGCGATTTTGTAATCAAAATCGGAGACCAGACTCAGAAAATCCAATGCACCACAACAAAAGTATGGAACGAACCTAATATCTGATACTTTCTTGAAGATTCATAGAGAAATCCCGACGTCGGACTAAGCAACAGCCGATGCCGGGATTTTCGTTTACAAAAAAGTAGCCTCTGTAACAAATGGCTACTTATGCTGTTTCTGTTTGGATAGACATTTCCTTCGGGATGCCTTCGGGATTCGTTCGGGATTTCTGCGTCTTCCTATGCTTTGCTTGTTAAGACTCAGTTAAGACTTTCTCCGAATCGTTCTCGAACCTTCCCAGTACCTTTCCTGTACCTTTCGGCTTGCTTGGATGTATCTTCCCTCTATCTACCTTCTTCCTACCTTCTTTCTACCTTCTTCCTTCCCGCTATTTTGTATTTCCAAAAAGAACACTTCGTGTCGTAATTGTTCTGTTCTTTCTCGACAATTATGAATTGTTAATTTTGAATTCTGAATTCAGAGTCAATTGATTGAATTTTTCAAAGCGAAAACGAATAGGGCAGAAGCGATTTCATTCCATCCTCGATAATCATTGTACCGTTTTTGCCGTAAAGCATCACACGGATATGCTTGCCGGCTCTTCTCTCTTCCTCCGAGATAACCTGACGGCAACTTCCGCAAGGCGAGATAGGCTCATCTATGAAATCGCCGTCGGTATAAGCCGCGATGGCAATTTCTGCTATCCTGCTCTCTGGGTGGTTTGCCGATGCGCTGAATATGGCGGTTCGCTCGGCACACAATCCCGACGGATATGCCGCATTCTCCTGATTGGCTCCGCAGACTATCGTTCCGTCGGTAAGCCTTACGGCCGCTCCGACCTTGAATTTTGAATAAGGTGCATAACTACCATTTATTGCATTTTTTGCTGCTGTCAGAAGTTCTTGGTCGGCTTTTTTCAGCTCGTCCCAATCGTAGATGTCAGCATTAAAAACGATACTTTTTTTTCTCATGTTTTTTCTGCTTAATGAATTTATTTATACAAAATTAAGAAAAAAAATAAACGATATGCATTATTTTTAATTATTTTTGCAGAATCTATGAAGTTTAACGGTTTTTATGAGACATAAAATACAAATACTATTCCTCGTATTGATATTTACTGGTGTGGCTGTCGCGCAGACAACAAAGAAGAATAGCACATATCAGGAATATATTGACAAATATAAATTCATAGCCGTAAGGCAAATGTACGAATACAATATTCCTGCCAGCATAACCATTGCGCAAGGCTTGTTCGAGAGCGGCGCGGGGCAGTCGAACCTTGCCAAGATGAGCAACAATCATTTTGGCATAAAGTGTGGCGGCGACTGGACGGGCGAGAGCATCACATACGACGATGACTCAAAGGGAGAATGTTTCAGAAAATATGCTACCGTACTCGAAAGTTATGAGGACCACTCAAAATTCCTGAAAGGACGTTCGCGCTATGCAAAACTGTTCGACCTGAAGCGTACTGACTACAAAGGATGGGCAAACGGTCTTAAACAATGCGGATATGCCACAAATCCGAAATATGCCTCGATGCTTATAAATCTGATTGAACTCTATGAACTTGACAAACTCGACCATATTGAATCGGCAAAAGAAATTGAAGAGGAGATGACTGGCATTTCGGCTTCTAACAACGAGCAGTCGGCCTATTCTCTGGCCACGTCGTCGCCAAAGTTGCAGGAGACGCAAGACCAAAGACCGATTACGAATTACGAGGAGGAATATGCGCGCGTAGGTGCTCAGAATACAACGAAGAATACTCCGCATAAGCCGCAGACAAGTCAGCACAAGGCTGGCTCTTCGTGGAAAACGGCAATAAAGAACATAACTCAGTCTATGTCTCCGAAGTCATCTGGCGAAAAGACAGCCAAGAAAGCCTCAAAGCCAGCAGCAACAGCATCGGCTTCGCACAAAGTTAAGAAAGAGGCTCCTAAGGCTACGGCAAAAAGAACTACGGCAGCGGTCGATTTCACAGGCTCTGGCTTCGACCATACAATATACAAGAACAACGACTGCTATTGCATTAAGGTCAAGAAAGGCGACACGTTCAGAAGTCTGGAGAAGAGCATGAAACGCTCGCGCTTCCTTCTGGCACGCGACAACGAACTTCTTGGCGATGATGAGGAACTCGAGCCGGGAATGTTCATCTATCTCGAAAAGAAGAAGAATTCGTACTCGGGCACTCAGAAAGAGTATGTCGTAAAGCCGAACGACTCGATGTATTCAATATCGCAACGCTTCGGCATCACCCTCAGCGCGCTCTACAAACTTAACGGAAAGGGCAAGAACTACACGCTCAGGGTGGGCGACGTTCTTAAACTGAAATAAAGGATAACTTGCAGAGACGGCTATTTGCAATCGGCGCATCTTGACATTTTTTTATGCCATAGAACAGCAAAAGATTAAAAAAACAACTATCTTTGCAGCTGAAAATAATTTTAGAGATGTTTTTAAAGAAAAATCCAAGAAATTGGCATGTTAAAAAAGGTCAGGAACTGACCGAGATGGACAAGAGAATACTTTTCTGGCAGAACAAAGGAAAACTCGTCCCAACAAGAGAACTAATAAAAACTCCGGAGCAGATTGAGGGAATACGACGCGCAGGTGTCATAAACACGGCGGTCCTCGATCTTGTAGCCGAAAAGATACATGCCGGAATGTCTACTCTCGAGATAGACAATCTGGTGCACGATTTCACAGTCTCGCATGGCGCAATTCCGGCTTGCCTTAATTATGAGGGCTTTCCGAAGAGTTGCTGTACTTCGATAAACGAGGTGGTATGTCACGGCATTCCGTGCGAGGAGGATGTGCTCGAAGAGGGCGACATCATTAACGTTGATTGCACAACGATTCTCGACGGATATTTCGCTGATGCAAGCCGTATGTTCATCATTGGCAAGACATCGCCCGAGAAGGAGAAACTTGTCCGCGTGGCAAAGGAATGTCTCGAAGTGGGCATGGAGGCTTGCAAGCCATATTGCTTTGTTGGCGATGTGGGCAATGCCATCGCGAAGCACGCTCATAAAAACGGATTCACCGTGGTGAGAGACCTTTGCGGTCATGGTTGCGGATGCGAGTTCCACGAAGACCCCGATGTTGAGCACTACGGACGAAAGGGCACAGGAATGCTGCTCGTTCCGGGAATGACATTCACCATCGAGCCGATGATTAACATGGGCACATACGAGGTGTTCATTGACGAGGCAGACGGCTGGACGGTTGTGACTGAAGATGAATTGCCAAGCGCGCAGTTCGAGCATCATTTCTTAATGACCGAGAATGGTCTTGAGATTCTAACACATTAGTAGTTAAGGCAAAATGGATTCAGAACATATTTATATATTGGGCATAGAGTCAAGTTGCGATGATACTTCGGCTGCCGTCTTGCGCGACGGAGTATTGCTGAGCAACGTTACGGCATCGCAGGCTGTACACGAGGCTTACGGAGGAGTGGTTCCCGAGTTGGCTTCGAGAGCGCATCAGCAGAATATCGTTCCTGTTGTCGATCAGGCTCTTAAAAAGGCCGGAATAACAAAAGAACAACTCAACGCAGTTGCTTTCACTCGCGGTCCGGGCTTGATGGGTTCTCTGCTCGTAGGCGTGTCTTTCGCCAAGGGCTTTGCCCGCGGACTTAATATTCCGCTTATCGATGTGAACCATTTGCAGGGACATATCCTTGCGCATTTCATAAAAGAGAGCGACGACGACCAGAATCATCCGCCGTTCCCGTTCCTCTGCCTTCTGGTTTCCGGCGGAAATTCGCAGATTGTAAAGGTTAATAGTTACAAGGATATGGAAATCCTTGGCCAGACCATCGACGATGCGGCTGGCGAGGCTATCGACAAGTGCTCGAAGGTGATGGGACTCGGCTATCCGGGCGGTCCGATAATCGACCGTTTGGCTCGTCAGGGTAACCCCGAGGCTTATTCGTTTGCAAAACCTCAGATTCCGGGCTACGACTACAGTTTCAGCGGTCTGAAGACATCGTTCCTTTACTCGCTCAGAGAGTGGATGCAGGACGATCCTGATTTTATCGAACATCACAAGGAAGACCTTGCGGCATCGCTCGAACGTACTATCGTCGACATTCTTATGGCAAAACTCCGCAAGGCCGTAAAGGATACGAAAATCAAGCATGTGGCTGTTGCCGGAGGCGTATCGGCTAACAACGGATTGCGAAATGCCTTCCACGAACATGCCGACAAGTACAAGTGGAATATTTACATACCAAAGTTCGGATATACTACAGATAATGCCGCAATGATTGGAATAACAGGATATTTCAAATATCTCGACAAAGATTTCTGTAGCATCGACAAACCGGCTTATTCAAGAGTAACAATATAACCATGGATATAGAAATTAAAGCTATAAGCAAGGAGATAAACCTGCTGCTGTGGAAGAATGACGAGACACTCTCTACGGCCGAGAGTTGCACAGGCGGAATGATTTCGAGCGCAATTACTACCTTTCCGGGAAGTTCTCACTTCTTCAAGGGCGGAGTAATAAGCTATACAAACGAGATTAAGATTAACGTCTTGGGCGTAAGGCAGGAAACTATCGACAAATATACCGAAGTGAGCGAACAGACAGCCAGAGAGATGGTTGAGGGCGTTCGCCGTCTGATGGATACGACCTATGGCGTTGCCGTAACAGGCTTTGCAGGTCCTGGCGGCGGAACGGCAGAGAATCCTGTAGGAACAATCTGGATTGCCGTTGGCGATCAGTACGATGTCATTGTCCGCAAACTTGAGGATAACGATGGTAGAGAAAAGAACATGGCAAGAGCGGCGGCAGTTGCGCTTACAATGTTAAAAGAATTGTTGATAAGTCGTCAAAAAGAGGACTGAGATTCAAATATTTGCTGAATTATTTGGATATTTGAAAAAAAACATATAATTTTGCACCCTGTTTGAGATAGACTCATGTTGAAACTATAAAAATAGATATAAAATGTCAAAAATTTGTCAAATTACAGGTAAGAAGGCTATGATTGGCAACAATGTTGCGCACTCAAAGCTTAGAACTAAGAGAACATTTGACGTGAACTTGTTCACTAAGAAGTTCTACTATGTAGAGCAGGATTGCTGGATTAGCTTGAACATCAGTGCTGCAGGCCTTCGTTTGATTAACAAGGTAGGTCTTGACGCTGCTTTGAAGGAAGCTGTATCTAAGGGCTATTGTGATTGGAAAAGCATTAAAGTAATCGCTTAAAAAAGTAAGGAGGAAGACTTATGGCAAAGAAAGCTAAAGGAAACAGAGTTCAGGTAATTCTTGAATGTACTGAAATGAAGGAGAGCGGCCTTCCAGGCACATCTCGCTACATCACTACAAAGAACAGAAAGAATACTCCAGAGAGATTGGAGCTTAAGAAGTATAATCCTATCCTTAAGAGAGTTACAGTTCACAAGGAAATTAAGTAATTTTTGAAACTATAACAAAATGGCAAAGAAAGTAGTTGCAACCCTTCAGACTGGTAAGAAAGAGGGTCGTTCATATACAAAGGTCATCAAGATGGTTAAGTCACCTAAGACTGGTGCTTACGTTTTTGATGAGCAGATGGTTCCTAACGAGGCTGTTAAGGATTTCTTTAAGAAATAATAACATTAACATACCATCAAAGGCCTTCCCTATGCAATATGGGGAAGGCTTTTTTAGTTTTTTTAGCAAATAGTTTTTCGTTATTTCAGTTTCTTGTTATATCTTTGTAGACTAAAATAATATGCTTTATGGGATTTTTTAGTTTTTTCAGTAAGGATAAGAAGGAAACGTTGGACAAAGGTCTGTCTAAGACCAAAAACAGTTTCTTCGATAAGCTTACGCGTGCGGTTGTAGGAAAGAGCAAGGTTGATGACGACGTGCTCGATAACTTGGAGGAGGTGCTTATTACTTCAGATGTCGGAGTAGATACGACGCTGAAGATTATCAAGCGCATTGAGGAGCGTGTGGCTCGCGACAAATATGTTGGCACAGAGGAACTTGGCAACGTTCTTCGCGAGGAAATTGCCGACCTTCTTTCTGAAAACAACACTTCGGATGTCGAGGGCTTCAATCTTTCTGAAACAACTAAGCGTCCTTATGTCATTCTTGTTGTAGGAGTGAACGGCGTTGGCAAGACAACGACAATCGGAAAACTCGCAGCGCAGTTCAAGAAGGCAGGACTGAATGTCTATCTTGGTGCTGCCGATACATTCCGTGCCGCTGCCGTCGAGCAGTTGTGCATCTGGGGCGAGCGCATAGGCTGCCCGGTAATCAAACAGCAGATGGGTGCCGATCCGGCTTCTGTTGCATTTGATACGCTCAGTTCTGCCGTGGCAAATAATGCCGATGTGGTAATAATCGATACGGCAGGCCGTCTGCACAACAAGATTAACCTGATGAACGAGCTTACAAAGATTAAAAACGTTATGAAGAAGGTTGTCGACGACGCTCCAAACGAGGTGCTTCTTGTTCTCGACGGCTCAACAGGTCAGAACGCCTTTTCTCAGGCTGAACAATTCTCAAAGGCAACCGAGGTTACATCGCTTGCCATAACAAAATTGGACGGAACAGCCAAGGGTGGTGTAGTTATCGGTATTTCCGACCAACTAAAAGTGCCAGTCAAGTATATCGGTCTTGGCGAGGGCATTGATGATTTGCAGCCATTTAACAAGAAAGAGTTTGTCGATTCCCTTTTCGGAGGTCATTCTTTATGAAACGTAACACAGTTGATATAATAAGTCTGGGCTGTTCGAAGAATCTTGTTGATTCGGAGAAACTTATGCGCCAGCTCAAAAATTACGGCTATCGTGTAACCCACGATTCAGACAATCCGCAGGGAGAGATTGCCGTGATAAATACATGCGGATTTATTGGCGATGCAAAGGAGGAGTCCGTAAACATGATTCTCGAGTTCTGTCAGGCAAAGGAAGAAGGCAGACTTAAGAAATTGTATGTTATGGGCTGTCTTTCAGAAAGATATTTCGAGGAACTGAAGCAGGAAATCCCTCAGGTTGACAAGTTCTACGGTAAGTTTAACTGGACAAATCTGCTTGAGGATTTGGGCAAGGAATACAAGCACGAACTGCGCAACGAACGTGTTCTTACAACCCCATCGCACTACGCATATCTGAAGATTTCGGAAGGCTGCGACCGCCATTGCGCTTATTGTGCTATCCCGATAATCACGGGCGCGCATCAGTCACGTCCAATCGAGGATATTCTCGATGAGGTGAAAAAACTTGTGGCAGAAGGCGTTTGCGAATTTCAGGTAATTGCTCAGGAACTGACATACTACGGCATCGACCTGTATCACGAGCAGAAGATTGCCGAACTCATTGAAAGGATTTCAGAAATAGATGGCGTAAAGTGGATAAGGCTTCACTACGCATATCCTGCACATTTCCCAGAGGATTTGTTCAGAGTTATGCGCGAGAAGGACAACGTGTGCAAGTATATGGACATCGCGCTTCAGCACATAAGCGACAATATGCTTACGCGAATGAAGCGTAATGTAACCAAGCAGCAGACATACGACTTGATAACCAAGTTCCGCGAGCAAGTTCCGGGACTGACGCTCAGAACGACCTTGATGGTTGGCTTCCCGGGCGAAACCGAAGAGGATTTCGAGGAACTGAAGGAATTTGTCCGCTGGGCACGCTTCGACAGAATGGGAGCGTTCGCATATTCAGCCGAGGAAGGCACATTCTCTGGCGAGAACTACGAGGACGATGTTCCTGAAGATGTTAAGCAGAGACGCCTTGACGAGTTGATGGCTATTCAGCAGGAAATATCTGCCGAACTCAACGAAAAGAAAGTCGGAAACACTTACAAGGTGATTATCGACCGTCTTGAAGGCGATTACTATATTGGCAGAACGCAATACGACTCGCCTGATGTTGATACCGAGGTGCTGATTAAATCAGATGATAGCAAACTGGAGATTGGAAAATTCTATAATGTACACATAACATCAGCCGACGACTTTGATTTGTACGGCAATGTTGAAAAACTTTAGAACGTGAATAACAAGGAATTCATAACAGAAATGGCCAATCGGTTGGGCTATAGCGCGAAGGATGCTGCCGAGTTGCAGAAATCCTTTACCGAGGAGTTTGCCGAAAAGCTGATTTCTGAATCATCCATAACAGTACCGAATTTTGGAACATTCGAAGTCAAGAAAAAGAAGGAGAGGATAATCGTCAACCCAACAAGCAAGGAGCGGATGCTTGTTCCGCCAAAACTCGTGGTCGGCTTCAAACCTTATCCTTCGGTGAAAATAAAATTCAAAAAATAAAAAATGAGTGATAATAACAAACTTTTGGTTAGCGATCTGTGTACGGTCCTAATGGATAGACACAAGATTACGAAGAATGATGCAAAGGTGTTTATTAGCACTTTCTTTGATGTAATACTTGAAGGACTTGAACAGGATCGTATTGTTAAGATAAAGGGACTCGGCACATTCAAGCTTGTAAATGTGGAAAGCAGGGAAAGCATAAATGTGTCGACAGGGGAGCGTTTCGAGATTTCGGGACATACAAAGATTACGTTCGTTCCAGAAAACGGATTGAAACAGCAAGTGAACCGTCCGTTTGCCGACTTTACTACGACTAAAATCGTTTCTGACG
>JAEEGI010009702.1_pt1 | contig 21037 bp, 12 predicted proteins | sample 8958751 | NCBI WGS metagenome assembly JAEEGI01 (sample SAMN16246545, study PRJNA631951) | gut metagenome | biome: gut microbiome; feature: rumen; material: KS-attached | host: Bos | place: Iran: Karaj | collected 2018-10 | reverse complement strand
GCCGTGTGCTCCTGTCGTTCGTGGTCGAAAAGGACGGTTCGGTGACAAATATCGAAAAGGTTCAGTCGCCCCATCCGGTCCTCACCGAAGAGGCAATCCGCGTGGTCAAATTGATGCCGAAATGGAAGCCCGGCAAGCAGGAAGGCAAGGAGGTTCGCGTGCAGTTCAACCTGCCGATCACCTTCAGGCTGAACTAACGCAAGGTGTCGGAAAAGTTGAAATGTTAAAAATCGAACGGGGGATTCCAAATTTCCCCCGTTTTCTTTGTATATTCGAAAATAGGATGTATCTTTGCGGCGCTATTCATTTATTAACAAACTACTTTTATCGAAATGAAATCGAAACTTCTTGCAGCCCTCGCTGCATCACTTGTTGCGGGCACGCTCTCTGCCCAGACCATCGAACAGGCCAACCGCACCTGGGAGGCCGGCAAACTCTCGTGGGACGAGTTCCAGGGAGAAATCAACAGCGATACGACCATCAACCTCTTCTCCTATAAAGTCCTGCTCGATCGAGCCGTCGAAAAGGTGGGCAACACCACCTACATCTATTCGAAGTTCACACCCTACTTCGACCAGACGGAATCCTGGACACTCCCGAGGTTCAAGAACGATGCCATGCTGCAGTACAACCAGATCATGTTCGACATGCTCGAACTCTATTGCCGCCGCGCCACCATCGACTACAACCGCAACGAAGGCGAATACAGCCAGGAGCAGATTGCCTCGTTCTATCGCAGCCAGCTGGCCAAGCGCGTGAAGGAACTCGACGAAGCCACCCGCCGCGGTACCGATGCCAGCCAGCTGCCCTATTTCGAAACGGGCGTTGCCCTCGACCTGGAGCGCACCCGCTTCAATCCTGCTGCCCTGGTCGAAGATGTTCCCATCGACTACTTCGGCGAATTCTATGTGGGTGCCACCGGCCATTTCCCGATCTCCGACTACTACAACCACGCCTTCGGCATGAACCTGGGCTTCGGCTTCGGCTGGAATCGTCACCTCTGGGAAATCGACATGACGCTCGGATTCGGCAGCAAGGCAAAGACCGACTTCGATACGCGCCACGGATGGATCTACGAGGACGAGTCGCTCAACCACTATCAGGCGTACCTCAACTACGGCTACTGTGCGGCTCGAAACACCCGCTATCAGAGCTACCCCTTCATCGGCCTTGGCGCGAACGGCGTAACGCATCCGTTGGGCAAGGATAGCGACGAGAAAGACCCCGAGAAGGATGGTTTTTCGGTGTGTGCAGGCATGATGTTCGATGTCTTCGTCAGTCGCCGCATCACGATTCATCCCAACTGGGGAAATTGGGTGGATGCCACCTGCCAAGCCATTCGCATCAGGCCTTATTTCAGCATGACGTACTACAACGACTTCGGTTGGACACCCGCCCTCAATCTATCCATCTCCTACAACTGGGGAGGAATGGCGTGGAAAAGGTAATTTTTTAAGGGATATTTGGGGATATTAAGGGACGTTACTTTCGGGAGTAAAAGGGAGTAAAAGGGGGAGTAAAAGGGGAGTAAAAGGAGAGTAAAAAGGGACGTTACCTTCGCCTGTAGTGAAGGAAACGTCCCCTCTTTTTGAGATTAGGACCCAAGAAACATACGTCCCTTAAAATCCCTTCTAATCCCTTAATATCCCTTAGAATCCCTTATCCTACCTTCACATAGCACCCCTGTTTGTCGGTGGTCTTGATGATGCCGTACTTCAGCCAGCGGCGACGCAGGGAACGTGCGGCTTCCTTGTTGCCCTCCTTGCACTTGATCAGGTCGGCATCGGTGAACGTGCTGGGCAGCTGGTCGAAGATGCTGTCGTTGAAGGTGCGATAGTTCTTTTGCACAACGTGTTCGTCGGAGGCACGGGCACGTTCCAGACGCGAACGGAAGTAGAGGAGGACCTGTTCGTGCAGATAGTCGCACAGGCAATCCATCAGCGTACACCACCCGGAGGTCTGGAACTTGGGCAGCTGCTCGGCCAGGGCATCGGGATGCGTCTGCAGAAAGTCCTCGGCCGTTGTGCAGCCGCCTGCCCACTTCGGCAGTTCACCCTTGCGTTCGTCGAGCTGGGCGATGAGCCATCGGGCATATTGTGCCAGCATCAGGGCGCAGCAGATGCGTTCGGCCGTGATGGGGATTCGCATGCGCTGGCTGGCCATCACTTCATCGTCGTTGCGCAGCGACTCCAGACGGATGCGCTCCAGCCAATCCAATCCCACCTGTTCGAGGACCTTCAGTCGAACCTCGCCCTGCATCAGCTGGATGAGCGACGAATAGCGGATGATGTTTTCCTCCGACTGCTGGCTGCGCGGCTTCAGGGGCTTGAAGGGTGCAAAGGTATTGTCGGGCATGCTGGTAATGGCAAGGCGGGTGATTTCGCCGTCGAGCACGCGGGGTTGCGAACGATAGAGGGCGTCGGGCGTGCCGCACTTAACGATGTTCCAGCGCACGTGGGGGATGAATCGAGTGCCGGTATCGGCGTTCATGTAGGCCGTGCTGTAGGGACTCTCGTCGTATCCGCATCGCTGCATCACGCTCAGGTCCTTGTTGAACGACTGTCCGCCGTTGGCTGTTGCCATGTCGGCCTCCTGCATGTAGGTGTAGCACATGTCGCCCTGGGCATTTTCCAAACGCACCACAATCATCGACGTAGAAGTTCGGGGTGACAGTTCGAGGATGCGTGCGTGGGGGTCCTTTGGCAGTTCCTTGGCATTGCGCTTCTGTCGGCGCTGCTCCTCGAAGATGCGTTCCTTCTGGATTTCGACCGCCTGCTTTTCGCGCCACGTCTGCATCCAAAGCTGGTCAATCTTGTCGATCTGCGACTTGCCCGAACCCGAAGTGCCCACCACGAAGCATTGCAGGTTGAGCGCCTTCGGTTCTTCGTCGCGAATGGCCAGTCGGACGTTGTTGGCCAGCACACCGATCATCGTCGCCATGGCTATCGTGACGGGCATGGCCTTGCTGTCGGGGAAGGGTTCGAGCGTCTCACGAAGTCCTGCGGGCAGCTTGCCGCGTTCGCGGAGCGGAAGGCCCCTCACGCGTGCCGAAGGCTGGGCAAAGGAGGTCTTGACCCGATTGATGTGGAAGCTGTTATCGACTTCCTCGATTTCGAGCAGGCTCTGCTGGAACTCCATGTTGTCGCGCTCCCGCTTGCGCAGATAGTTCAAGGTGTCGAGCATCTTGGCAGGCATCTTCGAACGAGGGCGCTTCAGGGCGCTGTCGATGCAGGAGATGCGTTCCTCGTCGGGCAGGCCATCGTAGCAGGGGATGACGCGGAGCATCACGTCGCGGTTGTAGTCGCAGATGTGCCGCACACCCAGGGCCAGTTCGTAGGTGAGGTCGTTGCGCTCGCCGTGCGAAGGGGTCTTCCCCTCGTTGTTGACAATCCAATAGGTTTCGACGATGCGGCTCAGCGGGATGCCATGGTAGGAGGGCTCCACGTTGGGGTCGGCCTCGGCCGATTCTTCAGCCGGTTGGTCGGGTTCGTCGATGACCTCGGCATCCTCGATGGAGGGCTGTTCCACTTCCTCGTAGGGGACCACAGCTCCTGCGCCGCTCGGATTGGGCAGCAGTTCGACTTCGGCTGCAAAGAGCTCGTCGGGCTTGTAGATGAGCAGGTTCTTGCGCGGCACCATGTAGCAGCAGCGTGCCAGGTCGGGTGTCGAGTCGTAGGAAGGCAGGTGAAGCACGTCGGCAAAGTACTTTTGTGCCTCCTTGCGGTCCATGCCCACCACCATCTGCAGAAGGAGCTTGAGACCTCGTCCCGAAGGACTGACGAAGGCAAGCGGGCAGCGCAGGGGTTCGAGCAGGGGAGCCAATGTCTCGAAGTACTCGCGCGGATTCTCCACATTGTCGATGTCCATGCTGCACCAGGGGCTGGATATCATCTGTTCGTTCTTGCGTTCCCCGGTGGTCGAATGGCCGTGGGGCAGGATGGCCTTGAGTTCCCGCTTGATGGTGTTGGCCGTGTCCTTCAGGTTTCTCCGTTCCTGGTCGCTCATATCCGGTTTTTCTTGGTTTCGCAGGTGAGCAACAGCGTCGCAGTTACTTTGGATGTAGCCATCATCAAGCATCGACTCGAAGACCTCTCGGGTACAGATCTTGCATCCTTTCGAATACGTGATCTTGTCGATGTAGTCAAATGAATTTTTCAAAAACATAGTAATAGAAATTTGTTAAACAATCGGTAAATAACACAGGCATTTCTCAAAAATCATCTCCGGAAAATGGTTCTTTTCGATTTGCTGGTGCAAAGTTACTAATAAATAATGAGAAAACCAACGCTAACAATTTCCTGCAAAATAATTAGCGCTGGCTACAAAATTATTAGCGATAAATCGGGATTATCAGTTAGTGTAAACCGTTTTTTGGGGGCCTTATAAAAGGAAACGAAGGAGGCGTTCGTCCCCTCCCGTTCGGTCCCTTCCGTCCGGTCGAATGCGGTCGCGGTCGAATTGGTCGCGGTCGAATTGGTCAAATTGGGGTGTGCAGTAGGATGAGGGGGGAGATGAAGTAAGAAATATAGATATATATAAAGGAAGAATTTTTAAATATATTCTTCTCTCTACCTGTCTCTCTGTGTGTCTGTGTGTGTGAATTTTGAATTCGACCGCGACCATTTCGACCGCGCGACCGCAGTTGTGCTATTGTGGAATTTGCTAAGTCATTGAAACATTGGGTAATAGGTCATCTTCACGTGCGTTGTCGGCCACGTAACTGTACCTGTTTTTCCAATTTATAAGCTCATCTTTAGCGTTCTGACCATTGCAATTTGCCAGTTGCAGGTTCGGAATTAGCGCCCGTTGGCGTCCTTTTAGCGATTGGATGTACTCATTTGTGCACAGTTTCATCCAGTCGTTGATCACAATGTTGTACGAAGTGTAGTGAAGTCGGAACGTCTCCTGCAGCTCCGTCCCCGCAATGGCTTCCTTGATGAGCCGGTCAAAACCTTTCGGTGTGGCATTCGATTTGGCCACTCCGTAGGCAATAAGTGCGGCAAAGAGGCAGGCAAAGTACTTCGAAGGCTCCAGTTCCTGCAGATTTTCGCGTCTGACTTCCATGATTCCGCTCTTTCCCGAGGGTCGGAACCGCTTTAGGATCATGCCGCGGAGCTTTTCGACAAAACGGTCCTTGTCGGCAGCATTGTTCAAGAAGGAGTCGGTCTTCGGCCCTCGCTTGTGGCAGGGTTCGTCGTTTTTGCTGTCCGGTTCAGGGGCTGCTTCGACGGGCATGGCCACGGGCAGAGGTATGTCTCCGGCGGCTTCCCATTTCTCGAAGGCATTCTGTAGGTAATACTGCAGGTCGCGGGTAGGTGCCTGATTGGTGACAAAGGGCGACAGTTCGTCCACGCGAGCCTTCATCCACCGCAGCATTTCGCCTATCCTTTTCCAATCATCGATGTCCTGTTCCGTCGGCAGAATGGGCTTATCTGGCTTCATATTCGAGGGTTTCGATGGGGTGGTCAAACTTGCAGATAGGCGAGCCGAAGCGCTTTGCATCGACCAGGAAGGGGCCTTCGGAGCGGTCGATGAAGCGGATGAAGTGGACATAATGGTATTGTTCCATCAGCTTCACACATTCTTCGTCGGTCATCGCTTCGCCCAGGAAGGCATACCTTGTCTCGTTGGTGATCGTGTCGCCTCGCTGGAGGTCCACGATTCCATTGCCCCGAAGAAGCAGGACGTTCTGTTCGATCACCATCTGGCGCACAGCACCCATCCAGCCGAAGGGAGAGGGGTGGCGCTCGTTGTTCTCGACGCAGGGGGCAGCTACATAGCCCAGGCTTCGCTGAAACGAGTAATTTATCTGGACGCGGCTTTCCTCCAGGGCATAGTTGATGCGATCGACCAGCATGGTTTGCTGCTGATCGGCCGTGAAGGTGATAAACGTGCCATCCAGATTGCCCGGACGGACAGCGTAGTAGAGGCGGTGGAGGAGCTTGTCGGGGCTGAGGATGTCGTCGTGGATGTTGTCCCATCGGGCGAAGGTGGCGGGTTCGTCGTCGGGTGTGCCCATGTAGGCAACGTGTCCGTCGGTGACGATGAGCAGCTGGAGGTAGGTGGCGAAGCACTTGTCCTCCAGGACTTCTTCCATCGCCTTCTCGGCGGTTTCGAGCAGCTTGCCCTTTTCGCCGAAGACCACAGCCACGAGGGGCATCGTGTTGATGGTGAGGATCAGGTCCCAGGCGAAGCCGTTGGGGCGGCAACCGGGCCATGCCTCCACCATACGCAGCGTGTTCGAACGCCGGTTGGTGAAGTCGATGAGCTGGCACATGCCGTACTGCGGGTGGCGTTTGGTGCCGTACTGGAATTCGTAGCCGCAGATCAGATTGGTGTAGAACCGATTGCGCGCCTCGTCGAGCGGATATTTTATTTCAGCTGGACTTTCGGGCCAATAGTAGTGGAACGCCCTTGTGCCGAGGCCGTCGACCTTTGCGGAGAAGTTCTCCACCTCGTACCAGGCCTCGCCTGCATGGAAGCGCTTCAAGTCGGTTTCGAAGAACATGTCATCGGGGCGAGGACCGTTGTACAAGGCGTATGGTTCCGTTTTTTCGGGCTTGGGTGCCTTTTGCAGATGGTACCCATCGGCCACCAGCTGTCGTATCAGCTTCTTCCGGTGATAGGCGTGGGGGCGTTTATCGTTGAGATTCATTTTGTGGTTGGTTTGGTTGGTTGGTGGGTGGGGCGGGCTTGCTCCGCATTTGGGCGCAGCCAAGAACGGCTGCGGCGTTAACACAGGGGGAAACGCCTGTCGGCAGCGGCGTGTCGTTTTTCTTTGCTGGGCGCGCGGGTTCGTTCGTGGGTGTTTTGTTGCAGCCAAGCTTGGCTGCGGCGTTAACACAGGGGAAACGCTTGTTGGCCGCGGGACCGCCCCGCAAACACCGCGGAAACACCCCGTCGGCCCGCAGCGTGCGTTTCGCTTCGGATGGGGCATCCCGTCGGCCCATAGCGTGCATTGCCCCGTTTGGGGAAACACACCCCTTCGTACCGTTTGGCGCAATCTCGCTCCGAGATTGCGCTACTTCGCAGCAAGTGGTGCAATCTCGGAGCGAGATTGCCTTGTCGGTGTCCCAGATGGCGCATGCTTGCTCTGAGAGGGCACCGCTTGGGCCCGTTTGGAACAACTTGCGTCGCGAGGGGCCTTTTCAGACGGCGGGAGGAGCGGGGCGCGGTTCGAGGGGGCATTGTTTCGGCCGTGGGGGTGTCGCCCTTGGTTTGAGGGGGCATTGTGTGGGCCGTTGGTGTGCTTCATGCGGGCGTGTGCCCGCTTTCCTTGCAGCCATGCACGGCTGCGGCGTTAACAAAGCCGAAACCGCGCTCTTAACCCCTTAATACCCCGGGTTCTGCAGCAAATTGGGATTGAGGATCAGGACGTCGCCGGGGATGGGGAAGACGGTGGTGAAGCCCCTGGGGTCTTCGATGGCGTTGATGCGGGAGTCGTAGTGGGAGGTAAACTTCTGGAAGCGGATGAGGTCGTTGCGGCGCCAGCCTTCCCACATCAGTTCGAGCAGGCGTTCGGTGAGCAGGTTGTCGAGTGTGGCTTCGCGCTTCTCGACAAACGCACGTTCGCGAATCTTGTCCATCTCGGCCTGTCCGCTCTCGCCATTGCGCACCTTGGCTTCGGCAAGCATCAGGAGCACGTCTGCATAGCGGAAGAGGACGATGTCGTTGTTCTGCAGCGTGCCGTCGTTGTAGGCCGTGTAGTCGGCTTCGTACTTCGCCATGCGTGCCCCGCCATTGCGTTCGAACGGCGAACCCGTCAGGTCCTCGGCCACTTCGAGCGGATGATAGACGAGGGGGTTGCCGTAGCCGTCATCGACCTGCTTGTCGTTGACATATACCGTGTCGGCGAAGAAATTGTAGTAGTAGCGGGAGTCCACCTTCGAGTAGTCGCGGTTCTCCGGGTTGTCGTCAAAGATGCCGTAGGCGTGCATCGTGCTGATGGTGGCGCAGGTTCCGTTTTCTGTTCCCCATCCGAGGGCCTCGCCATGGGCGCAGTGGAGGCTTCGGAAAATGTAGTTGAAGTTGTTGTTGTAGAGCGTGTTGTCCATCGGGATGACGAAGATGTTCTCGTGCGACGTCTCGTTGTGGATGGCGAAGTTGTCACCATAGTCCTCCTCGAGGTAATAATCCAGGCCCATGTCGGCGATGGCCTCGCAATAGTACTTGGTGGTCTCCCAGGCATTCAGGATCTGACCATCGACGTCGAAGAGGATTTTCGTGCCGTCGGGACGTTCCTCGTCGGTCCATTGGTCGTCGCAATAGACCTCGGCATTCAGCGCCAGCTTGGCCAGCAGGAAGTAGGCGACGGGGCGTGTGAAGCGTCCGTAGTAGTTGCCCAGCCAGTTGCTGCGCTCGTACGCCAGGTGGGGTGCCACCTCCTGCAGCTCGTAGAAGATGAAGCGATAGACGGCGCTACGCCTGCTCTGCACGATGTCTTCGAGCGATTCGTTGTAGTCGGCTACCAGCGGGATGTTGCCGAACATGTCCATTGCATAGAAGTAGAACATGGCACGCAGGCCGCGCACTTCGGCGGTGAAGGCTTCGTACTGCTCGTTGGTCAGCACCAGGCGGAAGCGATAGCGGTCGATGAAGTAGAGCGAACGGTTGCAGCGCGAAATGACCTCGTAGAGGTACTTCCACGTGCTGCTCAGCTCGCCGTCCGAAGCCGTCCACTTGTGGTTGTAGAGCCGGTTCCAGAAGCCGCCGTCGTCCCAGTCAGCTCCTCGTACGGGCATCATCTGTTCGTCGGTGGTGATGGAGTTCCAGTCATAGACACCGCGTATCGTCCCCTGAAGGCCGTGGCTGGGCGTGCTGCCACCTATATAATTATAGAGGTCGCCTACCAGGTCGCGTTCGATTTCGGCAGCCGAAGAGTAGGCTTCGTCTTCTTCGACCTGTCCCTTGGGATATTCTTCGAGGCAGGAGCTGAGCGTCAGTCCTACCCACAGTGTTCCGAACAATAGAATATTTCTTTTCATGTTGATTACGAGCTAATTTAGAACTGAATGCTGAAGGCGATACTGTAGGAACGGTAGGGAGGATAGCTGTGCTTGTCGTCGATGCCCATCGTGCCGTTGACGGCGAAGCTGTTGATCATGGGGGTGAGTCCGCTGTAGCCGGTGATGGTGGCGAGGTTGTTGATCGAGAAGGACAGGCGCATCGAATTGATCTGGTCGGTCAGCAGGTCGATGGGGATGTTCCAACCCACGGTCAGGTAGTCGAAGTTGAGGTAGTCGCCCGATTCGAGCCAGTAGTCGGTGGCCGTCTGGTCGTTGATGTTCTTGGCGGGTGCATCCTTCATGACGTTGTAGTCGGGGAAGCCGCCCATGTTCATGTACGAAAGGCTGGTGCCGTTGAAGATCTTGTGTCCGAAGGCACCGTTCATCTGGAGCGAGACGTCGAAGTCGCGGTAGCGGAAGCTGATGTTCGAACCCAGCGTCCACTTGGGCGTTGCCTGTCCGGCGATGTAGCGGTCGCCACCGTCCTCGATGTTGATGAGTCCGTTGCCGTCGAGATCCTCGATGGCGTAGTAGTTGGTGCCGTCGGGTCCCATCTCGATGCCCGTGCAATGGGGCAGGTAGAACACGCCCAGGGGCTGTCCGACAATCTGATAGACGATCTTGTTGTTGCCGCCGTGGAATCCTGCGCCGTTGAGCGAGGCGATGGGTGCCATGTCGGGTGCCGTGAAATAGGTGCCGTTGTAGTTGCCGCTCAGCGAGATAAGCTTGTTCTTCTGATAGGAGAGGTTCAAGTTGATGTTCAGGTCATAGTCGCGCTTGTGGATGGGCGAATAGCCGATGCCGAGCTCGAAGCCCTGGTTGCTCATGCTGCCCAGGTTGGCCAGCATCTTGTCGAAGGTGTAGGGCGGCACGGGCACGTCGTAGAGGTAGAGCATGTCGCGCGTCTTCGAATAGTAGTATTCGGCCGTCATCACCACCAGGTTGTCGAAGAAGCCCATGTCCGCGCCGAGGTTGAACGAGCTGCGGCGCTCCCAATGCAGGTCGGGGTTGGGGTTCGTCTGGACGGTGTAGGTCACCGTGGCGTTGCCGTACCAGGGCACGAGGCCGGTGGGTTGGAGCAGGGCGAGCGTGTTGTAGGCGGTGATGCCGCCGAGGTTGCCTGAGACACCCGAACCCGTGCGCAGCTTCAGCTGGCTGAGCCAGTCAAAGTCCTCGAGGAACGCCTCCTTGCGCAGGTCCCACGTGGCCGAAACCGAGGGGAACAGGCCCCACTTGTGGTCGTCGGCAAACATCGAGCTGCCATCGGCGCGGGCATTGATGGTGAACGTATAGCGGTCCTTCAGCTTGTAATCGACCTGTGCGAGGAACGAGAGCAGGGCCGTGTTGGTGTAGTCGCTGCCCGTGGATCCGTAGTGACGCATGCTGCCGGCTGCCAGGTCGTGGTACGACACGGAGTTGTGGCTCAATCCGCGCACCGTGACGTTGAAGCCCGTCTGCGTGGTGGATTGGTATTCGCTCATGAACTTCACGTCGAGGCTATGGATGTCCCATTCGTGCTTCCAGTTGCCCGTCAGGTTGGCAAGCCAGGCTTCGGTCTTGGTTTCGGCGCGATCGGCCTGTCCGTGCGCCCATACCGAATTCGGCTTGAACTGGGCATTCTCGAACGAATTGAACGAATACGAACCGAAGGCTGCGAGGCTCCATTCGGAACTGATGCGATAGGAGAGCTTGAGGTGCGTGTTGAAGTTCAGCAGCTTGTCCTTGTCCTCCTCCTCGAGCAGGGCGAGCGGGTTGTTTGTCTGCGAGGCATTGGTGTTCTTGTCCCAGCCGCCGCTGCTGTTGCGTCCGTTGATGTAGGTAGGGTTCTGGGTGGCAGCTGAATAGAAAAGTTTCTGCTCGTCGAAGATCTCGTTGTTGCGCTGGCTGCTTCCCACCACGCCCAGGTCGATGGTCATCAGGTCGTCGAAGGCCTTCTGCGTCACGTCCACCTTGGCTGCAAAGCTGCGGTATCCGTTGTTGCGTATCACCGTGTTTTCGCCCATGTAGGCCAATGAGGCGCGGTACTGCTGCTTGTCGCTGCCGCCGCTGAATGCGACGTGGTGGTTCTGCACGAAGCCCGTGCGGCGCAGGCTCTTCTGGAAGTCGGTGTCGTGCCCGCCATCGACATACATCTTCTTCAGCTGACGGGCGGTAGCCACATAGGCAGGTCCGTCGAGCATCTCGATCTGTCGGTAGGCGGCTTCGATGCCGATGTTGCCGTCGTAGGAGATGTGGAATTGCGAGCCCTGTCCCTTCTTGGTGGTCACCTGGATGACGCCCGATGCGCCCCGCGAGCCGTAGGGCGCCGTTTCGGCTGCATTCTTCAGGATGGTGAAGCTTTCGATGTCGGCAGGGTAGATGCCGGTGAGCGTCGAGAGGTCGCTATAGACGCCGTCGATGATGACCAAAGGTTCGTTGCCGCCTGTCAATGAGGTGGTTCCACGCAGACGCACGCTGTTCAGCATGGCCATACGGTCGGCGCCACTCGACTGGACGTTCAGGCCGGCTGCCTGTCCGGCAAGGGCCTGCAGCGAGTTGGTCATCAGGCCTCGGTTCATGCGACTTTCGTCGATGACCACTGTCGAGCCGCCATGCTTCAGGCGAAGGCTGTCGCCTGTTACCTCAAAGTTGCGGGATTGTGCTTGCGCCACCGAACCAACCGCCAGTAGCGCCACGATGATTGCCGGAACCTCCGGCCACATTTTTCTGCCCATAGTGTTTACGGTAATTTAGAAAGATTTCAGTTATTGCAAGTTTTCAGCCGCAAAGATACTTATTCTGTCGAATATTTCCAAATTTCGTGGCGAATTTTTGTGCGTTGAAGGGGTTTTTATGGGAGTTGATGGGAGTTGATGGGAATTTATGGGAATTAATGGGAGTTGATGGGAGTTGATGGGAAATTACTCCTTGTCTTCCCGGGTTGTATAGACTTCGCCATTCCCCTTGTCCTTCTCCTTCTGGAACTTCTCGTAGTCCTTCTTGATTCGATCGTAGAGCTTGTCGGGACTTTTTTCGTAAAGCTTGATATATTCCTCGAAAGCAGGCACTTCGCCCGAAATTTCCTTGTTTGCGCTGTAATAGTTCAGGATGTCGATTATGGCAACCTGGTACTGCTTCTCGGGATCGATGGGGTCATCGTGGGTGAGGGCATATTTCGTGCAGGCGGCCAGATAGGCAATGAGATAGCCGTAATTCTTCTCGTCGGCTGCCCATTTGGCTTCCGCTTCGCCGAAATACACCATCACATCGGGCGAGGCCATTGTCCAGGCATGGATGTAGCGTGCGGCCTGCTGCATCTTCTCGTTGCTCAGGTAATGATGGAGGTAGAAGAGGCTGCAATAGTAGGCATCCTCGTTGTGCTCGCGGCACTTTTCGGCCGTCTTGAATTCCACCAGCGGCGGCACATAGCCATGGTCCACCTCTTCCTGGAGCTGCTCCTCCAGCTCTTCCATTTCCTCGAGCTTGGCGGTGTTGCCCACCTTTTCGTAATACTTCTTCATGTATTTCAGCTCGTTGAGGTAGTGGTCGGAATGGGAGCCTTCGTCGTTCTCGATCACGCTGAGGGCGTGTTCCTGCAGGGCTACCGCCTCGGTGTACTTGCCCAGGGAAAACTTGATTTCGGCCGCATGCGCCAGCACACCGCCCATCTCCTTGTCGTTCGCAAAGTACTTGTTGTGGATCTTGACGGCCTCGTCGCTGTACTTCTCGGCTTTCTCGTAGTCTTCCAAGGAGGTGTAGTAGAGCGCCACATTGTCAATCAGATTGGCATACTGGATATCGTCCGAGCTGCATTTTTCGCCGTAGAGTTCGGCCGACTTCAATCCGTACTCCACCGCCTTCTTGTAGGCATTCTGCCGGAAATAGCAGCGGCTGATGAAGGCCAGCAGAAAGGCATGGCCGCGATAGTTTTCGCTCTCATCCTTCTTGATCAGTTCCAGTTCTTCCAGCGCGGTAGCCAGGGCCTCGTTGTATTCCTTGTTCGCGAATTGTCTGAGGGCCTGGTTGTCCAGTTCCATAATCCGGGGATTTTGCGACGCAGCAATATCCACGTCCACGCTGTCCTGTGCGGCCACAGCCACGCTGTCCTGCACGTTGTTGTCCTGTGCCCAGGCGATGCTCGTCAAGGTCAGGAGCATCAGAGTAATCATGGTCTTCTTCATAATTTATTTATTGGTTTTAACGGGAGTTATCGGGAGTTAACGGGAGTTATGTTTCAAATTTTGTGACAAAGGTAGGATTTTTTTTCGTCGTCTCCAAATTTTTTCGGCAAAAAAACGACACCTTATCGACAGAAAACACTTTTTCACCGACGAACGGATGTGCCTCCGATGTATTTCGTCGGTTTTTTGATACTTCTGTCGATAATTCGGAAAAAAGTTGTCCTAAAATTTGGCGATGTCATCATTTGTGCTTATCTTTGCGCTGGTAAAACAAACTCTTAAAGCAATACTACTATGAACTACCCGAAATCGTTACTCACTTTCGTAATTGTTTTAATGGCATCTTTTGCCATGGCTCAAACTGCATCCCAGCAGCAGTTTTACGACCGATACGAAAAAATCACGGAGTCGGAAGAACCCGACACCGCAGCTATTCATGTTCTCATCGAAGATTGGGAAAAGGTCGCCTCAGATGATCCTGACCTCATCCGAACAAAAATCATTTACGAACTGATGCAGTCGGATCCGAGTGTTCCAGGCGAAATCAACCAGCCGTTTGCTGAAAGAATAAAACTGCTTGCTGAAGAAGCTATCACCAGGTATCCGAATCGCCTGGACCTTCGTTCATACAACGCCATCGGCTACTTTTTGGTAGGCCAGAACGAAAAGGCTCTCGATTGTCTTTTGCAAATCATCGACCACTCCCAAACAGTCAATGGTAATTGGCTCGGCAAGCAAAACAAGCCTTATGAGAAAGGATTTGAGCAATTTGAGGAAAACATGTGTACAATGATCCCTCATTTTTTCCAATCAGAAGATTACACCAGAGCATTGACCTTCCTTGACAAGCTGGTTGCTGCCTATCCCCAGTCATTTGCATTCCGAATGAACCATGCCTCGACGTTGGCGAATCTGGGTAAGCATGAACAGGCGATCGAAGATTTTCTTGCACTGGAAAAAGAGCAACCTAACGAAGACCATACCATTATCACCTTGGCTCAACTTTATGCAGAAACCGGCAATGAAACGAAGGCAAGGGAATACTGCGACAAGGCCATTGCCCTCAATGACTTCTATACTCAGACGGCTGAATATATCATGGGATCATTTGAAACCCTTACCGTCGATTTTGATGAAATCAAGGAATACATGAAGTCCCATGAGGACGAATATCGCAAAATCGAAATGAAGTTCAAAGGGGGAGAAGCAGGAATGAGCTTGCGAGACCTCAGTATCCTTTACTTCGGACATGCGCTTACCCCGGAATGTACCAGTACAAAGCTTTGGGACATCAACGCAGACAGCCTTGCACGGAATGGGAAATTCGAAGAGTTGCTAAGTGCCTGCGAAGAGACGCTCAAGAAGCATCCGGCGAGCATTGCTGCCAACTTTTACGCAGGCATCAGTGCCGACAATCTTGGAAATCCTATTGCAGGACTCTATTTCCTCAAATGTCAGCAGCTTGCACGAATGATAACCAAGAGCGCCGATAGCCTGAGCAATTTGGGTGGCAAGGATGATTCGGAAAAAGCAGAGGACAAATATGACGGTACAAAATATTACAAGATTCTCTGGCGTGCCGACGAAAACGTCTTTGTCGATTATTTGCTGGACAAGGAGGAAAAGGGGAAGACCCTGTTCTTCTCGGAGCCTGTCTATTTCATCGCGAAGGAATGATTTTCGCCGCACTTCCTTCCTTTGAATGGTAATTGCATTTTCCAAAATCGATTCATTTTGTCGTTTCTTACAAATTTTTGCTATAAATATATGTCATAGTCAAATAATCTTCTTACCTTTGTCAAGAATTTTGATTCGTATTTGCTATTCCTTTTATACAATAACATTACCAAATAATAGTTCAACCTTTAATTTACGTGTGAACCACATGAAAAGACTTATTGGAATCCTGTCGGCTATGCTATTGCTGTCGCAGGTTACTGTCAGCGCACAAGAAGTGGCAGTACAATTCAAGGTGGCAACCCTCAACGTCGATGGTTTGCCGCAGAAGGTCCTGTTCATCAAGACCAATCCCGATGGCCCGGGTGCTGATGGCTCGGCACGTATCGGAAAGTATCTCTGCCAGAAGGGCTACGACATCGTGTGCCTGCAGGAGGACTTCAACTACCACGGTGTCATCGAACCCTGGCTCGAGGATGACTATCAGCTCGACACCTGGAGCGGAGCTGTCGGCACCGATGTGCCCGGCAAGAAGATTGACTACATGCATCTGCAGAACCTTCGCTTCGACTGCGATGGACTTGAAACCATCTGGAAGAACAACATCTCCCTGACCGGCTCGGAGCGCGTAAGCTGGGATGCCACCTTCGGCAAATTCAGCCATGCCAACGACGAAATGATCACCAAGGGTTACCGTCGCTATGAGCTGACGATGCCCTTTGGCCTCGACCTAATCGTCTATAATATGCACATGGATGCTGGCGATGATCCCGACGAGATGGCTGGCAACGACACCAACGACCGTGCTGCCCGTCAGGCAGAATGGCAGCAGCTCAAGGAGGACGTACTGGCACACCTCAGCGACCGTCCCATCCTGATCCTGGGCGACCTGAACAGCTACTATTGCCGCGACCAGATTCAGAAGAACTTCATCAACGAGATTTCGAACACAGGCCTCGGAACCGCTTCGGACGTCTATGTCGAAGTGATGAAGGACGGCATCTATCCGGCTCCCGTTGAAGGCATCATCTATCGCAACGAAGAGAACAACCTCGTCGATGGCCAGGGCAACGTGGTAGAAAACGAGGAACTCGACAAGATCATCTACATCAATCCTGCGCAAGGTACTTCGATCAAGGCCGTTGCCTACGAAGTGGACAAGGCTGGCTATACCTACAACGGCAAGCCCCTTGGCGACCACTATCCCGTTGTTGCTACCTTTGAGGTGATGGTGAAGGGCTATACCGGCATCGAATCGATCGTGCCCGCCGACACCGACGACGCCACCTATTACAACCTGAATGGCCAGCGCGTCAATCAGCCTGCCAACGGACTTTTCATCGAGAAATCCGGTACAAATTCCAGCAAACGTATCATCAAATAACTTATCGCCATGAAAAAGTTCTCAATCTACCTCCTGGCAGCAACGGCTGCTATTCAGACGGCGAATGCACAATACTCCTATAATATCGTCTCCGAAGCCGACACGACCATCAAGACCGTAGTGGAAGGTATCACGATCGACTCGCGTGACGTTCGTCGCTTCGTGTACGAATACGAGTCGAAGGATGCCGATGGAAAGCCCGCAACCCTCAGCGGCATCATCCTCATCCCTTCGAACATTATCGATGGCGAGGACCCCTGCGATGGCGTCATGCTCTTCAACCGTGCCACTTTGAGCAAGCCCGAGGCAGCTCCTTCGCTCGCCGATGATGGTATTGCCAACGCACTTATCGCCAACCCATTGAACCCGAATTATATCCTCGTGGCAAGTGACTTTATCGGCTATGGTTCGGCAAGCGAATACCCGATGTTCTATCACAGCGGCGACGTTAATGCACGCAATTCGCTCGACGGCCTTCTGGCTGCACGCCAGCTGTTCGAAGACCGTGGCATCTCCCAGGGCAAATACCTGTTCAACCTCGGATACTCGCAGGGCGGTTCAGAGTCCCTCTATGTGGCCAAGCTGCGCGACATGGAATACAAGGACAAGGGCGTCACCTTCACCAAGACCTTTGCCGGCGGTGGTCCTACCGACTACGTACGGGCTTACAAGGATTACGTGACCAAGGACTGGTGCGAGGATGTGAAGGATGTCGTAATGATGATTACTTCGGCCATCGTCAACCTGCACATTGACATCGAATTCAGCGACATGTTCACCGAGCCGCTGGCTTCGAAGATTCCCGAATTGGTCTCTCGTAAGGAGAAGGCTGTCTTCAACGAGATCGGCATCGGCATGAGGGATTCGTTGAGCCACCTCATCCAACCCGCCTACATGGATCTGAATTCCGACGAAGCCAAGGCTTTCATGGCCAAGCTTGAGGAAATCAACCTGATGAACGGTTGGGAACCCGACCTTACCCAGCAGTACTTCATCGAGCATAGCCGCCACGACAACTACGTTCCCATCCAGTGCGTCAGGGCCATCATCCCCTGGATGAAGGAGAAGGGATTCAAGCAGAGCCTCGTTCCCGGTAAGACCAACCTGCAGACCAACATGTTGGTGTTCAAGCTCGACCACACCGTTTCGGCTATTGTTTGGGCGCTTCAGACTGTTGCTGCTATCCAGTTCTGGCCAGTGCTTTATTACGAGGGCGAGCAGAACCGCTATTATAACGAGGTTGTTCACGACTTGAACCTGATGAAGGTGATCAAGTACCTCGAAAGCTGGGGCCTCGACCTGCGCAAGATCACTTCCGGTGAACCGATGTTTGCCAAGAGATTGAGCGAGGAAATCGAAGACGGCGAACTTGATGGCAATGGCAGTGTTCGTCAGTTGGCCAAACAGGCTGATTTCTTCGAGATATTGAATCAGGTTTCCGACGTGCTCGCCAAAGTGGACCTTACTTTGACCGATGCCCTCGAGATGCTCGACGATTCAGGCATCACCCTTCTCGACATCATGGAAGTGGTGAGCTACATCCAGTCGTCACCTTCTCCCGCTCCCGATGCTGAGCCTACCCCGTTGTTCATGTCCGAAAAGGAAGACACTCCTCTCTTCCTCCTGAACTACTACGAGCAGACCTTAGCCACCTGGTTCATGCTTGCAGGCTACAACGTAAAGTATGAAGAATGGGGCTGGTAATCCCTCTTCCCCCAATTTGCAAACCCGCTCCCTTTTCACAAATAATGCCGGCTCAAATGAGTCGGCATTATTGTTTTCCTCGCACCCGTTTCGTCGGTGTTCTTGTCGCAGCCATCTTTGGCTGCCTTCTCACCTCACCAGCACCACGCGCCCATCAACGACCCGCACGCCGCGCTGCATCGAACGCGCCCTCCGTCCCATCATATCAAACCCGACCCCAGCCGGGGAGCCATCAACCCGAACGGATTGTATCGCATCCTCGCCCTTCACGCGCATCACGATGATGCCCTGCACATGGAGCGAACCCGAAGCCGCATTGGTAATCTGCACATATTTTGAAGGCGTGTCGAGCACGACGCCGAGCTCCTTGACGCCCTTGTTGCCGCTATATTCCGTAAACTCCGTGAAGTTCTCCCCATCGTCACTCACAAGCATGTCGCCCTTGAACGAACCCGTACGCGCCAGGTAATAATCGACCGATGTGATGCCATCGGGACAATAGACAGTCATCGTACCTGTGCCCTTGGCAAGCTGGATGGAACCCACCTTATCGGAATAAACCGTGCCATCGCTGCTCGATACGTTCGAAGTGGTTTGGAACTTGCTGCCCTCGTCCAGGATGATAACACCCGAACTCAAATAGGCATTCACAGCCTCTTCGTTGTCCGCATTGAACCAAAAGTAGTCGTACGTGCCATCGCCCTTGTCGCTGGCAATATAAGCCTCGCCTTCGGATGTTGGGGTGGTGCCACCTCCTCCTGCCCACGAGGGAACATAGGCATCGTTCTCGGCCTGATCCATACCCACGCCATCGCCACCATTCACAGTTTCCGTAGCACCACCATTGCTGATCGATGTGCCATCGGCAAAGCCCACGAGCGTGCTCTTGTAATTGAGCAAAGCCGTCTTGAGCTCGGCAATCACACCGTAGTTCTCGTCCTGCTTTGCATTGCGGAACGTCCACTTGAAATCGCCATGGTTCATTCGCCCGGCACCCAACGTGCCACGAACAATAGCGGGCACATCAGCCGGAGCATCCATCTTGTTCTCGATATAGGTGCTTCGAGCCGCGGCATCCGCCTCATCATTGTAGGTCGAGCCTCCAGCGTATGCCTTAGCAGTCACTTCGTCAGCGCGATTGGCTACGAGCACGGCATCCCAACGGCCATTGGTTTGACTGCCATCGTAATACTGGACTTTTCGTGCATTGACAATCTCGTTGTTGAACGCCTTGATTACGCCACCATTTTCGCCCGAGAAAGTGCCGCTTCCTTCGGCATCTGTACCCTGCTTCGAGATGAGCATCGGGTACTTGCAGTTGCGGAAGTAGTTGCCTTCGACGAAAGCCGAACCGCCCATCGTCATACCTACACCATACTTCGACACGCCATCGAAATAGTTGTTATAGACGTGGAAGAACATTGTGCGAATGCGTGGATGACGCGAGTCGCTATGATCGAACCAGTTGTGATGATAGGTGTGCCAGCAGGCTGTCGTCTCGCTCTTCATGCCGCCGAGGCTCGACTTGCCCGTGTCGAAGAAATGGTTGTACGAAACCGTAATGTTCTTCGATTCACCCTTGATGTCCACTGTGCCGTCTCCCTTTGCCTGGTCCGCATCGCTGCCTGGCTTGCCATAGAAGAAGTCGCAGTTATGAACCCACACGTTCGAGTTTCCCGTGTCGAGCGAAATGGCGTCGTCCATGCAGCAAAGGATGCCGATGTTACGAATCTCAACACCCTTGCAGTTGCGCACCAGCATACCGAAACCATGGAAGGCCGCGTCATCGCCAATGCCCTCGATGGTGATGGGCATATCGCTGTATTCGTTCTTGCCCTTTACCTGCAGGCCTTCGCCACTTGACTCAAAGCGATCCATGTCGCCATCCTTGATGGTGCCAATCACACGAATGGCCAATGGCGTCGTGTCGTAGCCTTTCTGATAATAGTAGATAATGTCCTGCAAACCCTTGGCCGTGGTGTATTTCGACGACGAAGTCTTCACATCGGTGCTCACCGTCTTGGCATTATCAGCCCAAACATAGATCACCTTGGCTCCTTCCTTCAACGTGCCATCGTTCTTGTAGGCACCTATACCTTCGTCCATACCCACGTGCGAAAAGCCTGAGCGATCGTGTGCTGTCACCCTGAATGATTCGGTAATCTCACTGGCCTTATCACTCATCGCTCCAATCGGAACAATCATGAACTGATACTCTCCTTCGGCCAACCCCACTGCATCGGCACGATAGTAGGAGGGATATTGGCGCACCAATTCCTTATCAAGTTGCGTCCAGTCATCGGCAGCCTTTGCCTTCACATATACTTCGTAGTTTACGGCATCGCTCGGCACTGTCCAGGTCACGTACCCGGATTCGAACCATCCGCCCACCTGCTGGACATCAACTATAGCTTGTGCTTCGGCAATCAGTAAGGACGCCAAAAGAGTAAGAACATATTTTTTCATACGAATAGGATTTAAAAAGTTCGGAGTACTCCGAGAAATCCGAGTACTCCGATTTAATCAACAAATTAGATGTTCGGTTCGTCCCAAACCTTGGTGCTCGTGCAGTTGACGCTTTGTGTCAGCATGCCCACCTTGAGGATGAACTCACCGGCTTCGAGTGTCCACTTGCCATCCTCGTTGACGAAAGCGAGATCCTTGGCGGGAAGCTTGAAGGTAACCGTTGTAGTCTCACCCGGCTTCAGGTCCACCTTGTCGAAGCAGCGCAGACGACGATTGTCGGGCACGATGCTTGCCACTACGTCGCTCGAGTAGAGGAGGACAGGCTCCTTGCCAGCCACCGAACCGGTGTTCTTCACATCGACGGTTACTGTCAGTTCGTCGTTCACGCCAAAGTCGGTCTTGTCCACCTTCAGGTTGCTGTATTCGAAGGTGGTGTAGCTCAAACCGTAGCCGAAGGGCCACTGGAGCGAAACCTTGGCATCGTAGTTGTAGGCGCCAGCCATGGTTCCTACCTCTTCGCTCACCTTGTAGTCGTAGTTGGCAAGCGAGTTGATTTCACGCGGATAGGTGTAAGGCAGCTTGGCCGAGAAGTTGGCATCGCCTGCCATCAGGTTTGCAAGCGCATCGGCACCGTAGTTGCC
>JAEEGI010009691.1_pt1 | contig 21046 bp, 13 predicted proteins | sample 8958751 | NCBI WGS metagenome assembly JAEEGI01 (sample SAMN16246545, study PRJNA631951) | gut metagenome | biome: gut microbiome; feature: rumen; material: KS-attached | host: Bos | place: Iran: Karaj | collected 2018-10 | reverse complement strand
AGAGACGCTCGGGGTCGACGGCATCCATCTTGGGGAACAGTTTGCCTGCCAGACCGGACAGGAAGAAGACCAGGGCGGCCAGCGTACCCCATTGGAGGAGATTCTTGGGCCAGTTGGATCGACGGTTTTTCATGATCGGATAATCTGCATTTCTACAAAAATAGCCATTAATTGGTATTTTACATATTACCATTGTTTATTATTTTTGCATCAAGTGTCAATCATTCAGCCCGGTGCTTAGGCGCGTATTATCGGTTCTGGTATTGTGGTCCGCGGTCCTCACGGGGGCTGCTGCGGCTTCGTACTCTGTCTCCGGCAAGGTGACGGACGCCCGCGACGGATCTCCGCTCGCCGGGGCCGTCGTCAGCCTGGAAGGCCTCTGGGCCGTCTCCGGGGAGGACGGCGGCTTTCTCGTCACCAAGGTCCAGCCCGGCACCTACAGCCTGAAGGTCTCCCTGCTGGGGTATGTGGACCTGGAGCGCAGCGTCAAGGTGGACCGCGACATCACGGGCCTGACTCTCGCCCTGACCTACAACACCCTCGCGCTCGAGGGCGTGACCGTGACCGCCAGCTATCCCAAGGACGGCACGGGCACCACGCACAACATCGGCCGCGACGCGCTCAACCACCTGCAGCTCAGCAACATGTCGGACATGCTCGCCCTGCTGCCCGGCGGCAAGACCGTCAACCCCGACTTGACGGAAGAGAGCCATTTCGCCATCCGTGCCGGCGGAAGCACCGCGGGCAACGCCGCCTTCGCCACGGCCGTCGAGGTGGACGGCGTGCGGGTGGGCAACAATGCCGGCTTCGGCGCGATGGCCGGCGTGGACACGCGCAACATCGCCGTGGACAACGTGGACCACGTCGAAGTCATCTCCGGCGTCCCTTCCGCGGAATACGGCGACCTGGGCTCCGGGATGGTCAAGGTCCACACCAAGACCGGCCGGACGCCCCTCAACCTCTCCTTTTCCGTCAATCCCAGGACCTACCAGGGGTCCGTGGCCAAGGGCGTCGCGCTGGGGGAGGGCGGAGGCGTGCTCAACCTCAGCGGCGAATGGACCCGCGCCACCAGGAAACTGACCTCTCCCTACGAATCCTACACCCGCCGCGCCCTGACGCTGAAATACTCCGACACCTTCGCCAAGACCCTCCGTTTCGAGGCCGGCGTGTCCGGCAACCTCGGCGGGATGAATTCGGAAGACGACCCGGATGCCTTCAGCGGCGAGTTCCAGCGGGTCAAGGACAACGTGCTCCGGGGCCACCTGAAGCTGGACTGGCTGGTCAACAAGCCCTGGATCACCCACCTGGTCCTGGACGCCTCGGCCCACTACAACGACAACCGCAGCCTGTACCATAAATACAACTCCTACGCGTCCAACCAGCCTGCGGCCCACGCGGAGCAGGAGGGCTATTTCCTGGCCGCGCGCCTGCCCAAGACCTTCTTCTCCGACCAGGTCGTCGATTCGCGGGAGCTGGACCTGGCCGCTTCGCTGAAATATGGCTGGAACCGGCGCTGGGGCGACTGGAAGAGCCAGTTCAAGGCGGGCGCGCAGTGGAAGGCGAACGGCAACGCCGGCGCGGGCGAATCCTATCTGGACCCCGCCCTGGCCGCGCACGGCTACCGGCCGCGGCCCTACTCGGACTATCCCTTCCTGCACAACCTCTCCCTCTATGCCGAGGAGGATTTCAGTTTCCCCTTCGGACTGCGGCTGACCGCCGGCGTGCGGCTGGACGACATCCGCGTGAAGGGATCCGCCTACAAGGACGTGCGCTCCCTGTCCCCGCGCTTCAACGCGAAATGGCAGGTATTCAAGTGGCTCGCCGTCCGGGGCGGGGCCGGCATCGCGGCCAAGCTGCCGTCCTTCTACATCCTTTATCCGAAGCCGGAGTACCGGGACATCCTGACCTTCGGCGTGTCCCACGGCGACCTTTCCTCCTACGTCTATCACACGACCCCCTATACCATCGAGTTCAATCCGGACCTGCGCTGGCAGCGCTCCCGCAATGCCGAGGCCGGCGTGGACATCGATGCCGGCGGCTTCTCGCTGTCGGTGGCCGCGTTCCGCAACGTAACCCTGGACCCGTATAAGTTCACATCACTCTATACGCCCTTCTCCTACGACATCGCCCGGCTGCCGGCCGGATACGTCATCCCCGACGGCGCGCAGATCGCGGTGGATCCCGTCAGCGGGACGGTTACCGTGGACGGAGACCCGATGGAGGTCCGGGTGACGGACCGCACCTTCGTCAGGACCGTGCGCCAGGACAACGGCGCTCCCGTCGTGCGGGACGGCCTCGAAATGACCCTGGATTTCCCGGAATGTAAGGCCCTGCGCACCCAGCTGCGCCTGGATGCCGCTTTCGTGCGGACGCGCACGGATGACAAGTCCGATGCCTTCTACTATAATGCCGGCTGGTCGCATCCCACGCTGCCCGACCGTTCCTACCCCTACGTGGGCATCTATCCCAACGGGGGCGGGTCCAACCTGCTGGTCAGCGGACGGCAGACGGAGAACCTGGATGCCAACCTGACGGCGATCACCCGCATTCCGGAGGCCCGCCTGGTCCTCACCTGCCGGCTGGAAGCGTCCCTGCTGAGACGCTCCCTCAACCTGCCTTCGGCCGGGACCGACGTGCTGTATCCCACGGCCTGGATCGACCTGGACGGGGTGCGGCACCCCTTCACCGCCGAGGACCGGGAGCGGCCCGAATTCGCCAGCCTGGCCTTCCGCCCCTCCAACGATTACCTGTTCGTGCAGGACGGCTACGGGGCCTACGCCTCGGCCAACCTGTCCGTGACCAAGGAGATCGGGGACCACGTGTCCCTGTCCTTCTTCGCCAACAACTTCACCAACGCCCGCCCGACCGTCTATTCGAAGGCGACCGGCGTGGGCGCCATCTTCACCCCCTCGTTCTATTACGGCCTGACTTGCCGGATCAAGCTATGAGAAGATTGCTGACACTGCTGCTGCCTGTCTGGTTCCTGGCGTCCTGCGCCGGGTCCGTGGCCGACCCGTACGCCGCCACGCTGTGCCGCCTGGAGGTCACGCTCGACTATCCGGAAGGGAGCGAAAGCCGCGAGGGCGTCGCCGTGCAGGCCGAGGACATCAACCTCGGGAGCCGCTACAGCGCCCCGACGGACGCGGCCGGCAAGGCGGTCTTCGACCTCCCGGCCGGGCTGTACCGCTTCTCGGTCAGTGAGATACGGGACGAGGACATCTTCAACGGCACGAGAGACAATTTCCCCCTCAGGGGATCCTCGCAGCTCTCCGTCACGCTCGGCCATTCCCGGACGGGGAAACTGGTCTTCAAGGAGATCTACAGCGGTGGCTGCAAGAAGGACCCCCAGGAAGGCACGTACCAGTCGGACAAGTACCTGATCATCCACAACAATTACCACGAGGTGCAGTACCTGGACGGCCTGTGCGTCGGGACCGTCTTCCCCTACAACGCGACGGCCAACAACCCCTTCCTGACCTTCAACCCCGATACCTACGAGCTCGAACTGCCCGAGTTCCTGCCGATCGCGCAGGCCCTGTGGCAGTTCGGCGGCGACGGGACGTCCTTCCCGCTGGAGCCGGGCGCCGATGCGGTCGTCTGCCTCAACGGGGCGATCGACCACGCCGCCCAGTACCCCCTGTCCGTCAACCTGGACAAGGAGGGCTATTTCGCCTGCTACAACCCCACCTTCTTCTACAATACCCTCTACCATCCCGCACCGGGCCCCCACATCGCCCCGGAGCGCATCATGAACCTGCTCATCAAACTGGGCTCGGCCAACGCCTATACCTTCTCGATGAGCTCGCCGGTCGCCGTGCTGTACCACGGCCCCGAGGGGATGACGATGTCGGAATACATCCAGACTCCCGGCGCCGTCATCCAGGTCCCCGGCAGCTCGTTCGACAAGGCCGTCGTCATCCGTCCGGAATGGGTGGTGGATGCGGTGGAGGTGTTCAACGGCGCGTCGTCTTCCAATGCGAAACGGCTCCAGGCATCGCTGGATGCCGGATACGTCACGCTTTCCGGGACCTATCTGGGTCACTCGCTGATGCGCAGGACCGACGAGGAGCTGAGTGCGCTGGTGGGGTATGAAGTGCTTGCCGACACCAACAACAGCAGTGTCGATTTTTATGAAAGGGATAAACAGTCGTTGCATGAATAGAAGGATCCTCATCTGCCTTGCGACGCTGTTGATCCCGGCGCTGTCGCACGCCCAGGACGCCGGGAATGTCTGGACTTCCAATCCCTGGAACGACGGGAAGGGCGCCACGGGCATCCGCTTGAGCGAGGCATCCGGCGCTTACGCCGAGGCGTCCGGGTCCTTCGTCACGGGCGGCCTGCGGGGCACCTCCGAAGCCGCTTCGGCCTGGACGGCCGGCATCAAGACGGCCGCCGTGCGCCATTACGGGCGTTTTTCGGCCGCCGGATCCTTCGGCTACGAGCAGTTGTGGGGACGGGACATGTGCGGCTCGATGCTGGTCCGGCCCGGTTATTACCCGGTCGACGTGTACGAATTCACGCCCGGGCCCAAGGTCCGGCAGACCTACGAACTGTCCGGCGAGCTGAGCATCGACCTATCGCCTTCCTGGCGGCTGGGCGTCGGGACCTCCTTCCTTTCTTCGGATTACGCGAAGCGCAAGGACCTGCGCCATACGACCTACCTCCTGGACCTGGGCGTGCGTCCCGGGATCCAGTTCCACCGCGGACGTTTCGCCGTGGCGCTCAATTACATCCTGGCCAAGAACGGGGAGACCGTCCGGGCCGAGCAGGTGGGGACCAAGGTCGCTTCCTACGACGCCTTCCTCGACAAGGGCCTGTACTTCGGGACGGGGCAGCTCTGGACCGGCAGCGGCATCCATCTGGACGAGGCCGGCGTGAGCGGATTCCCCGTGGGGGAATGGCTGCAGGGCGGTTCCCTCCAGCTGTCCCGGGGCGGCCTGTATTTCGGCGTCCAGGCCCGGGCGCGGAAGGGACAGGCGGGCGAGAAGCAGCGGATCTGGTACCGTTTCGGCGGCTGGGACCTCGATGCGGACCTGGATTACCGCGTCGGCGCGCACCGGCTGCACGGGAACTTCGGCTTCTTCGCGCAGGACAACGACGAGAGCGCCCTGGAGCAGAAGACCGAGGGCGGCGTGACGACTACGGTCACGGTCGGGTCCAACCGCGTGTATTCGCGCAGCGTCGCGAGCGGGAGCCTGCGGTATGCGTATGAGGGGAAAGGCTGGGGCCTGGGCGCCGGCGCTTCCCTGACGGACCGGGAAGGGACCGTCTCCGTGATGTACCCCTGCGTGCATGCGGAGCGGCTTCTGATGCCCGCCGCCGACCTGGGATTCCACTTGGACGCCGGCCGCTTCACGCTCCGGTTCTCTTCCCGCTGGTCTTGCGGCACCCTGACGGACAAGGACGACCGGGTGGCCCACCAGGTGACGCCGCTGTCGGAGCCGGTCCGGCTGGACGGGTATTTCGTACAATACCGAGAGCAGATGACGGCGCACAAGCTCACCCTCTCGCCGAGAGTCCGTTATACCTTCGGCAAGGGCTTGTACGTGGATGCGGGGGTGTGGTGGTGCCATGGTTTCCGGATGCGGTATCTGGGCGCCGACCGGCTGGAGACGACTTTGAGATTGGGATATAATTTTTAATACCATATATGCGTATGAACAACAAAGAATGCAGATTGCGGGGCTATGAACGCCCCGCGGCCGAGGTGCTCGAACTGCTCCCCGGCCAGGTGCTCGCCGTCTCGACGGGCGGCTTCGACGACGGAGGTACGCTCCCCGGCTGGGGAGACGGCGGTTCCGGTTCCGGGACCGGTACGTCGGCTTTTGGCAACGGAGGTTCGCTTCCGGGATGGAATGGATAATGAAAAAATGAAGAAGAATATGAAAAAAGTACTTTTGTTTGCTGCTGCGGCGCTGCTGCTGGGTCTGAGCGCCTGCCAGAACGTGGAGCCCCAGGCTCCCGCAAGTGATGAGGTCGTCCTGTCCCTGTCCGCTTCGATAGGGGATCCCGGCACCCGTACCGTCTTCGTCCCGGAAGGCGGCAAAGTCAACTGGGTGGCCGGTGACAAGATCATGGCCAAATATCCGGCCGGGAAAGACAATGTCACCTTGACCCTCGCTACCGGTGCCGGTACCACGAGTGCGACTTTCACCGGCAAGATCGCCAATACGACGAATACCAACCTGGCGACCGATCCTTCTGATTTCGTGTTCTATTATCCGGGCATCTCCGGCGTCGGGAAAGGCGGCACCGTGACGGATGCGGACAACTTTGTCCTGGAGAACACTTTCCCGAAGGTGCAGAACTCGGCGGACATCCTCTTCGAGGCAAACTGGCTGTATGGTACGGCCAAGGCGCAGGACCTGTTGAACACCGTCGGGAAGGACTATACGATGGAATTTGCCGTCTCGATGAAGAACCTGATGGCTGTCTTGGACTTCACGTTCATAAGGAATCCCAATGGTGCCAGCATTAAGCGGATATTTGTGACAGACCTGGATGAAAACGCACCCGCCCTGTGGGGGAGCGAAAAACTGACCGTCGAGAACGGCGCCGTCAAGAGCCTGGTGCTTGAAGGCTCCGGGACGAATGACTACGACCGTACGATCATTGCGGAATTCAACAAAACCATCAACCTTTCGGAATCCGGCACGCATATCTATGTGACGATTTTCCCGCGTAAATTCTCCAAGGGCCTCCGGATTGCGGTTGAGGACTGGAATGGCGATAAAATGATCAAGAACCTGGCCGAGGCTGAAGGCTTCACGCTCGAGTCGGGCAAGGTCTATCAGGTCCCGGAGATTACTTTTAATAGTAACGGTGGACCTGGGAAGGACTATTATGATGGAGTCGAGTACACGTATGAAACCTATGTGGATCCTCGTGATCATCTTTCTTATAGGGTCGCTACGCTCAAGGACGGCCGTACCTGGATGCTGCAAAATCTGAGGTATATTCCTAGTGGAGTCACTCCGGAAAATGACCTGACTGCCGTCAACAATGGGATATGGTTTCCGGTCCTTATGAATGATCAAGGCACCGGTGTTGCTTTTAGCACGGATTACGTTTTCAGTGTAGTCCATTACGGCTACACTTATAATTTCAGCACAGCGATGGGCAAGGAACCGGACTATGCCTACAAACTGCTGAAGGAAGTACTTGCCGGTACCAAGACACAGGCGGAGGTCCTCGCCGAGTTGAAGACCCTGGAGGGCAAGCAGGGCATCTGCCCCGACGGTTGGCACGTTCCCACGTTGGCGGAGTACAATGCGCTCTATGCCGCGTCCGGCAGTTCCATGAGCGGTCTGGGCGCCCAGGGCTTCGTCCTGAAGGACTGTGGTGCGTTGATGATCAATAATCCGAGCGCCACTTCCGATCCGGCTTCCGGCACCCTGCTCGGCTATGCCAGCAACAAGATGAATACCGGATACTATATCCTTTCCACGCCGAACTCCTACAACAACCTGAAGGCCATCATGCCCAACGTGACCAACAACGCGGCGGCCGTGGCCAACATGAACATCCGCTGCGGCGCTCCGCTGCGCTGCATCAAGGACAAATAGGCCCCGAAAAGTTCGCGTTTGTGAATAATTATACCTATATTTGCGCCGCCTACAGCGACGCAAATATTTTTATATAAATGGCTAATCCTAAATTCAATGTGAAGTATTGCGTGCTTCTGCCGATCGTGCTGATCGCCACGATACTTCTTTGGGCCCTGCCGGTGTCCTCTTTCGGCATCGAAGGCCTGACCATCGTCCAGCAGCGGATGATCGCGATCTTTGTGTTCGCCGCCTTGATGTGGATGTTCGAAATCATCCCCAACTGGACCACATCCCTGATCGTCATCGTCCTGATGCTCCTGACCGTGTCCAACAAGGGCCTGGGCTTCTTCTGCAAGCCGGAGTACGGCACCCTGGTGGATTACAAGTCGATCATGGCTTCCTTCGCGGATCCCGTCGTGATGCTCTTCATGGGCGGTTTCGTGCTGGCCATCATCGCCTCCAAGTACGGCATGGACGCCGTCATCGCGAAGGGCCTGCTGGGCCTCTTCGGCAAGAAGCCGAAGTTCGTCCTGCTGGGCTTCCTGATCATCATCTCGATCTTCTCGATGTTCATGAGCAATACCGCCACCGCGGCGATGATGCTCGCGTTCCTCGCCCCCGTCCTCAAGGCCCTGCCGGAGGATGAGACCGGCAAAGTGGGCCTGGCGCTGTCCATTCCGGTCGCGGCCAACCTCGGCGGCATCGGCACCCCGATCGGCACCCCGCCGAACGCCATCGCCATCGGCGCCCTGGAGAATGCCGGCTACCAGATCAGCTTCGCGACCTGGATGTCCCGCATGGTCCCGTACGTCATCGTGATGATCCTGCTGGCGTGGATCCTGCTGCGGCTGTTCTTCCCCTTCAAGTCCAAGAGCATCGAACTCAAGATCGAAGCCAAGAAGCACAAGTGGGGCTGGAAGGACTATGTGGCCTGGATCACCTTCTTCCTGACCATCTTCCTCTGGGTCACCGAGTCCTGGACCAAGATCAATTCCAATGTCGTGGCGCTCATCCCGCTGGCGGTCTATACCTGCTGCGGCGTGTTCACCAAGGAAGACATCAAGGAGATCAACTGGAGCGTGCTCTGGTTGGTGGCGGGCGGCTTCGCCCTCGGCACCGGCCTGAACAAGACGGGTCTGGCTGCGACGCTGATCAACGCCATCCCGTTCAGCACGATGAACGTGGTGCTGGTGCTCGTGATCGCCGGCCTCGTGTGCTACTTCCTTTCCAACTTCATCAGCAATTCCGCGACGGCGGCCCTGCTGGTCCCGATCCTCGTGGTCGTGGGCACGGCGATGGCCGATCCTTCGGCGGCCAACAACGCGCAGTTCATGTCGATGGGCGGCATGTATGCCATGATCCCGTTCATCGCGATGTGCGCTTCGATTGCGATGCTGTTCCCTATTTCCACCCCTCCGAACGCGATCGCGTCTTCCACGGGCCTGGTGCAGACTTCGCAGATGGCGAAGATCGGCATCATCGTCGGTGTCGTGGGCTTCATCCTCGGCTACTTCCTGCTGACCGCGATCTTCCCGTTCCCCACCGCCTAAAACCCAAACCCCTCATTTTATGAAGAGAATCCTTACCCTTGCCGCGTCGCTCCTGCTCCTTGCAGGCTTTACGGCGACCGCCCAGGACAACCAAACGCCGGAGTACGGCTACAAACAGACCGGTTTTGCCAGCACGCCGAAATTCGGCGGCTACATCATCGGCGGCTACAAATACAGTGACCTGGACGGCGCCAACGGCGGCCCCGGTTTCAACTGCAGACTCATCCGTCTCTATGTGGACGGCAGCATCTTCAACGATTTCAAGTACCGCATCCAGCTCCAGGTGAACGGACAGAACCCCCATGTCAAGGACTTCTATCTCGAGTGGGCCAAGTACAAGGAGTTCTCCGTCAAGATCGGCCAGTTCAAGCGTGCCTTCACGTTCGAGAACCCGATGAATCCCTGGGATGTGGGTGTGGGCGACTACTCCTTCCTGGTCCAGAAGATGGCCGGCATGGGTGACCGTCTGGGCGAGGCCAACATGGGCGGCCGTGACCAGGGTCTCCAGATCCAGGGCGACCTCCTCCCGATGTCTGACGACAGCTACCGCCTGCTCCACTATCAGCTGGGCGTGTACAACGGCCAGGGTATCAACCTCGCCGACGCCAACCGGTCCAAGGACCTCATCGGAACGGTGCAGCTGCAGCCCATCAAGGGCCTGAAGTTGGGCGTGTTCGGATGGAAGGGCAACTGGGTCAACGGCAGCAAGGTCGAACTCAAGCGCGAGCGTATCAGCGCCGGCTTGTTCTACGATGTCGACAACTGGACGGTCCGTGCCGAGTGGGCTACCACTCTTGCGGGCGAGAAGGAGCAGACCGGCGGCGCCGATGCCCTTTACGTGACTGCCGGCATCCCGTTCACGGATTGGTTCAAGCTTTATCTGAAGTGGGATGAGTTCCGCGCCGGAGCTACCGCCGAGACCAGCCACGACATGTATTCGGCTTGCGCGAACTTCCGTCTCCACAAGAACCTGAACTTCCAGCTGGAGTATCGCAGGCACAACAACAAGCTGCTGGCGGTCCCCGGTTACAACGAACTCTGGTTCATGACCTACGTCCGCTTCTAATAACTGAAATCATACAAACAAGTCCTTCGGCCAGAAGATAGTCCTTTCGACAATCAACGTGTGGAAAGGACTTGTTTTTTACGGTGATCCGATTATGGAAAGAGATAAGTATATCGTGCCGCAGATGGAGCTACTCGAGGAGTACCTCCTCTGTCAGATCATGCAGAGCTCCGATGAAGACATCGACAGCGATGGAGAACGCAACCCGTACTATCCGGGAGAAGATTTTGATTGGTAACGGGAGGACGGAATCATGAAGAAAGTATTTTTCGCAATTGCGCTCCTCGCGACCGCATGGATGGTTTCCTGCACCAAGGAGACCGCTCAGAACGAAATGGCTGTCGAGACAGACGGCACACGCGGCACCCTCATCGTCACTGCCTCGAAGCAGGCCGAGACGCGGGCACTTGAACTCAAGGATGGTTATGTTGACGCATTTTGGGCGGAAGGCGATACCGTGGAAGTGTATTCCTACAAAGGCGGGAAATTTCTCGGTTACCTGACTCCTTCTGCTTTCGGTGACAACAGAACGACGCTCGAGGGCACTGTGGACATCAGCGGGCTTGAGGTCCGTGACCTCCTGTGGCTGTTTTTCCAAGGCAAGGGCGACATGTCATACTCCCGCCAGGACGGAACCCTTGAAAGTATTGCCCGCTATCACGACGCCGCCGGTACAGGTGTATTTGTCACGAGTATTGAAAACAACCGGGTCATCACAGAAGAGGCTTCGTTCGAAAATCTGCAGGCGATCGTCAAGTTCAAACTCTGTAACGAGAACGGCGTTCCGATGGATGTGCGCTTCCTCTCAATCAGCGGACAGAACCTCTTTAGCAAGAGGACGTGTATCGGATACGGCTCTTTTGACAATGAATATGGGCCCGTAACGGTCACTCCTTCCGCTCCCACGGACGAATTGTACGTCTCCCTTTGTATGGAGAATTACTCGAGCGGGTGCTCTTATTATCTTTGTGCGCTGGGGACTGACGGAGATTACTATGAATGTCTCCGGGAGGATGTGGATTTCAGAAACGGGATGTATTATGAAGGTACCGTGAGAATGAAGCGTGTACGATACACCGTTGTCGGAAGCAGCGGCGCCTTCGATGCATCGGGAGACGATCCCGTATTCGGCAAGGCTTGGGATTATCGGATGACCGCCAACGACATGGTCGCGGAGGACGCCATCTTCAAGAAGTCCTATCCCGGCATCAGCAAAGGCAGCATCATTTACCTTAGGGTGTCCAAGAACCGTTCCCGGTCAGAGGTGTTGCCCGAGAATGACAACCTCGTCGTCACCGCCTGGGAGGACGGTACGCTGAATGTGGAGTTCGATCCGCGGACAGGGGACCTCTTTGCTGAAATGGATTATGACGGAAGGGATTATGAAATCGAACCGGTGTACACGGTCTGTGGCGACGATGATTCCGTGTTCGGAGCCAGTTGGCAAATTGTGACTCCGGAGAATGACATGACACTGCAGGATGAGTACAGTTACAACTATACGAAGACCTACACCGGCCTGACCCCCGGCGAACTGCGGTTCCGCATCGTGGAGGACCGGAGTTGGGACTATGTATATCCCGGCATGGATGACGATCCCTACTCTGTGCGGATTCCTTCTTTTGGCAACCTGACCATCGTATTCCATCCCTCCAACGGAGAGATAACGACTTCATTCGAGTCGACGGAAGTGCCGGATGGGGACTTCTATGTCTATGCCAACTTCAACTACTGGAGGCTGTCTGACGAGTATCTCATGACCAAACAGGACGACGGCACATACACCTATGAGGCCGAATTTGAGGCCGCATACCCGTATGCGGAGTTCAAGATCATCATGAACAAGGACTACAGCGCCAGCTGGCCGGAGAGCAACTATCAAGTGGAAGTCCCGGGCCCCGGCATCCTGACCATCACCTTCCATCCTGATACCGGAGAGATCACCACGTCGTTCGTGGAGCAGACGCTGGACAACACATACACCGTAGCGGGCTCCACCAACGGCACGGCCGCCGGCGGGAGCGACATCTTGTTCGGAACTGCATGGGATCCAACCTTGGCTGCCAACGATATGCAGTACCTGGAGACCGAGGGTTATTACTACAAGGAGTACCCCGTCACCTCGCCCGGCAGGGTGTCCTTCAAGGTGTTCAAGAATCACTCGACGGATGTGTTCTGGCCGAAGGATAAAAACTATGACGTGGAGATGCTTGGCCCCGGAACGCTGCTGATTGCGTTCCTTCCCGGCTATGGGGTCGAAGCGATCATGCAGTATTCCCAGGATAACTATACCCTCACCGGGGACTTTTGCGACTGGGTAGTCAGTTCGGACTGGGTGATTAGCCTCCTTCCAGACGGCTCCTATTCAGTGAGGGTGACCATAGATACTCCCGGCGACTATTACTTCAGGGTTATGAAGAACGGCAGGCAGGGTGTCGGCGATTTGGACGCTCAATTTGACGAGGCCTGTACCGTCGATATCCTGTTCAATCCCGAAACGGAAGAGATGTCTTATAAGTTCGCAGGGTCGTCCGGGACATGATGTCGTTGAGTTTAAAAGAGTTCAGCCGCCTTTTTGGCGGCTTTCTTTTTTGGGGGGTGGCATCCCAATAAGTTGGGATTTTTAAGGTTCGGATTTGGAATTGGACTTTCGAATTTATATTTTTGAAAGTCGAAAGTTGGTTTAATTGTTGGCAGGGCTTATGTCCAGAGTCTTATTTCAGAAGCTAATCCTTGTGCTGGCGGCTGTCGGAGCCGCTTTTCCGACGTGGGCCGACTCCTTGAAGGGACGGGTTACGGATGAGAAGGGAGAGCCGTTGGAACTGGCGGTCGTTTCCTTGAATGACATCATCTGGACGACTTCCGACCGGAATGGAGAGTATTCTTTTACCAACCTGAAGAGCGGAGAGTATGTTTTTTCCGTAAGCCTCCTCGGCTATGATGAACTCTCCGGAAAAGTGAAGGTCCTCGGTGATACGCGGAAAGATTTCAGTTTGAAAGATCTGAGCCTGGATCTTGCCGGCGTGACCGTGACTGCGACACGGGAAGCGCTGGGTTCCAAGTCGACCATCGGAGAAGAGGCCATCAAGCATATCCAGCCTAAAAGCGTCAGCGATCTCCTTCAACTTGTCCCCGGCAACTTATCGAAGAATCCGAACCTGAATGCGCTTTCGCAGGCTGCCGTCCGTGAAATCGACGAGAATGCCAATAATTCCCTGGGTACCTCCGTGATCGTGGACGGTGCTCCGCTCAGCAATGACGCCAACCTGCAGGCAGTCGCGTCAACCCGTTTCGGCGCGTCTTCCGGCATGCAGAGCGACGGGATGGGTGATCAGACCACGGCGGGCGGAGGCGTCGACCTGCGGACCATCAGCGCCGGTGCCGTGGAAGCGATCGAAGTGATCACCGGTATTCCTTCCGCAGAGTACGGTAACCTCACTTCCGGCGTCATGATCGTCAAGACAAAGGCGGGCAAGACGCCGTGGGAATTCAAGGCGCAGGCTGACCCGAATTCCAAGCTGGCGTATGTCGGAAAAGGTTTCGCTCTCAAAAAGGGCGGTGCTTTGAACTTCAGTGCCGACTACAGCCAGAGTTTTGCTGATCCCAGGAAACGTTATCTCGGATATGACCGCATCACGGCGGCGTACGGTTTCTCCAAAGCTTGGGGAAAGGCTTCGCTCCATGTCAAGGGATCTTTTTATTCTAATGTGAATACCCGTCGTACGGATCCCCAGTTGGAGGAGCAGGATATCACTTTCACCAATATCAACCGGGGTGTCCGGCTGTCCCTGCATGGCAATTACACGCCCTACGGGAAGGTTCTGACTTCACTGGACTACAACCTTTCTTCCTCGGTATCCTTCATGGACGACATCCATAAGTCGAAAGTCTGGAGTCCTGACGGCGCTTATACGGATACGAAGGAGAACGGAATCCATGCCGCCGTCCAGAAAACGAAGCCTTATTACGCAGAATACAGTCTCCAGGGCCTTCCCGTAAACCTTTTCGCCCAATTGGTTGGCGGACGGTATATCGGGCTGGGATCATCCGGTTTTTCCAAGATCCGTCTGGGCGTGGAATACAGCCTGGACGGGAACTATGGCAAGGGATTTACCTATGACCTGGAGAATCCGCCCCAGTCCAGCGGTTCCCAGACCCTGCGGCAACGCTCATACAAGGATATTCCCTCCCTTAACACCTTGTCCGCCTTCTTGACGGATAAGATCCAGTGGGATATGCCGGGCGGACTCACGGCCAAGGCTGAGGCCGGTATCCGGGTTTCGAATCTTTTCCTGGACCCTTCGACCGGTACGGGAAGAAAGGGTTACTTCGTCGCGGAACCCCGCGTGAACGCTTCGCTGAGCATTCTCACTCCCCGGAATAATTCTGTTTTCAGTGACCTGTCGATCAATGGAGGATTCGGTATTTCCAACAAGATGCCGACCTTGCTGTACCTGTATCCGGAGCCTGCTTACTACGATTATGTGAGCCTGAACAGATATACGGACGACCCGGCCGGAAGGTTTGCTGCGCTGACCACAGTCGTTGTGGACGATACGTCCAATCCATCCCTGGTCCCGGCCCATTCGGTCAAGAAGGAGATCGGCTTGAGTTGGAAGACCAAACCGGTCAGCGGTTTTGTCACTTTGTTCCATGAGAACCACAGCCATGAGTTCGGTTTCGACTCTCAGCTGGTCTGGGGCAAGTATTACCGCTTCTTCGTGGAAGACGGAGGAACGGATGCCCGGCTGGAAGGGGACAATCTCACCTATATGCTCGGCGGAGAGCGGAAAACGGCCACCAAGGAATTACTGACAGAATACGCTACCTGGAGCAGGGCTGCCAACAATACCCACAGCGTCAAATATGGTATTGAATATGGCCTGGACTTTGGTACGATCCGTCCTTTGCGGACTTCTATCCAGATCAACGGCGCCTGGTTCCACATCGACCGCAGTTCCGAGACGCCGCATACAAGCTATATCAGCCGGACTTATGACTACGCCCCTGTCCGTCCTGCCGGATCCGGGACCATCAGAGACCGCTTCAACACGACATTCCGTTTCATTACCCATATCCCTGAAGTCAAGATGGTCGTCACGACCTCGGTCCAGGTGGTGTGGCTGGATGCGGCAAGGAGTGTCTATAACGGGGCTGACGGTCAGCCGCTGGCCCATCCTTATTCCTATCAGGGACGGGAGTGGCTTGCCATCGATCCTCTCGGATATTACGACCTGGACGGTAAATATACGACCTGGGATGCTGCGACCATGAATAGCGATCCGGCTCTGGTGACAATGCTTGACCGGAATTTTCTCTATGCATTCGAGACAGACCGGGTGGAACCCTGGGCCATGCTCAATATCCGGCTCACGAAAGAAATCGGCAAGAATGCGGAGTTGTCTTTCACGGCCAACAACGTGACGAACGCCACCAAGTATCACGTCAATCCTTTCTCCTACTCCAAGACTCAACTGTATCCCAGCATCTATTTCGGTGCGGAAATCAAAATCAAACTATAAAAAGTCATGAGAAAACTATCAAGTATTATCCTCTGTGCCGCTATGGCGGCCATCGCCTTCACCACGGTGTCGTGCGATCCCAAAGAGACAGCCAAGAACTACAAACTGACTGTCGTATCCGTGCTTCCGGATGACATCACTGTGTCTGATATCCAGGAGATCACTACAGAAGTCGTCAAGGACGCTGTACCTACCACCATTGCCATGGTTGCCAGTGGAAGCGGTTTCACCGGCTCGTCCGAGCTTCCCCAGGGTAATTACAGTGTCACCGTCAGCGGCAAGACTACAGATGGCAAGAAGAGCGTGGTCGGGACGGTCGATGTCGCCCTGTATGAAGACATGACGGCGGAAATCAAGCTGGAATCCGTCGCGACTTCCCCGCTTGTTTTCAAGACGATCTATCCGACGACCGGAAAGCAGTTCTACATCGTGGGATGTGACAGCTATGTCGAGATTGTCAACAATTCCGATGAGGTCCAGTATCTCGATCAGATCATCCTCTATGCCGGCAATGGCGGACAGAGCCAGCCCAACGCCTGGCAGGCGAACGGCTATGAGAACCTGTACGGCGGCGGCGACCAGGGACCTGTCATCGCCTTCCCGGGCAATGGTACGGATTTCCCGCTGCAGCCTGGCAAGAGCGTCGTTGTCGCCAATAATCCTAAGAACCACAAGGACATGGGCGAAGGCTACGAGAACTGCGCGGACCTCTCGAAGGCCGACTGGGACATCTATCTCGCTCACCGCGCCAATGATGTCGATTACGAAGGTATTCCCAACATGGAGATCGTCTACAAAGGCCCCTATGGAACGATGAACGCATGGGGTCCGTTCCTTGGCAAGGGCGCTTTCGCCATCATCAAGCTTCCTGCCGGAATGACGCCGGCCGAGTTCGCGGCCAAGGACGAGAATTACATGACCACACCCGGAACAGAGTCTTCCGCCCGTTTCCTGGTTTTCCCGAGCGAATATGTGCTCGATGCGGTGGACGTATGGGATGTCACCGGCGAGACCCACTATCCGACTTTCCTCGCCACGGATGATGCCCAGGGTGTGATGGGTGTCGAGTCTTACAGCGGAAAGTGTGTCCGCAGAAAGGTCGTCAAGATCGAAAACGGCCGGTGCTACTTCAAGGACACCAACAATTCCTCCAAGGATTTCCTCTCCGACCAGCCTCTTACTCCCGGTGTAGATCCCACCGCGGTCGATGCGGAATAGAATCCTCATATCGTGTCTCCTGCTGCCGGCGCTCCTGGTGCCGGCAGGGGGAGTTTTTGCCCAGATCCTTCCCTCTGGAATCAGTTCCCGGCCTGGCGAAGATGGCGGAGAGATCAGCGTCGGCTGGAAGCATGACGGAGGATCTTTCCATCGCCCGGATGCTCCCGAAGGGAAAGATGAATTGGGCGTACGCCTGGCCGGAGATAAAACTGCCGGCGCATTTGTCTTTTCCGGAAGCCTTGATTACTCGAATGCAAAGGAAAGGGGTCGGAATTGGAATTCCCTGATCGGGAATGATCCGGACAATCCTTATATCATCTGTGATTCGATAGCCGACCGGTCGACCACGGAGACATTCATCCTGGATGCTCTCTTGTCCTGGCGGTTTGCGCCCCGTTGGCGGGCTGGCGCCGGAGTCGGCCTGACTACGGCGACGCTGTCGGATACACGGGACCCGCGGCCCCAGAATGACATCTCGCGGATTCCCATCTCCCTGCGGCTCGATTATCAGGTTTCGGACCGGCTGGATCTGGGTGTCGCAGGTGGTGTGTCCCTATTCCAGTCCAAGTTCCGTTACGCCCTGGAAGAGCCGCTGAAGTCCTATCGTTATTTCAAGATGATGGGCATGGGCGAGTACTTCGCTTTTGCTTCGAGTGAAAACTCCAGTGCTCCGAGAGAGTATCAGGGGACGGCCTATGCGGGCGGGTTATTCATGGATTATCATAAAGACCGCCTGCACAATCTCACCGAGTGGACGTACGTTTATGGCAGTGAAGATGCCCGGGACGGCGGCAGCGCGTATGAATGGAAAGGTGGCGACTACCGCTATCAGGAGATTCGCTTGCGCAACGAGACCCGTTTCGGCTCCGTGCTTTCACATACGTTCGACGCCGATGCCCGTGTGAAGCTTCTCAACGGTTACTGGTACGACCAGAAAAGACAGGTCGATACGGAACATGGCAACATGACCTGGTTTGAGATCCAGAGCCGTTATAAAAACAACGGCGGCGTCAAGGCGTCGGCCCGGGTTCGCTATACCCTGGCGAAAGATGCCTCCCCGCGACCGGGTTGGTCCGCATTTGCGGAGGCGGGGTATTCCCTTGCCTCCCTGACTCACTACACCAACGGTTCTCCCCGGCAACAGCGCTGGAACGCCCTCAACTTGAAAGCGGGAGGTTCGAAAATCTTCGTTTTCGGAAAAAGCGAACTGTCCCTGTTCCCCGGCGTTTCGGCCTGCATACCGCTCGGAGGAGAATTTGCTACAGGTTCCCAGACTGGCAAGAACGATATTACGGGATCGTATGTCCTTCCTATCTATGCGTATGAGACGTCCGCTTCCGTCGGTGGAAGCCTGAGAGGCGAGTATCTTCTGCCTTTCAACCTCTCCAAAGGCGGACGGGCGAGACCTGGAATCGCATTCGAGGGAAGCTGGCTGCAGCATCTGGGTCATGGAGAATTGTATTCCGGTTTCGACGGAACCGGATTCGGCGGTTTCTCCGTTGCGTTTTTTATTAGACTGTAATTCATGAGATTCAGGTTTTGGGCCGCGGCGTTGGCCGCTTGCGCCGCCCTGTCTTGTACACAGGGAAAGGGAATCGCCATCGTGGTCGATCCCCAGAGTGAGAAAGAGGCTTCCGCTGAACTGGCGGACTATGAAGATGCGCTTCGCAAGGCGGACGGCTATACTGTCTACCGGATAACCGGGCAGGTGGATTCGCCGGACAGTATCAGGGCGACCCTCCAGACGCTTTATCGGCAAGGAAAGATAGAAGGTGCCGTCCTGATCGGTGATATCCCGATTCCCATGATCCGGGATGCACAGTTTTTCACCAGTGCCTTCAAGATGAGCCAGAAGCGCCCGTGGAGGGAGTCCAGCGTGCCTTCGGACCGGTTTTACGATGATTTCGACTTGTCTTTCGAGCCGCTTGGCCGGGATACGCTCCTTCCTTATCATTATTACAGCCTTACCTCCGGCCGGGAAGTCCCTCTGTGGAGTGAGATCTTTACCGGCAGGATCCATCCTACGGATACGCCTTCCGGATCCCGTTATGACAAGCTTCGCTCATACCTGAAAAAGGCTGCGTCGGCCAAACGTTCGCCCGACAGGCTTGACCACGTGTTTACGTTTACGGGTTCGGGCAGCATCAATGAAAGCAAGCAGGCCCATATTGACGAGCAACTCGCTCTCCGGGAGCATTTTCCCTGGCTGGCTGCTGCCAATGACGCGTTCCTGTACATGGATCACAAGGATTATGATCCGCTGAAGCCCCGGGTCAAGAATGAGCTCATGCGACCGGGACTCGACATCGCCCTGCTTCATCACCACGGGGACTGGGACACGCAGTATTTCAAGGTGAAAGCGGAGGACAACCTGACTCTCGATGATTTCGGCGCGTTCCAGCCCGAAGCCAAGCTGGTCCTGATGGATGCCTGCTACAACGGAGCGTTCCAGATGGAAGATTGTATTGCCAATGAATACATCTTCCAGCCGGGCGGCACGCTGGTCGCTTGGGGCGGCAGCGTGAACGTGCTCCAGGACAAGTGGCCCGATGAGTTCCTCGGTCTCCTCGCGGAAGGATATAATATCGGGCAGGTCAACCAGTTCTCTCCCTATCTCGAGATGCACGTGATCGGTGATCCCACTTTCCACTTCGTGCGGGAAAAGGTCCGTAACTCCGCGGATGCGTTGTGCCTGAAGATCCGGAAGGGTTCATTCCCGGATGGGGAGCTGCTCTCGTATCTGGAGGATGCGCCTTCGGGATTGGTGCGCCATGAGGCCTTCAATGCCTTGATGAGGAAGGGCAGCCGCGCTTCCAAGCTTGCCGCGGTGAAAACGGCCTTGACAGACAACGCCGAGCAGGTCCAACGCGCAGCCATCAATCAGATTCCTGCTTTGGGCGATCCGGAACTGATCCCGGTCCTGGCCGGGGTCGTCGCATCCAACAACGCTTCGCCCCGCATCCGGCAGAATGCCGGTGAGGCCCTTCAGTTCTTCCCCCGGGAAGAAATGCTTCAGGCTGTCCGCACTGCGCTCGATGCGCAGGCCCCCCATACGGCGGACACTTCTTATTTTACAAAGGTCCGGTCCATCGCCGCCAGTTTCTCCGGCAGGTGGGATGAGGATATCGTGTCCATGCTGGAAGGTGGGTGGAGTGAAAAGAAACTATTGATGTATGCGGGTTTCTTCCGCCTGTATCTCCCTCCGCATTATCTCGTCCAAGTCCGCTCATACGCGGACACTTGCTCCAGCGATGCCGTGCGCGAGGCCTTGAAAGAGGCGATCGAATGGCATCGGGAGGCATACAGTTATCCGCAAAACTAAAAGTGAGTGACAATGAATAACTTCAGACAGCTTTTCATGGCGGTCCTTCTCGTCCTGACCGGTTTCGGCGCATCGGCGAAAGGGACTTATGCCATCGTGATCGATACCGAATCCATTCGCCAAGCCCGTGCCGAAGTGGAAGCTTATGCTTCTGCCGTTGAAGCGGCCGACGGATACAAGGTCGTCATCCTGGAAGACCGTTGGGGCGTTCCGGACAGTCTCCGGGCTGTCTTGATCCGGCTTCATGCCGATAAAAAGAATCCTCTTGTCGGAGCTGTGTTCGTGGGGGATATCCCGGTCGCGATGATCCGGGGTGCCCAGCATCTTGCCAGCGCGTTCAAGATGGATGAAGAACGGTATCCCCGTGAAGACTCATCCATCCCCTCCGATCGCTTTTACGATGATTTCTCCTTGAGTTTCAAGCCGCTCGGGAAGGATGAAAACCATCCTTGGTTTTACTATGTCCTGGCTCCGGAAAGTGCGCAGCGCCTCCGCCCGGACATTTTCACCGGCCGGATCCGGCCGGTGGATGCGAACGGAAAAGTGCGGGTGGACGATCTCAAGCGGTTTTTGCTGAAAGCGGCCGATGCGCGTATGAATCCGCCGGAGATGGACCAGTTGCTGTTCTTCAGCGGTCATGGATATAATTCTGAGAGCAAGACGGCCCGGCTGGATGAGAAAAGGGTCTGGCTGGAGCATTTCCCGCTGCTGGATGATGGCAGGAATCATATCAGTTATATCGATTATTCCGACGCGGTTCCTGTCAAGAGCCATCTCATGAATGAGCTGATGCGTCAGGATCTCAAGGTCGCCATGCTGCA
>JAEEGI010009690.1_pt1 | contig 21046 bp, 19 predicted proteins | sample 8958751 | NCBI WGS metagenome assembly JAEEGI01 (sample SAMN16246545, study PRJNA631951) | gut metagenome | biome: gut microbiome; feature: rumen; material: KS-attached | host: Bos | place: Iran: Karaj | collected 2018-10 | reverse complement strand
TTTCCCGAATGCAGTGTGGAGCACCTACGGCATGACGGAGACATTGTCACATATAGCCCTGCGCCGTCTGAACGGTCCAGAGCGCAGCGACTGGTACTCACCCCTCGAAGGTGTCAGCGTCAGCGTCAATGCCGACGGTTGTCTGGTCATCAATGCCCCTGCCGTCCATGAGGGGCCATTAGTAACCAACGACCTTGCAGAAATCGACGGGAACCGCTTTCGCATCCTTGGTCGCAAGGATAATGTCATTTGTTCGGGGGGCATCAAGATTCAGATAGAGGAAGTGGAGGCTTTGCTGCGTCCTCACCTGTCAATGCCTTTTATGATTACGAAGATTCCTGACACACGTCTTGGGCAGCAAATGGTATTGCTCACAGAGGATGCTGACAGAAGAAAGATAGAAGCGGTGTGTCGCCAGGTTCTTCCGCGCTACCGGCAGCCCCGACAGGTCATTTATACTGAAAAGCTGCCATTGACGGAAACAGGGAAACCCGCCCGTGCAGCAGCAGAAAAGCTGGCAGAAAAATTAAAAAATTGAAGAATTGAAAAATTGAAGAATTGAAGTTTTTTAGTGGCGGCAGCAAATTTTTCACTTTTCATTATTCACTTTTACCTTTTATTTCGTACCTTTGCAGGCAATAAAACAAAACGAACAACATGAAACCAACATTATTTCTTTTAGCAGCAGGCATGGGTAGCCGTTATGGCGGCCTGAAACAGCTTGACGGACTGGGTCCCAACGGTGAGACCATCATGGACTATTCTATCTATGACGCCATTCAGGCTGGTTTTGGTAAAATTGTATGGGTCATCCGCAAGGATTTCGAGGAGCAGTTCCGCACACAGATACTCTCTAAATATGAGGGTAAGGTGCAGTGCGAATTGTGCTTTCAGGCATTAGATGCACTCCCTGAGGGCTTTACCGTTCCCGAGGGACGCCAGAAGCCGTGGGGTACCAACCACGCCGTGCTGATGGGTAAGGACATTATCAAGGAACCATTCTGCGTCATCAACTGCGACGATTTCTATGGTCGCGACTGCTTTATGCAGATTGGCAAGTTCCTGAGCAACCTTCCAGAGGGTGCCAAGAACCAGTATGCCATGGTGGGTTTCCGCGTATGCAACACACTGTCAGAAAACGGCAGCGTAGCCCGTGGTGTATGTGCCTACGACGACAAGCGCCATCTGACAGACGTCGTGGAGCGTACCGAGATACTGCGCATGGACGGCGTCATCAAGTTCAAGGACGAGCAAGGCCAGTGGCAGGCTTTGGAGGAGAATGCACCCGTATCAATGAACGTATGGGGCTTCACACCCGACTATTTTGCATATAGTGAAGCTTATTTCAAGGAGTTCCTCTCCGACCCGAAGAACATGGAGAACCTGAAGGCTGAGTTCTTCATCCCGCTGATGGTCAACAAGCTCATCAATGACGGCACGGCAACCTGTGAGGTGCTTGACACGACGAGCAAATGGTTTGGCGTGACATACGCCGCCGACCGCGCCGAAACCGTCAAGCGCATCCAGCAGCTGGTGGACGAGGGTGTGTATCCGAACAAACTGTTTTAAGGCATGTTGAAGGATATTCTGACAGACAGGGAGTGCAACAATTTGCGCTCCCTCATTGATAACGCTGATTCTATCGTACTCTGCTGCCATATGAACCCTGACGGCGATGCCTTGGGCGCTATGCTGGGATTAGGAGAAGTGTTGCGCACGATGGGCAAGGATCCGCTGATGGTGGCTCCCGACCAATTTCCTGACTATCTGCAGTGGTTGCCTTTTTGTGATCAGGTGGTACGCTACGACAAGCGCAAGGATTATGTCGACACGGTGCTGAAGATTGCAGACTTGGTGTTCTGCCTCGACTTCAATACACTGTCGCGCGTTGACAGCATGGCCGATGCACTCCGCACTTCGCCTGCAGCCAAGGTGCTCATCGACCACCACCCAGACCCAGATGTGCCAGCAAACATGACCATTTCTTTCCCTCAAATGTCATCCACCTGCGAACTGGTGTTCCGTGTGGTGTGGCAGTTAGGACTCTTTGAGGCGCAGGGCAAGCATTTCGCAACACCTATTTATTGCGGCATGATGACTGACACGGGTGCATTTACGTTCAACTCCAGCAAACCCGACATCTTCTTTATTATCAGCGAGTTGCTGACCAAGCGTATCGACAAGGACAGAATCTACCGCAAGGTATATCACAACTACAGCGAGCATCGTCTGCGCATGGTGGGGCATGTGCTCTGCAACCGGCTTGTCGTCGACAGTCAGCGCCATGCAGCCTACTACACGCTGACCCGTGAAGACTTGAAAAAGTTCCATTTCGTCAAGGGTGATGCCGAGGGACTGGTCAATATGCCATTGCAAATCAAGGGACTGAAACTCAGCATCTCGCTACGCGAGGATTCTGAGCGCGACAACGTGGTATGGGTGTCGTTGCGCTCCGTCGACAACTTCCCCTGTAACCAGATGGCAGAACAGTTCTTTAATGGCGGCGGACACCTCAATGCCTCTGGCGGACGCATCAATGGGACGATGGAAGATGCGATTGCCGCTGTCAAACAGGCTATAGAGGCTTACAAAGACCAGTTGGAAAAGAATTGAAAAATTGAAAAATTGAAAAATTGAAGAATTGAAGCGTTAAAGAAATATAGTTTTTTCGTGGCGCCAGCAAAATTTTCAATTTTCAATTTTCATTTTTCAATTTATTTCGTACCTTTGTGCCCGAATTTTAAAAACAGACAGACAATGAAAAGATTTATCTTTCCGATGATAGTATTGCTCGGAGCTTTCCTGTACACAAGCTGCGAAAACTACGAGACATACGGTGACAAGAAAGAGAAGGAGCGTAATGCCATCAACCGCTTTATTGCAGAGAACAACATTAACGTCATCAGCGAAACGACATTCAAGGCACAAGGTGAAACCACCGACACGACAAACAATGAATATGTGCGCCTTGACCGTAATGGTGTCTACATGCAGATTGTCCGTAAAGGCTGTGGCAGTAAGCTGGAAGAAGACAAAGTTGTCAACCTGCTTTGCCGCTTCCTGGAATACAATATCTTGGAGGACTCCGTACTATTGTGCAACAACCGTACCTATTATCTTTACAACAGCACCACTGGCGACCGCATTGATACGTCGGCCTACGTAGACAAGATGAGTGTCACACGTACTGGTACCACGATATCGGCAACGTTCATCAGCGGACTGATGAAGATGTTCCATTCCTCGTCGTCGTCAGTACCCTCGGGATGGTTAGTGCCGCTCAACTATGTCAATGTGGGACGCCCCGATAATGACAAAGACGAGATAGCCAAGGTGAAACTGATAGTCCCCCACTCTCAGGGAACTGCCGAAGCTTCAGCCAGCGTGTATCCTTGCTATTACGAGATTACCTACGTACGAGAGAAGTAGCGCATTCGCTAATTAATAATTGATAATTGAAAATTGATAATTGAAAATATGACACTGATAAAATCTATTTCAGGCATCCGTGGAACCATTGGCGGACGCACTGGCGATACTCTCAATCCCCTGGATATTGTTAAATTCACTACAGCATACGCCACCTTCATCCCCCGCAAGTCGGGCAAGATTGTGGTAGGTCGCGACGGCCGCATCTCAGGCCCCATGGTGCGCGATGTCGTTTGCGGCACCCTGGTGGGCATGGGTTTCGACGTTATTGACATCGGCTATGCCTCGACACCGACCACCGAATTGGCTGTACGCATGAGCGGTGCCGACGGCGGCATCATCATCACAGCCTCGCACAATCCCCGCCAGTGGAATGCCTTGAAGCTGCTCAACAGCGAAGGCGAATTTCTCACTGCTGCCGACGGCAACAAGGTGCTGGAGATTGCTGAGCGCGAAGACTTCCACTATGCTGACGTTGATGCACTTGGACATGTCACCATGGACAACAGTTTCGACGACCGCCATATCCAGTCCGTTCTGGACCTGCAGCTGGTCGATGCCGATGCTATTCGCCAGGCACGCTTCACCGTGTGTGTGGACAGCATCAACAGCGTGGGAGGTCTTATCCTGCCCAAACTGCTTGAGCGACTGGGCGTAGGCTATAAGTTCCTCAACGGCGACGTGACGGGCGACTTTGCCCATAACCCCGAGCCCTTGGAGAAGAACCTCACGGGCATCATGAACGAGATGAAGACTGGCCATTACGACCTCGGCATCGTCGTTGACCCCGATGTTGACCGCCTGGCCTTCATTAGCGAGGACGGCCGCATGTTTGGCGAGGAGTATACTTTGGTATCTGTAGCTGACTATGTACTGTCAGAAACACCAGGCAATACGGTTTCCAACCTCAGCTCCACCCGCGCCTTACGCGACGTCACCGAAAAGCATGGCGGACACTATGCCGCTGCCGCCGTCGGAGAGGTCAACGTGACCACGAAGATGAAGGAAGTCGGTGCTGTCATCGGCGGTGAGGGTAATGGTGGTGTCATCTATCCTGAAAGCCATTACGGTCGTGATGCCTTGGTAGGCATCGCCCTCTTCCTGACCTCTCTGGCCAAGAAGGACTGCAAGGTCAGCGAACTGCGTCGCCAGTTCCCCGACTACCAGATTGCCAAAAACCGCATCGACCTGACCCCTGAGACCGATGTCGATGCGATTCTTGTCAAAGTGAAGGAGATGTTTGCCAAAGACCCCGCTGCTCAGGTCAACGACATCGACGGTGTGAAGATTGACTTCCCTGACCGTTGGGTACACCTGCGCAAGTCGAACACTGAGCCTATCATCCGCGTCTACAGCGAAGCTGCCACCATGGAACAGGCCGACGAGCTGGGTAAGCGTCTGATGCAAGTGGTCTACGACATGCAGTAGTGAACAATAAAAAAAAGAGGCCTGAGCCTCTTTTTTTTATTCATAGTGCGTGTCAAGATAGGTGACGTGGGTGACGAGATACTCTTCAATGCCGTGTTTGCCGTCGGCACCGCCAATGCCGCTCTTCTTCACACCGGCATGGAAGCCCTGCATGGCCTCAAAGTGCTCGCGGTTGATGTAGGTCTCGCCAAACTCCAGTTCACGGGCTACGCGGGTAGCGGTGTCAATGTCCTTGGTGAAGACGCTCGATGCCAGTCCGTATTCGCAGTCGTTAGCCCAGGCGATGGCCTGCTCGATGGTGTCGTATTCCACCAGCGGAATGACGGGGCCGAAGGTCTCTTCATGGATGATGTCCATGTCCTGACGGCAGTTGTCGAGCACGGTGGCAGCATAGAAGTATCCCTTCTCGCCCACACGGTGTCCGCCGCACAGCAGCTTTGCGCCCTGACTGATAGCACGCTCCACCTTTTCCGTCACACTCTCCAAGGCACGCTGCTCTACCAGCGGACCCATGTCGACGGTGTGGTCCTGACAGACGTCACCGACCTTCACAGCCTTCATCTTATCCACCAGAATCTTCGTAAACTCAGCCTTGACCTCCTTCTGGACGTAGACGCGCTCAGCATTGTTGCAGATCTGGCCGTTGTTGCCGATGCGACTGTCAACAATCCACTGGGCAGCCTTCTCCAAATCAGCATCCTTACAGACAATGGCAGGTGCCTTGCCGCCCAACTCCAAGCTGACCTTGGTGATGTTCTTCGAAGCAGCAGCCATAATGCTCTCGCCGGCACCGACACTACCCGTCACGCTGACAATGTCAATCTTGGGCGAGCCTGCCATCTCGTTACCGATGACACTGCCCTTACCTGTCACGATATTGATGACACCCTTGGGCAGTCCGACCTTGTCAACCACCTCGCCAAAGACGGTACAGTTCTCTGGTGTCAGCTGCGAAGGCTTGATAACAATGGTACATCCGGCAATAAGCGCAGCACCGGCCTTGCGGGCAATCAGGAAGAACGGGAAGTTCCAGGGCAGAATGCCTGCCACCACACCGATGGGCTTCTTCGTCAGGAAGATGGTTTCGTTGGGACGGTCTGAGGGGATAATCTCGCCCTCAATGTGGCGTGCGAAACTGGCCATATAGTCGAAGTACTCAGCCGTCACATCCACCTCGATGGTTGCCCACGTGATAGTCTTGCCCTGTTCGCGCATAATGATATCGATGAACTCTTCGCGGCGCTCGCGGATACCGTTGGCCAGCTTCTTCAGCCAGGCAGCACGCTCAACAGCCGGTGTCTTGGCCCACTGCTTCTGTGCAGCACGGGCGGCATCCAGGGCGCGGTTCACATCCTCAATGGTGCCGTTGGGCTGGCGCGAGATGACTTCCTCCGTCGAGGGGTTCAACACTTCAATCCACTGGCCGTCACTGCTTTGGCAGAACTGGCCGTCAATGTACATTCTCAAGTCTTTCATAATCATTTGTTTTAGTAGTCGTTAAAGTTTTCGTCGTCAAAGTTACGAAAAAAAATTGAAAATTTGCAACTTTTCAATTTTTTTTCGTAACTTTGTGCCACAAATAACCTGAAACAACATGCACATAGCCATAGCAGGAAACATAGGTAGCGGCAAGTCGACGCTGACGCGGTTGCTGGCCAAGCACTACGGATGGGAGCCACGCTTTGAAGCCGTGGAGCATAATCCCTATCTGGAGGACTACTACCGCGACATCCACCGCTGGTCGTTCAATCTGGAGGTGTACTTCCTGAAAGAGCGTTTCCGCGACCTCATTGCCATCTCACACGCAGACCATACTGTCATTCAGGATCGTACCATCTATGAGGGCGTCTACGTCTTCATGCAGAATAACAAGGCCATGGGTAACCTGTCAGACCGCGACTACGAGACCTACATGGAATTGTTTGAGCAGATGATGAGCATGGTGCGCGTGCCAGACCTCATGATCTATTTGCGCGCTTCGGTGCCCCATCTGGTGGGCAACATCCAGAAGCGTGGACGCGACTACGAGCAGAGCATCCAGTTAGAGTATCTGCAGAACCTGAACGAACGCTACGATGACTTTATATATAATAAGTATAAGGGGCGCGTCATGACGGTGGAGAAAGACGACATCGACTTCCTGAACCACCCCAAGGACCTCGCCCGCATTGTAGACCGCATCGACAGCACACTCTTCGGACTCTTCCCTGATTAAGGTAAAATTATTCACTTTTCACTATTCCCTATTCCTTTAGATTATGCATATCGCAGTAGCAGGAAACATAGGCAGTGGCAAGACCACCCTGACCAAATTACTCGCCCACCGTTACGGGTGGACGCCCCGTTTTGAACCAGTCGACAACAATCCCTATCTGGCCGATTTCTACGCCGACATGCCTCGCTGGTCGTTCAACCTGCAGGTGTACTTCCTCAACAAGCGCTTCAAGGAGGTGGTCGAGATAGCCAAATCAGACGAAGTCATCATCCAGGACCGCACCATCTTCGAGGATGCCCGCATCTTCGCCCCCAACTTGCACGGCCAAGGCATGATGAGCGACCGCGACTTCGAGAACTACACCGACCTCTTCGACCTCATGATGTCGCTGGTCAAGCTGCCAGACCTCATGATCTACATCCGCTCCAGCATCCCCACGCTGGTAGCACAGATTCAGAAGCGCGGCCGTGAGTACGAGCAGACCATGCGCTTAGACTACCTGCAAGGCTTGGAGAAACGCTACGAAGACTGGATAGCCACCTACAAGGGACCACTCATCATCGTCGACGGCGACAAGTGTAAGTTTGGCGACAACCCCGAAGACCTCAAACAGGTCACCGACATGATCGACGCCAAACTCTTCGGCCTCTTCCCCATGGAGTAAGCAGTGTACGACTTACTTGCCTAAGAACTTCCCGTCGAGGTACGACTGGAACGTTTCTTTATACATGTCGCCTATGGGCAGGAACGTTTCTTTGTCCATGATGACGCGGTTCTTGTTGACTTCCTGGATTCTTGTAAGATTGATGATATAGGAGCGGTGGATGCGCATGAAGTATGCAGGCAGCCGCTCCTCCATTTTTTTCATCGACAGCAGTGTGACGATAGGCTTTGCCTCACCCTCCACATAGACTTTCAGATATTCACTCATAGCTTCGACATAGCGGATGTCGCTGATGGTGACCTTCACGATACGGTATTCCGTCTTCAGGAAGATGGTGTCTTCAATCATCCCATCTGCCCCGGAGAGGGCTTCATTAGTTCTGCGGACATTGGTATCCCCCTCCGAGGACGAAGAGGAAGACGGTGTGAGCCTCTCCTTCAGCCTGTTGGCAGCACGCTGGAAATCCTGCATGCCGAAAGGTTTCAGCAGATAGTCAACGGCATTCACCTTAAAGCCCTCAACGGCATATTCCGCGTATGCCGTGGTAAACACGATGAGCGGCGGCACGGTGAGTGACTTCACGAAGTCCATACCGTTAAGGTCGGGCATGTTAATGTCGCAAAAGACGGCATCCACCATGTCATGCTCCAGGAACTGCCGCGCCTCCACGGCACTCTGGCACTGCGCCGCCAGTTCCAGAAACGGCACCTTGCCTATATAGGCAGCAATCTGCTGCAGCGCCAACGGCTCGTCATCAATAGCCATGCATCTGATAGTCATAGTATATAGCAGTTTGTAGTTTGAACATCCATTTCGATGACAAAGGTACGAAATAAATTGAAAATTGAAAATTGAAAATTGAAAATTATTTTCTGAGCGGTAGCAAATTCTTCATTCTTCATTCTACATTTTTTGTGTAATTTTGCACAGTGATAAAGGCCGAAAATACTTTAACGAATAATACAAAACACTATAAAAATGCGTATAAAAGAAAACATGAGATGGATGGCAATCTGCTGGATAGCACTTGCCGTCACGGTATTCTGCGTAGGATGCTCCGATGACAATGACAATACCGACGAGCTGCCCCTGCCCCCCAGTGAGCAGCCCTCGGGCGAAGAACCCGAAAAGACGGCAGCTGAAGTGCTGGCAGGCATTCCTGGTGTCACCATCATCGAGAGCACTAAAGATGCCGGGAAACAGGATGTCACGACGTTCTATTTTGACCAGCCCATCGACCACAAAGATGCCTCGGCAGGCACATTCCGTCAGTATTGCGTACTGCACTACAAAGGCCGCGACTGCGTCAACGTACTCCACACGCAGGGCTACTCCACCAACGAGCCCACCCAGATGTATCAACCCGACCTGGTGACCATTCTCGACGGCAACTATATTGAGATAGAGCACCGCTATTACAAGCACTCCCCCATCAACAAGGATGCTGCGAACTACGATGCCGAATACTGGAAATACAACACGGCTGCACAGTCAACCGCCGACCTGCACGCCATAGTGACAGCCCTGAAGCAGAGCGGATACTTCAATGGCAAGTGGGTGAGTACGGGTGTCAGCAAGAATGGTATCCTGACCGCCCTCTACGCTTATTATTATCCCAACGAGATGGATGTCTACGTGCCCTTCTGTGCCCCCTTCCTCACTGAAGCAGAGTCAACCAGCATAGGCAAATATATCACTGAGCAATGTGGTAAGGGAACCGAGGCCCAGCAGCGCATCTGGAGCGCACTGCAGCGCATGCTCACTGACGAACAGCTGCGCACGGAGATGACGGCATTGTACAAGAAGGACTATCCCAACGATGCCTCTATTCAGGAATACAGCACCTCAACGGCCATCTGCGCCATGCTGTGTCAGTTCAGCAGGGCATTGTTCTATAAATTCGCCTATCATCCCCTAGACACCTGGGCCGACGTGACGCCCCAGTACGTTTACAGCGCCGAGGCCTACTATCGCTTCGTCAAGCTGGACAGGAAAGATTTCGAAAAAGACCTGAAAGCACTTCGCAATCTGTTGCAATTGGAGGATAAAGAGCTGTTCATTTATGACTACGAATATGACAGCTATGACGACTACGAAAACGACTACGACGACGATGACTGGGATGACATAGATGACGGCGACGAGCAGCTGTCCAGTCGCAGGGCGCAAAAAATGACATTCGAAGAGCTTCTTGGGGACATTTATAAAGTACACGCTGCCAAGGAGTTAGGCTATTTCCTCTATGACTGGTCGATGTTGCCTGATAATTTCCCACAAAGCCACCTGAAATGGCTGAACAACACGCAGACCATTACCTTTTACAACAAAAAATATGGTGTGCAGTATGATGGCGGCAAGCTCATGAAAGACTTCCTGGCCTTTGTCAAGAACAACCGTAACACCAGCAAGTGCAAGATGCTGTTCGTCTATGGTGCCAACGATCCATGGACTGGTGCTGCTATCCCGGATCCTGATGCCAACGACCCCTACGTCAAGAAGTTTGTAGTGCCCAACGGCGTCCACAGCGGCTGGCTCAACTACACGCCACATTACTCGACGAAGGACAAGGACTATATTGTCAACACTGTCAAGCAGATGCTGCAACAATAAGGCACGCCAGCGCGCCATTGTGATATAGGTAGACACATTTTTTAAATGTGTCTACCTATTTTTCAAAAAAGCGCCTCCCACCACGGGGGCGCTACGAGCTTGCTCGTAGCACACGCGTAGCGTGCCCGTTAAACTTCAATTATCAATTATCAATTATCCATTAGCGAACGTGCTTCGCTCCGCTCCGTGCTGAAGGGTGCTTGGCTCCGAGCTCGTGGCCTTTGAGCTTCGGGCTAGACAGGCATCAGCTCCGGCTGTCCTTTTTCACGCTGCAAAGATAGGCATTCGCAAATTTCCGAGGATGACATTTTTGCCGAAAAAAAATTGCAGCTTTACGCGCAAGGCCTCCACCACCTGACGCTCCTCGTCTGATGCCTGCTCCCACAGTGCGACGGCACTGTAGAGATGGTGCAGGAACAGCCACAGGCGGTGCTCTGCCCCATCGTTACGGAAGCTCACAAGCGTTCCATCCAGTGAGAGAGGAATACATCACTTAGGGAATAAACGGTTCCTTCGAGGGTGACATCGTCGTTGATTAGGCCTTTCTCGCAGAGGGCTTCAGCAAGACGACGGGAAACAGAAGGTGTACCAATTTTGTGGTTCTTCAAGAAGTCATTGGCTGTAATCTGCTGAACGCTTCCTTCCTTGGCTACAGCGATAAGATAGCCCCATTGCTTATCTGTCAACATCTGGCGATACTGGAGATAAACAGCTTCGCCCTGTTTCATCAGTTGCTCGCAGGCTTTCTTTACATCTTCAATGGTGACATCCAGACTCCCATTGGCATAAACAGTATGACAGAGTTGCTGGGTGTAATAGGTATGGCGGCGAGTCCAGTCCAGGATGAATTGTATTGCCTCATCAGTAATACAGCGTTGTCGTTCACTAAACAGTCGGCGGATGAAGGCTGAGTATGACTCTTCGGATATTTTATCAAGCGAAACGAAGGTTGTACTATTATAAAACGGTTTCTTCTCATTGGCAAAAATATCGGCCATCATGTGTTTCTTACTGCCGCAGAAGATAAAAGTCAGATTGTGCGTCTGTTGAATATAGGTTCGCAGCAGGGCTTCCATATTCTGTTCAGGATAATCCCGTATCTGCTGGAACTCATCAATAGCTATGACGATATGTTCGTTTTGGTGATCGAGAAAATTGAAAAGTCCTTTCAATGTATATTCTTTTTCATGAGCAGTCTGATAGGCTATTTGCAACTGAGGTTCACCCGTGATGTTATCGAACGAGAGTTGTGGACGGAGTGATTTGATAAACTTCAACAATTTTTCTCCCATTGATGTCTTTTCCGGGAATGACTTCATCGTGGCTTCTGCCATCAGTTTAATAAAGTCATCGATGTTGCGTGAGGCAAAGATGTCGAAGTAGATGGTATGGATATCAGGTCTTTCATCTTTCAACTCGTCAAACAGGCGTAGTATTAGCCCTGTTTTCCCCATACGACGCTTTGAAATCAGCGTCATATCTGTGCTGTTGATACAATTACGTAACATCAACTGCAGTTCCTCTTCACGATCGCAGAACAGTTCCTTTGACTCATACGATTTGATAATAAACGGATTCTCCATACCCCTAATCATAAAATAATTCCAAATTCTGCTGCAAAGATACAAATAGTTTTTGATTACACAAAATGTGTAACACAAAATGTGTAATTGGCGCTTACTGATTGCCTATCATGTTGAGCAGGTCCTTGCTGGTGAGCTCAATAGAGTTCGGGGGGGATGAGCTGCTTGGCATTCTCGAAGTCCTCGACGGTATCCAGCTCACACGAGAAGAGGTCGGTCACGTCCAGCACCTTGAAAGTGTGTCCCTGCGGGATGAGGCGTTCGAAGGCTAATTCGTAATAGCGGTTTTCCAGGTGTTCGACATTCATCATCGTGTCCAGTTCCTGATAGAGTGCCAACGTGTAGTCGCGCCCCATGCGCTCGATGCCTAAGCTCTCGCCAGCAGCGGCCTGCGGGCTGCACGTCTTGCTGATTTCGCGGATGCTGCCCTCGGCGTCTACCACGACCTTCATTTCCTCCTCGCCCAGTTCGTGGCGGATGAGGGTCAGGATGTTAGGACTGTCGCTGTCGAGCACGCGGCTGAGTATCTGACCGTCGTAGAGCAGGTCGCTGTCGAGCAGCAGCACCTCCTCGCCCTCGGCAGCAGGACGTGCCAGCCACAGCGAATAGATGTTGTTGGTAGTTTCGTAGTCGGCATTATGGATAAAGCGGACGCTGATGTCAGGATAGCAGTCCTTGACAAACTGCTCTATGAGTTCGTGCAAGTAACCGGTAACAATGCAGAACTCGCTGACGCCGTGTGCTATAAGCGCATCCATAGAGCGCTGCAGCAATGAGCGTTCACCAATTTTCAACAGACTCTTCGGCGTAGTATTCGTCAGTGGACGCAGGCGCGACGCCATGCCTGCAGCAAGTATAATTGCCTTCATATTATCAATTTTCAATTATCAATTATCAATTATTAATTAGCATATGCGTAATTGCGTAAATTATCAATTAAAATGCCCTGACCATCACTGGCTGGGCATTGTTGTCCTGATTATCTTTCTACGAAAGACATAATCCTATTTTTAGTTAATAGGCTCTCTAGCCTAAAAAACACACTATGTTAACCTAAATCACTATGATGTTAATGTGAGTGCAAAGATACAAAAAAGTTTAATACTTATGCAACTTTTCTCGATGTTTCGTTGCTTTTTGATAATTTTTAGCTATTTTTGTAGGCGATTATGACAAAAACCATGAATAAGAGCGTATCAATATACATCTTTCTGATGCTACTCTGTGTTCTTTCTGCCTGTAGCAGCAAAGAGGAAACCGTCGTTCAGGATGACCGCGACAAGGACCGTCCCTCGTTGGTGACACAGATACAGAAATGCACCCGCCTCTACACAACGGAATACCGCATCCACAAGATAGTGACTCACGATGATGTCCTCCGCCTGAAGGGCAGCCTGTTGAGCCAGGGTTTTGACATTCCCCTGCCCTTGGGTGAGCGCAAGGTGGCCATCCCCATGGATGCTACGCTGAAGGCTTACATCGACTTCAGCAACTTCACGGAAGACAATGTCGAGCGTGACGGTGAACGCATCACCATCATTCTGCCAGACCCCAAGGTGGTGATGACGAGCTCCAAAATCAACCAGAAAGAGATTCGGGAATATGTGGGACTGACACGCTCGCACTTCACCGACAAGGAGCTGACGAACTACGAACAGCAGGGACGTCAGGCCATCCTCAACAGCATCCCCCAGTTAGGCATCGTCGAACAGGCTCAAAGCAATGCCGCTCGGGTGCTGGTGCCGATGCTGACCGAGATGGGTTACAAGGAGGAGAACGTCACGATAGCCTTCCGAAAGAATCTGGACTTCAGCAGCCTGCTGGATATGAACATTGAAAAATTGAAGAATTGAAGAATTGAAGTTCAATAATTGAAGAATTGAAGTGAAAAAGAAAATCATTATCATCCTCACGCTTGTCGTGGTCGTCATCATAGCCCTCCGCTGGCTCGTCCGTTCCCTCAGCCATTCGGAGGTGACCGTTGCCGCCAACGAACAGATAGACATCACCCCGGAACAGATTACGAGCATCAAGGCCCTGGGTGAGTGGGAGTTTCTGGCCATTGCCAACGAAGAGCTGGTAGACACCGTCCGCAAGAACATCCTGAAAGACGACCATCTGGTACGTATCTATTACGGCACCGTGCGCCTTGGCGTCAACATGCATCAAGTCAGTCCCGGATGGATACGGACTGCCGGAGACTCTATCGAGGTCGTACTGCCGAAAATCGGGCTACTTGACCGCGACTTCATTGACGAAGCCCGCAGCAAGAGTTTCTTTGAGAGCGGCAAATGGTCGCCCAAAGACCGCGAGGCACTCTATCGCAAAGCCTACAAAAAGATGCTGCACCGCAGCCTGACCAAGGAAAACATCAGCAAAGCCCAGCAGAACGGCGAAGCGCAGTTCCGCCAAATGATGCGCTCCATGGGCTATGAGCACGTCAGCATCCGCTTTGAGAACTGAAAAACTTCCATTCTTCAATTCTTCTTCACCACGTACTTCTGATAATAGGTAATAAGCAGCGTGGTCATAGGTAAGGCAATGATCATGCCGAGGATGCCCAGCAACGAACCCCAGATGGAGAGCGAGAGCAGGATGATGGCCGAGTTGAGACCCATGACGTGTCCCATGATTTTCGGCGTGAGGATGGTGTCCTGAATGGTCTGCACGACGGCAAAGACAATGAGGGCTCCCAACATGATGATCCAGAAGCTCTGTCCCGTGTCGGCAGCCTTGACAACAGCCAGCAGGATGGTCGGTATAAAGCCCACCAACTGCAGGTAAGGCACCATGTTGAGTAGACCGATAAACATGCCGAGGCCAATGGCCATGGGGAAGTCGATGATGAGGAAACCAATGCTGAAGAGCACACCGACACAAAGAGCTACCAAGCCCTGACCACGGAAGTAGAGGTTCATGCCCTGAGTGACGTCGGCAACCAACTGGAGGGCAAAGCGGCGGTAGCGGAGAGGCAGCAGGTCTACCCAGCCTCTGGAAATTTCCTCGTAGTCCAAAAGGATGAACAGGGTGTAGAGACCGACCATCGTCAAGGTAAACACGCTCGACAAAATGTTGATAGACTGCGAGATGATGGCCCACACCTTCGGCACCGTCTGCTTGATACTGTCTATGAATCCTTCCTGGGTGACGAAGGCCTTGACGTCGCTGACAGTGACATGCTCATGTATGAAGTCCTCTATCATGTGGGGAATGTTGCTCATGGTGGCGTCGTTGGTGACGTATGCCACTAAGAGGTCTTTGACGCGGCCTCCTTCTTCCACGATAGGAGGTATCATCAGCCAGAAGAGTCCTGTGAGCACGGCGCCTACGACAATGAAACTGCTGAGGATGCCGAGGATGCGGAACTTCATGCGGCAGCGGTATTGGAAGAACTTGACCAGCGGGAACAGCAGATAGGCGATGAGCCACGCTAAGAAGAAAGGCAGCAGCACGCCACTCAGTCTGTTGAGCAGCATGATGATTCCCACTACAATGATGACAGCGATGATGCCGCGGATAAAATGGTCGAATGTGATCGTCTTTTTCTGTTCCATGGTGCAAAGGTACGAAATAAATTGAAAATTGATAATTGAAAATTGAAAATTTTATAAACTTCAATTATTTCATTTTTTAATTATTTAATTGTTTAATTTTTCATTACCTTTGCAGAATGAACATTGAACCAATCGCTTTTTTCCACTCACCCTTTACGTCGAAGTTCGGGCTTCCGCGGCAGAGCGGTATCGTCAGTGAGTTGCGCGGATACATTGAGTTTACGCCTGACTACCGCGAGGCCGAAGCCTTGCGCGGCCTGGAAGACTACGACTACCTGTGGCTGATATGGGGGTTCTCTGAAAATGTGGCTGCAGAGAAACACCCGACAGTACGCCCGCCATTGTTAGGCGGCAACGAACGCATGGGCGTATGGGCCACGCGCTCGCCGTTCCGTCCCAACAACCTCGGACTGTCGTCAGTACGCATTGCCCGCATTGACTGGGAAACGCCTGCTATTGAAGTGCTGGGGGCTGACCTGATGGACGGCACGCCCATCTACGACATCAAACCCTACCTATCCTACGTCGACAGCCATCCCGAGGCGCGTGGCGGATTCACCGACCAGCGGCAGTGGCAACGGCTGGAAGTGGTGATGCCAGCAGAAATGGCAAACGACTTCACCGCCGCCGACCTCGACGTGCTGCGCCAGACACTGGCCCTCGACCCCCGCCCCCACTATCATGACGATGCCACCCGCCAGTACGGCATGCCCTTCATGGGCTACGACATCCGTTTCCACGTCAGCAACGGCGTCCTGACAGTTGACTGCTGGAAATAAAAAATGGGTATGCTACTGCCCATATTCAGTAGCATACCCATTGACTGTGATTTCAGCCTATCTGGTCGAGGGCTTGGCGGAGGTCTGCGAGGATGTCTTCTGCGTCCTCGATGCCTACGGAGAGGCGGATGAGGTCGGGGGCTACACCGGCTTCGCGCAGTTGCTCATCGCTGAGCTGGCGATGAGTGTGACTAGCGGGGTGCAGCACGCAGGTGCGGGCATCGGCCACATGGGTAACGATGGCGATCATCTTCAGCGAATCCATAAACTTGACAGCTGTCTGGCGGTCGCCCTTCAGTCCGAAGGCCAGCACGCCGCACGAGCCGTTAGGCAGGTACTTCTGCGCCAAGGCGTGACACTCGTCGGTGGGCAGTCCGCTGTAGTGTACCCATGCCACGCGGTCGTCCTGACTGAGGAACTCTGCCACACGCTGGGCATTCTCACAGTGACGGGCCATGCGCAGGTGCAGGGTCTCCAGTCCGAGGTTCAGCAGGAAAGCGTTCTGCGGCGAGGGAATGCTGCCGAGGTCGCGCATCAGCTGAGCCACGAGTTTCGTCATAAAGGCCATCTTGCCAAACTTCTTCGTATAGGTCAGTCCGTGATACGACTCGTCGGGTGTGCAGAGCCCGGGGAACTTGGCCTCTCCCTTGCCCCCTCCTGAAGGAAGGGGAGCATTGCCGTCGATGTGGGTACAGGTCTCCCAGTCGAAGTTACCGCTGTCAACGACGCATCCGCCTACCTGCGTTGCATGACCGTCCATATATTTGGTGGTAGAGTGCGTCACGATGTCGGCACCCCACTCAAAGGGACGACAGTTGATAGGCGTCGGGAACGTATTATCGACAATGAGGGGCACACCATGCTTGTGGGCGATGCGTGCAAACTTCTCGATGTCCAGGATTTTGCAGCCAGGGTTAGAGATGGTCTCGCCGAACAGCGCCTTAGTATTGGGACGGAAGGCGGCAGAAATCTCCTCCTCGGTAGCCTCCTGAGAGACGAAAGTACACTCAATACCCAGTTTCTTCAACGTCACGCCAAAGAGGTTGTATGTACCACCATATATCTCATTAGAGGTCACGAAGTGGTCGCCAGCCTCACAGATGTTGAAGATGGCGTAGAAGTTGGCAGCCTGTCCGCTGGAGGTGAGCATAGCGCCCACGCCACCTTCAAGTGCCGCAATCTTACGTGCCACGGCATCGTTGGTGGGGTTCTGCAGACGGGTGTAGAAATAGCCTTCCTTCTTCAGGTCAAAGAGGTCTGCCATCTCCTCGGTGTTGTCATACTTGAAAGTGGTGCTCTGCACGATGGGGAGCACACGGGGTTCACCATTTTTAGGTTCCCAGCCAGCCTGTACACAAAGAGTAGCAGGCTTCAGTTTCTTTTCCATCATAAATTATCAATTTTCAATTATCAATTTTCAATTAGCGAATGCGCAACTTAGCGAATGCGCAACTTAGCGAATGCGCCAGAATACGCCGATGGTTCCATAGATGGGATACAGCGTCTGCTCTACGGTCTTGAAGTTGCCGGGGAAGATGCCGGTCAGTCCCCAGTTGAGATCGGCAGAAACGCCAAAGCGGCACGACAGTTGCCAGTCAACACCGGCAGCAACACCGAATTGGAACGTACGCATGTCGTCGTCGAATTCGTAAGTGGCCCACTCTCCCTCCTTGTCACCCATGATAATCTTCGGTCCGGTGGGGTCGCCCTCACGCAGATAACCGTCAGAGGCAATGCCGCTGAACTCCTTGGAAACCAACAGAGAAAAGTAGGGGCCGGCTTTCAGCTGTACCTTGTTACTTAGTTTATACGTACCCTGAATGGGCAATGTCAGCATCCACTCTTTCACCTTCTGTTGAACCTTACCAGTAAAGAGGCCGTTGAGTCGGCTTTCACCCTTGACCACCTCCATGTGGTAGCCTTTGGTGGTGACATCGCCATCCATGCCTTTGTTCTCGAAATGCAATCCCGTCAGCAAGCCCCATTTTGCATCTAACGGCAACTGGGCATCAATGCCAATCATAAACGACGGCGTTAACCTATAGGCATCGATGCTGCGGATGGTGGCAGGCAGTCCGATGGGCGCAGTACCGCCGATATTATAGCCCACACGGGCTTTCAGTTGGAGACTGTCTAACAGGCTATTGTCAGCCACGGCGGGAGTCGCTGACAGCGTCATCAGCAATGCTGCTGACACAAAAACATATATTCTTTTATAATTCATAATTATCAATTTTCAATTATCAATTAGCGAATGCGCAACTTAGCGAACGCGCCATTACTCTTTCTCAAACGACACTTCTACCTCGTCAACGTAGAGGACACTACCAACAGCTCCCTCAAAGGTGGCTCCCGCTTTGCTCGACGAGAACACCAATGCCAGGTTATAGCCATTCTTGGCCATGATAGCAGGATCTGCATCAGCTCCCTCGAAGAAAGCCTCGAAACGCGTCCACTCGTTGGTAGCGGGCAGCGACTTGACAACGGCCTTCGACACAATCAGAGGACTGGTCAGCACGTCATCACCATAGAGCCAGGCGTCGTTGCCCTTACTGTCCTTGTTGCGATAGAACACAGCATAGATATCAGCCTCGTCAACACGTCCAGGTACCACTTTCATATTCATGTCCGTAAACTCCTTGCCCGGCTGGTACTTGTAGTAACCGGTCAGACGTACAGGCTCCTTATTGATAAGAATACCAAACTGGGTTGCTCTTAAGGGTTTGACCAACACACTATCCATGAGGAACTTGCCCAAGAACAAATTGCCTGCGGCAATGGGTTTCTTCAGGATAGCAGCCAGCTGACCTGTCGAGATGGTCTGCAGACAGACACCCTTGCCCTGATAGCCATCAGGTGTAGAGTACGTTGGGAAGGCTTCAGGCTTGGAGGCGTAGGCTATCGTCATCTGAGCGCCTCGGTTGCCGGATGCCCAAATGTTCTGACGGCCTGTTTCCTCTGTCTCTTCATAGAATTCATGATAGGAGCATTTGTTGGACGACTCCACCGTCTCCACATGCTCGAAACTGAATTTATAGGTAGGCAGGACGGGCTCCTTGAAAACCACGGTGTACTGCCGTTTCCACTGTCCGTCCTGCGAAGTAACGGTATACGTGACAGGCCCAGCCGTAAAATCCTGCATAGAACCGTTAGCCGGTTCAATGGTAGCCCCGTCAGTCATCGTGAAGTTGACGGGAATCTGTTTGGACAGAGAGACAGTAGAACGGACAGTAAAGACGATCTCCTTCTCTGTACTTGAAATGTTGTCCACATGCATCTGGGTAGGATTGTCGAAATAAACCTTGTACTCATCACCCTCTACCCACGCAGAAGTGATGTCACACTCGTTGTTCAGGGGTTCATCCTTGATGCAAGAGGTCAGCGTCATCAGCACTGCTGCTGACGCAATCATCATCATAGTGATTCTCTTTCTTTTTACCATTTTTTCAATTCTTCAATTATTTCAAATCTTCAATTATTTCAATTCTTCAATTCTTCAACTTTTCAATTCTCAATAGTCTGTATCGTCTTGTCACCCGGCTTGAAGAACAAGCCAGTGCACTTCTGGGCATCGGCCTTGTAAGCTTTCATCTCCACTTTGTCCCACTGTATCTCGTCAGTACGCTGGGCCAGCGGTGCGTGAGGAATCAGGGAACCGTCGCGCACCAAGATAACAGCGGGAATCTCGCCAGCCTCTATCCTTTGCCAACCGCCATCATACACCTTGCCGCTCTGGTAGTCTATCCACTTGCCACGCGGCAGGTAAACGTCACGCTCCGTGCCACTCTCCATGAGAGGCGCAACGAGCATCTGAGAGCCAAACATGTATTCGTCTTCTACAAGCCATGCCCCCTTGTCTTCGGGGAACTCGACCAGCAAGGCGCGCACCATCGGCAGACCACGCTCAGAGCAGTCCTTGGCCTGGGCATAGACGTAAGGCATAAGCCGGTATTTCATCTCTGCAGCCTGACGGAAGGCCTTGGTGAACGACTCAGAGATGAGCCACGGCTCCGTCGGAGGTGCGCCATGGGCACGGGTGTGCGAACTCAGGAAGCCAAATGGTAACCAGCGACGGTAAATATCTTCGGGAGAAGCTGTCACAAAACCACCCATATCGTGACTCCAGAACGAGAAGCCGCTGAGTCCGAAGGAGAGACCACCACGCAGGTCGCCTAACAGACCTGTATTGGTGGTAGCAGCGTCGCCTCCCCAGTGCAGGGCATAGCGCTGTGAACCAGCCCAAGCAGAGCGGGCCCAGATGATTCCCTCGCCAGGGTACTGCTGATTGACAGCCTCCCACAGGGCCTTGTTGTAGCGCAGCGGGTAGAGGTTATGTTCATAGCGTCCGCCGCGACCGTTATGGTAAAAGCCGTCGTAGGGGGCAGCCTCGCCGAAGTCGCACTTAATGGTAGATACGCCCTGGCGCAGCAGACCTAAGATTTTCTGCTGATACCATGTGACCGTCTCAGGATTGGTGAAGTCGAGCACGGCATCCTCATAGGGCATCCCCCCGTCAGCATTCTTGACGTGAAGACCCTTTTCCACGATTTCCGGGAAGAAGCGGTTCTTGGGTGTGAAGTATGGCAGTTGCCACAGACAGGTATGGAAACCGTCCTTCTTCAACTGCTTGAGCATACCGACGGGATCCTTGAAGCGGTCCTTGGCAAACTCATAGTCGCACTGCCAGTCAACACCGAACCAGCCCGTATCGAAATGAATAACATCAGCAGGTATGCGGTGTTTGCGTAACTGACGCGCTATGTCGAGACCCTCTTCTTGTGAGA
>JAEEGI010009688.1_pt1 | contig 21047 bp, 14 predicted proteins | sample 8958751 | NCBI WGS metagenome assembly JAEEGI01 (sample SAMN16246545, study PRJNA631951) | gut metagenome | biome: gut microbiome; feature: rumen; material: KS-attached | host: Bos | place: Iran: Karaj | collected 2018-10 | reverse complement strand
AAAGATTCAATCCCCTTCAAAGATGTTATTCCCATTCTATCACATTTAATAATCTTCACTTCATCCGCTTCATTTAAGGATAATTCTCCGTTCCCATCCGTATCAAAATTCTGCAAGCAGTAATCTTTAAACTTTTCGTCTTCAAAAACGACATTACCACAAATCTGTTTAATGGTAACGACATCTTGATAGTTTTCATACTTTATGGCAACGTTACCCGTTCTATCATAACCATCATTTTTGGCCACATTCAAAAGTACTGTCGATTCAGCCATACCTTTTGTAGAGGATAAACTAATCCATGATTGCGAATTCGAATCGATTTCCACCGTATACGGTACATTGGAAAGGGCTTTAAATGATACAGTCTGAGCAATATTTGATACTTCAATTGAAGTAGGTGAAATAGACAAACCAATACTTGCTTCTTGTTTCACACTAATTGTTTCTGACAAGCCTCCCGATGTAATGGTCAACACACTTTCACGAAGGTCATAGGTGGTATTAGTATCACAGGTAATGGTAACCGTAACACTTCTTTCTGTCGGGAAACCGGATGACGGAGTTACTTTGCACCAGGATTCCTTAGAGCTCACCGACCATTCGTTATTGGTAGAGAATATTAAACTCTGTGGGCCACCATCCTTTGAAAAAGTAATGGAGCGAGAACTGGTTATAGCGAGTTCAGGCACCTTTTGGCAAGATGTCAAACAGAAAACAAACAAAGCGGTTACAAGAAGGCGTTTCATAATCATCGTGGTTATTGGTAGAACTTTACAAATATAGTAAAACAAATTGATTTGATGTGTCGTGAAAACTCCTCCAGCCCCATTTCTGAGACTAGTGGAATAATGTAACGCATCAAACTGGAATTATCGACGTTGTTTATTCTGTAACAGGTCGAATGGAGCAGCCAAAACAACGATCAAATAGAGCAATAAACTCATCGCTATCACCGAAGAACTCAATCAAAGCGGCAGACGGACGCTCACTTGAAAGAGTAGTAGACCAATAATACCCTTCTATCCCAATACTACTATTATTTGTAATGCTTTGACAACCAGCAGCAGGGAGAAAGATAGATTTGTCCGTATACCCGGCTTTATTACTAGTAATAATTTGCCCTGCAATCCCCGTTCCGTAATAATTGTTTGTCCAGATCCAAGTACAATTCTCTCTTAGCTCGTTCCATTCTAATTTAGTGGGAATTCTCCATGCGCCACCAAGTTTAGTATGAGCAGCATCATCCGACAATTCAAGTTCTAGATTATTATCAGGGCTGCCAGTTCCATTCCAATAATTCGACTTTTTTTCTTGACAATATTTTGTTAGTTTCCTTGAATCCCCATTACACCATTTGTATGTATCCCAATAATAACTATTCTTTGGCTCTATCTCACCCCATGCATAATAATACCCATACTCCTCTGGAGCCAAAGCACCAAGATTTGCATCAGCCCATTTTACAGAAAGGCCAAGATCTACCGGAGCAGATGCAGTAAATGTCACATTTACCGTACAGCAAGCAGATACCAATCCTTTAGCCGTGCGCATTGTCGCAGTGATAACAGCACTGCCCTTTGCTTTCCCTTCAATTGTGCAGTGCAATTCATTATTGTGAGAAACAGTAACAATTGAAGGATTATTGCTGGACCAGTTAATAATACTAACATCAGATGCGTTCTCTGGGAACACAGAAAGTGATAATTCGCATTTTTCGTGCTCCTGAAGGACAACCTCCGTTTTATCAAGCGAAATCTTTGATACTACAAATAACCAATCGCTTCTCCATAATAAGTCTTAGGATTGCCATACTCTACGTCAAGCCGACTACCAGCAGCCGGAATGAAAATTGATTTATCTTTATAACCTTCTTTATTACTGGTAATTTCGTACCCATATACACCATTTCGGGTCGTCCAGACCCAGGTACACTCGTTTACAAGTTCTTTTGTTTCTGACCAAGTTGGTATACGCCACTCATTTCCCAATTTAGCATGTGCAGCATCATCCTGAAGGTCTAAAATGGCAATGTTGTCAGTTTGGTTATATTTTGTACAAGACAAAGAAGGACTATCATACCATTGATAAGAGGCCCAACAATAACCATTCTCCTTGCCTGGTTTCCAAACAGCGTTTTTTGCCTGAGCGTATCCATCTTCATAGTAAGGATCCTTCTCGCCCCAAGCATAGTAGTCTCCGAATTCCTCTGGTGATGTTGCCCCAAGATTTACATCAGCCCATTTTACTGAAAGGCCAAGATCGATAGCCTCTATTCTATAGGATTTTGTAACAAACACTTTACACTTTGCCTCCTGCTCACCAGCTTTAGCTATAATGAATACCTCTCCTTCTTTGACAGCTGATACCTTACCATCTTCTACTTTAGCAACAGAAGAATCTGACGTACTCCAGATAATGGTTTTATTTGTGGCATTATCTGGTTTGATGGTCGCAATAAGTGTTTCAGATTCTCCTTCGGCAAGAAAAAGTTCTGTCTTATTCAATTCAATAGAGGATACTTCTACACCCCTTTTATTCACCACGATACTGCAAGTTGCGGACTTGTCACCAACTGTAGCAGTAATCGTAGAAGATCCCTCAGAGACAGCAGATACTAGGCCGTTATTGCTTACGGTTGCAACTGACTGTTTAGAGGAACCCCAGATAACCGATTTATCCGTTGCACTTGACGGTGAAATGGATACTTGTAATTGTAGCGTTTCTCCTTCAATCATTTCCGCTGTAGACTGACTAAGAGACACTGAAGTTACGGCAATCTCTTCCGGTGTCTTTTCGCATGCCCATAAAAATATAACAGCTAGAACGAGAAAAAGAACCTTTTTCATAGTATAGGGATTCTTATGTGGTTATCAATTAAGTGCTTCATACAAAGATAGTAATTGTTTTTTATTATTCGATGAGGTCCTACTGTTTTATAAGTTTTGCCGCCAGTACACACAGAAAGCCCTGGAGGGCCGATTGGGTGGATTGGCGGCAAGAAAAATGGCTAAAAACAAATAAAACAATGCCGCCAATACATACAGAATGCACTGAAGGCATTATTTCTGGATTGGCGGCAAATCTGGATAGTCTGTCAGGGGCAGCTGGTCTAAGCGGAGTTTGGATTTCCGGACAAGAGGGCGCCGGGTGGAGGGGCTGTTCCGCGAAGCGGATGACGGCGTTTGTTTGACGAACGTTACGGACCGAAGGGCCGTAAAAGGAGGAGTTCGCCGTCAAAGCCCCTCCAGCCGATAAGCGCCCGTCCGGAAATCCTCACGGAGCGTGAGCACTGCCCCTGACAGCACTACAATTCCTGCTTTTTGGGAGAGGTGGTATTTCTGATGTGGGGATCTCTCCCACATAAACCCCCGTTCAACACACTCTAGGGCATAATTTATGGGAGAGGTCTGGCACTTGGAACACCCACCTCTCCCATAATTAACAAAAAAGTGTTTAAACGCGCTATTTCTCCAATTTGGACTTGGCGTAGTCCAGGGTGAGTTTGAAGCTCTTCTTCCGTGTGGAAGGGGCGTCAAACATGGCATCGGCCATTACGCGTTCACAGATGGAACGGAGGCCGCGGGCGCCCAGCTTGTTCTGGATGGAAGTATCCACGATGAGGTCCAGCACTTCCGGGGCAATCTCCAGTTTCATCCCATCCATCTCGAAAAGCTTCTCGTACTGGCGTACAATGGCATTTTTGGGTTCCACCAGGATACGGCGGAGCGACTCACGGTCCAACTGGTCCAGATAGGTGATGACCGGCAGGCGGCCTACGATTTCCGGAATGAGACCATAGGAACGGAGGTCCATGGCATCCACGTATTCCAGGAGGTTATCCGGATCTATGCGCTGCTTCTTCTCTGCGCCAAAGCCGATGATACGCGTATTCTTGCGCTGGGCGATATGGCGCTCGATGCCCTCGAAGGCACCGCCGCAAATGAACAGGATGTTCTGCGTATTCACGTGGATGAATTCCTGCTCCGGATGCTTGCGGCCGCCCTTGGGCGGTACGTTCACAATAGCACCTTCCAGGAGCTTGAGCATAGCCTGCTGCACACCTTCGCCGGATACGTCGCGGGTGATGGAAGGATTGTCGCTCTTGCGGGCAATCTTGTCAATCTCATCTATGAACACTATCCCCCGCTCTGCCTTGGCCTGGTCGAAATCGGCCTCCTGGAGCAGCCGGGTTAGGATACTCTCCACGTCTTCTCCCACATAGCCCGCTTCCGTGAGCACCGTGGCGTCCACAATGGTGAACGGCACGTCCAGCATCTTGGCAATGGTTTTTGCCAGCAGTGTCTTGCCGGTACCCGTGGGACCCACCAGTAAGATGTTGCTCTTTTCCAGTTCCACCCCGTCATCTGGCTTCTCCACCAGATTGTGGTTGATGCGCTTGTAGTGGTTATACACCGCCACGGCAAGCACCTTCTTGGCGCGGTCCTGGCCAATCACATACTGGTCCAGGTAATCCTTGATTTCCTGCGGCTTGGGCGCCTTGCCCATAGCGGGCGCAGCCTGGGCCGATTTGCCCCCCTTGTGCTCGATCTCGTCCACATACTGGGCAGCCAGGCGCGCGCAGTCGCTGCAGATGTAGCCGTCCATGCCCTGCAGCAGGAACGGAACTTCCGCATCCGTACGGCCGCACAGGATGCAATGGTTGCTATGCGTAGTCTTCTTGGACATTACTTTTCTCGCTTGCGGAGGATTTCGTCCACCATGCCGTAGGCCTTGGCCTCTTCGGCCGTCATCCAATAGTCACGCTCCCCGTCTTCGGCCACCTTCTTATAAGGCTTCCCGGTGTGCTGGGAGATGATATTGAACAGTTCCGTGCGGGTTTTCTCAATCTCCTTGGCGGCGATGAGGATCTCCGTGGCCTGGCCCTGGGCACCGCCCAGCGGCTGATGGATGAGCACACGGGAATGCGGCAGCGCGGAACGCTTGCCCTTCTGTCCGGCGCAAAGCAGCACGGCGCCCATGGAAGCGGCCATGCCCGTGCAAACGGTGGCCACGTCCGGCTGTACCAGCTGCATGGTGTCGTAAATGCCCAGGCCGGAAGTAACCTGCCCACCGGGGGTGTTCAGGTACATGGTAATATCGGCCTGCGGATCGGCGGAAGCCAGGAAAAGCAACTGGGCCTGGATGATGTTGGCCACGTCGTCATCGATGGGAACCCCCAGGAAGATGATGCGGTCCATCATGAGGCGACTGAACACGTCCATCTGGGCCACATTCAGTTTGCGCTCCTCCGTAATGGTGGGATTGATATAGCCGTCATACACCGAAGTATAACGGTTAAGGGTCATGGAACCGATTCCCCGTCCCTTTACGGCAAATTTCTCAAAATCAGTCATTATTTGAGTTCTCTAAATTTCTCCTGGGAGATTTTCTTGGTCTGGAGGGTTACCTCTTCACGGACCTTGGCGATGGTGATGTTGTCCTCACACTGCTCTTCCAGACGGCGGTACTGGTTCTGGTCCTGCAGCATGTTCTGGGCCGATGAACGGATGAGATCCTGCGGAACGCCGGCCATGCCGTACATGGCGTACTGATAGGCCACATAGTTCTCTGCGGCGGCCTGGATATCGGCCTGGGACACCTTGAGGTTGAACTTCTGCATGATGTAGCCGCGAACCAGCTGCCACTTGAAGTCCTCGATGAAGGCCGGGAATTCCTTCTCTACCTGCTCGGCAGTGAACTTGCCCTCATTGGCATACACCAGCCAGCGCTTGAGGAAGGCTTCCGGAAGCTCCAGGCCGGCCTTCTCCACGAAGTACTTGCGTACATCGGCGCCAAAGCGGTAATTGGCATCCTGCTCGTGGGAAGCCTTGATGCGCTCCACCACCTTCTCCTCGAACTGCTCCGGCGTGGTGACCACATCCTTGCCGAAGATCTTGTCGTAGGTTTCCTGATTCTCCTCGGCGGCCACATAGGTCTTCACGTTAACGACGGTGAAGTTGAACATGGGATCCAGGCTGGCCAGCTTGGCCTTTTCCACCTTGAGCATGGCGGCGCGGTCCGTCTCGTTGGTAAAGGCGGCGTTCACATCCAGCTGGAACTTGTCGCCGGCCTTCTTGCCGATGAAAGCGCTGCGGGCTTCCTCCGCCACATTGGCGATGGAGATGTACACGCCCTCGGCGCTGTGGCTCTCGTTGGCGATATCGGCGATGATATAGTCGTTCTCACCGGCCTTCTTGCCTTCCTGCAGGGAGCCGTACTGCTGAAGCAGCTGCTCACGGCCGGCCTTCTTCTGGTCGGCGGTGATGTTGATCTCGTAATAAGGCACCTTGTCGGCCTTGCCCACTTCGAAAGTGAGCTCCGGAGTTTGGGCGATGTCGAACTTGAAGGTGAAGTCGTTGCCGGCTTTCCACTCTATCTGCGGCTGGTCCTCCGACGGAAGGGGCTCACCCACCACGCGGATCTTCTCCTCACGGATGAAGCCATCCAGCTGGTCTGAAAGGAGGCCGTTGACGCTCTCGTAGAGGGCCTGGTCCCCGTAAAGGCGCTGAATGAGGGACAGCGGGGCCATTCCCTTGCGGAATCCCTTGATATCCGCTTTCCGTTTGTACTCGTTGAGGCGCTTGTGGAGCGCCTCTGCATAGTCTGCAGCTGCGATCTCGATGGTTACCTGATAGTTCAGGGCATCGGGCTGGTTCTTAACAATATTCATGATTATCTGTTATTTAATTATTTCAATTTGGGGGCGCAAAGTTAGTAAAAAAGCGCCAAAGAAGCAACCGCTATACGCCTTTCCGCTTGGGATAGGCCACCCGGCCGTGATACAACTGCTGCAGATACTGCTTTAGCACGGTCTTCATCACATTCATTTCCCGGATGGAAATATCGGCCTCCTCCAGCTGGCCGGCTTTCTCCTTGGCGGCCACCATGTTCTCCACAAACTTGTCGTAGGCCTCCGGCGTAAACTCCTTGAGGGAACGGGATGCGGCCTCCACGGTGTCGCACACCATAAGGATTACCTGCTCCTTGGTCACCGGCTTGTGGCCGTGATACTGGAAGGCCGATATCTGCGACGGGTCTCCCCCGTCGTTAAGGTATTTGTTGAGGAAATAGCCCGTATAGGAGGTTCCGTGGTGCGAGAGGATAAACTCCCTGATCACATCCGGCAGATGGTGCTCCGCGGCAACGGCCACACCGTCGTCCACGTGCCGGATAATGTCTGCAGCGCTCTCCTGGGGCGTTTTTCCGTCGTGATACTTCACGGCGCCGGGATTCACGCTCTCGTTCTCCACGAAGCAGAGCGGATTCCGCATCTTGCCCAAGTCGTGATAAAGGGCGGCGGCCCGAAGCAGCGGCACGTCGGCATCCAGGGCGCGGCCCACGGTCTCCACCATATTCATCACCTGGAGACAGTGCTGGAAGGTACCCGGAGCCTTGGACGCAAGCTCCTGGAGCAGCGGGTTGTTGGTATCGGCCAAATCGTTGAGCTTGGTGCCGGAAACCAGGTTGAAGAGCCGTTCGAACAGGTAGATGAGCGGGTAGAGGGCCACTATGAGCATGGAGCCCACGAAGATCTGCACCAGGTTGAACCACCAGGTGGAGATGCTGCCGGCGTCTATGAAGCGGAAGGCCAGGAACACCACCAGTTCCACGCCGAAGATGATGAGGGCGTTGAGGAACTGCAGCCAGCCTTTGTTAAGATACTGGAAAGTGAGGATGGTGACAATGCCCGCCGTCATGAACATGACAAACAGCTCCATTCCGTTTCCGTCGAAGATCAGCAGCGGCAGAAGGCTTATCACATAGACGGGCAGCATAACCCGTTTGTGGAAGAAGGCCTGCAGGAAGAGGGCAAAGACCGGATACGGGATCAGGTACATGTACCCGGGCGCAAAGCGTTCCATCAGGAAAGTGATTATCGCCGACAGGAGGAATACGAATAGCAGGTACAGATACCGGCTTCTGTCCTTGAATACCCTGCGATAAGTTAGGAAGATGCACAGATACAGGAGCGTTACCAGCACCAGGGAGATGAGGACGTTCCCCAGATACAGCAGGAAACGGGGACCGCTGTAGCCAAACACCTTGTTGTACTCTTCCTTATAGCTGTCCAGCATCTGGGCCACCTCGGCCGTGATGATCTCTCCCTTGGAGACTATCTTCTCATCGGCCCGGACATAGCCCAGCGTGGGGGAAATATAATCGGCCGATTCCGCATGGCTGAGTTCCGTCATGGAGCGGTCGTAGATAAGGTTGGGGACGATGGTTTCATAGACCCCGCTGCGGCGGAACAGCGAATCCAGGTTCACCGATGGATACGTCTTGGACATGAGCACCACCAGCTGGTCCCGGGCGTCCGAAACCTTGTATACCTCCGAACGGGGGTACTGCGTAGCCCGCTTGTTCCGCTGGATATAGATAAGATTCTCAGATACTTCCGCGTATCCCTTCTCCACTTTCACCTTACCGTCCGAGATAATGCCCTTGGCGTAAATGTCGTTAAGGCGCGTGACGATGGCGGGCCGGAGGCTGTTGTATTCCCCCAGGTCCAGGCTCTGGACGTTACGCACCGTGGCCGATACAACCTCGTCCGAATAACGGTAATAAGGGATTACGCTGGCACCCGCCTGCTCCCGCTCTTCCTGGATCTGGTCTTCCGTCTTCAGGATGGGAAAGTCGAACTGGGAGACCAGCGTCTCGTACGGCCAGGGGCTTCCTTTCTTATAGTCATAATTGAATTTCGCGGTCCTTGGCATCAGGAGCACAAGGACTGCGAAAAGAAGGATGAGCGGATAAAACTTCCGCGAGAGTTTAGGCGTCGATATTTGCATAATGCGCGTTTTCTTCGATGAAGGCCCGGCGAGGCGGGACATCGTCTCCCATGAGCATGGAGAAGGTGCGCTCCGCATCGGCCGCGTTCTCGATGGTTATCTGGCGCAGCACCCGGCGGGAAGGGTCCATGGTGGTTTCCCACAACTGGTCGTGCGACATTTCGCCCAAACCTTTATAGCGCTGGACCGTAACGCCCTTATCCGAGCCGCGGCCCAGTTCTGCGGTGGCGGCTTCCCGCTGGGCGTCCGTCCAGCAGTAGCGCTCCTCCTTGCCCTTCTTCACCAGGTAAAGCGGCGGAGTGGCCAGGTATACATAGCCGTTCTTGATAAGGTCGAACATGTAGCGGAAGAAGAAGGTTAGGATGAGGCAGGCGATATGGCTGCCGTCCACATCGGCATCCGTCATGATGATGACCTTGTGATAACGGAGTTTGCTAAGGTCCATGTGCTTTTCTCCGGATTCGTCTTCCTGGGCCACCGTTACGCCGAGGGCCGTATAGATGTTGCGCACTTCCTGGCTCTCGAAAGCACGGTCCTGGGCGGCCTTTTCCACGTTTAGGATCTTACCGCGCAGCGGCAGGATGGCCTGGATGCGGCGGTCACGGCCCTGCTTGGCGGTACCGCCTGCGGAGTCTCCCTCCACCAGGAAGAGTTCGCACTTCTCCGGATCGTGGTCACTGCAGTCGGCCAGCTTGCCGGGCATGCCGGCGCCGCCCATGGGTGTTTTGCGCTGCACCATCTCGCGGGCCTTGCGGGCTGCGGCACGGGCCGTTGCGGCCAGCACTATCTTCTCCACGATGACCTTGGCCTCCTTGGGGTGCTCCTCCAGGTACATGTCCATGGCGGCGGCAGTGGCCTGGGATACGGCCGATGTGGCCTCCGGGTTACCCAGCTTGGTCTTGGTCTGGCCTTCGAACTGCGGTTCCGCCACCTTCACGGAGATGACGGCGGTGAGGCCCTCGCGGAAGTCTTCCGGGCTTAGGTCGCCTTTGAACTTGGCCAGGAGGTTGTTTTTCTCCGCATAGTTCTTAAGGGAGCGGCTGAGGCCCATCTTGAAGCCCTGAAGGTGCGTACCGCCTTCTATGGTGTTGATGTTGTTCACATATGAATAGATACGCTCGCGGAAACCGGTATTGTACTGGAGGGCGATATCGATGGGGATCACCTTGTCCGAATTCACCGTGATGGGCTCCGGAATGAGCTTGGGCTCCCCGGCATCCAGATAGTCGATGAACTCCCGCAGGCCCAGTTCCGAATAGAACACGTCCGAACGGAAGACCTGGCGGCCGGTAGCCTTGCGCTCACCGTCCTCGGCCGTCTCGAATTCGTCCACCTTGGCCCGCAGGTCCGTGAGGGTGATGCGGATGCCCTTGTTGAGGAAAGCCAGTTCCCGCAGGCGGTTGGCAAGGGTATCGTACTTATAGACGATGGTCTGGGTGAAGATGGTGGCATCCGGATGGAACGTGATGATGGAGCCGTGCTCCTGGGTTTCCCCCACCACCTTTACCTCCGTGATGGGCTTACCCTTGGAGTACTTCTGCACGAAGATCTTGCCTTCGCGGTGGATCTCCGCCACCAGCAAGTCACTGAGGGCGTTCACGCAGGACACGCCCACACCGTGCAGACCACCGGAGACCTTGTAGCTGTTCTTGTCGAACTTACCGCCGGCGTGAAGGACCGTAAGGACCACTTCCAGGGCGCTGCGATGCTCTTTCTCGTGCATGCCCGTGGGGATGCCGCGGCCGTTGTCCTGTACCCGGATGGAATTGTCTTCCAGGATCTTAACGTCTATATCCGTGCAGAAGCCGGCCATGGCCTCGTCTATACAGTTGTCCACCACCTCATACACCAGGTGATGCAAACCGCGCTCGCCTATGTCGCCGATATACATGGAGGGGCGCTTGCGCACCGCCTCAAGACCTTCCAAAACCTGAATACTGTTAGCGGAATACTGCTCTTCCGCAATTCTCATCTCTTCGTTCTCGTTCATATATTTTTCTGTTTCCGAATTATCAAAAATAGCCCCGAAAACGGGGTTTCCCTAAAACATACAAAGATACGAAAAAGCGGGGAATTTTCCAAGAAAATTTCCCGCTCAAAAGCTTGAATTTTAGCTGTATTTTCGCTAGAAACGGTATTGCAGGCCAGCCGTGAAATAAATGCCCCTTTCGGAGTGGAAAGGCGTGCGCTGGATATCCTGGTTCAGCAGGTTTCCAACCCGCAGCCAGAAGGCGAATCTACGGGTGAAGCCGTACTCTCCGAACAGGCCCAGGTCGGCATAACCGGGAAGGCCGTAAGGCTCTATGTCAACTACCGGCTGCGTGAGCCTGTCGGTGGAGGCATCCAGGTCCACACCTACCTTGATGCGGTCGGCCCAGTTGTAAGCCACCCTGGCCTGCGCCGTAAAGGCGGCGGGAGCGAATATCTGGCGGCTCACCAGTTTGTCCCATACTTCTTCCGTGTAGCGGGAAGGGCCCTTGAGGGAGGCAGACTGGTAGCGCAGGTGCGCATCTATATCCAGTTGCTCCGAGGTCCATCCGCCCTGGAAATCCACATAGAACAGCCCGTAACCGGCACGATACAGATTAGGATGCATTTCAAGTCCGCCCATAAAGCCTTGTTCAAACGTGAGTCCCCAAAGGACCGCGTTGGAATAGAGCGCATAACCCAACTTGGTGTCGTAATGGAACCTGCGGCCTATGTTTCCCCGGGCACCGGCGGCAATGTTAACGTGCTCTACCTCAAAATCAAAACCGCAATTATTTATATTATTAATGAAGGACGGCAGGAAATGGTTCTGCATCAGCAGCGGAGCATAACCCGTATCCTTGTTTCCGCCCGTGGCCGATGCATACAGGATGAAATCCTCCGGCACCACCCGGTACTCCAGGTGGGCGTCCGGGAACACGTAACCGCCCTTGTTGGGATAGAAGTCTTCTTCGGAACGGAAAGTGAACGCCACCTTCACGCCCAGGTTCAGGTGCAGGTCTCCTATGCGGAAAATGTAACGCGGGATAAAGCCGAACTGTCCAGCTTGGCCGTTCTGGGTAAAGATGGCATCCGTCAGGAAATCCAGACGCACCTGGCTGCGGCCGTTGGAGCCGATACCGCCGTCCACTTTGAGCTGTCCGCCTTTAAGGCCGTCATTCCGCATCAGATAGTTGCCCCTTACGCCTAAATTGTAATAAAACTTGTTCTGCGGGGCCGACTTCACCCGGGTCTGCGCAACAATCACGTGATGCTGGAATTTGGTCCCCCAAAGATAACCGGAGTCCTTGTCGGATGCCAGCAGATGCTGATAGTGCAGATCGGCCGTCCAGGTGCCGCCGCTCCAGTTCAGGAGGGTGTTCACGCCGGCCGACGTATTGGAATCGGACCCGCTGTAAAGATTCTCCTTGAAGCCGCGGAAATAATTGTCCACATCCAAATCTACGGTGCGATACTGGCCGAAATAACTGTGGTGGTTCGCATACAGGTTGAGGCGGAAATTGTCCTTGTGCAGCGGCGACCACACTATATCCGCTTCCGGATGGAGGCCATAGCCTGCTCCCAGGCGCACAAGCAAGGTCCCTTCCCCGAAGGAACGGGGCATAGGATTCAGTTCCACCAGATAAGGATTGAACTCGTAGGCGCCCTTGTACGGGGTGGTACGCATCTCGTAGTCCATATCGAAGTTGAACTTGAGGAGCGAGTCCGGGACTGCTATGGGCTGGTCCGGTTTGTCAATGCCGGTGGCGGCCTGTTCATACGTATTGGTCACCTCCACCACAGGATTCAGGTTCTGCGCGAAGGCGGCGATGCCCGCAAAAAGCAAGGCGAAGGAAAGCAATATAGGATGTCTCATGGCTTTACTGCAATTTACGGAGTCTCACTTCCACCTGGTCCAGGACGTCGTCCTCCGGTCCCGTGGGGGTATAGCCGGAGCGGATGCTCTCGAAGGTGGCTTTGGCCTGGGCGGCATTGCCCTGTTCGGCAAAACTGTCTCCCAGCACTATGTAGGCCTTGGCCAGCCAGTAATTCTGGCCGCCGGCCTTTTCGGCGAAACTGTACACGCGGCTCTGGATATCCCCGAAGGAGCCCCGGTCAAAGAGGTCCTGGATTACCAGATAGGCCGATTCGGCACCTTCGTCGGTGGAAGGCTGCTTGGCCAGCTCCCGGAAATCCTTGAAAGCCTCCGTGCGGCGGCTGGTGCTAAGGTAAGACTTGGCTCTCACGTACAAGGCTTCCCGTTGCAGGGCTGCGTCTTTCCCTCCGTCCAGGATTACCCCGGCGGCCGACAGGGCGTCTTCCCACTCCCGGGCCCGGAAAGCCGAACGCATGAGGCCGATATCGGCCGTAGCCTTATTCTCGTCAAAACGGGCCTGCTCCTTGAGCAAGAGGTAGGCTCCGTAGGCCTTCCCGTAGTTACCCAGCTGATAATTGAGGTTGGCGTATTGCAGCCGGGCCGATTCGGCCAGCGAGGCGTCCAGTCCCTCATCCAGCGCGGCTTGGTAGAGGTCCGTCGCCTGCTCCAGGGAGCCGGATGAGCGGTAGCATTCGGCCAGATAGAAACGGGCCTTGGCGCCATAAACGGGCCGGCGGTAACGGTCCAGATAGGTTTGCAAGGTGGAGGTAGCCTTGGCTATGTCTCCCGAAAGGAAAATTTGTTCGGCGGTGGAGAAATAGACCTCTTCCTTCTGCTCTTCCGTCCGGGAAGCGGCTTCACCCAAACTGTTCACATAGGCCAGATAGGCATCCGGATCCTGACGGGAACGGTAGATGGATTCAATGGCCAGGAGGGCATCCTCGGCATAATCCCCACCTTGGGCGACCACCTGCTTATACAGGCCCAGGGCTTCCTCTTCCCGGCCCTGGTTACGGGCCACGGTGCCCAGCGCCAGGGTGGCCAGGGTGGCCATGGACGGATCCTTGGTATTGGCCTTCAAGGTCTGGAAGGCCTTTTCGGCCTCTGCCTGGGCCCCGGTGGCCACATAGGCACGGCCCAGTTCATAATAGGTTTCACTGTAATACGGGGCGCTGGGCGAAGCTTTCTTCACCCCCTCCAGGAAGTGCACCTTGTCCTGCTCTTTCTGCAGCAGTCCGCTGGCCACACCCGCCCGGAAAGCGGGATACAGGTCCTGGGCATCCGGATACTCCGCCATCTTCTCCTCATAGGCCAGGATGGCCGATGAATAATTACCCCGGAAGAAATAGCAGTCCCCGATACGGGTTTTGGCATCCCCGCCGAATTGGCCTTTCCCTCCCGTGAGATAGGTGTTGAACCAGCGGAGGGCCTGCTCGTAATTCCCTTCGCGGAAGTACGTATAGGCCATCTGGTAAGGGATGAGCTTCCCCTCTTCCATCCCCCTGAGGGCCGACTGGTTGTAAAGTTCGGTCAGGAGGCCGCGGGCATCCTCGTACTTGCCGTCGCGGTAATAGGACTCCGCCATCCAGTAGCGTGACAGCTGGTTGAAGCCGTCGCGTGCGGGGCTGTAATAGGCCGCCGTCTTGAGCAGCGGAACGGCAGCACGCCAGGAGCCTTTTTCCATGAGCTGCCTGGCCCGCAGGAAATAGGCCTTCATATAATTGGACTGCATGGAAGGCTCCAGCACGTCCAGGTTGTCATAGGCTTCCACAGCCGCCTCATAGTCGTGATTCTGCAAGGCCGCCATGGCCATATAGGAGTAAATCTGCTCTCCCCTGGCCTTGGTGCCGAAACGGTTCATATACTGCTGGAAAGGAGCCGTGTCCTTGCCCAGGTCAAAGGCCAGTTTGGCATAGTTGAAGAAGGCATCTTCCTGCACATCCGGGGTAAATGCCACTCCCGAAGCGTCCTTGAAGGCATCCAGGGCGGCCACCTTGTTCTTTAGCTGAAGCTGGCTGTAACCCAGCTGATAGGATGCCATCTGGCCCAGGGAATCCAGCTGACCGGTAACCTTGCCGAAGTATTCTGCTGCAGATTCCCATTCTTCGGCCAGATACATCATCTCGCCGGCATAGAAATAATCGGCCCGGGTATTGCCGCCCTTGCTGCCGCTCAAGTAACGGTCGTAATAACTACGGGCTTTGTCCAGGTTTCCGCGCACCAGGTTGGCCTCACTCAGGATGCGGGCCAGGCGGGGTTTGCGGTCCTCCGGGGCATCGGCAAGGAGACTGTCCCCGTTACGGAGCACGTACGTATAGTCCTTCTCGTTGAACCGGCACTCCAGGATGTAGTACTTGGCCAGGTCGGCGAAGCGGACATCCCCGCCGGCACGCTCGAACCACTCTTCGGCTTCCTTGAACAGGCCGTGCGCATAATCCACATAGCCCAGCGTGTAACTGGCCGGCGCAGTGTAGTCCGAATACGGGAGCCTGGGGATACGGGCAAGCACCTGGTGCGCATATTCCCACTCCCCGGCCCGGTAGGCGCTGTAGCCCAGCTTATACGTATACTCCGGCAGTTGGCTCTTCTGCAGCCGGTCCGGATCCAGGGCATCCAGCAGTATCAACGCTTCCTTGTAACGCTCCTGGTCGAAACAGTCCAGTCCCTGGAAGAAGGACACCTGGGGTACCAGGACACTCTCCGGCCACTTCTTCAGATAGGCATTGGCCAACTCTTCCCGGCCATCCAGCTTCAGGGCCTGGATGCTCAGGACCCTGTAGCCATCGGCCATGGCCCCGGTCTTTCCTTCCAGGGCGGCGACAGCCTCTGCATACATTCCTTTCCGATAATATTGCTCACCCATGTCCCACGTCTGGGCCCGGGCCGAAGCAAAGCTGAGAACGGCCAGTGCGGCCGCGAAGAATCGTTTCATCTGATACGTTTATACAATTTTACAAATTTACTAAAAATTCTGATTATATTTGTAAGCAATTACCATATTTAAAACACAGAAGGACTTTAAATACGTCATTATATTACCTTGATGTCAAATATTGCGCCATGGAACCTCTAATTCACTTCAGCGGAGCCGATATCCGGAACGGGGAAAGCATCGTCATCTATTCCCTGGACATGGACGTTATGCCGGGAGACTTTGTCTACATCGTGGGCAAGGTGGGCTCCGGAAAGACCTCCATCATCCGCACCATCACTGCAGAAAACCGCCTTTTAAGCGGCGAGGGAGAGGCCTGCGGCTTCAATCTACGCACCATCCGCGGTAAGGATATTCCCTACCTGCGCCGCAGCGTGGGCGTGGTTTTCCAGGATTTCCAGCTGCTCATGGACCGCTCCGTGGAGCAGAACCTGGAGTTCGTGCTCCGGGCCACGGGATGGAAGGACAAGCAGGAGGTGGACACCCGCATCTCGCAGGTGCTGGAAGACGTGGGCATGGCAACCAAGGCGCATAAGATGCCCCACCAGCTTTCCGGCGGCGAGCAGCAGCGGATCGCCATCGCCCGGGCCCTCCTAAACAAGCCCCAGGTAATCCTGGCCGATGAGCCCACGGGCAACCTGGACGGGGAAACGGCCGATGAAATCCTGCAGCTGCTGTGTTCCCTGAACGAAGCCGGCACCGCCGTGGTGATGGTGACGCACAACCGTTCCATCTTCGAAAAATACCCCGGCCGCGTGTTCTCCTGCGAAGGGGAAAAGTGCACGGAAGTGATGGATGAAGGCATAGACGTGGTGCTATGATTTTCTTGTCATTCTGAGCAAAGCGAAGAATCTGATGAAACTGGAAGAAAGATACCGCGCCATCTTCGGCTGGTTTGCCAAGAACATGCCTCTCGCCCAGACGGAGCTCCAGTACAAGGACCCCTTCCAACTACTTGTTGCCGTGATACTTAGCGCCCAGTGCACGGACAAGCGGGTGAACCTGGTCACCCCGCCGCTCTTTGAGCGCTTTCCATCGGCCCGGGAGTTGTCTGCCGCCACTTTTGAGGAAGTCTATCCCTATGTGAAAAGCGTCTCTTACCCCAACGCCAAAGCCCGTCACCTCATTGCCATGGCGCAGATGCTGGAGGCCGATTATGGCGGCGCCGTCCCCTCCGATATAGACGCGCTGATGCGTCTCCCCGGCGTGGGCCGCAAAACCGCCAACGTGATTGCCTCCGTAGTCTATGACCAGCCCGTGATTGCCGTAGATACCCACGTTTTCCGGGTAGCGCATCGGCTGGGGCTTTCCAAGGGCTCCACTCCCCTGGCCGTAGAGCAGGACCTGGAGCGGCACATCCCGGTGCACCAGAGAGCCATCTCCCACCACTGGCTCATCCTTCATGGCCGATACACCTGCACCGCCCGTTCTCCCAAATGTGCGGACTGTCCCCTCACCGCCTGGTGCCGGGAGTTCAGCAATCTGTCAAACGCCTAGTAACAAGCAACTGTTTCTCTTTCCCGGCCTGAACGCCGAAGATATGGAAAGGACCGCCGGAGCGGACGCCCAGGCGCCTGCGGAGTTCTTCGGAAGTGATGGGAATGTTCCTCGCAGTGACTTCGGCTGATGGAAAGCGTTTGCCAATCTCCTTGATTGAACGGTTGTTAAGCGGCGCCACCTCCACTATTTTAAAAACCTTCCCAAAGGGCTGCAATTCCTCCGGAACCGCCACTCCCGTGAAGAGATGTGTGTGCCTGTCCAACTTCTCCAGGCCCAGTTGGCACGGGAGATCAAACGCTCCGGCCTTCAGGAGGGCCTTGCCGGGCTCGAAAAGGAATTGCCCCACTTTACCCTGCGGACTAAGTCCACCGCCTGAAACGGGACCTGGCCCAAAAGTGCCTTGGACCTGGTCCAGGGATAGAGTAGCGCCAGATTCATAGATGGTTGTAGCGTAGGGGCCTTCATAGTCCCTTTCCAGCAGCAGGAGCAACTCCTTGCATTCTCCTTCGGCGGCAACTACATGTACGGCTTTCACCTGCCGCAGCTGTTTGCACACCAGGGAGATATCGGCCATGGGGCTCAATTTGAGCAGAAGCCGGGGACAGGCTTCAAATAGTTCCGGAAGCAGTTGAAGCACATTGGGTTGGCAGTCCTCCAAACGGAAGACCTTGCGGCCATCGGAGGCCCGCCGCGCCGGGTCCAGGAAAAGGATGTCCGGCTCAAAACCGTCCAGGATATCGGCCAGCCCGCCGGGCTTCAGTTCAAGGCTCCGGACCGTGATATTCTTCACCCCCAGCTGAGCGAAGTTATACTGCGCCGCATGGGAGAGTTCCGGACGCATCTCGTTGTACAGGACCTCGCCAAACACTTGCGCAAACGCCCAGCTGTCCACCCCCAGTCCCCCGGTGAGATCCGCCAGCCGCCAAGTGCATTTTGAGCCTTTTTTGCACTTGGGAACCCCTTCTACCCCCTCGCCAAGTGCATTTTGGGCCGATTTTGCACTTGGCAGGACACTCTGCCAGGCTACCGAAGCCTTGTAACGGGCAGTTTCAGAAGAGGAGCACTGCTCGGCCGACAATATAGACGGATAACGGAGCTGCGGCAGGGCCACCCACTCCGGCACCTTGGTCCGGAGCTTCCGCCGGGCCTCCAAAGAATTCAGTGCCAGGTCAAAATCTTCCACCTGTCCGGAATAACGGTCCCGGGACAAGGCAAGCCGGCTCAAATCCTCCCCGTCATGTGCCAATATGAAAGCTGTGAACTCCATTTAATTGCAAAAGTACATATAAATCTTTATATTTGTTTTCCGGAAAAAAGGAAATACACTAAAACAAACTGATATGAAATCTTACAAAGAAGTAGCACAAAGCTGGCTGGACGGTAATTTCGACGCCCAGACCAAAGCGGAAGTAAAGCACCTGATGGAAACGGACCCTGTGGCCCTGGAGGACGCTTTTTACCGGACCCTGGAGTTTGGTACCGGCGGCCTTCGCGGCATCATGGGTGCCGGCACTAACCGCATGAACAAATACACCGTGGGAATGGCCACCCAGGGCCTTGCCAACTACATCAAGGCCCACGTAGAGGGAGAAAAGAGCGTGTGCATCAGCTACGATGCCCGCAACAATTCCCAGCTCTTCGCCCAGATATCGGCCGATGTCCTTTCCAACAACGGCATCAAGGTGTATCTGTTTGAGGGCCTGCGTCCCACCCCGGAACTCAGCTACAGCATCCGCTACAAGAAAGCTACCGCCGGCATCATGGTCACCGCCAGCCACAACCCCAAGGAGTACAATGGCTATAAGGTGTTCTGGAGCGACGGCGGCCAGATCACCGCACCCGTGGACAAGGATATCGTAGCCGAGGTAGCCAAGATTGAAGACCCTGCCGACGTACGTTTCAGCCCCGTTCCCGGAGAGCCCAAGGGTGCCATCGAAATGATGGGCCGGGAAGTGGACGAGTGCTACCTCAGGGACATCACCTCCCTTGCCCTTAGCCCGGAGGCTGTCAAGAAGCACGCAGACCTCAAGATTGTCTATACCCCCCTGCACGGCTGCGGCGTACGGCTGATGCCGGAAGCCCTCAACCGCATCGGCTTCAAGAACATCATCCACGTGCCGGAGCAGGACGTGAACGATGGCAACTTCCCCACCGTGGTCTCCCCCAACCCGGAAGAGCCCGCCGCCATGGCCATGGCCCTTGCCAAGGCCGATGAAGTGGGTGCCGACCTGGTCCTGGCCACAGACCCGGACGCCGACCGCCTGGGCATCGCCGTCCGTAATGACGAAGGCAAGATGGTACAGCTCACCGGCAACCAGACCTGGAGCTTCCTCACCTACTATGTGCTCACCCGCTGGAAGGAACTGGGCAAACTGGACGGAGCCAACGGCTATGTGGTAAAGACCATCGTCACCAGCGAACTCATCGCCGCCATCTGCGAAAGCTTCGGCGTCAAGTGCTATAACGTTCTCACCGGCTTCAAATACATCGCAGAGGTGGTCAAGCGCAACGAAGGCAAGGGCGTGTTCATCTGCGGCGGCGAGGAAAGCTACGGCTTCAACCTGGGCGAATTCGTCCGCGACAAGTGCGCGCAGGTAGCCGGCATCATGGTGGCCGAATGCGCCGCCTGGGCCGCCGAACAGGGGATGACGCTGTGGCAGCTGCTCCAGAAAGTGTATAAAGAATACGGCCTGTACGTGGAAAAGATGGTGTACATCGTGCGCAAAGGCAAGTCCGGAGCAGAGGAAATCCAGAAGATCATGGCCGACTACCGCGCCTGCCCGCCCAAGGAGATTGCCGGCAGCCCGCTGGCCAAGGTCATCGACTACAACAAGCCCGAGGAAACCGGCCTGCCCAAGAGCAACGTACTGCAGTTCTTCAACCAGGCCGGCGACGTAGTATCCGTACGTCCTTCCGGCACCGAACCCAAGATCAAGTTCTACTTCGGCGCCAAGGGAGACGATGCTCCCGCCAAGATTGAAGCCCTCAAGGCCCAGTTCATCAGCTAGTGACAGCCCTCATTACAGGCGGCAGTTCGGGGATGGGGCTGGGATTTGCCCGGCAACTGGCAGCGAAAGGATACGATTTAATCCTGGTAAGTAACCGGGAAGAGGAACTGTCCTCAGCCCAGGAAGAACTTTGTGCCTCCTGGCCGGTGAAAGTAACCACCCGTTTCCAGGACCTGGCCCTCCCGGATGCCGCCGACCAGCTCTTCCAATGGTGCACCCGGGACCTACAGATCCTGCCGGATGTGCTGGTGAACAATGCCGGCATGTTCTTCTTCAAGGAACTGGGAAAAGCCGATCTGGAGCGCGTGCAGGCCATGATCAACCTGCACGTAAACACCGTTACACGCTCCTGCTTGCTCTTCGGGGAGGCCATGAAAGAGCGTGGCTCGGGCAATCTCCTCATCATGTCTTCCATGACGGCCAGGATTCCCGCTCCGGGCCTCACCATCTATTCCGCCACCAAGGCGTACCTGAAGAATTTCGGCCGCTCCCTCTCCTTCGAACTGAAGCCCTACGGAGTGGGTGTCACCACCGTTTGCCCCGCCGCCATCGCCACGCCCCTGTACAGTCTTGACGAGAAAAAGACGAACCTGGGTCTCCGGCTGGGCCTCATCCATACGCCCGATTGGCTGGTCCGGAAGGCACTTAGAGCCCTGTTCCATAAACGCCGTGTCATCTCCCCCGCTTTCATGAATGTCTGGCTCCCGCCCCTCATCCGCCTCCTTCCCGGACGGCTGGTGGACTGGCTGTGGAAAAGGATCAAGTGAGGTGGAGAAGGCCGAAAGCCGATGGAAATGACACGATTTCCGGCAGGGCTCTTGCATCTTTGCGGGAAATCCCGTAATTTTGCAGTCCTTTTCGGGGTATTAGCTCAGTTGGCTAGAGCGATAGGTTCGCAATCTATAGGTCAGGGGTTCGACTCCCCTATACTCCACAAAAAAAGCAGGCCCGGCCTGCTTTTTTTGTGCGTA
>JAEEGI010009687.1_pt1 | contig 21048 bp, 18 predicted proteins | sample 8958751 | NCBI WGS metagenome assembly JAEEGI01 (sample SAMN16246545, study PRJNA631951) | gut metagenome | biome: gut microbiome; feature: rumen; material: KS-attached | host: Bos | place: Iran: Karaj | collected 2018-10 | reverse complement strand
GACCACTGGCGAATATGCTACCCACATAGTGGTGCAGCTGAACGCCGCGATCCTGTCCGCCCGCAGCGCCCGGCTCCAGATAGAGCCCGGAAGCGCGACGCCCTACGAAGCCTATCGCGGCGCCGCCTGCGTCTTCGACTGGGAGAGCGAGGCCGGAACGGTATACGGCGGCACTCTCGACGTGACAACCGGCGTACTGACGGCGGACAGAGGCCTGAAGGTCTTTACAGGCCAGGAGTCGGGCTGGGAGAAATTCACCAACGACAACCCGAACGGCACGTACTTCGGTCTCGCCGGAACGACGGCATACGCCGCCTTCGCCGACGACCCCGAGGCGATATGCTCGATAAACAAACGGTCGTCCGCCGCTAATTTCGCATCGGGCGACGGCTTCTACTGGACGAGCGGAGGCTGGCGCATCCTTTACGGCGCGGCCCACGCCGGAGAAAGCCTCGAGGACTTCAAGGCTTACGTGCAGCAGAAGTACGCCGCGGGAACGCCCGTGGCCGTCTGCGCGAAGCTCGCCTCCCCTCAGGCATATCAGCTCACGCCCGCGGAGGTGAAGACGCTGCTTGCCGAAAACACCCTGTGGGCGGACTGCGGGGACGTGATCGAGCTCATATTCCGCGCCGACCCGACCCTGTTCGTGAACGAAAAGCTCGCCGCGGCGCGGCGGCTGACGGAGCTGATGATCACCGCCGAGCGCACCGACACGATGACCGCCCCGCACAATCTCACGGCAGGGCAGCTCATAGTCGCCCGCGGCACCCTTTACAAGGCCGCGGAAAACATCGCCTCCGGCGCGGAGCTCGTGCCGAATTCCAACATCACCGAAACAACGGTCGCCGCGGAGCTCGCGGCGCTCGCATAAAAGAAAGGGAGGAAAAAATAATGTACATCATCCAGGAGATACAGACCGACGCTCAGGGAAACGTATCCATGCTTCCCGCCGTGACCAGGGCCACGCAGAACGAGGCCGAGAGCGAATTCCACATCAAGCTGGGCTACGCGGCGATATCCGCCGTGGCCGTTCACGCGGTGACCATGTACACCAACGAGGGCTTCCCGCTGATGCACGGCTGTTATCGGCATCCGGCGGAGCCTTCGGCGGAGGCGGTCGGCGATGGCTGAGATAATCACCGCGATAATAGGGGCGGCGGCCTCCGTAGCGGCGGTGCTGATATCCGCCAGGGCGACCACGGCCAAGGTGCAGCAGAGCCTCGCCACCTCCCAGGCAGTGACGGATCAGAAAATAAGCACCCTGCAGGAGGACCTGAAGGAGCTTAAGGACGAGGTCAAGGAGCACAACAGCTACGGACGGCGGCTGCCCGTGATAGAAGAGCAGATGCAGGACGTGTTCCGCAGACTGAAAAGGATCGAGGACAGGCAGGACTAAGGCGCTGCCGGCCGGCGTTTTGTAAAGGGGACGGGGGGGCGGTACTCTTAACTCTTATCTCTTCACTCTTATCTCTTCACTCTTCACTGAAAACGAGGGGTTAGAGAAGAGAGAAGAGAGAAAAGTGAAAAGTGAAAAGTGAAAAGTGTTCCCTGCGGGGGGACGGGGGGACGGGGAGACATTCAGTTCGTGAAAGGAGAATACATACCATGCGTGAAAAGATCGCCGAAAGGCTGCTGAGCGTGAAGAGCATCGTTACGCTGCTGCTCAGCGCGGTATTCGCGTATCTCGCCGTGCGCGGGAGGATAGAGGGAAAGGATTTCATGACGGTATTCCTCATGATAATCTCCTTCTACTTCGGGACCCAGGCGATGAAGAAGGAAGAGAAGGCCGAGGAGCCGGACGCGCCCCGTGAAACGGCGGCGATCGGCTTTATGACGAACGGGGAGGGCGAAGGATGATCAAGGGCATAGACTGCGCTTCGAAGCTCACCGCCGACAGCGCGGCAAAAATAAAGGCCGAGGGCTACGCCTTCGCCGGGCGGTACCTGGTGCCGCCGGAGAAATACCGCAAGGCCCTCACGGCCGACGAGGCGAAGCTCATCACCGACGCGGGGCTGAAGCTGCTGACCGTCTACGAGACCACCGCCGAGCGGGCAAAGGGCGGAGCCGCCGCGGGAGCCGCCGACGCCCGCACGGCCGTCGAGTGCGCGCTGAGGCTGAAAATGCCGAAAAGCGGGGCGATATACTTCGCCGTGGATTTCGGCGCCGCGGAGAGCGACATGCCGGCGATACGGGAATACCTCGCCGCGGCGCGGATAAACCTCGAGGGCTACCGCCTCGGCGTATACGGCTCATACGCCGTCATCGAGGCCGTGGCCGACATAACCGACTGCCGCTGGCAGTGCGTGGGCTGGTCCTACGGGAAAAAGAGCGACAGGCGGCACGTTTATCAGGCTCAGTTCAACAAATACGCCGGCGGCGTGAACGTGGACATAAACGAATGCGCCGATCCCGACGCGGCGGGGCTGTGGGACTATACGCCCGCGGCCCACTGGGCAGAAAAGGACCTGGAATGGGCCGTGGAAAACGGCCTGCTGAAGGGCTACGACGAAAGCGGCCTCGACCTGCGGCCCGACCGGCCCGTGACGAGGGCGGAGCTGGCCGCCGTGCTGCACAGATACGACGAAATGAGGAGAACGTGACATGAACACAAGCACACTCTATTCATCCGCGCTGAAGGCGGCGAAACGCCCCCTCACTCAGCAGGAGGCGGACGAAAAAGCCCGCGTCCGTCTCATTCCGCAGGCACCGCAGGCCCCGGAGGGAAAAAAACCCTACCTCGTCAAGCCCGCGGCGGCCTCCCCGCAGCAGAGCTCGACGCCCGGCTTCACGGCCGCGCAGACCGCGCAGCAGACGGCAGGGCAGGCAAAGAACGTTTCGGGAGAGCTCGGCAAAACGATAGCCATGGCGCAGATAAGCGCCATGGCGAAGGACGCGGCCTCCGGAGGGATAAAGCCCTCCGGAGGCGCCGCGCAGAACCCGACGCAGACCGCGCAGCAGGCCTCCCCGCAGCAGAGCACGGATTATTCCCTGCTCATACGCGACGCCATAGCCGCGGGAGCCGACGCCGCCACCGTTCAGGGCCTGCTCGACAGGCGCGTGGAGAAGGCGCTGGGAGACCCCGCGCTGAACAAATACGCCTTTGACGACACGTACTCCGCCGCGAAAAGCTACATTGACGCCAACAGCCGCCCCGTCAGGGACGACCGGGCCGAGGACATGGCCGCCGAGCTCACGGACATTTACCGCGGGGACGACGGGCTGTACGCTCAGGCCCTCGCCGCGCAGCAGGCCGCCAACGACGCCGCGGTGAAGCAGGCCGTGGGCCGGCTCAGAGCCCAAAAGGACGAGACCGACAGCAGCTACGCCGATCTGTTCCGGCAGCTCTATCTCAACAAGATGCGCGACGCGAAGAACATCGACCAGCTGCTCGCCGACCGGGGGATCACCGGCGGCGCCGCCGAGAGCACGGCGCTGAGCATGAACGCCGGCTACGAGGAGGCGCTGCGGCAGGGCGCGAGGGACCGCATAAACGCGCAGTCCGAGCTCGACAGAGCCATAACCGAGACCGAGCTGACCGGGGACGTTTCCAACGCCGAGGCCGCCGCGAACAACGCCGCCGCCCGGGCGTCCGGCTACGCCGACGTGCTCAGAGGCCTCATAAGCCGCTACGACACCCTCTACGAAAACGAGGCGGCGCGGGACGGCGACAGGAGCGCGAGAGCGCGGAATTACGCTTATCAGACTGCCCTTGCGATGATGCAGAGCGGCGTGATGCCCTCCGACGAGCTGCTCATCTCCGCCGGGATAACCAAAGGCGACGCCCTCTCCGCGGTGAGCCGCGTGCAGGATGAAAGCGAAAGAGCAAGGCTCGACGCCGCCGGAGAAACGGCCTACAAGACCGCCATGACCATGCTGCAGGGAGGCCTCATGCCCTCCGACGAGCTGCTTGCCGCCGCCGGGATAAGCCGCCGGGACGCCGAAAGCATCGCCGGGGCAGTCAGAGAGGAAACGGCGTACTCAAGGAGCAGCGAGACCGCCTCCGCCGCCCTCAAGACCGCCATGACGATGCTGCAAAGCGGCATAATGCCCTCCTCCGCCCTGCTTGCCGACGCCGGCCTGAGCGAGCAGGACGCCCGCAGCATTGCCGATGCCGCAGCAAAGCAGGCGCAGGCCGCCGCTTACTCCGCCGTGGCCTCTAAGCCGGTCACGTATACCAAAACGCAGGCCGAGACGGCCCTTTACGCCGCCCTGAGCGGAGACAGGAGCGGGCCCGTCCGGCAGATAGTGGAGGGCTGGTACGGCCTGCCCCTCGAGACCGTGCTGAGCATATATACCGGAGAGGCGGCCGGGGAAGAGGAAAGCGGCGGGACGGACTACGGAGGCGCGGAGATCACCGCGCCCGCCGCGTACACGCCCACGCCGCCGGAGGAAAGCCTCGATTACGACGCCGACTCGGGCATATTCCGCTGGAACGGCGGGATATATACCGATCTCAAAAGCCTGACCGACGACATGGCGGACGCGAGGCTGAGCGAGGCGACGGAGAAGATCCTCGAAAGGAAGTTCGCCTCCCTCGGCTGGCCGCAGGTGAGAATAAAGTGAGGGCGGAGAAATGATATCATACACGGAAGCACTGAAAAAACTGAACTACGCTCCGGCAAAGCAGGGCCTGAGGGCCGCTCGGCGGGGCGAAGAGACCGACGCGGGCACGGGGGCGAAAAGCGCCCCCGCCGCGTCATATTCGGACGCCCTTCGGGGCCGGCTCTACGACGCTCCCGCGAAGACGGCCGACGCGGGCATGGGAAGCACACGCAGCCATAACGGCGGAGGCGGCAGCCTCGGCGGGCCGCTCATAAACGAGTTCCGGAGCATGAACGTGCCGAACGTCGAAACGGATATAGGCATGACCGGGGACGAAAAGAAGGCCGAAAAAAACAGACTGCTCGAAAACATGAACAGTCTGATCGGCTCCATCAATACGCTGAAAACCGCGCAGAGCCGCGGAGCGAACGTATCCGACCGCCTCGGCGAGCTTACGGCGCAGCTCGACGCGGCGCAGAAGGAATATGACCGCATCGTTCGCAGCGGCCTGCACAGCCGCGCCGACGAGCTGCAGTGGCAGATAGACGACGCGCGGAAAACGGTAAACGGCATAAATGGCCTCATGCCCCGGACGGACGCCGAATGGCGAAGCGCCGCGAGCGACATAAAGAGCGGCAAAAACGGGCTTTCCGCCCTCGGCGGCGAGCTCATGCGGGCGCAAAACGGGCTGAGGGAAGCGAAGGACGACAGGAAGCTGCTCGACTACGTAAACAAATACGACGAGAAGACCCTGAAAACAAGAAAAGATACCTTCGGCGGGCAGTTCGGGGCGAACTATACGCTCGGGCGTCTGACGCAGGACGGCAACCTCGCGTGGGACCGCTACCTTTCCGAGCCCAACGAGCGCAACAGAGTACGGGCACGGGTGATAAGCGAGCTCACAGAACAGATGCAGGCAAACAACGTAACGGCGCTCGACGGCGAAAACACGAAGCTGCCGTGGCTGTCGAAGGACCTGGCGAATTATCTCCCTCAGTTCATTGATCAGCTGGAGTACGAGGCCGCGGGCGCAGCCGCCGGAGGGCTGGCCGGCTCCGCGATACCCGGAGTAGGAACGGCGGCGGGCATGAAGGCCGGAGCGATAGCCGGCAGCGGGCTGTATTCGTTCAGATCCGTGCGCGGCGCGGCGTTCAGAGGGCTGACGGAGCTGGGCGTCCCGGAGGAGCAGGCAAGAAAAGCCGCCTCCGACGAGGCGGTCATATCCTCAATGATCGAAATGGCCGATACCGGCCTCGACCTTGTCACCCTCGGCACCGGGAAAGTGCTGAGCGCCTTCGGAAAGCAGGGCGTGAAGCAGATAGCCGGAAAGGCCATAAGCGAATGGGCCGGGAACACGGCCTTCCGCAAGCTCCTCGTGGGCCTCGGGAAATACGGGATAAACATTCTCGGCGAGACGGCCGAGGAAGCCCTGCAGGAAGCCGTAAGCATTGCCAACGAGAAACGCGCCGGCACCGGCAGGCTTGACCTTGTGCGAAGCTCGGCCGACGTATTGAAAAACGCGGCACTCGGCAGGGATCCCGAGGCGAAAGCGCGGATAACCGAAGCCGGAAAAGGAGGCGCGCGCCTGGCCGCCATGCTGGGCGGCGGGACGATGCTGACGACCGGCCTCGGCGAGAACGTCATGAACGGCGGGAGGAACATCACGGCCGAAAACGGGCAGATCAAGGCCGGGAACGGGCAGAATATGCGGCGCGGTATCGGGGAAGGTCTAAGCCTTCCCACGCCGGGAATGACGGAAGAGGAAAAAACGCGGCTGAACGCAGAGCGGAAGAACACGCCAGAGCCGCCGCGCTATCTCCCTGCCCCGGGGATAACGGAGGAAGAAGCCGCGAGGCTGAGAGGGAAACAGACACCGGCGCAGGGGCCGGAACAGACGCGGCCTACGCCAAAGGGAGACTCGGAAACGGGAACGATCCGAAAACGCTTTGCCGCGGATTTCGACAACTGGATGAACACGACGACGCAGGAACAGCGGGCAAAAGACGGAGGACGCTTCCTGATTGGGCACACTTCCAACCAGCTTAAGCAAGCCAATGTCGATGATTATGATATCTACTTTGGAAAAAGCAAGATCGCGCGCATCCTGCTCAATTTGGAAATGACGCCGCAGATCATTAAGGAAGTGGCCGATGTTATAGAAGCACCTGTGATCGTCATGGACTCCAAGACGGTGCCGGGAAGCATCACCATGTTCGGAAATTCCAAAACGGCAAACGGAAAGCCGGTCATGGTATCGATGCTGCTGCATCCTACAACCAAAACCGGCGAAATTCTTGACTATGGAGTTGTGACGAGCGCATACGGCAGACGGACAAACAATGCTCAAAACCTGATCGACACATCCAACATCCGGTACATAGACCCGGACTCAAAAAGAACCGGCGAATGGATGAAGGCACTCGGGCTGCATTTGCCGTCAGCGTCATCCACCGCCGGATCAGAGGAGATAGACCGATCCTCTACATCCCATGCGCCGGACGGCGCACAAGAGGATATCTCACGGCCTACTATCGCCTCAAGCGATACTATACCACAGCAAAATCAGACCGTCAACACCTCCGAAGGCGCAGCGGGCGGGCAGAATACGGAAGCAGGGGCAGACGCCGCCGGCGAAGCGCCCGCATCGGCGCGGGAAGGCGGGCAGAATACGGCTATATTGTACAGTTTCCACAACATCCCGGTACCGACTTATGAGCAGTTGATTGAAAAGCCTGATATCCCCGTAGTGGACATTCGGAAAACGCGGCATGGAAGCTTCAAACAGGAGCGTGAGGAGTTTTTGAACAGTGAGCGGGCGCATCGGCTTTACTCCGCACCCGTTACTAACCGCGACACCGGTGAGATAATCTTCATCACTCCGGCAACTGTCAGGCACAGCTTCTCCAACATCGGTTGGGAGCAGATCGAGCTGGCGGAGCACCTGCCGGAGATCATCGAGAGCGCCGTTCTTATACATGCGGAGCAGAGCCGGAAAGCACCGGAGGACAGAACAACAGGCGTCTATATCCTTCTCGGCGCGGCAATGACCGACAACGGTGTGCAGCCCGTGAAGCTGACAGTGAAAGAATACAGCATCATGGGGCAACGACTCCCGAAGGATATTGAGTCCTATTATGGGACGGGATCCGATCCGACAACATATGCTGACATATACGACGGAAAAGTGTTGATACTGGAAAGCATAAAAAAAGAGGAGCCCTCCGGTTCAGCAACGACCGACACGGCAAAAAATGCCGCCGTAAGTTACCCTTTAGGCTCCTTAGATGAAAGTCCCTCCGGTTCAGCAGGTTCAGCGGCGGCGATCGTACCGACCGCGCAATTCCACCCTTCAGGTCCTTCCAAAATCAGTGTAAATGATTTGCTCTCGCTTGTCAAGGGCACCGCGGCAAAGTATATCCCGACATCATTCAGATATGACCCGCCGCTGTACCTTCCCGCGCCGGGGATGACAAAGGAAGAGAAGATGCGGATGAGAGCGCAGACGGCCCATTCGAGCGCGCTGAAAGCCGGAGCGGACACCGACGCCGCCGAGAGCGCCGCGCGCCTGGCCGGGATGCTGAACAAAGATATCCGCTTCTATAATGACCCCGCCCGAAACGGGAGCCTGACGAACGGATATACCGAGAACGGCACCATATACATAAACGCCGCGTCAAAATACAGGCCCGTGGTATGGATCGTGGCTCATGAGCTGACCCACAGCGTCGAAAACTCCGGAGCATACAACGGACTTCTCAGGATCGCGAAAGCGCATTACGGCGACGGCTGGACCGATGTGCTGCAGAGCCGCATACGGAGCGCGGAACAGGCCGCTCAAAATCTCGGAAATGAAAAACTCCGCCTGACGGCGGAGGCGGCGGAGCGGGAGCTCGCGGCGGATTTCTTCGCCGACAAGCTTCTGACTGATGAAGACGCCATACGCCGGGCGGTGAATTACGATCCTACCACGGCGCAGAGAATAGCTGCCTATCTGAAAAACCTGCTGAACAGGCTGCAGGGCAGAGAGCCGACGCTCGAATGGGCCCTCGACCGCTATAATACCGCCCTGAGGGAAGCAGCCCGGAGAGAGGCGAATTACGAAAATGCGAGCGGCAGGCAATACAGCATTATAACACTTCCGGACGGAAAACAGTTTGTCAGAGCTGACAGGCAGGTCATTTTCGGCAATGATTCGACCAAATGGAGAGAACAGGCTGAAAATTATATCAACGGTAAAATTCGAAATGGCGAAGATATCCGGATTATAGCTGAGGATGGGGATGTTCTAATGCTCACAAAAGACACATCCGGAAAAATAACATCGCCTTATAAAAACGGGAGATCGTTGGACAATGAAATATACTTTAGAAAGCTGACTGCGGGAACACATATCGACGAATTATCTAAAATATCAATGAGAGGAAACAAAAGCAAACCAGACACGGGATCACGGCACGGTGATTTTGCGTCAGACGGTTGGAATTATCGAACAGCTTATTTTCAAGACTATGACGGGATGTATTATAAGTTGAAGATTTCCGTGGCACAAAACGCAAACGGAAATGTTATCTACAATATCGGAGACATGAAAGAAGAAACTCCCCCACAGCGCAAGGAGCGCAAACCAGGCTCATAGGCCAAAGGCAGGGTAGTTTCTTCACTATCACTATAATCAATACCTTTGCTTAAGTCAATTGAAATTTCTTCAAAAACAGACTTTCCAAAGATGTCGCGGGCCCGGAACCGGGTCCGAAGAGGATTGCACCGGCGCGTCAGCTCGACGGACGATACGGAAGCATCGTATCCGAAGCGCGGGAACGGCTCAGGACCGGGAACGCGAAGCTCGGGGACGTCATCAGACATGACGAGCTCTTCCGTTGCTATCCGCAGCTGCGCGGTGCCGGCGTTCAGTTCGCCGAGCTCAAAAACGGCCGGCGCGGAGAATACGACGGCAGGCTGAACGTCATCCGCCTCTCCCGTGCGCTCATGAACGCGCCGGAGGATACGCTGATACACGAGATACAGCACGCGATAGACGACGAGGAGGGCTTCGCCCGCGGCGGAAGCGCGGACTATTGGCAGCAGCGCCTCGACAACGGCTACGGCGGGAACAGAACGGCGGATGAGCTCTACCGCGACACCGCCGGAGAGATATCGGCAAGGGAAGCGGCAGGGCGGCGCACGTGGACCGAAGACCGGCGCCGGGCAACGACCCCGGATATCCGGCGGGAGAACGCCGTGTTCGCGGGAGATACCGACACTTTCAGCTTCAGCGAGCAGGACGGGGTGAAAAACATTGAAACGCTCACCGAGCAGGACGAGCTGGACCTGCTGGAGAGCGTGGAGCGCGGAGATTATGCGGACCGCAGCTATATCCCGCTGCGGAGGAACACGCCGGGCATTCTCATATCCGAAGTGGAACGATATACCGGCGGCGAAACAACCGTTGATGATCTGCCGATAATCTCCGAAGTGGGGCACCTGCGGCAGGCGATGGACGAGGACAGCGGGAGCTACGATCCGAAGCACCGGCCGCACAATATAAGCCCGTCCGAAATGATCTCCATCATCAAGGGTATGGATGATCCGCGGTACATCGTGCTGCAGGACAACGGCAGATATGTCGAGGTCGTGCGCTACCGCGGAGAAAAGAATGGACGAACGGCGTGGGCCGTGCTGGACTTTGGTGACTGGAAATATAGCGAACTGATGAACGGTTATCCGAGCGGGACGTACAATGTACTTGTGACGCCGTTCGAGCCGGACGACCTTGAAAGTTACATGCGAAAGCATGTGAAGGCCGTCGTATATGACAAGGCAAAGGACGCTACGAGTAGCGGCTCCAACCGTCTATGGTCTTCACATACCAGCGTAACGCCCTTTGCTGAAAAAAATATAACATCCATGGATGCTATTGTCAACGCCCCTCCGAAAGCACAGCGGGAGAACGTCATGGGCTGTGCTGGATTTTGGCCAGGATGAAGATATACCGTATATGAACGGCTATCCGAAGGGAACCTATAATGTGCTCGTGACGCCGTTTGAGCCCGACAATTTGGAAAGCTACATGCAGAAGCATGTGAAGGCTATCATATATGACAAAGCAAAGGACGGCCCGGAGAGAGGTTCCAACCGTCTATGGTCTTCGCGTGCATCCGAGACGCCCTTTGCAGAAAAAAAATAACATCCATGGATGCTATTGTCAACGCCCCCTCCGAAGGCGCAGCGGGCGGGCAGAACAAAGCATAGATGTAGAAATCAGCGCCGGACCGTCGGCATTAAAAAAGGGAAAAGGTCTGGCCTATATACTCGCGTCCAACATCGGCAAGTTGGAAGGAGATGTACCTGTTAAAAAATTGATAGGTACTGAAATGAATGATCGGACAAAAAAACATCCGAACAGATTGCGGATTTCTTCAAGAAAATAGGAAATCTTGTACATCGGGATGGATTTGGAGACATTCTGTTTGGAGAATACGGAATTGGAGGAATGATAAATCATCGACCGCTGAACAGGGCAAAGATGGTAAGTTTGACTGCCGTACCTGAGGTGATCAAAAGCGGAAAAATAATCAGTGCGGTGGAAAATTGGAAAGAACGTGGGTATGACAGCTACATCTTTGCAGCTCCTGTCAAAATCGGAGAAAGCACGGTCTATGTGGCTGCAGTTGTTAATAAAGACCAAAGCAACCGCTTCTACATGAGCGAAGCGGTTGACTCGGACGGAAACTATGTAAGAATAAACGAAACCCCGTCCGACAACACAAAGACCGGAGTCACCGCACAGGGCGGAATTACCGGAGGGCCGGACGGGCTTTCTACCGTAGGAAATAACGACGGTTCACCGACCCTGGTCGGCAGAACTGTCAATCCCACGGATATTCAAAGCATACCACAGCCCCGGTGAAGCTGTCAACGCCCCCTCCGAAAGCGCAGCGGGCGGGCAGAATACGGAGGCAGGGGCAGACGCCGCCGGCGAAGCGCCCGCATCGGCGCGGGAAGGACTGCCGCAGAAGGCAAAGGATTATCTGACGCGGGCGGAAAACAAACTGTTGAGAGAGCTCGGCACGGCCCTGAGCGTGCCGACAGAGATGATCAACGCCATGCGCCGGGAATTCTACGGAGAGAACAAAGGCGAAAATAACACCCGGAATCGCGCGGTGTATGAGGAAAAGCCAAACATCCCAAAAGAAAAGTTTACACAATAAGCGCTAAATTCATCTGTGGCCCCAGATAAAGCAAATGCTTTTCGCGAAGCACTGGGATATACGCAAGAAAACTATGAACAGCTAATAGAGCAAATCGAGCAAACGTTCAAAGTTGACAAGTGCTCGAAAAAGGTTACAACGGATTTGGTATTAGTTATGAGCAAATAATGACGATCAAAGGAGCAAATGGAAAGACGGCAAATGTTTGTACCGGGTGGATCAAGCGAAGCGGAGAAAACAGCTTGTTGTTGACCTCCGCTTATGTTACCAAAAAGAAGGTAATACACAGGATGATTGAAAAATATACAAAAGTTAAGCTGAAAGACGGGCGAGAGGGTGTTGTCGTCGACTATCTCGGTCCGGATTATATCGTTGATATCGGAACATCTCCCGAGAATTGGGATACCATTCTGGCCAAACCTTACGAAATCGCCGTAGAAAAATAAGATATCAAGATAACAAAAACCACGATGCGGATCGCACCGTGGTTTTTCTTTGTCCGAAAAAGGACCTGCAGCGGAGCCGGTCGAATAATCATCCGCGCCCGGACGCGCATTTGGGACAATCACGGCTTTTGTACCGGATGATTTGAAAAGCCGTATGCGGGACAGGCTGTTCCGCTCCGCCGAAAATACACGTGCGGGATGTTGCCCGCGATATTAGGCCGCAAATATACAGCATAACCTACGACCCGCAGTTCAATGAAAAGAGGCAGATTACCCACCGCGGTAACGGCCAACGGAGCAATTCCGAAGTGCGTTATCCGAGTTACGTGGGATTTACTGCCTCCGCGCAAAGCATACCACAGCCCGGTGAAACTGTCAACGCCCCCTCCGAAAGCACGGCGGGCGGGCTTGACCCGGAATGGCGCGCCTCATTTTTCGCCGTGTCTGTCGAACAGCTCCCCGTCCAGAGCGGATATATCGGCGAGGCGCAGCGTCTCGCCCGTGCTCAGCGTCAGCGTTCCTCCGGCCGTGTCTATCCTTTTTATCCTGCCGCGGGTCTCCTCGTAGCGGCCTCCCGCCTTTTTTTCATCCCGGATGAAATAAGTTATCCTTATCTCGGGTCCGTTTTCCGCCTCGGCCGCCAGAAGGCCGAGGCGTCTGTCCAGCTCCTCGCGGGCGTCTTCCTCAAGAAGTCTGCGTCCGTCGGTGCGCCGCGCCGTTTCGTCTATCTTTTCGCCGTAGCCCGTCAGCGCGGCAAAGGGCGCGAACTGGCCCGCCCTGTCCCTCATGCTCATTTTCGCTCTCGTCGGCGAAACGTGATGGGGCAGGTTTATTATATCGTCGTAACGTCCTTTTCCCGAAGCGCTCACGGTCAAGCCTTATGACCTCCGACCTGCCCGTTCCTTTGGGCGGCGGTGGCTCCTTCCTGCAGGTCCATGCCCTTGAGCAGGGCGTTCCTGCCGTATTTTTTCTTGATGTCGATTATGGCCTTCTGCCGGCGTTTTTCCCGCTCCAGCTCAACGTTCTCTTCGGCGCGCTCCCGCTCTTCCCTCTCGGCGTCTCCGAACAGGTCCAGCTGCTTCGGCGTCTCGTCGCCGCTTTCGTCCTCCGGGCGCAGGTGATTAGCCGTGACGTACATGCGCCTTACGAGCAGCTCTTTGTCGGTTATGCGCTCGAACAGCTCCGTAACTGCCTCCGTTATGATCCTTGACGAGGACGTCCGCCTGCGGAGGTTTATCGAGCCGTGAGCCTCCTTGGGCACGCGGCGGCCGTAGCGGTCCTTCACCACCGCGCCCATATACCGCTTGCCGCGTTCCTTATCGCTAATGTTTTCGGCGTCATATCCCACTGTCAGCACCATCTGGTCGGCTGTAAGCTCTTTGTCCGCCAGCTCCAGCGAGAGCATATCCGCCATTTCCCTTACCACGAGCCGCGCCTTGTCGAATTCGTAGGGCTGCGGCAGCACCTGGCCGGAGTTCATGCTGCTGTTTTCCGGTCTGTACGCCTTGATGGCCTCCATCGTGCAGGGCTCCCAGCCCCAGGCGTGGTCTATAAGCAGCTCGGCGTTCACTCCGAAAAGGCAATACAGCAGTTCCTCGTTTTCCACCGAGCAGCGCGCCACGTCGCCCATGGTGAACATGCCGTATTCGGCGAGCCGCGAAGCGTAGCCCCTGCCTACGCGCCAGAAATCCGTAATGGGCCGGTGGTCCCACAGTCTGCGGCGGTAGCTCATCTCGTCGAGCATGGCTATGCGCACGCCGTCACGGTCGGCCTTGATGTGCTTGGCGTCTATATCCATGGCTGCCTTGGCAAGATAGAGATTGGTCCCTATGCCCGCCGTGGCGGTGATGCCCGTTTCCTTCAATACGCTCCGTATCAGCATCATGGCAAGCTCTCTCGGGCCGAGGCCGTAGGTTTTCAGATAGGCGCTCGCGTCTATGAAGACCTCGTCCACGGAGTAGACGTGTATATCCTCCGGGGCTATATATCGCAGATATATGTCGTAGATCTCGGCGCTCACGCTCATATAATGCGCCATCTGCGGCGGCGCGACGATATACCCGAGCTCCTTGCCGGGATCGGCCGCCAGCTCGGAGGCAAGATACGCCTTGTCCGCAAAAACGCCTCCCGGGGCGTTCCGCCGTCTCTGCGCGTTTATCTGCTTTGCCTTTTGCACGACCTCGAAAAGGCGCGCCCTGCCCGGGATGCCGTAAGCCTTCAGGGACGGGGACACGGCGAGACATATCGTTTTTTCCGTGCGGCTCTCGTCCGCCACGACGAGGTTCGCGTCCAGCGGGTCCAGTCCGCGCTCCACACATTCGACCGAGGCGTAAAACGATTTCAGATCGATGGCTATATACGTCTTTTCCGACACGTCCCTTACCTCCCCTCAGCCGTTCAGTTTTTTCCGCACTTCCCTCCACGCGGGCATATACTCGTCCATAAGCGCCTTGAAGCGCGCTCCGTGGTCGGGCTGCTCAAGATGCGTCAGCTCGTGCACCAGGACAAAGTCGAGGCATACCGGGTCCTTCTGCGCCAGACGCAGATTTATCCTTATTTTCCCCGTCGCCGTGCTGCAGCTTCCCCAGCGCGTCTTCATATCCCTGATCTGCCACGCGCTGCAGCGCAGCCCCGTAAGCTCCTCCCAGTACGGCATACGCAGCGCGATGCGGGCGGAGAGCTCCCCGCGGTACCACGCTTTCAGCGCATCGGCGGTTTTCTCCGGCGTGATCCCGCCGCGCAGCGATACGGCAAGCTCGCCGTCCTTCTCCGTTACCCGAGTCCGGGCGCCGTTTTCCACCCGCAGCCGAAGGGGCCTGCCCCATAAATACCGCAGCGCGCCGTTTTCGTATCCGGCTTTTTCCGCGCGGGCTTTTTCCTCCAGCTCGGCGCGGCGCTGTTTTATCCACTGAAGCCGGCTGCTCGCGAACTCCCGCAGCACTTCCCTGCCGACGAAAAGCGGCGCGGTCATCTCCGCCTCGCCGTCGGGAGGCTTGACGCGCAGGTGCAGGTTTTTGATATTCTTCCTCGTAACGCTTATCCGTATTCCTTCAAGCTCTATATAATCCATTTTACTCTCGGCAGGCAAGCTGCCAGAAGGCCACGGCGCTCGCCGCGGCGACGTTGAGCGAGTCCACCCCGTGGGACATGGGTATGCGCACGCAGTAATCGCATTCGGCTATGGTACGGTCGGAAAGACCGTCCCCTTCGCTTCCGAGCACTATCGCGAGCTTCTTCTCCGCGTTCAGCGCCCGCTCGCACAGGCTCACGCTGTCGCCGCGCAGGGCCATGGCCGCGGTGCGGAAGCCCATGTCCTTCAGTCTCTCCATGCCCGGGTCGGGCCAGTCCTCCGGCGTTTCGCCCAGATACGTCCACGGTATCTGAAAAACCGTGCCCATGCTCACTCTCGCGGCGCGGCGGTACAGAGGATCGGCGCAGCCGGGCGTGAGCAGCACCGCGTCCATATTCAGCGCCGCGGCGCTGCGGAATATCGCGCCGAGATTCGTGGGGTTCATCACGCATTCCAATACGGCTATCCGCGCCGCTCCCCGGCATATATCCTCCGCGGACGGCAGCGGTCTGCGGCGCATGGCGCACAGCACTCCCCGCGTCAGGCGGAAGCCCGTCAGCCCGGCAAGCAGTCCGGGCTCGGCGGTATACAGCGGTACTCCGCCGCATCTCTCAACTATGCCCGCGGCCTGCCCCTCGATGTGTCTGCGCTCCATGAGCAGGGATATCGGCTCATAGCCGGCGTCCAGCGCCCGCGATATGACGTTCGGGCTCTCGGCTATGAATATCCCGCCCGCCTTGCCCATAAAGGCGTTCAGCTCTCTCTCGTTGAGGCGGGCATACGGATCCAGCTCCGGCGCCCGGAAATCGCTTATCTCTATAATATTGCTTTTTTTGCCGACGTCCATGCCCGTCTCCCTCCGCCCGCACGGATAATAAAGCGGCACCGCATAAATACGGAACGCGATCGCGCAGCGTATTTGTGCGGTGCCGCCCCTGCGGTTTTATTCTTTTATCGCTATGTTTCCGAAGCACTTGCCGCAGATATTGCAGCGCTTTTTCGGATCGAAGCGGCAGAAGCGCACGTTGTCGCCCATATAGACGTAGGTCTTGCTGCTCTGGAAGAAGCTGTTTCCGGGCTTGCTTCCCTCTCTCTCCACTATGGTGCCCCAGGTTCCGGACATGAACGCCGCCTGGAAAAGGACGGGCTTTTTCATCTTGCGGAACTTTATCGGGCAGTGCCATACGTTGGCCGGGATGCGCACCACCGTGGGCTTAGTGATGAGCTTGGTCTCCATATGCTGAGGATCGTCGCCGAAGGACATCTCTATCTCCGCGTCGAAATCGAAAATATTCATCGGGTCGGCGCCCATGAAGAATATGTATTCCTCGGCGCCCTGATGGAAATGAGTATCCTCGGTGTCGTTCGCGCCGGCGAAGATCTGGAAGCCGATATGATAGGTGGCGTCCTCCATATAGGTCTCGCCGCGGAAGTACGCCTGGGGAGACGGGCACCAGTCGCCCCAGCCGGTCTTTTCCTTGGGCAGAGCCAGCACGTTTTTGCTGACCTCGGGGCTGAGCGCGGGCTTCGGCGCTTTGAGCACCGTGGCGTCGGAATAGGGCTTGGACTTATTGTCCGGCGTGACGACGCACTTGGTGGAGTCCGGAGCCTTTTCGGGATCGTAAGCGCCGGTATCGGTATACGAGGTCACTCCGTCCTCGTTGATCACGGTCCAGGGCACGAACTTGTATTTCCTCGGCGGCACCTGATCCGGGTGAGAGAAGCAGTAGCCGCAGTAGCTGCACTTGTTTTCGGGGTGGATCACGCAGTTGTGCTCGGCCTCGTCGCCGACGTACATGTACTCCCGCTCGCCGTCCTCGCGCTCGATATATTTCACCAGTCCGGTCCTGCCGGACTGCTGCGCGGCCTGGAAAATGAGGGGCTTATCCACGCGCACGAAATCCAGCGGGCTGTGCCACCAGCTTTTGGGCAGGTGGATGATGGTGGGCTCGGTAATGACTACCTTCTCCATGGTATCCAGCGTCTTGCCCATGTAGAAATGGACCTCGGCGTCCCAGCCGGAGAAGGTATCGGGCAGCTGCGCTCCGAGGAAGATGAGATACTCGTCCTCTCTGTGGAAATGCGGCTCGGTCTCCAGGCGTATGGGCTTTTTGAAGACCTGGAAGCCCACGTTCAGCCCCGCTCCGGGCATATCCCGCTCGCCGCGGAAGTAGGCCTGCGGAGAATGGCACCAGTCGCCCCAATGGGTCTCCTGCGGTACGAACTCATAAAACAGCTTCTCGTATTTTTCCTGCATGATTGTCTCCTCTCTGTTCCGCCGGCGCCGTGCGCGGCGAATATTTATATATAATGATACTATACACTTTTTTCACCGCCGTAACAAGCACCGCGCGAAAAAAACTCTCAGCGCCAGTCGAGCTCCCACAGCAGGGCTTTCAGGCTGTCCAGAGCGACGCGGAAGGCGCTCTCTCCGTCGGGACCGTTCTTCTTCTCTCCACCGGCGCCGCGCTCCAGCCGCGCGAAGCCGACGAAGTCCGTCAGATGCGGCTCCAGAGACAGATATCCCGAATATCCCGCCGCCTTGAGCGCGGCGAGTATCTCCTTCACGTGTCCGTCGCCCCAGCCTGCCGGAACGACGCGTCCGTCGGACTTCATCGCGTCCTTTACGTGGATATACGCGATATACGGAGCGAGCAGCTCGTAGGCCTCGAGCGTGTCCTGGGCGCACTGCACGAAATTGGCAAAATCGAAGACGGCCCGGAAGCTGTCCCCGCCGAAGCGCTTCATCAGCTTAAGGCAGCGCGGAGCCGTATCGCCGTATATCCCCTTCTCGTTTTCGTGCAGCAGCACCACGCCGCGCTTCCGGGCAAGGTCGACCAGCCTTTCCGTGCGGCGCATGACCTCGTCCTCATATCCGTCGGCCTCGCCGGCGGGAACGTAATAGCTGAAAACGCGCATATTCGGCGTGCCGAAAACGCCGCAAAGCTCCACGGCGTTTTCAAATTTCCCGAAATGCTCCTCAAAATCGTCGTTTATGCCGATCTTGCCTATGGGCGAGCCTATCGAGGAAACGCGCATGCCCCTGCCGTCCAGCATTTTTTTCAGTCTTTCCGCCTCCGCGGGCGTATAGTCGAGTATCCCCCGGCCGTCGACTCCGCGTATCTCAACGGCCTTCACTCCGCACCCGTCGAACACGGCGAGCTGCCGCTCGAAATCCGGATGCACCTCGTCGGAAAAGCCGGTAAGTCTGATGCTCATGTTTTTCCCCCTCAATAGCTTCCTTCGATGGAAACGGTCACGTCGTTTTCCTCCTTATGCCGGGAAACGGCGCATTTCTCCTTAAGCAGCTCGTAAAACAGCCGCTCGTCTATCGGCAGCTCAACCTCTCTGCCCAGCCACGAGGACAGATGCATCGCGTTGGAGAGCATGAGGCCCCTTATGCCCTCGCGTCCGTCGGCGATCATCGGCTCTCCGCGCAGTATATGCGCGGCAAAGGCGTTCAGCACGGCGGGATGCTGCGGGTTTTGCCCGTCGGTCTCGACCTTCACCTCCCGGAAGGGCGGCTTGGCAAAGCCCTCGCGGGAGGAAAAGCGCCATTTTTCCTCGTCCTCGTCCAGCTTCCAGAAGCGCAGCTCGTCGTTTTCGCACACCGCCTTGCCGAGGGTGCCGCTCAGCTCGAGACGGTTGGTGCCGGGAGCGTCGCCGGTGGTGGTGACGAATATGCCTGTGGCGCCGTTTTCGAACTCCATATAGGCGCTTACGTCGTCCTCCACCTCGATATCGTGCCATTTGCCCTCATGGCAGAAGGCGCGCACCTTTACGGGCAGGCCGCACAGCCATTGGAGCAGATCGAGCTGATGGGGGCACTGGTTGAGAAGCACTCCTCCGCCCTCCCCCGCCCAGGTGGCCCGCCACGCGCCGGAGTCGTAATAATACTGGGTGCGGTACCAGTCGGTTATGAGCCAGCTCACGCGCTTCAGCTTTCCGAGCTCTCCCCCGTCCAGCAGCTCCTTGAGCCTGCGGTAAACGCAGTTGGTGCGCTGATTGAACATCATTCCGAAGGACAGCTCCGGGTGCGCGTCCGCGGCGGCGTTCATTTCCCTTACCTGCAGCGTATATACGCCTGCGGGCTTCTCCGCCATGACGTGCAGGCCCTTTTCAAAGGCCGATATCGCAAGAGCGGGATGCTGATAATGGGGAACGGCTATCAAAACGGCGTCGCAGCTGCCGGAGGCGATGAGCTCTTCGCCCTCGGCGAATATCCTCGCGCCCTCAAGCTCCTTTTCCGCCCACTCCCTGCGGGACGCGCGCCGATCGGCCACGGCGGCGAGCTCGATCTCGGGACACAGCCCCGCGCGTATGTTATTGACGTGGCCCGTGCCCATGTTGCCCACGCCTATCACGCCCAGACGTACTTTATCCATGCTCTTTCCTTTCCCGCCCGCGTTCCGTCAGCAGCCGAGCTTTTTCAGGTTTTCATAGCTTTTCGCGAGGCAGTCGAAGGGAGACCTGCCGTAGCAGTCGTCCTGCTCCACCAGGGCGTACCGGGTAACGCCGTTGTTTTTCAGCGTCTCGACTATCGCCGCGAAGTCGATGTTGCCCTCGCCCACCGCCGCCATGCGCGGCGTGTCGAAGCCGTTGGGTATCCAGTCCTTGAGATGGACGCAGGCAAGACGGTCGGCATGCTCCGCGAGCCATTTGTTCACGTCCACGCCGCCGTACTGCAGCCAGTACGTATCCGCCGTGACGCCCATGATATCCGCCGGCATTTTTTCCAGCAGCAGATCCATCATGGTCCTGCCGTCCGGCATATGGGCGAATTCGAAGCCGTGGTTATGGTACATGAACAGCATCCCGGCGTCCTTTATCTTCTGAGCCGCCGGAGTGAAATCCTCGACAAAGCATTCCACCCATTCGGGGCTCCTGTACCTGTCGGCCATGGCGCCGAGGCCTACGTATCTGCAGGCATACAGCTCGTGCCTTTCTATAAGCGCGTCCGTGTTGTAAAGAAAATCGTTTTCGGAGTTATGCGTCAGCACTATCTCCAGCCCGTTGTCGTCGCACAGCTTTTTCACTCTCTGCGGCGCTATCGGACCTATGCCGGAAAGCTGGACGGTGCGGTAGCCTATCCGGGCCACCTTTTCCAGCGACCTTGCCAGGTCCGCCTCGTTCTGCGCGTACATGCGCAGGGTATACATCTGCGCTCCGATCTGCATTTGATATGCCTCCCTGTTTTTTCAATTGCTTTACCGTATGTTCGTTCCCGCCCTCATGCGGTATGCTTCGCTTCGCAAAACGTGTCGATGAGCCCCGTCCCACAGCCGCGAAAGACCGTATTTTAAAATATCACCTGTCCGTTGACCACGTTCCAGGTGCCGTTCTCGTTGGTCGCCGGGCCGGTATAGCCGAAGTCGATACCGCTGTCGCGCACATACCACCAGCCGTACTCGTTGCTGACAAGCCCGGTGTAGTCAAAGCCGATATGTCCGTTTTCCACGTACCACCAGCCGTTTTCGTTCTCCACAAGGCCCGTGAAGCCGAAGTCCAGCCCGCTGTCACGCACGTACCACCAGCCGTACTCGTTGCACACGAGGCCGGTATGGTCGAAGCCGATATGTCCGTTCTCCACGTACCACCAGCCGTTTTCGTTCTCCACCAGACCCGTAAAGCCGAAGTCCAGCCCGCTGTCACGCACGTACCACCAGCCGTACTCGTTGCATACGAGGCCCGTATGATCAAAGCCGATATGGCCGTTCTCCACATACCACCAGCCGTACGCGTGGACCACAAGGCCAGCTAAGCCGAAGCCCAGTCCGCCGTC
>JAEEGI010009686.1_pt1 | contig 21049 bp, 11 predicted proteins | sample 8958751 | NCBI WGS metagenome assembly JAEEGI01 (sample SAMN16246545, study PRJNA631951) | gut metagenome | biome: gut microbiome; feature: rumen; material: KS-attached | host: Bos | place: Iran: Karaj | collected 2018-10 | reverse complement strand
ATAAATAGCGGATGACCAGGAAGAGTATTACGGCGAGGAACAGGCCAACGATAATATAGCTCAGAAGACTGCTATAACGTTCGATAACTGAGGGGTCGGCCGCTTGATAGGCCAACCATCCCAAAAGGGCCAGGACACAATTCCAAATCAACGCTCCGAGCGTTGTATAAAAAGAGAAAGCCCACAGATTCATCTTGCTAAGACCAGCAGGGATGGAGATGAGTTGACGGATAACCGGTATGAGGCGGCCGATAAGCGTCGACATCACACCATGGTCGTTGAAGTAGCGCTCTGCGCGCTCCATTTTCTCGCCCGAAAGCCGTAGCATATGACCCCATTTGCTATCGACAAAAGCATAAATGATGGGGCGGCCAAGCCAACGCGAGAGGAAATAATTGATGAGAGCTCCCAAAAGGGCTCCCAAGGTACCGAAAAGTACCACAAGCCAAATCTTCATTCCGCTTTTCCCCTCAGGATTGGCTGCCACATAGACTGCCGGAGGAATGACCACCTCAGAGGGGAATGGGACAAAAGAGCTTTCGACTGCCATAAGTCCACCGACGGCCCAATAGTTCATGTGCGCATCGTACCAATGGAGCGCCGTGGACACGAAGCCCGACGAGGCTGTATCGCCACGAACGGCTTCGGCCACACCGACGCCATCCTGAGCATGTATGGGAGCAGCAACAAAAAGTGCCGCCAGAAGCATCATTATTGATAAAAAACGTTTCATATCATTTCACTGTTTTTGTTCACCGGAATTGTTGTAAGGATCGGCAGGGACGAGGGGACCCAGCAACGGATGCTCAATGAGCTCGGGGCATAGCTCGGCCAGCATGGCAGGCGATACATCGGGCAACATCTTGCGGGCTTTATTGTAACGGTTGGTATAGAAATAGGAGGCTGCAAGATAGGTACTATAGAAAGAACTATGGGGATAGACCTCGAGCGACTCCTCGCCGAACTGGATGACAATGTCGTAGACCTTATGATTGAAAAGGAATTGGGTATAGAGTTGGCATTGATGCTCAGCATAAAGGCCTGTTCCTATCATTTGTTCGAAGTACTCGGACGCTTTATAGTACTCACCAATGGCATCGTAGATCATGGCGGCTGCGCAAAGCACATCGGGATTGCCGGGAGCATCGTGGGGGCCTCGTCCGTCATTGGGGTCCAAAGGAGTGGCTTCGTCGAGCATAAGAGCCCTGTTGACTTTGGCAACTGCCGTAGAGGTATCGCCAAGTTCGAGGAAGCAGAGCGCCAATGATGCGCAGGCATCGGCATCGGCAGGGTTTTCCTCGACGGCTTTCATGAAGTAAGACATAGCGGTGTCGTAGTTGGCCTCTCGGGCATAGAGGGAGCCGATGGTACGATAGACCTTGGCTCGATCGTCACAGAAGTCGAGAACACGCAACATAGTGGTCACCGCCTCGGCTGTATTGCCCATGTAATCTTGTGTTTGAGAAAGAGCCATATATGCATCGACATAGGTCTTATCAATGGCTATGGCATATTCGAAGGCATCGACAGCCTTTTCATAAAGAGTGAGGTCACGATAGCCACAGCCCAGACAGTACCATCCTTCACGACTGTACGGATTCTTTTTCACATAGTTGTCAAGGTAGTCGACAGCCTGCTCAATGCGGCCAGACTCGTAGCATACATCGTAATAGTTGTAGATTGTCACATCGTCGCAGGAATCGCTCTCCATAGCACGCCGGTAACAGTTGAGAGCAGCATCGTAGTCTTTGAGTTTATAATATTCCTCTGCCATATTGGAGTAGACACGACCAAGCATCCAGCCGTCGGAAGCAGCCTCTTTGAAATAAGCTATGGCTTTCTGGGAATCGCCCATGGCGCCATTGGCGACACCAAGGGAATATGCGACATCGGTGTTGTCGGGCTCGGCCTCACGCATTATGTTGAGAACTTTTAGCGCCTGGGAATATTGTTCGTGAGACATCATGAGGTGGGCACGCCGCAGTCGGATAGTAGTGCTATTGGGATAGAGTTCCTCCGCATATTGTACAGCACGCTCAAGAGGATGTTTGTCGTTAACCTCAAAATAGTAGTCGATGATAATTTCCATCTCGTCGACATCAAAGAATTGGCTCTTGCCCTTAAGAATTGTATTCTCAAAGGTTAGCACCAATTCGCGCACTTCTTCATCGAAATTATTGAACCTGTCTTTTTTCATCTTTTAGAACGAGAATCTGATAGTTAAACCGCCTTTGGTTGTCGAATTGGGATAGGCATTGGAGATGTATGGTGTATTGATATTGGTTTGGAAGAAAGCCTTAAGGGTGAGTGTGGTAGTGAGTGCATATTCGCCACTAAGTTCTGCCATCCAGACAGAACTTCCGGATGAGATTTGACTGATATTTTGGTTGATTTTACGGATATTCGTCATGTTGGCATTATAGGTGAGATTGAGTTGTACCAAAATGTCGCTCTTGAGTTTATGGGTTTTGTCGGCAAAGCGGACATTGAAGGAGATATCCTTGAAGCGATAGCCCGCTCCCACCGTGAATCCCTTGCGAGTGGTTTCTGTAAGCTGATTGTTGGAGAAGGAAAGCATCAACGTTCGATTGCGCTGCAGCGAGAAATTGAACTGGAAACTATTGACCATGTTGACCGAAACACGGACCAGGGGGTTGAACTGTTCGGTAATCTGGACACCCTCCATCGATATCGGCGGCACATAGTCGCCGGTGCTGTTGAGGACGGTCTCGCTACCATAATCATAGTTGTCTATACCCGAAAGCGTGGCATCAGTGTAGAAGTTGCCCACGCTGTAGGTCGATGAATAGCGATGGGAGATGGTAATATTGGTAAACCATTTCTTGAGGAACTGGATCTTGTTCAAACCATTGTAGTTGATATTCCAATTGGGCAGCGGGAAGCGCTGGAACGGAGAGAAGCCCATGCTCGAAGCGTCTTTGCCCAAATAGGTGGACAAGAATGCGGTGAGGAGCACTGTCTGCGAGTTGGCACTATAGCCTGCTGGATAGTACTGGCCATTCATCGTATCGAGAATCATCTGATTGCTATAAGGATCGGGGTTGGCTGAAGCCAAACGTTCAGCGACAATGGAACGGTTCTCGAGGAATTGGGCGAAAAGGTCGTCGGCATTGCTAAAAGCAGTAAGGAAACTCCACGTGGTGGTAGTATAGGAACCCGACATGCGGTAAGACAATGGACCATCGACATATCCACGGTCGGAAAGATATTTGTAGTAATACTCCTCACGATTATTGTAGTTTTGCGTGGCGGTAATCGCAATCTTGAAATCGCGTAAAGGCTCCACATTGGCCTGTAGCGAAAGTGTTTTCTGGGTACTCATCTCATGGGGAGAATTGAAGAGCGTGTCGCGCGAAAGCAGGTCATTGCGCAACAAATCGTCTGCAATATCCATATCATATCCAAAGACATATCCTAAACCCGGACTCCAATGAGTTTGCGGATCAAGACCTATATACTTGGGTTCGCCCATGTATCCCGGAAGTCGCGACCCATTGGTAATGTTGTATTGAATGGTCAAATCCTTTACACATGTGACCAATCTCAATCCGAAATATCCGATATTTTTCAGCATCTCCTGAATCTTTACATGTCGCAGACTGTCAGCCATCGCCACAGAATCCTGTGCTGATATCTTTTTCTGGTTCTTATTCGCCTTGGCTGGCAGTTTCTTATTATTGGATTTCGGGGCATTTGCATCTTTCAAAAGCTTGAACTTGTTGTAGAAATTCTGCATATTTGCATTCATCGAAAGTTGGAGCGTCGAAGAACCTTGCAATGTCGCGCCCATCGACTGCAACGCCTGAGTTGTACCTTGGTAGATGTAACTGGTACGATAGGTGATCGGAGTGCGCAAGAAATCGAGATAAGGCAATTTGTTGATGGGCAAGTCGTAGGTAGCATTAATTGTCTGTTGGAAGTTCTGCATTGTGCCACCATGGGCAATCGATTGCCATATAGAGTCACTCGCCGACGATTCCATACGGCCTACCGGCTCATCGATACGGGCATTGGCGTTGGCCGAATATTGGATTCGCAGCGACCGCATCAAGTCATATTGCAACCCATAGTTTCGCTGCCATGTGAACTGTTTAAAATAGGTTGGCTTAATGATTACCAATGCAGCGCTCTTATTGCGCATCATTGTCTCCTCATAATCACGGTATATTTCTGTGGAGAAACTCAGATTCTTAGGCAAATAATAAAAGTTAAACTCTTTGAGAATCTTCCAAGCCTTACCCTTGAAAAGTTTCACCTTGTCAAATGGTTTGACCGGCTCCGGTTGCAAACTATAGTTATATGTGAAACCTCCACGATGTTGGTCCTTATTGTAATATTCAATATCCTCGTCGCTCGACCGTTCGCCGCTATAGGCATACGAGAAAGAGAAGTTCTCGATATCATAGACATGCTGTTTCAAATTGTCCTTCCCCACCCTGTCTTTACGGACGTTGGCCAGAGTAATATTGGTTGTACTTTTCCGCCGCTGTGTCATCTGCTTCACACTATCCTTCTCCGCCGAAGTGGCATAAGTGTCCAAATCATCGCTGAGGAGCACGTCCGGGTTGTATGGGTTGTATTCGGGACTCCCAATCTCACGACTGTAATCCACATAAAGAGGAATGTGCAAACCCCATTCTTCTGGCAAGAACTTACTCAGTTCCATGTCAAAGGTGGTTTGGAATGTGAACGTATTCACCAATTCTTCTTTGACAAGCGGATCCTCAAGATTTCCAAAGTGAGCTGTTGTGTATGAACCATAGAGCGAGAGATTTCCGACATCGGCCAAATTGGTACGTGCCAATGCCATTGCCGCCCAACCGCCTTTGTTGATATAGTCGGTAAGACGAAGCTCGTTGACCCACACCGTGGCCGATTTCGGCAGCATGTTGTTGCCGTCCGTCAAACTCTCTTTCTTGGGATTACGTACACCTATCATAATAACCTTGACCTTGCCAAGATTAGGTGTACCCAGAACAGTGTATTTTCGGCCATCGACAATTTCAGAATAGAGCAACGTGGGCGCATATCCCGATTCACCATGACGTATCTTTTTATTACGTTTTGTCTTGATTTCCGTGAGCATCTGCAGGTCTATGTCCACATTATTTGCACGCGGCCAGATGGCATAAGGATCGTCAGCAGGGGTATACCATGGGGTAAGTTTCAAAGGCAGCTCATACTCATAATAATTGCTTGTGTAGTCGGTGCCCAAACGAACAAAGAGGACCAAGTCGTCGTCGTTCATTTGGTCGGCAGCATACTTCTTCTCGGCGTGAACAAACATTTTCAAGTGTCCATACTGACGTAGATCATAGGACGTAGAACGATAGATGGCACGCGCATCACCACTGGCCAATGCATCGACGTTGAGCGACAAAGCCTGCTCGTTAAGCTGAGTGTAGCTGTTACCACTGGAATACCACTCCTCGCGCTCAATTCCCGGAGGCAAAACATAAGGCACCGGCTGACGGCTACCATTTTCTTCAATGTTAACAGTCGAGATATTGAAACTGGTTTCCTCACTGGTTCCCGTGGAGTAATCACCTGGTTGCAACAGATCCTCGCTATATTTACGCCATGTAGAATACACCAGGTCGAGTGTGGCAAAACGGAGAATAACAGGTTCCTCAAACTGGTTGAGAAACATTCTCATAAAACGGATAGACTGGAAACCGTTAATATTTCCCACCTTGGAGTCAGGCTCCCTGATGGGGATGCGGAACTGGTACCAACGGCAATTGGTTGTCTCGCCATTAGCCAGCTGAACATTACGGGCATCCTGAATATCGACAATGTGATTCTCTCCAATCACCATCCGATCGGGGCTGAGGTCTATCACATACTGATAGTAGTTCTCCGCCTCACTCAGAGTATTGTCTTTGTTGATATCTTCCACATTGGGATAGGCACTGGCACTGGTCATATATTCCTCGTCGCTGTCTTCATCCACAGGAGAGTTGCCTTCAGCGTTATTATATAGTTTATATCGGTCGTTGATTTTCACATCGTTGTCATCATAATACGAACTGCGGAAATAGCGAAAATCATCGCCCGACGGATCTTCTGCAGCCTTTTGATAAGCCTCAGACGCGGTACCGAAACGATTGGCGATAGCATCAAGATACCATTGGAAGAAAGTCTGTTCATCTTGCAAGCCATGGGTGGAACCAATTCCATCATAACCCACATCCTGATACATACGGCTTTGTGCATCGTTATCGAAGGCATTGACAATGGGCTGTGTGGTCGGCACACGACCCCAGATTGTAGTATCTACATTGACCACAGTGGCACTCGTCGGCAGACCATTCTCAAAGCTTTTACGTCCATCGCGAAGAATATCCTCGCTGATATCTCCCAGATTGATGTACAATTTGCCCCCGCTATGATTGGGATTCTCGATAAAAGGATCCATCAGCCAAAATTCGATGGTCTCAATGTTCTGAGTCTCGAAATCAGTATAGTCCAGCTTGCGCATGATGCCACCCCATCGGCTGGCCGGATTGACCAAAGTGCCGCTATCAGTAATACCCGCACTGAAAGCCGTCGGGTTAACATCGTAGTTATATGGACCTTTTTCTTCCGGATAGAAAGCCATGTTAAGCTCATAGACATAGGTCGGTTGGCCTGCCACTCGGTCCTTGTTCGGAAACACCTCTTGCTCATAAATCCTTCGCGCATAAGGCTTCGACAAATCGTCAAGAGTAATATTGCTCGGGCGAGTACCCGTCTGATAGAAATCATTGCTGATTCGATACCAGGCCAACTTGGCACGGTTCTTTCCATAGTCCAATCCACTTCCCGGCGCCGTCTCGGGGAACATAGCCATCGACATGCGGTAATCCTGAGGTGTACTCGCCAAAAACCATGAAGTCACCGTAGTAAGATTGATATTACTCTCTGCACCTTCGAAGTCATCAACATAACTCACACTCCCCTCCTCGCTCCCGGTGCTGCTCATCCCCGGAATAAAATGGGCAAACTCGGCCGAAATACTTAGATTGCTTGGAGCCTTGGTCTCAATGCCCGGAAGGAAATCCACCAACTTGGTAATCAACGGCACCTCGCTACGATAATTCACATCCAATCCCCAGATACTGTTGCTTGTTGGTTCATCACCGAAATTGTTTTTCTGCGTCAACGGTTTCTCATGCAAATTCATCACCGTAGCTCCGATATTGAAATCCGGCTGCACCTCATAATTTAAATGCAAACCCAGCATGCGTTTTGTCGTCATGCTGAACGAGTTGTTTTCTGAGCTGACACTGATGGGGGTGCCCGACGAAAGAATACTTTCGTTGATGATACGCACCGTTCCCATAGTGTAATCCACTGTATAGTCCACATTCTCTATCAGTGGCATGCCTCCTGCCGTCACAGTGACACTTCCTTGTGTCACACTGTAACCCAAACTAATCTCTCCACTCACACTGCTTGTATAATACCCCTCAAGATAAAAACGGTTCCTCTCGGCATATTGGCGGGCCAACGTTTGCGTCATGGTGTACAGGGAGTCAAAACAATAGCGGTTGGCAAAGTCGTCATCACCCAATATCTCCCTTAAATCCTTGCCAAAGGGCTCTACATAGGGGAAAAACACCCGACCTGTCGATGCTTGAATCAGGCCTCCTTTGAACGCCGCCGAATCGAACCAATCGAATACTCCATCAGCATAATAATAACTTTGGCTGGCATCCATGCGGTCCATGCCGAAAAGTTCTATCAAGGGGATACCCTGCTTAGGACCTTCTGTGAAAAAGCCAACCCCAACACCGCCTTCCTCACTCTCGTAGAGCACATTCAAGCGGAAATTCTCGCGACTCAACTGACTACTTTTTAAAAAGTAGACATTCTTCATCATCAACTTCCACAAAGGCCCATGTGTGTTCACGGAAGTACTCTTCAGCAACTTCACAATGAGCGTGTTCGGGTCATTCACACCGTCAGTGGTCAACTCGCCAACTTGATAGACGTTGGTATCTCCAACCACCTGATACTGGAAGGCTACAGCCAGCACTTGGTCGTTGCTCAAGGGCTGGTTCAGTGTGATGAAACCCAGTTCTCGGTTAAACGTATATTCATTTGACGGCAGGAGCCGCGCACTTTCCACCTTTTCATAGTCTTCTCCAGCCGTCATACCCAATCCTTGCATATATCCCGTCACCGAATTCACGCTACGCACACTCGACGGATTGACCAATGTCAGCAGGTCATTGGCACTATTTCTCGGCAACTGCGGTCCCATGCCATGTACCCGCGAATTCCAAGGCTGTCCCTCTCCCAAGTCGGTCAATGCCAAAATATTGCGATTCTGTGTCACTGCAGCACCAACGTTGGTGCGCCACACCTCAATACGAAGAATTTTTACATTCGAATTCACCACGGGCAGTGTACTCATGGCTTTGTTGTAGTTGTCATAGAAATATTGAGCTATGAAATAGTGTCGGTTGTCCTCATATTCGTCGGCGCGGATCTCAAACTCGTGGCTGCTGGCACCTCCCTTCACCTGCATATTCTCTGTACTCGTCTCTTTCTCACTGACGACAGCATCGATGGTCAACTTGCCAAACTTCAGTTTGGTATGGAAACCAAAAAGTTGCTGGCTACCTTTTATCAACGTCGTTGTAAGCGGGAACGACACATCGGCGGCTTCAAAAAGTTGCAGGATATCATCCTCTTTGCCTTCATATTTCAGCTTCAGCTGATTCTCAAAGTCGAAAGTGGCATTTGTATTGTGGTTGATGTCAAAACTGATGAGGTCGCCAATCTTGGCATTGAGGTTGATCTGGAGATTCTCGTCAAAGTCAAAAGTTGTCACGCTCCTTTCGCTGGCATCACGCTGTGGGTCGTCACGGTAGTTGTTCACTATTTGGAACGTCAGTTCGGCACTTCCACTTGGTGTGATCTTGATTTCCGGCTTGCCCATGAGGGCCTCGAGCTTCTGACTGATTTGGTTGAAACCTGGTATTTTGCTCAGCAATCCTCCGTCGCTGTTGTCAAGCACCGTTCCTCCTCGTTTTTCATCCCAATACTGGCGCATCAACTCTTCCATCTTCCAATCCTCATAATCCTCAAACGACATATACTCCCGGCTTATCACCACATCTCCCGCCATCCTCACCTTCACATAGTCGCCATGCTCAGCATCATACACCACCGTGTCCCTTATTCCTCCGGGAGTGTAGCCGCTTCCCATGGGTGTAAAGTCCACAGTATCGTTTTGTCCTCGCACCACAAAAGGCAATGCAAGTCCAATCAACAGCAAGAGTATTTTATTTTTTAACCTGTTCAACTTATCTTCTTTTCAAACTCAACCAATAACGAGTCGCCATTGTATTTATTGCATCTGCTTTATTTTATCACAACAACTCTGCGTGCCGGCAGCATGCCTATCTTCACCAGATATACCCCCGAAGATGTTGTCTTCAGTTTCACCGGTATCGCCGGTGCCACCTCTATTGACTCTATCTTTCTGCCTATGGCATCGAATAAACTAACGGGATAACCTTCCGCACCATCCACCACTATAGAGCCATCCTGCTGGTAAATCTTGACGTCAATCATGGCGGCGCCATCAATCCCTTCCACCATGACATACACGGTATCATGAATATACACCGTATCGTGCAGCCACAACGTGTCTATGACAATTGTCGTGTCGAAGACGATTCTGTCCACCGTATCGTAAGACCATTGAGTCACAGTGTCAATTACCGTTACCGTGTCTGTTATCAACGTGGTGTCATGAACATATACATCGACAAACGCAGTGTCGTGCACATACACGTCAACAAATGTTGTATCATGCACATACACATCGACAAATGCTGTGTCAGTGTGATACACATCAATGTATGACGTATCGTGGACATAGACATTCACATAAGACGTATCATGGATATACATAGTGTCCAGAACATCCTCATAAACTATTCTATCCACCGTGTCATGAACCGTCAGTGTGTCGTGGACAGTCACTTGCTCATACACTACCATGGTATCCCTTTGTACCAAGGAAACCGTGTCATACACAATCTGTGTCACCGTGTCGGTCTGAATTAACGTCATTGTGTCATGTTGTATCACCACTGTCGTATCATGGACAGCGACAACGCCACCCTGACTCAGCGATGCTGTCAACTGGATATTACCCATGACCGTCACCTGACGAGGGTTGACTGTGGAACCGTCCGACCATTGTACGAAAGAGTAGCCTGCTTCCGGATATACTCCCACCACGGCCGTCTCTCCCTGTTGGTAGGTGCCGCTACCGGTAGCGGTGCCATGGGTGGCAGTTACCGTCACATTGTAGTGTGGCAGGCTCCTCGGCAAACTCACATTGTCTATCCACGCGCAATCCGAGTTACTGTTGACACTTCCATCTTTTGAATATGTGAACTTGAAAGTATGGCTGCCCGGAGCCACCGCATAGACAACCCGAGTCCAATCCACCACTCCGGAATTCACCACTTTCTCTTCATTGTCAATGTAGAAATGGAATTTGTCGTAGTTGCTTTCCGACGACACCTTGTAGTAGAAACTGATGCTGTCGGTCCTCGCCACGACGACAGTAATGCTCAGCTCCGAGGTTTGGTTGTGTCCAAGAGACTGATACGATCGGGCGCAATAGCTGCCTTGCTGCGCCTCGTCCGAAACGATCACCCACGGATAAGTGCCTTGATTCCATCCTTGAACGACGTAGTTACCTCCTTCAAAGGTCTCAATTGTGTTCTCTCCAACATATGCCTCGATAGTTTCTGTCAATGCAACAGGGCCCGCCAACTGCATGGTGAGCGGCACGGCGACATCCATATCCATCGAGGAAGAGGCATGCAAAGTAAACTGACGAGTGACAGTGGCTCCGACAGCAAGCGTGAAACTGCTACTCGATGCTGGAGTAACTGTCAGCTGCGAGTTCGACGAAACAAGCGTCAATTGCGACGACCCCAAGGCCGCATGGCCACTGTTGGTCAATGTCACCGCCACATTAAGCGATGTCCCCGGGAGCAATGTGGGATTGTTGTTGTCAAATCCAACTGTTATGTGGGGTGCTTTCAACGCAAAGGAGAAGACATTACTCGCCGGCGTGCTGCTGCCGTTCCATGTGGCATTGGCCGTCACCTGGACCGCAGCGCCGTCCACGACCTGTGTGCCCACTGTGGCCGTCACCATACGTGTCACCGAATCGCCTGCAGCAATAGAACTGATGGTGATACTGCTGTTGCCAAACGTCAATCCGGCATTGCCGCTCGACAAAGCCACATTGACATTATGCGCAATACTGTTGCCAAGGTTAACCACCTTGACGGCCATTTGGACCGTCGCTCCTGCAGTAAGGTTGCCCTGAGGGGTGATAGCTGTCACCTGGGCATAGGCTCCTTGTGCGGGAACAACAGCGAGGGTTCGGAAAGCCGTCCTGTATTGCTGCGCCGAAGCAGCCACTTCATAGCCGCCCACCGGCATGCCCGAGGGCAACGCAAGCGTCACCACTCCCGAGGCATTGGCATAGCCCGATGCTCTCAGCGTGCGCGTGGTGGTATCTGTCAATGCGACATAGGCATAGGGCGCCGCCGTCACCGTCAGTGTGGTGGTCCCTGCAGGTATCGACGAAGCCATAGCCACATCCATCTGTGACGCTTGGGTAAAATACGGCATCAATGAAGGGTCGCCCATCAAATGATATATCTCCCAATAGTAGATTTTATAATTCGACGTGGAGCTTTCCACTGCCATATTGCCCATCATCATCATCTCGCCCTGGGTCTTGGCCCAATTCGAATATGCCTCGTTGTGAGTATGGAAAGCGCGGTCGTAGACTCCAAGGTTGGAGGCGTTGTAGGCCATCGACATTGTCGCGCTTATACCGCTGCGCAAACCCACGGCCCAATAGAAATCCTCATTCCAATAAGTACTGTTGCTGCCGCCGATGTAACCCACCGCACCGCAATAGTTCCCTTTGCGCAGCACCGACTCTCCCAAGCAGGTCGCTGTCTCAAACTTATTGGTCAGGCAGCAATTACCCACCATCACGCCAAACTTCTGCACATTGGTCATCGAAGCAGCATGCGAGGTAGTGAAGTTGGGGGTGCCCCAACTGGTGGCGCTGCCGTGAGCCGAATAGTTTATCCATCCGGCACCTTCGTTGTAGCAGTCGCGCACGGTGGCCGAATTCGACGAGGCGCTGCTGCCCACCGTCACATTGCTCCCTGCGGGAACAATCGAGGTATTGTTCTTGAAATATTTGACCTGACTGAATCCATGGGCACCATTGACGTAATTGACGATGGCGTAGTCCATCGCCGGGTCGGCACGAGTGTATCCGTAGTCGCCACTGCTGCCTCCATCCACTCCCGCCACCATGACGGCTCTATCCAGGAACGACGGGTCGGAAAAGGTATACTGCTCATACATCAGGGTCTTCTCTATCTGCGGCGTCAGTTGCGACACATTCTGTGCCGAGAAACGGCCACAATAGCAGTCGGGGATATTGTCGCCCGTGGTCCAACTGACATAGTACAGATCGGTGATATGGTCCGACGACGGACTTGTGACCCTCGACGCAAAAGCCGGTATTTGCTCATGGTCACCCACTATCAAAAGGTATGTCGGCGCCGGCGAGGCGGCGGTGGCATTGGTATACTGGCTCTTTACATAGTTGGCAATGGCCGTCGACGTGGTGCCGACGCCCGCATCGTCGGTATAGACGATATCCGTAATGAAACCCTTGCGGCGCTTCCATTGCACGAAACCGTCCATCTGTCCTCGGAACGAACTGTGCGCCACTATCAGGTAGCGTATCGGTGCCGCCGTCCTCACCGCCTTCGCACCCAGCGTGTTCAAAGTCATCATCCCACTGGCGAAGACAGGCGAATAATATTTCTCATGCATCTCCTCGGTAGCCTTTACATTGGCTCCCGCATAGTTCACCGTCACCACAGCGCTATGGCACACTATCACCTTGCCGGTCACAGGGTTGTACCTCATGGGCGAGAACTGCAGGCGCGCCAGATTCCTGTCGCGGGCCACGCCGACAGCTTCCACCTTGGCGGGTTCCACGCCATAGAAGGCATCGGCAGCATAGATTTTTCCGTCCATCGCCAACGCATAGTGCCCCCTGTCCGACTTGCTGCGCGACGGCTGCACCGGCACCACTTGGGTCCCCTTCACCATCAACGTGTCGTAGACAGCCTCGCTCACCCTTACCTCAAACCCTTCACACAACGGAACTTCTATCAAGGCCGAGAAGGTAGGCAGATTGGGAGCCCCCACCTCGGCCGAAGGCATGCAACCCTCGGCTGTGAGCGCCGTGAAAGTCCGCCCGTCGAGCATCACCTCCTCCATGCGCACGTCGCCAACAGAGAAACGCACTTGCAGTTTCTGATAGTCGTTGCTCACTATCGTCTGGGCTTCCCCTTGAAACGACAGCAATGCCATCAGCGTGATCACCAGGTATTTTTTCATTCCCTTATCAGTTTGTTTTGCGATAAAATATATCACAGTCTCTTCAATCCTTCCTTGATAATTTCCTCCACCGTCATCGGCGTTCCGTCGCCGTTCTTCCAGTCGGTGGACATGAGGAGTTTCTCCACGGCAGGCTTGGCAAAGCCCAGCATCGTCAAAGCAGTCATAGCCTCGTCGCGTGCCTGGTTGGCCACGACGCTACCCATCACCAGCTCTCCGCCACTCACTTTCACCCCCATCTTGTCGGCCAGCTCAAGGACAATGCGTTGGGCGGTCTTGGCTCCGATACCTTTCACCCGCTGCACCTTCTTCACATCCTGCGCCTGTATGGCGTTACGCAGCTCGTCAACCGTCAGGCTCGACAGCATGACGCGGGCCGTCTGGTTGCCCACACCGTTCACTCCCACCAGCAGGCGGAACATCTCGCGCTCCGCCATGTCGTAGAATCCGTAGAGCTGATGTGCGTCTTCACGCACCGCGAGATGGGCATACAGTTTCACACGCTCTGCCTCGGCCCTTCTCAACGCCTCATAGGTATTCAGCGTGATCTCTATCAGATAGCCCACTCCTCCGCAATCAATCACCGCCTGCGTGGGTTCCAGCGATGCCAGTCTTCCTTCAAAATATTCGTACATATTTCGTTTTTTCAGTTCGTTTCTTTCATTCCGTCGCAGGAAACTGATAGCCGATGCCTGTGGCCGGCGAATTCTCCTGCAGCGTGTAGTCGTCCTCCTGCGGGTTGGTAAACAACGGGTCTTCGCTCCATGTGCCACCCTTGACAATGCTGTGCAAGTCCACATTATAGTTCATCGCATAGCCCTCCTGCTCGCTCAGCAGCACCTCCTTTTGGTAGGTGCCCCAGATGATACAGTCGCGGAAGTCGGCCTTCAGCAGGTCGCCGCCTGTCACCGTCTCGCCCACAATCATGTTATTGCTCAACACGATAGTCTCTATCTTGCGCGACGAGTAGCTCCAATAATTAGCAAAAGTGCACCCGCGGAAATCGTAGCTACCGCCCATCAGCGCTGTGAAACCGGCCAGACAGTCATAGACCAGCAGGTTCCTTCCCGTGACGGTGGCTCCCTGCCCCACAATGCCGCAGTCGCTCATATTCCTCACCACCGTGTTGCTCACCGCCAGCTGCGAGCCGGGATAGCAGCGTATGCCGCCCACACCGTTTTCCACCACGGCATGGTCTATCACGTTGCCCGTACTGTAGTTGTAGAACCAGATGGTCTGCCATTGGCCTGGCAGGAAGTCGTACCAACCGTCGTGGCGCAGCGAGGTGAAGAGCACCGGAGTCTCCTCGGTGCCCAAGGCCCGCAGGTGGGCGTTGGAGTCGACGATGAGCATGGCGCCGTCGCCGAAGTAGAGCTCGTCGCCGTCGCGCAAGGTCAATGTGTGGCCGTCGAGCACCGCAGCGGGCGACAGGATGATATGCGGACGCGTGTGGTCCCAATTCTCGCAGTCGATGGGCACATACCACGTGCTGTCCGTCGCCGCCAGCTTGTGGTAGACGGCATTCCGTCCCCAAGCCGTCAACGCCACACGCTGTCCGTTGCCGAACACGATGGCGTCCTCCACGAGGAACGGCGTCGTCAAGTCGCTGGGGTTGATATTGGCCTGCACAAAGATGAAGATGCTGTCGCCGGCCTCAATCTCCACGTCGCGAGCCGTGAGCGAGGTGTCGCCGTCCACATTCATACGGAAACGGCTCGCCCTCCCACCGGCCAGCGTCACCGTGCTCAGCCGCAGGTTGTCTTTCGTGCGGTTGTACACCGTCAGCATCCGTGTCGTGGTGCCTATGGTGGTGAACACCGTGTCGAACGCCACCGTGTCGGTCGAAAACTCCAACCGCACGCCGCCGTCGTCAGTCACAAAATTCTCCTTCTCGCATCCCACCGAGAACCACGGCATCAAACCCAACAGCAATATATAGAGCAGCTTCCGCATTTGTCTCAACTCCTTATCTTTTTTTCCTTGACTCCTATTTTGTATACAATCCAAAAATCTCCTCCAACCGTTTGGTGCACACCGGGCAGAACGGTGCGTAGTCGCGCATCATGCAATGCATCGTGGGCCGGTAGACACCCTTGGCGGCATAGCCCGCACCCTCGTAGACACCCAGCGGCCCGCACTCGGCCTTGGGCACATCGTTGTTCTCCGGCGTCGGCACGGGCGTCCCCTTCGGCAGCATCGACTTCCACTTGAGATCGAAGGCCTTGAGGTTCGTGATGTTGGGCTCCAACGGCTCGTAGTCGTTGATATGCAAGTCGCCATAGGCGAGACTCTCGTCGACATACTCGTCGGCCAGACCGCCGAAGGCGTGGCCAAACTCGTGCGGCAGCACATACTCAGCCAGCCGGTGCATGCTCGTCACGGCATAGAAGTTGTAGATGGCGCCGCCGCCGTATTTCTCGCTGTTCACCATCACGATGATATAGTCGCAGGGCGTGGTGCCCAGCATGTCGTGCAGCCTCCACAAACTGAAAGTCATCAGGTAGCGGTCGATGCCGAAGGTGCCGTATTCGGCATCCACGTCGGCCCTCACACCGTAGATGTTGAAGTCCTCGCGGTGACTGGCAAAGGGCTCGTGGTTGAAGAGGATTTCCTTCATGCGGTAGTAGTCGACACGCAGCTGCGGGTCGCTGGCCGAGCTGTAGCCCTGGGCCACGATGGCCACGTCGATCTTCTTCGACGGGTCGCCGTGGATCTCCAGGTCCGTGCGCTCGCCGATGTGGTAGTTGAAGTCCAGCTCACGTTCGTCGGGGTCGAACTCCACCACCGTCTGGTTCTCGAACACCACCATAGTGCCTGTCACACCGTGGCTGCCCGAAATATGCTCAACGTTGCGCCGTTGCAAGGCAATCTTCACCTTCCGCTTCGGCATGGGCAGCAGCAGCGTCTCCTCGAAGCGGGCCTTGTGGTCCTTGCCCTTGACGGTTCCTTTGTACTCGCGGAAGAGGTTGCTATAGGAGCGAGAATAAATCAGTTTGTCGCTCTTGGCGTCGTACATCGCCACGCGGTAGTCGCCGTTCTCTATGGGGTCGATGAGCTGAGTGCGGCTCCCGTGCCAGTCGGCCGAGCGGTCGAGCCACCGCGAGACCCACACCGTGTCGCCGCGGGCGTCGCCCTCGCGCGAGCAATCGAGCCTCAACGTCCCGCCAGTGAAATACTTCTTGAATTTCACATGCTGAGCCTCAGCTTCCGTTAATCCCATCACTATCAGCGCCAAAAGCGCCAGTATCTTGATTGCAGTCGTTTTCATAACCTTTTAATAACGCTATTTCATATATATTATTGTAAAAACAAAAAAATATTTTTATTGGATTTACGGATTTCGCGCAGCGGGAGAGAGAGAAAAAAAAACATAGTATATCGAAAAAAAATTATGTATCGTTTGCAACGAAAAAAAATGGTTAATAAAAAAATTTGTTATGAGTCAGATTATAAGGTGAAGAAATAGGCACTTCCGCACAAAAACGGTTCCGGGCCTTAAGCGAACAAAAAAATCCAACTTATGGCCCGGAACCCCATTTCCCCCGCCTCTCCAAGCAACTGTAAACCAGGGACAAGCAGCTACCCTCTCTTACTCCTCTCTTTCTCTCCTCTTTATCCACTCCTTATCCTCTTTTAAATTTGTAGGCAATAAATAGGCGGGGATAACGTTATCGTGATTGGATAATTGATTGTTGAACTTACGTTGATATAACCTAAATACCTGATTATTATGGCGAAGCAGACGAATGGAACCCTCGGGGGATTTGTCGGGAAGCTGGGGCCCGTGGTGGGCTACCGGTGGAAGAATGTGTGGTGCGTGCGGTCGCAGTCGAGGAATGTGAACAACCCGCGCACGGAGGCGCAGCAGGAGCACCGCTCGCTCTTCAAGCAGGAGGTGCAGCTGGCGGGCCGCATGCGGTGGGCCGTCAACATCGGCCTCAAGGAGCTCTCCGACCAGATGGACATGACGGCGCAGAACCTCTTCGTGCGCGCCAACCAGCAGTGTTTCAGCCTGGTGGACGGGCGGATGGAGGTCGACTACGCCAACCTCTGCGTCAGCGCCGGGTCGGTGGCGCCGGTGGCCATCACGGAGTGGGGCGTCGACGCGGACAACGTGCTGGAAATCAGCTTCGAGAAGAACCCGTTGCACCTGTCGTGCAGCCAGTTCGACAATGTCTATGTCTGGGTGTGGTGTCCCGAGGCGGGAGTGGGCTATCTGGCCAACGCCGTCTACCGCCGCATGAAGCACCTGAGCACCGTGCTGCCGCAAATCATGGCGGGCAAGGAGGTGCACGTCTACGCCTTCGTGCAGGACGAGCGCGGCCGCTGCTCGAACACCGCCTACGGCGGCTCGAACCTGCAGCAAGAGACTGAGGGTGAGGAGCAAAGCATCGACATGGAAGTCACCGAGGCAAATACGCCCTGCGGCGTCTCTACCGACGGGACAATGGCCGACAGGGATGAGACTCGACAGCGAGGGAGGCCGTTTTTATAAAAATTTTCTACTATATTAAATTATTTTGTTACTTTTGCATTTTCTTTTTCGAGAGGAACTATGATCGTAAAACTCTATAACGGGAATCCCAACGTGCGGGAAGTGAGGAGGATAGCCGACACCTTGCGTGACGGCGGCATCGTCATCCTGCCCACCGACACCCTCTATTGTTTCGCCTGCAGCATGGAGCACAAGAAGGCTGCCGAAACCATCGCCCAGCTCAAAGGATACAAACTGAAGCAGGCCAAATACTCGATGCTCTGCGAAAGCCTCAGCCAGGCCTCCGAGTATGTCCGCGCTATGGACAAGGACACCTTCGCCCTCCTCAAGGCCTGCCTCCCCGGCCCCTACACCTTCATCATGGAGGCCAGCGGCAGCGTGCCACGCAACTACCAGAATGCCAACAAGACCATCGGCATCCGCGTCCCCGAGAACGACATCACCCGCGCCGTCATCCAGGAACTCGGCAGCCCCCTCATAGCCACCTCCGTGCGCCCCCTCGGCGAAGAGGACGAGCCGGAGAACTACTGCGACCCCGAACTCATCCACGACCGCTTCGAGTCACGCGTCGACGTGGTGGTGGACGGCGGCATCGCCGACACCGACCCCTCTACCGTCGTCGACTGCAGCGACGGCATCGAGCTCATACGACAGGGTAAGGGCGCCTTCAACTTCGAATAAGCAATCCACCAACCAAACCCTACGCACTCCCGAATGAAAATAACCATCAACTCCAACAACGGCGGCTTCTACACCTCCCGCAGCGGATGCCTCACACGCCTCCTCCTGCTCTCCATCGCCGTGATGGTGGGCGCCTGGCTGCTGCCCGGCGTCGAGGTGTCGTCGTTCTGGGCCGTCTTCTGGACAGCCATCGTCATCTCGCTGCTCAACAACATCATCCGCCCCGTACTCATCGTCATCACCCTGCCCGCAACGGCCTTGACCCTCGGACTCTTCCTCTTCGTCATCAACGCCATCATCATCCTCATGGCTTCGGCGATGGTGAGCGGCTTCCACGTCGACTCCTTCGGCTCCGCCCTGCTCTTCAGCCTCGTCCTCATGGCCGTCAACTACCTCCTCGAGCTACCCAACAAATACCTCAACCGCCAGACACTCAATCAATCAAGCAATCAAACATTCAAGCAATCAAGCAATCAATCATTCAATCAATCAAGCAATCAAACATTCAAGCAATCAAGCAATCAAACATTCAAGCAATCGGACGATACCGACGACGACGGTTTCACCCCCTACGAGGAAATTGAAAATTGAAAATTGAAAATTGAAAGTTGAAAATTGAAAATTAAGATATGAAACAGATCACCAAAGCCGCCGACCTCCAGCAGGCCGTGAACGCAGCAAAACAACAGAATCTCGAGATAGGCCTAGTGCCCACCATGGGCGCCCTCCACGAGGGCCACCTCTCGCTCATCGAGCGCGCCCTCAAGGAGAACGACTTCGTCGTCGTCTCCCTCTTCGTCAACCCCATCCAGTTCAACAACAAGGAGGACCTTGAGAAATATCCCCGCACCATCGACGCCGACCTGGAATTAATTAAGAATTTAGAATTAAGAATTAAGAATTCCTGCTCGGACAACCTGCTGGCATTCACACCCACGGTGGAGGAGATGTATCCGCAGGGCGAACCCAAAGAGGTCTATCATTTCGGCCCCATCGAGGAGGTGATGGAAGGCCCGCGCCGTCCAGGCCACTTCAGCGGCGTCGCCGTGGTGGTGCGCCGCCTGTTCGACCTGGCACAGCCCACCCGCGCTTACTTCGGCGAGAAGGACTACCAGCAGATTGCCGTCATCCGCTCGCTCCTCGAGCAGATAAAGTACCCCATCGAGCTGGTCCCCTGTCCCATCGTGCGGGCCGACGACGGCCTGGCCCTGAGCAGCCGCAACATGCGCCGGTCGCCCGAGGCCCGCGCCATGGCCCCGGCCATCAACGCCACCCTCGAGCAGGCCGCTGAAATGGCTGAATATGAGGAGGTCGACGACGTCAAGGAGTGGGTGCTCGACACCCTGGCCTCATGGCATGAAGTCAACGACAGCCCCAACGGTCTCCGTTTCGAGCCCGAATACTTCGAGATTGTCGACGCCATCACACTCCAGCCCATTGCCGACTGGGATGAGGCCGGCGACCACGGCGCCGTGGGCTGCATAGCAGTCTGGCTCGACGGCGTACGCCTCATCGACATCGTCAAATTCTGACTTTTTTTTCACCGTAGGTGTAAGATTCAGGGGTACTTGTGCGACTACTATATTGTAAAACGCACAAGTACCCTTTTATGAAACGTACCATTGTTACACTTGCCGTCTTGCTGGCGGCGGCCACAGCATCGGCCCAAAGCGATAATCGCTGGCACCTCACCCTCGGCACCGAGATGGGCGTAACCAACTACTTCAACTATCCGCGTCTATCGCTGACGGGTGCCCCGGTAGCCTCATACACGGCTCCTACATCGTCGCTCTCCATCGGGCTGCGCGACAGCACCCTCGAACTTGGCCTGCGCTACAGTCTCACCGACATCAACAGCGGCATTGGCGACGAGAACATAGCCATGCACGACGTCTCGGTGATGTTGCGCCGCTCGGCTATGGTGTGGCCCCACCTCGAACTCTTCGGCGGCGTGGCCACCGGCTTCGCCATACAGCACAGCCGTTTCAGCCACAACGGCGACTACCTCACCGCCACACAGTACGGCATCAGTGCCGCCTTCGAGGCTGGTGTGCGCTACTATCTGAAAGATAATATGTTCCTCTCCCTTACCGCCACCGTCGGCACACAGATTATGTTCGACCGCGACCTCCACATGCCATCCGACATCGACCTCAGTCGCCACCACGGCATCACCTACGCTATGGCCTCCATCTGTGTCGGTTTCGGCATCGGCTTCCCGCCCAAAGTGAAAAAACTCAATATGCCCGCTGCCCTCATCGACGACGGTCAAGGATACCTCCTTGTCAACTAAATATTGACTTCGTCATTTCAACGGTATTTCTTTGGTATTTCTTTGGTATTTCTTTGGTTTAAACCAAAGAAATACCAAAGAAATACCGTTAAATA
>JAEEGI010009683.1_pt1 | contig 21054 bp, 4 predicted proteins | sample 8958751 | NCBI WGS metagenome assembly JAEEGI01 (sample SAMN16246545, study PRJNA631951) | gut metagenome | biome: gut microbiome; feature: rumen; material: KS-attached | host: Bos | place: Iran: Karaj | collected 2018-10 | reverse complement strand
ATTGCCTGGACCGCTCAACTTGAGCCGCAAGGCTGACATGTACCACATCAAAGCTTCGGGTTACACGCATACATTGAAAAGCCGTGGCTTGGTGTATTCATACGCTTTGGCGGTCTCGGAAGAGAATGCCTCGGGCGGACGCATCGTCACTGCCCCGACATGTGGCTCCTGTGGCGTGATGCCTGCTGTGCTCTATCATCTTTCCAAGAGTTATGAATTCACTGAGCTTCGCATTGTCCGCGCCTTGGTGACTGCTGGATTGGTAGGCAACATTGTGCGAACCAATGCTTCCATTTCGGGTGCCGAGGTGGGATGCCAAGGCGAGGTGGGGGTGGCCTGTGCTATGGCTGCCGCAGCTGCTAATCAATTGTTTGGTGGAAGTCCAGCACAGATCGAGTATGCCGCAGAGATGGCTCTCGAACATCATTTGGGCATGACCTGTGACCCAGTGTGTGGTTTGGTTCAGATTCCCTGCATCGAGCGCAATGCTTATGCTGCCGCGCGTGCCTTGGACTCCAATATTTATTCCACCTTTTCCGATGGTCGTCACCGCGTGTCGTTCGACAAGGTGGTGGAAACCATGAAAGAAACGGGTAAGGATTTGCCTTCCTTGTACAAAGAGACCTCTCAAGGTGGCCTCGCAAGGGATTATACGCAAATGGAATGAAGGGGGGGGGCTTGACCGAATCAATTTTGAATGTTATTATTCTGCTAAATGCCAATCAAATAAAATCTATATTCAAAAATATTCATTTTTTTTCAAGTGCCCGCTAAGGGTAAAATTAGAGTTGTGAGTCTTATAGGTGTCTAGACAACAAAAACAACGCGTTTACTATGCATTCGAATGTTCGTAATATGCTTAGCAAAAATGGTGTCACCATGCCATTAGGCAGAGGTGCATTTCGCATTTATTACCCCGAAAACTTATCAATTCACTTATTTATTAACCAATTCAATTCATTATGAAAAAGAAAGTATTTTCTTTGATGATGATGCTCTTGCTAGCCGTTGCTGGCTTTGTGAGAGCAGACGAACTGACCGTAAATGATGGTACTGCTACCAGCGGTTACGTGCCAGTTTACGGCTTTTATGCCGATGCTTACCTCAAGTGTGAGTACGTCGTTCCTGGTGGTTCTTTGGTCGACATGATCGGAGCCGACATCAACCAGATGACGTATTATGCCGCTTCTCCAGCGACAGATAGTTGGGGTGCTGCCAATTTCCAAGTATTCATGAAGGAAGTTGACTTTACGACCATCTCTGCCTTCCAAGGCATGGATGGAGCAACAATGGTTTATGAAGGTTCCCTTGATGGCACCCAGTCCACAATGGAAATAGCCTTCAGTACACCTTACCACTACAATGGCGGAAACCTTCTCATCGGTATCTACAATACCGAGAAGGGTTCTTACAAGTCCATCACCTGGAGCGGAGAAGTTGTTGATGGTGCTTGCTATCAGGGATACAGCTACTCCAGCTTGGAAGCTGTCTCTGGTTATCAGCGCAACTTCCTGCCCAAGACCACTTTCACCTATGGTGAGGGCGGCGGCGAAGCAGGTGACAGGCTTCATGTGAAGTATCTTGCCGGTGAGGAAGAAGTCATCGACGAGCTGAACATGGGCGTTCGTCCTGTCGGTGCATGGATGGAGCCTTTCAACTTCACCATGTACAGCGAAGGTCCTACCTATACGGTGACTTTTCTCGACTTCACTCCAAGCGATGGCTTGTTCACTGTTTCTGGTGAGGAACTGCCCTTCCAAGTGGCCAACAACGAAATTGGACTGACCATGGTTTGCAACGGCACTGAAGCCGGTGTGATCGAGCGTCAGTTTGTGGCCATTACCGAAGGCAGCCGTGCTGCACACATTTGGCCTGTCACGGTTGAGCTCTACGCTCCCGAGGTTCCGGATGTATGGGAGAAGGCTTGCACAGAAGCCACGACATTCCCCTTCGTCGAGGTTCCTGCCACGGCTCACAACATTGTCCTTCACAACGACTACACCCTGCCTTTCCCCGAGATTGAGGAAGGTGTGGATGCCGTTTACAAACTTGTGTTCACTGAGGATCAGATGCTGAACGCCAGCGTCACTTACGGTGAGAACGGCAAGGTTGCCCTCTATAGAGAAGGCTTCGAAGGTGAAGGCGGTCCCATGGCCACCAACTATTACACTGGCCTTGGCATGAACGGTGGTGGCGCTGCTGCCGCTCCGTTTGAAGCCCAGATTGGTGAAGGCACCACTACGTTTGGTTACTTCCCCTTCTACACCTTGTATAACTATAGCATTGCCGAGAACCTCTTCTTGGCTGCTGAACTTGAAGGTGCTGGTGTGACCACCGCCCCGATGACCAGCCTGAGCTGGTATGCTACCAATGCTCCTGGCTATGCCCAACAGGGTATCAGCATCTGGATGGCCAACGTGGATGACGAGACCTTGACGACCACTTCACATGTTGTCACAGACATGACGCTCGTCTATACGGGTGCCATGACTCCTGCCATCGGTTGGAACGAGTTCGTTTTCAACGAAGGTTCCTTCGCATGGGACGGCCACAGCAACATCCTGATCTACTGCCAGCGTAATAACGGCGAATGGAACAGCACTGTGTATTGGGAATCCACTGCCAGCCTGCCGTTCAACGCCTCTTCTTACCAGTATCAGGACAGCGGTGCTTATGATGCAACCGTCGCTAACTCAATGTACACCAGCACTACCCGCCCGAACATCATCATGAAGGCTGACGGCCGCAACCGCGACTCTTTCGCCTTTGACTTCGAGACCGACCTCCAAGGTTGGACCAACATCGACAACGATGGTGATAGCTACGGCTGGTTAGTTGCTACGGATCTGTACACCGGAACCGAAGGCTATGGTGCCAACGAAACGGATAACTTTGCCATGGGCTTCTCATACCTTAATACTGAAAGTGGCGGTTATGCATTTGATTGCGACGACTACCTTGTCTCGCCTCAAGCTTATACTATCGGAAACGGTGCTAGCTTGAGCTTCTACCACGATCAGCAAAGTGACTCCTATCCCGACTATATGGAAGTCTGTGTTTCCACTGCTGCAACACCTACTGCTTCCAGCTTCAGCGCCATTTGGAATAATGGTGGCCAGCGTAGAGGCAACGGCGGTCAAGACAGAAATGGAGGCTTTAACCGTCTGGGCAACTGGAATGCTGTTACACTTGACCTGAGCGCTTATGCCGGTCAAAATGTGTGGATTGCTTTCCATCACCAAGCTTATGATCAGTATGCAGTGTTGGTTGACGAAGTGACTGTTAACACTGGTAGCAGCACTCCTACTCCTCCCACACCTCCTACACCTCCGACTCCTGGTATCGAGTACACTGCCGGTCCCGTCATCGAGAACCTGCCTGTGCTTCCTGGTACCTATTACCTGGTTGCCTCTTCAACCACACCTGACTTCGAGGTGACGATTAACGCTGAGGCTATGCCTTGCCCGCCTGTTGAGGGCTTCGCCTTCAACCCGATGCCGGCTGACAACGCTGACGAGATTGAACCCGCCAGTGTGACCCTCAACTGGAGCATTCCTGCTTATGCCACTGGTTGGCGTCTTGTCTTCGGTACCACTTACCATCCGGAACCTGGTCATCCGCAAACCATCATGTTCCCTGAGGATGGCAGCTTCACCAGCCAAATGGCTAACAGCTACACTGTCCGCAACCTGTGGAACAACACGAACTACTTCTGGAGAGTGGAGTTCAACAACGGTGGTTGCACTGAAGGCGTGAGCAGCCCGGTTTGGGGATTCACCACGCACCTCAACGTGCCTCAAGGCCTTGCCGCTGTTGACCAGACTGTGTTCGACGACGAGACTATCGTCTTGAACTGGAATGCTGTTGTCGACCGTACTTATCGCCAGTACAATGTGTACCGCGATGGTGAACTCATCGGTCACACTCAAGTGAACAACATCGGTAACACCACTTACACCGATGGTCCTTTGGCCTACAACATGGGTGGCTACACCTATTATATCACTGCCGTGTACGACGAGGGCGAATCCGCTCCTTCGAACACTGTGAACGTGAAGGTTTCTGGCCGCGGCAACGTGAATGGTCATGTCTTTGAACAAGACGGCACGACTGGTATCGCTGGTGCTACTGTGACCATGACTGGTCTTGACGAGTTCGGTGTGAACCACACCTACAACTTCCAGACTAACGCTCAGGGCGTTTACAGCGGTGCTGTGTACGCTGGTTCTTACAACGGCCAAGCCGCTAAGGAAGGTTACCAGACTATTGCAGCTCCTGTCCAGGGCAACCCGATTGTCATGGTCTACAACGAGACGACGAGCCCCGTCGACTACATCCTCGACGAGAACTTCGATCCCGTCTGCACTGTTATTGCCCAATACTATCCTGACAGCCTGGATCCTCTGTCACCTTACGTAAAGGTGTACTGGGGCTGCGGCCTGCCTGGTGAAGAAATCATCGAGCCCTTCGAGACCGGCGACTTTAGCCTGTTCGATTGGCAGATCGATCCTACCTATCCTTGGGTCATCGATTCACAACATGCCTATGAAGGCCAGTACTGCATGAAGAGCGGCAACCAGCAAGTGGTAAGCTCCACTTCCACGATGCAGGTTACGGTGAACATCCCCGCCGACGGTGAGATGGCCTTCTTCAGCAGAATCAGCTCCGAGCAAGGCTGGGACTACGGCTACTTCTACATCGACAACCAACAGATGGCATCGTACACCGGTGAAGGCAGCTGGGGCGAGCGCAAGTTCCCCGTCACCGCCGGTGACCACACCTTCAAGTGGGAATACACTGAAGACTTCGTCATCTCCTCTGGAGACGACTGCTTCTATGTCGACTACATCACCTTCTACAGACAGCCCGAACCTCTGGGTGCCGGTTGGCATACCTACCTTGAGGGCGAGTTCAACGACGCTCTGATGTCCAACCTGACCAGTAATCCTTCGTTCGGCTATCACTATCCGACGAGCATCACCGGCCAGTACAACGGCTTCCAGCTGACCAAGGTCTCCATGTTCAGCGACGCCCTCTATGGCGCTGTGGGCGGTACCTACACTGTTAACATTTACCAAGGCGGTTCTATTCCTGGCGAAGGCACTCTGGTTTCCACACAGACCGTCGAATTGCCTGTCGGTCTCGGCGAGTGGGTTGACTGGGATCTGAACACTCCTGTCAGCGTGAACGGCAACCAAGACCTGTGGGTCATCTACTATGTGAACCAGGCTGGCGGCATGGGTTATCCTGCCGGTATGTGCAACACCGACAGCAACCCGAACGGCGACTGGTGGGACGGCGGCGAAGGCTGGACGAACTACGGCGGCGGCGTCTGGACGATGCGTAACTACTTCACCGATCGTTCGGGCCGTTCAGTGGTCCTCGGCACAGCTGCGAACTCTGGTAACGCTCCTATCGCACAGAGCGAAGGCGCTCCGATTGTCAGCAAGCTCCGTCAGTATGTGAAGGGCGAAGACAACACCGTGGCAGCCACGAGCATCAATCCTGGTGCCCCGAGCAAGCCGCTGGTGATGCCTATTGAAAGCAACCGTGCCTTGTCGCACTACAGAATTTATCGTACCGACTGCTACAACGACGGTCCTTACACCGAAGAGAACACCGTGCTGCTGGCCACCAACTGGCCTGGTGACACCGTCTACATCGATGTTGAATGGACTGACCTTGAGCCTGGTATCTACAAGTGGGGCGTCGGTGTCGTCTATGAAGGCAACCGCGGCCAAGAAATCGCTGGTCCTATCAGCTGGAGCGAGCCTATGAACGTCAACAATGCCACTCGTGAAGCCTTCAACTACGGCTTCGAAGGTGGTCTTGAAGGCTGGACAGTCATCGACGTGAACGCTGGCGAAGGCACTTGGCTGCATAGTGACAACAATCCTGGCGGCTATGACTACACCACGCATGCTCACGGTGGAACTGGCTTTGCCATGTGCTACTCCTTCGTGGACTATGATGGTGCCTACGATACCGACAGCTATCTCGTTTCACCTCAGAAGTATAGCATTGCCAATGGCTCTAACATGACCTTCTGGGCTGATAACGCCAACGACAGCTATCCTGAGGCCTTCTCGGTTTGCGTTGCTACTGCTGCTAACCCGACTGCCGCTGACTTCACTGCCATTTGGAGCGGTGCTGCCAAGGGCAACCGTAGTGAGGGAGCTTCTGTCCGTCGTGATGATAACCGTTACGACAACTGGCGTAGCCATACTATTGATCTGAGCGCTTATGCTGGTCAGGAAGTGTGGATTGCCTTCCACGATGTGAACTACGATGCATACGAGGTTTGGATCGACGATGTCACCATCAATGCTGGTGATGGCACTGGCCCGACTCCTCCGACTCCTCCGACTCCTGGCGTTGGTGGCCTGCAAGAGCCTCGCGAAAGCGAGATCGTCTGGTCGAACTGCCTCGAGAAGGGCATGTGGCTGGGCGCCAACGATGTTGAGGTTACTGTGTTGCTCAACAGCGCCGATAGCCCGGAGGGCACGACTGTGAGCTTCGTGAACCTGAATGAAGCCGAACAGGAACTTTATCCTGTTGCCCCGATCACTCTCGACGAGACCGGCTACTACGCTTGGGATATGTTCCGCAAGGGTGACTACCAAGTGACCGTGACCATGGAAGGCTACGAGCCTGTCGTGGAGAACGTGAGCATCTGGGAACCCACGAGCTTGCGTTATGTGCTGATTGAGATCATCTACGGTGTTGACAACCTCTATGTCTCACGCACTGGCTGGGCCATGTGGGACGGTCACGGCGAGCCTGGTGGCGACACCCCGACTCCTCCGACACCTGGCGAAGGCGACAGCTTCGAATGTGGCTTCGAGAACAACCTTGAAGGCTGGACCACCATCGACAACGACGGTGACGGCCTCAATTGGGTCAACAGCGTCAACAGCGTCAGTGCTTCAGGCTACGACTACACAGGCCTTGCCCATGGCGGCAACTACTTCGTGTACTCACAGTCCTTCATCGACTATGACGGTGCCTATGATGCTGACAACTATCTGGTTTCACCTCAGAAGTATTCGATCTCCAATGGTTCGACCCTGACCTTCTGGGCTGACAACGCCAATGACAGCTATCCTGATCATTTCGCTATTGCTGTGTCTACTGCCGACACTCCGTCCGCTTCCAGCTTCACTGACATTTGGAGCCACAGCGGTGCCAAGACTGGAGAAAAGGCCTCTGTCCGTAATACGAATGGCCGTTATGAGAACTGGCGTTCGCACTCGGTTGACCTGAGCGCTTACGCTGGCCAGAATGTGTGGATTGCCTTCCACCATCAGGATTATGACATGTACGAGATCTGGATTGACGACGTTGCCCTGACCAGTGGTGCCAAGGACGGCGAGCGTCACCTTGAGTACTACAAGGTGTTGTGCGAGAGCCTCGATCACGAGCCTATCTTCAATGCCAACACTGTGAATCCGTTCTGCCAGTTGGTCACCGACGAACTCGTCGAAGGCGAACTGTACATCTGCAAGGTTGCTGCCGTGTATAGCACGGGCATGAGCGACTATGCTGAGTGCGTCTGGCAGTATGAGAGCTGCGAAAACTATGCTGGTACCCTGAACGGCGTGACCGTTGACGGCAACACCATCAGCTGGGATTATCCTGGCGGTGGCCCGGTGCCTCCGACACCTGGTGAAGGCGACAGCTTCTCCGTTGACTTCGAGGCTGGCATGCCCGCTGGCTGGAACGTCATCGACGGTAACAACGATGGTTGGACCTGGTGCTTGACCAGCAACATCCCGAGCACTTGGACCTACTACGCAGGCATGGATCTCGACTGGTACCATGGCGGTACGAACGCCATCTGCAGCGGTAGCTACATCAACGGTGTGGGCGCCCTGAATCCGGATGAATACCTCGTTTCGCCTCAAGTGAATCTCGCTGCTGGTTCTCAACTCAGCTTCTGGGTTGCTGCTACCGACCCGAGCTATGCTGCCGACCACTTCGGTGTGTTCATCTCCGACAACGGCACAAGCGACTGGACTTCGGTTCAGGAGTGGACGTTGACCGGCAAGAAGAGTGGCATGGCTGGTGCTGCTACCTCGCGTGAGGGCAAGGGCATGAGAATTGGCAACTGGTACAACTACACGGTTGACTTGAGTGCCTTTGCTGGCCAGAAGTACATTGCCTTCCGTCACTTCAACTGCTACGACCAGTACATCATGTGCTTGGACGACATCGAACTGACCAGTGGCGCCAAGAGCAACCGCGACTACCTGCAATACTGCACTGAGACCTTCTCGGGTGGTGTTGGTACTGGCGGTGGTGCTGTGTACTGGGGTATCAGATTCCCTGCTGCTGACCTTGCTGCCTATGCTGGCCAAAGCCTGACTAAGGTTGGCGTCTTCACGGATGTCGACGGCGACTACGGCTGGACCTATTCTGGCACCTATACCGTCAGCGTGTACCAAGGCGGTGCATCCGCTCCTGGCACCTTGATGAGCACGGCTTCCGAATATCTGCCTGGTGACATGGCATGGCATGACATCACCTTGTCTACGCCTGTGACCATCGATGCCACTCAAGACCTGTGGCTGACCTTCTACACACCTGACATTGCTTACCCGATGTCTGGCTGCGACTATGTTGGTAATACCAACTCTGACTTCTTGTCACTCGATGGTACCACTTGGGAGCATTCTACCGACTATGGCCTCAACTATACGTGGATGATCCGCGGCTTGGTTGAAGGTAGTGGTCCTGTTCCTCCGACTCCGAGCGGCGATGTCCTTGGCGCTATGATCTTCGTGGACAGCGAATGGGAAGCTTTCGTTCCTGTTCCGACCAACACCTACACCTATGAAGGTGAAGGCAGCGAGGTCTGCGTCCGTATCGTCTACAACGGTGATAACGAACTGCCGAGCAACAATACCTACTATGCCATGAGCTGTGAAGAATGCGTCATTCCTGGTCCTGGCACCTGCGAGCCTGGTGCTCCTATCCACAGCGAACTGGTTGATGCCAACCACATCAAGGTGTGGTGGGGCGATCAGCCCGCTGAACCGATTAGCGAATGGCTGTACTACTTCGATCAAACTGCTACTGATATTTCACCCATCGGCACCGGTAGCGCTACTGATGTGTACTGGGGCATCATGATTCCGGCTGATATGCTGACATCTTATGTGGGCACCAGCCTGACCAAGGTTGCTATGTACCAGATTGCCGACTACAACAGCAACCCCGTGACCGTGAACATCTTCTTGGGTGGCAGCAATGCTCCTCAAACCTTGGTGAGTACGATGAACTATACGCCTAGTGTGTTCGATGACTTCCAAGAGGTCACCCTGACCACTGCTGTTCCTGTTGATGGTACGCAGAACCTGTGGATTACCGTGAAGCAAAACGGCGATTACCCGGCACTTGGTCTTGCCACTACTGGTAATCCCAACGCACGTTGGATTAGCCTCGATGGCTCCAGCTGGGAGGATGTCGCTTCCTATGACTTGAACTACGACTGGATGATCATGGGCTTTGTGTCCAACCAGGGTAAGGCTGGCGAACTCACTCCTATCGAGTTCACACCTGGTGTTGCTCCTGCCGACTTCACTTTGAGTCAAGCCGAAACGGTGAGCAAGACTGTTGATATGGACTTCATGAACCGCTCTAGCATCGTGAAGTACAACGTGTACCGTTCGACCGAGGCCAACGGCACCTACACCATGATTGGCGAGGTTGCTGAGACCGGTGCTACTTACTACGAGTACATCGATTCGCCGACCGAGGCTGGTACATACTACTATCAGGTCCGCGCCTACTATGACGACGACTGCGAATCCGATCCTGCCATGGCTGCTGATGACCCGGCCCACAACTATGTGAGCGAGACCACCACGACCATTGGTTTGGTTGAGAACGACGACAATGTCGCCCTCTACCCGAACCCGACCAATGGCAACGTGACGATCGAGGCTGCTGGCATGAGCCGCATCACCGTGGTGAGCGTCCTCGGCCAGGTGGTCTACGACACCGAACTCAATGCTGACAACTACATCCTGAACATGGGTCAGTTCAACGCTGGCCTGTACATGGTGCGTGTCTACACTGAGAACGGTGTGACCGTCAAGCGCGTCACTGTCATGCAATAAATGACAATTGGTTGATGTAGAGACGTGCCCTGGCGCGTCTCTACGACCAACCAAAAAAATGGAAAGGCAATCCGAAAGGGTTGCCTTTCTTTTTTTGAAAAAAATACATTTTCGACTAAGGGTAAAACGAAAGTTGTCAGTCTTACCAATGTCGACAAAATGTTAAACGCGTTTACTATGCATTCTTTTTTTTCTATAATGCCTAGTTATAATGCTGTCACCATGCCATCTGGCACTGGTGCGTTTCTCATTTATACACAAAGAAACAATTTAATTCACCTATTTATTAACTTAAAATCAATCATTATGAAAAAGAAAGTATTTTCTTTGATGATGACGCTTTTGCTTGCTTTCATAGGCGTGGCAAAGGCAGATGTAGTAACGATTGGAGAGGGTACGAGTACCACTTACTATGGTCCGTTCAACTCCCTTTGGGGCTACTCGTTCGTTGAGCAGATTTACACTGCCGACGAAATCGGAACTGCTGGAACGATTACTTCCATCAGTTTCAACATGTCGAGCACTTCCGAGGAAACCAACTCGGTAGATGTCTTCATGAAAAATGTTTCGAGAACCCAGTTCTCGGACAACACTGATTGGGAGCCTGTCACGGCTTCGGACATGGTGTTTAGCGGTACGGTTACCTTCAGCCCCGGCTGGACGACCATCACGCTCGACACCCCGTTCGAGTATGACGGCTTTAGTAACCTGATGATTGGTATGCACGAGTACACCCCGGGCTACAGCACTCGTTACTTCTACTACACCAGTGCTACTAATGCGTTGATTTCGGCTCATAGCGACACCGCTGACCCGAATCCTTACGACATTGGCTCGTTCACTGGTACTAAGTATGTGCAGAACTACCGTGTTAACCTTCAGATGGACATCATCCCTGGCGGTGGTGCCTCTTTGGGTGACAGACTCCATGTGAAGTACCTTGCTGGTGAGGAAGAAATCGTTGACTCACTGAACTTGGGTACTCGCCCGATTGGCGCTTGGATGGAGCCCTTCAATTTCATCATGTACAGTGAAGGTCCGACCTATACTGTGAACGTCCTTGATTTCACCCCGAACGAAGACCTCTTTGTCGTTGAAGGTGTGGAATTTCCTTTCCAAGTGAGACACAACCAAGATGTTGATTTGACGATGTTCACCAACGGCACTCAAGCCGGTTTGATTGAGCGTCAGTTTGTTGCCATCACTGAAGGCGACCGTGCTGCTCACGTTTGGCCCGTTGTGGTTGAGCTTTATGCCCCTGAAGTCCCTGACGTTTGGGAAATGGCTTGCGAAGAAGCTACAACATTCCCCTTCGTGGAGGTTCCTGCTACGGCTCACAACACGATCTTGCATAACGACTACACCCTGCCTTTCCCCGAAATTCCGGAAGGCTACGATGCTGTCTATAAACTTGTGTTTGACCATGACCAAATCCTTGATGCCAGTGTTACCGCTGGTGAAAATGGTAAGGTGGCTCTCTACACCGAAGACTTCTACGGTGAAAACGGCCCCATGGCTCACAACAACTATACGGGTATCCAAATGGGTGGCGGTGGCTCTGGCGCAGCTTTCGAAGCCATGATTGGTGACGAAACCTCAACCTCCTCTTTGACCTACTTCCCCTTCCATACCCTTTGGAACTACTCTTTGGCCGAGAACCTCTTCCTCGCTTCAGAGTTGAACGAGGCTGGTGTGACCAGCGCTCCGATGACCAGCCTGAGCTGGTATGTGTCGTCCACCACTTGCACTACCCCTCAAAGCGGTATCAGCATCTGGATGGGCAATGTCAGCGATGAAGCTCTGACTGGCACTTCACACACCACTGCAGGCATGACCCTCGTCTATACGGGCAGCGGCATTCTGCCTGTTGCAGGTGAATGGAATGAGTTCGTTTTCAATGAGGGTACATTCTCTTGGGACGGACACAGCAACGTGTTGATCCTCTGCCAGAGACAGAATGGCTCATGGCAAGGTAGCGTGAGCTGGCAGACCCACAATCCTGGCTTTGCTGCCACATGCTATGCCTATACTGACACTGCTCCTGGTTATGATGCAACTACTCAAACCTACAGCATGTCCACTTCCACTACCAACCGTGCCAACATCATTATGAAGAGCAATGGTGGTCGCGCTGTCAACCGCGATGTTACTGTCAATTTCGAAGATCAGCAAATCCCTGCTGAATGGAACAATGACGCCACCTATCCTTGGGTTGTCGTGAACGAGAATGGTTCCTATGTCATGAAGAGCAGCAACGGCGGTAATGCCAGCACCACTTCAACCATCTCTGCTACCTATGATCTCAACAACACTGGTAGCATCAGCTTCGATGCTTTGTGCATGGGCGAAGGTACCTCCACGATTTGGGACAAGTGCATCTTCTCCATCGATGGTGTACAACAGTTCTCATACGGTGCCAATGTTGCTGGTTGGAACAACTACAGCTATGACCTTAACCCCGGTACGCATACCTTCACTTGGAGCTATTCAAAGGACAGTAGCGTTAACCCGACGGGTGACTACTTCATGGTCGACAATGTGACCGTTACTGGCATGGGTGATCCTCTGCCTGAACCGGAAATCACTTACAGCTTTGGTCCTGTCATTGAAGATCTGCCTCTGAGAGGTGGTACCTATTATCTGGTTGCCTCTTCAACGGATCCCGACTTCGAAGTGACGATCAATGCTGAAGATATGCCTTGCCCGGAAGTTGATGGCTTTGCTTTCAACCCGACTCCTGTTGACAATGCCGAGGGCATCGAGCCTGGTAGCGTCACATTGCGTTGGAACATCCCGTCCAATACCACTGGTTGGCGTCTGATCTTTGGTACTACTTACCATCCGGAACCTGGTCATCCTCAGACAATCATGTTCCCTGAAGACGGTAGCTTCACCACTGCTTTGGCCAACAGCTACACTGTCCGTAACCTGTGGAACAACACCAACTACTTCTGGAGAGTGGAATTCACCAACGACGGTTGCCCCGAAGGCGTGAGCAGCCCTGTTTGGGGATTCACCACACACCTCAACATCCCGCAGAACCTCACTGCTGTTGACTACACTGTGTTTGATGACGAAACGGTTGTCCTGAACTGGAATGCTGTTGTCGACCGTACTTACCGCCAGTACAATGTGTACCGCAATGGTGAACTCATCGGCAACACTCAGGTGAACAACATCGGTAACACCACTTACACTGATGGTCCTCTGGCCTACAACATGGAAGGATATACCTACTATGTGACGGCTGTTTATGATGAAGGCGAAAGCGCTCCGTCAGATCCTGTTACCGTGAAGGTTTCGGGCTACGGCAACGTTGACGGTCATGTGTTCGAGCAAGACGGCACGACTGGTATCGCTGGTGCCACTGTGACGATGGTTGGTATGGACGAATTCAATGTCTCTCATACTTACAACTTCACAACCAATGCTCAAGGTTACTATAGCGGCCACATCTATGCTGGCAACTACAACGGTTCAGCTGCCAAGGATGGTTACCAAACCATCTACGAGCCTGTTCAAGGTAATCCGATTGCCATGGTCTACAACCAGACAACGAGCCCCGTCGACTACATCCTCGACGAGAACTTCGATCCCGTCTGCTCAGTCCTTGCTGAGTACTATCCTGATCCGGAAGACATCAACGCTCCTTACGTGAAGGTTTCTTGGGGTTGCGGTCTGCCTGGTGAGGAAATCATCGAGCCTTTCGAGACTGGCGACTTCAGCCTGTTCGATTGGCAGATCGACGCCAACTATCCTTGGAGCATCACCACGACCAATCCTTACGAAGGCACCTACTGCATGAAGAGCGGCGGCGCTGGCGTTGCCAGTGTGGTTAGCAACATGAGCGTGACGGTGAACATCCCCGCCGACGGTCTGATGAGCTTCTTCGGTAAGATCAGTTGCGAAAACAACTGGGATTACGGTTACTTCTACATTGATGGTGTCCAGATGGCTAGCTTCACCGGTGCTGGTAGCTGGATTGAGAAGACTTATGATGTTACCGCTGGCGACCACAACTTCATGTGGCAATACACGAAGGATGCTAGCGTGAACAGCAATGACGACTGCTTCTATGTCGACTACATCCACTTCTACAAGCAGCCTGCTCCTCCTACTCCTCCTGTTCCTGGCATGACCTACGACTTTGAAGACCACTCCATGCAGGGCTGGACTTCGGTTGATGCCGACGGCGACGGTCGCGGTTGGATGGTTGGTAGCGAGTTGATGAGCGGCGTCAACGGCCACAACAGCTCTTCTGACTTCGTCTTCTCACAGAGTTACGACAATAGCTGGGGTGTCCTCTATCCCGACAACTACCTCGTTTCACCTCAGGTGCAATTGGGTGGTATCGTGAGATTCTACGCTTGTGCCCAGGATGCCAACTACGCTGCTGAGCACTTCGGCGTGGCCGTTTCGACGACCAACACCAACCCGAGCTCGTTCACCATGGTTCAGGAATGGACGATGAGTGCCAAGAGCGTCGGCGAACCTGGCAAGCCTGTCAGAAATAGCCGCAGCGGCCGTGAGCAAGGCAACTGGTATGAATACACCGTTGACCTGAGCGCTTACAGTGGCAATGGTTATGTGGCCATCCGTCACTTCAACTGCAGCGATATGTTCTATCTTGATGTCGATGACATCACTATCGGTGAACCTGGCAAGGGTATTGCTGACAACACCCGTTCATTGTCTCACTACAGAATTTATCGTACCAACTGCTACAATGATGGTCCTTACACTGAAGAGAACACCGTTTTGCTGGCCACCAACTGGCCTGGTGACACCATCTATATCGACATTAGCTGGCCGGATGCCGCTCCTGGCGTCTACAAGTGGGGTGTCGGTACGGTCTATGAGGGCAACCGTGGTGAAATGGTTGAAGGCCCCATCAGCTGGACTGCTCCTGTCGCCGTCAACCGCAGCGCTGCTGCCGATAACGATCCTAACCCAGTTTCGGGCGAAGACAATGGCGTCCGCGCTCCTTGGGATCTGATGGCCACCTTCCAAGCTCCTGAGGCTGCTCATTACGGTGTGGTCACCGATGGTAACTACATCTACACCTCCAACTGGGGCTATGCTTCTGCTGCTCACAACTTCTACAAGTATGACATGCAGGGCAACATGATTGAAGGCTTTGAGATTCCTGGCTGTGGCACACTTCGTGGCATGACCTTCGATGGCCAATATGTCTACGGCGTTGCCAACAGCAGCACTGTCTACTGTGTCGACCTGAACAACCATACTTTGGTTAGCACCTTCACCAGCGCCTATGGTGCTCAGCGTGGTATCGCCTACGATTCTGAGCGCGACGGATTCTGGGTAATCGGTAACTGGAGTGGTAACCTGGCCCTCATCAACCGTTCGGGTGCCATCGTGACCACTGGTCCTACTCCGTCAAGCGTTTCCGACCTTGCTTACTACAAGGACGAGAACAACGTCGAACATGTGTTCTGCTTCAACAACTCCGACAATGGTGTGTATGACTACAACATCACAACCAACACACTCGGTGGTTCTGTGTTCAACTTCTCGGCTGTTCCTGGCTTCAATGCCGGTACTTCTGGTGGTTGCCACGTTGGCGAATACAACGGCATGATGGCTTTCTTTGGCGACCTCCAGCAAGATCCGAACCTCATCGGTATCTATGAACTGAGAAATGGTGGTGGCGTTGGTCCGACTCCTGGTCCTGGCGGCGAAAACCTCAACCAACTTGCCCTGCCTCGTGAGAGCGAGACCATCTGGTCGAACTGCCTCGATAAGGACATGTGGCTTGATGCCGTTGATGTCACCGTGCTGCTCAACAGCGCTGACAGTCCTGAAGGCGTCATGGTAGCCCTGACCAACTTGAACGAGTACGAACAGGCTGCTTATCCTGTCGACCCCGTCACTCTCGATGAGACTGGCTTCTATGCTTGGGATCACTTCCGTAAGGGTGAATATTCAGTTAAGGTTGAATTTGATGGTTACGAACCCATTGATGATACAGTGAGCATTTGGGACGAAACCCACCTCCGTTATGTGATGACCGAAATCCTCTACGGTGTCGGTAATGTCTATGTCTCCCGTACTGGCTGGGCCATGTGGGACGAGGCTAACATTCCTGGCGGCGGCGGTGGCGGCCAAGGCGGCAATGGTGACACATTCAGCTATGACTTCGACAATGGTATGCCTTCCGACTGGACGACCCTCGATGCTGATGGTGATGGCCTTACTTGGGTTTCGAGCATGACACCTGGTATCTATCATAACAGCGGTGTTGACCTGACTGGCACTGGTCACAACAGCTCTGCTCACTATGTGATTTCAGGTTCTTATGCCAACCAAACTGGACAAGTTCTGTATCCTGATAACTACCTCGTTTCGCCTCGCGTGAACATTGCTGCTGGTTCAACCTTCAGCTTCTGGGCTTGCGCTCAGGATGCCAATTATGCAGCCGAGCACTATGGCGTCTCTGTTTCAGACAATGGTACTGACTGGACTTTGGTTCAGGAGTGGACGATGACTGCCAAGGACGGCGGCAACACGATGAGCGCTGGCCGCGATGGCAACAACCGTGCCCAAGGCAACTGGTATCAGAAGACTGTTGACCTGAGCGCCTATGCTGGTCAAAAGTATATCGCCATCCGTCACTTCAACTGCTACGACCAGTTCATCTTGAATGTTGACGATGTTGAGTTGACCGCTGGTGCCAAGGACGGTGGTGACCGTCACTTCGAGTACTATAAGGTGTTGTGCACCAGTATCGACGGTGTGCCGATCTACAACCACAATACAGTACATCCGTTCTGTCAGTTGACCACTGATGGACCTTACAATGCTCCGCTTGTCGAAGGCGAACACTACCTCTGCAAGGTTGCTGCAATGTACAGCACTGGCATGAGCGCTTGGAGCGAGCCTGTTGAATGGGAGTATGAACCTTGCGATCACTGGGGACCTGTCGACGAAGTTTCCGTTGACGCTACTACCCAAGGTAACCACATCCAGTGGGTGTTTGAACATGGTTACAACCCCTACGGTGGTGATACTCCTGGCCCTGGCCCGGGTGAAGGTGATGCCTTCAGCGTTGACTTCGAAGGTGGTCTGCCTGCTGGCTGGACCGTTATCGACGGCAACAACGATGGTTGGACTTGGTGCTTGACCAGCGCTATCCCGACCACTTGGACTTACTATGCAAGCTTGACGCTTGACTGGTATCACAGTGGTACGAACGCCATCTGCAGCGGTTCCTACATCAATGGTGTTGGTGCCCTGAATCCGGATGAATACCTCGTTTCGCCTCAGGTGAACCTCGCTGCTGGTTCGCAACTGAGCTTCTGGGTAGCTGCCACTGACGCTAGCTATGCTGCCGACCACTTCGGCGTGTTCGTCTCCGACGACATGAGCAACTGGACTTCGGTTCAGGAGTGGACGCTGACTGGCAAGAAGAACGGTATGATGGGCGGTGCTGCTTCACGCAACGGCGAAGGTCTGAGACTCGGTACTTGGTACAACTACAGTGTTGACCTGAGCGCTTACGCTGGCCAGAAGTATATCGCCTTCCGTCACTTCAACTGCTACGACCAGTACATCATGTGCTTGGACGACATTGAACTGACCAGTGGTGCCAAGAGCTACAGTACTACGGAAAGCGGTATGATGGGCAGTGTCTATGCTGTCAACATCACTGATATCGACAACTTCGACGAACGTGTGATCTTCCTCCACAACCTGATCAATGACGCTCGCTTCGATGTCGTCAACGGCGAAGCCGCTGGTATGTTCATCGTGAGCGCCGCCCAAGGTTATGAAGACCTCGACCTCGAATTGGCTGTTAAGGAATTCACCTATAACAACGCCAACCAGTTCAGCATGATGGATAAGGTCCAAGCCGCTAGCATGGCTCGCGCCTACAAGGCCGAAATGCCCGCAAGCTTCACCAACTCGATGATGATGGACATCTTCGCCAAGTCGCGTGACAATGCTCATTGCGCTGATGCTTATCCGTTCTGCACCGACGAAGGTATGTACGAGTTCCCGGCTGGTGTCAACGCTGGTAGCGGTGAAACTGGTCCTGACTACGACTGCTTGTACACCACGCCTAACCCAGCTTGGTACTACATGAAGATATCTGATCCTGGTGATATGGACATTTACATGTACAGCACGCCTAGCGTCGACATCGACTTCTGCTGCTGGGGCCCGTTTGCTGACCCGATTTCACCTTGCCCGAACGGTTTGACTTCAGACAAGGTCGTCAGCTGCAGCTACTCTGCCGCTCCTACCGAGAACTGCCTGATTCCTTCAACCGCCCAGACTGGCGAGTACTACATCCTCATCATCACCAACTACTCGAACCAAGCTTGCAACATCAACTTCAGCAAGGTTAGCGGCAGCGGCAGCACTGACTGCAGCATCGTCGTTCCTACTGTTGACCTCATCGGCTTCTTGATCACTCAAGATGGTGAATACCTGGCCTTTGCTGGTCCTGATGATCGCGAGTATACCGACATCGATGAATTTGGTGACCACGAGTACTGCGTCCGCCCGATCTATCCTGGCGAAATGACGCTGCCCGACCACAACTATGGCTGGTCCATGGGTTGCCCGGTCTGCGAGTTCGGTCCTAACGGCCAAGGCACTTGCGAACCTGGTGCACCTATCTATGGTGAAGCTTTGAACGAAACCGACCAAGTGAAGATTTGGTGGGGCGAGCAGAATCCTGGCCCAGGCGGCTGCGAAGGCGACGAATTCACCGTTAACTTCGAAAGCGGCATTCCTGCTGGTTGGACGACCATCGATGCTGATGGCGACGGCTACAACTGGAACCTCGCTAGCACCACCATGGGTACTGGCTATGGCCATAACGGTTCATCCGACATGGTCTTCTCACAGAGCTACGACAACAACTTTGGTGCTCTCACTCCCGATAACTACCTTGTGACACCTGCTGTGACCCTCTGCGAAGGCTCGACATTCAGCTTCTATGCCTGCGCTCAGGATGCCAGCTGGGCTGCCGAACACTTTGGTGTGGCTATCTCCGATGACGGTGTCAACTTCGGTATGGTTCAGGAGTGGACAATGACCTCTAAGGGTCAGCCTTACAGTGGTCCTCGTGGCATGCGTGACCAGGGTAACTGGTATCAATATACCGTTGACTTGGGTGACTATGCTGGTGAAGGCCGTTACATCGCCATCCGTCACTTCAACTGCACCGACATGTTCTACATCGATGTCGATGACATTCAATTGACTGCTGGTGCTAAGAGCCGCGCCAATATCGTGAAGTACAACGTGTACCGTTCTGACGACAACGCCAACTACACTTTGATTGGTGAGGTTGCTGCTGTTGCTGGTCAGACCTACTACGAGTACATCGATACGCCTGCTACTGCTGGTACTTACTACTATCAGGTGCGTGCTGACTACGGCGACTGCGAGTCAGAACCTGCCGTATCGGGTGTGAACCCGGCTGTCAACTATGTGAGCGTCCAGACGACGGGTGTTGATGAGAACAGCGACAAGGTTGCCCTGTTCCCGAACCCGACGAATGGCAACGTGACCATCCAAGCCAACGGCATGAGCCGCATCACTGTGGTGAGCGTCCTCGGCCAGGTGGTCTACGACACCGAACTCAATGCTGACGAATTCACCCTGAACATGGGTCAGTTCAACGCTGGCCTGTACATGGTGCGCGTCTACACTGAGAATGGCGTGACCGTCAAGCGCGTCACTGTCATGCAATAAATGACACTGCGGAATTGATTTCCGCGAAAATTGGGCGGCATCCTTTTGGGTGCCGCCCTTTTTTATTATTTTTGCGCCAAATTTCAAGATATGACCATTAAGGAAATTCAAGATAGCATCGTAGAGGATTTTTCCATGTTTGACGACTGGATGGACCGCTATGCCATGCTGATAGAGATGGGGAAGGAGTGTCCCATCATCGATGCCAAGTACCGTGACGAGGCTCACCTTATCAATGGCTGTCAATCGCGCGTGTGGCTCAATGCCGAGCTGAAGGACGGCAAGGTGTATTACAGCGCCGACAGCGACGCGGTCATCACCAAAGGCATTGTCAACTTATTAATTAAAGTGTTCTCGGGTCAGACGCCAGAGGACATCCTTGCTGCCGACCTTTCGTTCTTGGACGAGATAGGGCTAAAGGAACATTTATCGCCTACGCGTTCCAACGGCCTCTTGGCTATGTTGAAACAAATGCTGCTCTATGCAGAGGCATATAAATTGAAGGAGGGACAATCATGACACAGGAAGAGACCAACACTTTGAAAGAGACCGTCATTTCGGTTTTAAAGACCATCTATGACCCTGAGATTCCCATTGACATCTGGACATTACACTTGATTTATGGTGTAGAAGTTGACGAAGAAGGTAATGTGAAGATTGTAATGACGGTGACAGCACCAAATTGTCCTGTAGCTGAAACATTGCCCGCTGAGGTTCGCAATCGTGTGCAAGCCATTATGGGTGTGAATAAAGTCGATGTGGAATTAACCTTCGATCCCGTTTGGAGCATCGACATGCTCTCCGACGAAGCCAAAGCCGATTTGGGCTTGGATGGGGAGTACGGTAGTTTTTCCGCTTCGGATTTCCTGTATTGAAAATTCTGCCTTGCATGTCATTCCTACATGGGCTTGTGCGCTGTGGGAATCTATGTGAGGCGGAATTCTCTACAGACGACCCTTGAAGCCATAGATCCCATTCCGCCACACGGCCTTACGCTGGGATGACATGGCTTCAAGTGTCTTCTAAAACTTGCTAGAGATTGTCGTAATTTTCAAGCAAATCCTTCGCCATTCCAAGGAACATAAACGCCACTGCGTTAAAGTCCATATTGAGGTCCTTGCTGAGGCCTACGCGGTCCTTGAAGATGGCCACGTTGAACCATTGCAGCCATTGGAAGGCACGATGGAAATAGAGACGTTGCAGCTCT